>Ga0315277_10007855_pt1 | contig 13775 bp, 14 predicted proteins | sample YL17G05_15_MG_FD_203695 | JGI IMG/M metagenome (GOLD analysis project Ga0315277, IMG submission 203695) | Sediment microbial communities from Yellowstone Lake, YNP, Wyoming, USA - YL17G05_15 | ecosystem: Environmental > Aquatic > Freshwater > Lake > Sediment | place: USA: Wyoming | collected...
TTACCCATCGGCGGCAGGATGATTCTGAAAGCTTGTGGTAACACCACATGCCGCATGGCCTGGAAGTGGCTCATACCCAGGGAACGGGCAGCTTCCATCTGGCCTTTGGGCACACTTTGAATACCCGAGCGGACAATTTCACTCATGTAGGCGCCATAGCAAACCGTAATAGCCATAATAGCCGTAATAATGGGGTTCGCTCGATATTCGATAAGCGGCTGTAAATTTAGCCACAAGCCCAGCTTTTGAATAATAACGGGAGATGCAAAATACCAGCCGATAAGCTGTACCAGAAGCGGTATTCCGCGTACGACTTCAACATAAAGTGAAGCGATGCCAAAGACTAACTTGTTTTTTGAAATGCGCCCCAGCCCGCCTAAAAGCCCTACGATGACTATCAGGAAATAGGATGCTACTGTTACCACGATGGTAACCAGAATGCCATCACGTGCAAAGATAACGATTTCTCTGAATGGGACGGGCCATAATATTACGAGCAGCACTATGATGGCGGCTACCGCTACCACCAGCCACCACCATGGGTCCTGGCGAATATTTACTTCACCGCCGACTACGAAACTAAGTTCCCGCCTACGAGCATTCTTTTTTTGCTCTTCCATTACAAAGTCAAGAAGGGTGCTATCAAGCACCCTTCTTTATGACTTCTGGTTTAGTGAATCAGCCACTTTTGAGTCAACTCTTCAATGATGCCCTCATCTAGAAGTGCGTCTAGGGCGGTGTTAATCTTATCAAGCAGCTCTTCATTGCCCTTTGCTACCGCAATGCCGTACTGTTCAGTCGTCAATACCTCACCCACAGTCTTGAGAGTATCGTATTTGTCAACATAACCGGAAGCTACCGGCGTGTCGCAGATAACGGCATCAATCTGGTTGGTCATCAGAGCAACAAATGCCAGGCCGATTTCATCATAGCCGACTACAGTGGTCCCATTTATACTCTTAGCTTCATCATCACCTGTAGTACCGGTTTGAACACCAACAGATTTGCCGGAAAGGGTTTCGGGGCCGGTGATATTAGTGCTCGAGTTCAGAGTAACAATTATCTGCCCGGCTACATAGTATGGGTGTGAAAAATTCATTTTTGCCAGGCGGTCCGGCTTGATGGTGATGGACGAAATAGCAGCATCATAGGTACCCTGGGCCATGCCGGCCAACAACGGATCCCAAGCCACATTTACATACTCCACGTCGAGGTTGGCACGCTCGGCAATGGCATCGAACAGGTCGATGTCAAAGCCGACAATCTCACGCGTTGTCGTATTGACCGACTCAAAAGGCGGCCAGGTAGCGTCTGTCGCCACACGAATCTTACCTGTCTCGCCACCGCGGCCCAGTACAAACACCACAACCACAACTATCACAACTACAGCTAATAATACCCATAACCATAATAAACGCTTCATGTTTCCCTCCTTTGTGTTCTTTATCCTAGGACCTGTTGTCCATAAACACCAGTTATAATACGAGAACAGATTATGGAAAGTTAATAAGAGTTTAGTCTTTCCAGAACTATGGTTTTCAGCTTGTACTATATTTTCCCCCGCTGTCAAGGGATTTTTGAATTCCAGTGACACCATGCCAATTGAGCCCACTACTAATTAGGTATTATGTCCCCAGAATATCAGTCTAAAGAAGTCAAAGGGGTCACCACTTCGGTTGATAAACAACATATTGCTGCTACTCTTGCGATACAGGGTTATATAGATTCTAAAAGTAGCTGGCCTACGACTTGTTTTGTCATTCCTTTTGTCGTAGAATTCAGCTGTGATTCACGGGTCCCTGTAGCTCAGTTGGACAGAGCGGCTGCCTTCTAAGCAGCGGGTCGAGGGTTCGAATCCCTCCAGGGACTCCATGGGAACTTACGCTTCAGTAAATAGGCGATGACCAATAAGTATGACATAGAAGTGAAGCTACTTGCCGTTACCCCTGATGCCGAAAAATTGATAGAGACGGCGGGTAGACTGTGTTGGGACACACAGGATAAAACAGGCACGGTACGCGACCGAATTCAGAAGTGGCTGGAAATTGGGCATGAGTCAATGGTTGAACATGCTTGCGCTACCTTCTATATTCGTGCCAGCCGCGTTCTAACCCATGAGCTTGTCAGGCACAGATTGGCAAGTTACAGCCAGAGAAGCCAGCGATATGTGAAGGAAACGGAGCCAAGATATATCGAGCCGCCTCCAATTAAAGACAACAAGTCTGCCCATAAGCAATTCGATGAGGTGATGACGGCCTGCTGGCAAGCCTATGGTGATTTACTGACCAAGGGGGTAAAGGCTGAGATTGCTCGCTACGTACTGCCCAACGCCTGTGAGACCCAGATAATCTGCACCTGGAATTTCCGCGAAATTCGCCATATCATCAAGCTGCGCACATCAAAGCGGGCGCTTCCTGAGTTTAGAGCTATCGCCGAGGAAATACGGAGGATTGCAAAGGAAATAGCCCCCGAAGTATTTGCAGATTTGTGATTGGTGGACCTGTGGGGCAGTTATCAAGCCTTTACTTGAGAAGAAGGGACTCGTTCCGGCGGCGCAGCCGTCGCTTATCTGCTGTTCATGATATAAGATGCTAGAACCAACAACACAACATTGACAAGATTGCCGACCCCGCAGAGCGAAGGATACAAATGAAGATAAGTGATAAGATAAAATGTACTGATTTTCCCTGTCAGGACATAGATAAGAACAGCTACATCATACCATCGAGAGAAATCGATGCGGAAAAAATCAAGGTGCTAATGACAACGGAAGCTCCGCCCAACAAAGAAGCAGATTATTTCTACTCTGCTGGAAATCCGTCTTATCTACAGACAATTATCCAGGCCTTCAGAGATGCCGGTACTGATGTGTCCTCCATGCAAGATATCCTCGACCTGGGAGTATACATCACCACCGCCATCAAGTGTGGCAAAACACAATATGCTATTTCCCCGGAAACCATGAAGAATTGCTCGAAGTTGTTGGAGCAGGAGCTTGCCCTGTTCCCAGCTGCCAGGATATTTATGCTTATGGGGGATGTAGCGATAAAAATGATGAACGATATCTGGAAGCGACAGACGGGAAAGAGAGTCATTCCTGCCGGTTCGACCTACAAGATCAGGAGACGGGCATATTACGAAGGAAATAGAAGAGTCTTCCCTTCATACACACCAGCTGGGAGGAACTTCCTCATTGAGAAATCCAAGAGAAGAATGGTCGCTGAGGACATCAGGGAGGCGTTGAAATGGCTGACGTTATAGCGCGCTGTGGCTTCAAGTGTAATCTTTGCTTGATTTATCGAGAGAATCTAAAAGAAGATGGACAGAACCGGCAAAAATTCCGGGATGGCTTGGAGAAATACTACGGCGACAAGCTGACTCTGGAGGAATGTTGCTGTGACGGCTGCATGACTGACGATGGCGAAAATCCAGTGCTAATGACCAAAGACTGCAAGGTGCGCCCCTGCGTCATCGCTAGAAATGTCGAAAACTGCGCCCATTGTGTTCAATACCCATGTGAAAAAGTCGAGAGGAAATTCGTCGAGCGTCGTAAGGTTGAAGAAAGGTATGGCTCCCCCATACCCGATGAAGCCTATGAACTGTTCATTATGCCTTATGAAAGCAGACGAACGCTAGACAAAATCAGGCAAAAAGTGAAGAGAAAATAATACATTCGTCTGATGCTAAATGAAGTCAAAATCATCGAGCTGCGCACATCCAAGCGGGCGCTTCCCGAGTTCAGAGCTGTCGCCGAGGAAGTACGGAGGATTGCAAAGGAAATGGCCCCCCAGGTATTTGCGGACTTTTGAGTGGTGGAGCCTACGCGATAGTTTCCAAACTCGTTTTTAGAAGGAAGCAAACTCATTTCGGTGCTACCCAAGTTGCTGGTCTCTTCCGATCATTGACATTCCGTTTCTAGTATGACAAAATGTAATACCAGGAGGCGATCATGAGCAAGGAAAAGATTGCTATTACACTAGATAAATGGTCAATTGATGAACTGGACAAGCTAGTTGAAGAAAGAGTCTTCCAGAGCCGCAGCCAGGTTATTCAAGAAGCGGTGGGTGAAAAACTGCGCCGTTTGAAAAGGACTCGGTTGGCAACAGAGAGCGCCAAACTTAATCCAACTGTTGAGAGGACACTAGCCGAAGAAGGATTTGATGTGGATGTGAAAAAATGGCAGGAGTATTGAGAGGCGAGATTCGTTGGGCCAATTTGAGTTCATCAAGAGGTCGGGAGCAGACTGGCTTGCGTCCAATATTGATCCTCAGTCATGACGTCTTCAACGAGCGTTCCGGCACTGTTATCGCTATTGCTATTACCAGCCAACATCAGAAGGCTGGCTTTCCGTTGACTCTAGAATTGAAGACTGGAAATCTACCGAAGCGTTCATGGGCTAAGATTAGTCAACTTAGAGCGCTTTCCGCCGATAGGATGGGCAAGTTGATTGGCAAACTATCTCCAGAAGAGATGGCTCAGGCGATTGAGGGCTTGAATGAAATCATAGCTTGAGTCGACACCGAAACTACTGACGATAGTTCCTGCCTTAACATTGTCCCCAGACTGTCTCCGAACTTTCCGGCAAAGTCCACAACTAACGAAACAACTGTGAGAGTCAATTCATTCCTCTACTATGAGCCAACCCTTGGCCCGTTCTAATGCTCTTTCCCAACCACGGCGCAACGCCCGGCGTTCTGTGGCTTCCATATATGGTGTGAACCGCTGGCCTACCTCACGTAGGGCTTCTATTTCCTGACCGGATTTCCAAAACCCTATCCCCAGGCCGGCAAGATAGGCTGCTCCCAGAGCCGTCGTCTCTAGCATTTTGGGTCGAGATACTTCCACCCCTGCAATATCAGCCTGAAATTGTGCCAGGAAGTTGTTAGTCGCAGCCCCACCATCCACTCGTACCTCCGACAGCCGAAGACCCGAGTTAGCCACCATCGCCTCCAAAACGTCCGTGACCTGATAAGCGATTGATTCCACTGCAGCTCTGACAACCTCAGCTCTGCCGCTGCCACGAGTCAGCCCGACGAGGGTGCCGCGCGCATACATGTCCCAGTGAGGCGCCCCCAGGCCAACAAAAGCAGGGACCAGATACACACCACCGGTATCTTTTATTTCCATGGACAGTTGCTCTGACTCTCCTGCTTCCTGGATTAACCCTAAATCCTGTAGCCATTGGATAGCTGCTCCGGCAATAAATACACTGCCTTCCAAAGCGTACTCTGCCTTCCCCTCGAGACTGCAAGCCAAAGTAGTCAGCAGACCATGCTTGGCCGCGACAGGTTTCTTGCCTATGTTCATAAGCACAAAAGCACCTGTGCCATATGTCGCCTTAGTCATGCCGGGCCGATAGCATGCCTGGCCAAACAAGGCCGCCTGCTGGTCACCGGCTACTCCAGCAATAGGAATCCCATCATCGGTATGACCAAAAACATTAATCGAGGGGTAGACACACGGCAGCATAGAACGCGGAATGTGAAAAAGTCGCAGCAGTTCGTCATCCCAATCCAGGGTATTGATATTGAACAGCATGGTGCGAGATGCATTTGAGAAATCGGTGGCGTGTACTCTACCATTGGTGAGTTTCCAGAGCAGCCAAGCATCCACGTTACAAAATAGAATCTCACCCCGTTCTGCCCGCTCCCGTATGCCAGGCAAGTTCTCCAAAAGCCACTGTATCTTGGTTGCCGAGAAGTACGCATCGATTACCAGGCCAGTCTTGGTCTGAATGATTGCGGCCATCCCCTGTGCCTTGAGTTGATCACATTTGTCGGCCGTCCTGCGGCATTGCCACACGATGGCTCGCCCTACGGGCTCTCCAGTCATTCTATCTACGAGTATGGTCGTCTCGCGCTGGTTGGTGATGCCTATGGTGGCGATATCAGCATCCTCAATTCCGGCAGCATGTTTGGCCAGGCTGACCGCTTGCAAGGTCTGCTTCCAAATCTCCGAGGGGTCATGCTCCACCCAGCCTGGCTTGGGATAGTACTGGGAAATCCTGGCGTAACCACGCCCACGTATGCTCCCATCACGGTCAACAATAAGTGCCGTTGTCCCGGTGGTACCCTGGTCAATAGCCAGAATGTAATTTCTCACCTTATATCCTTCCCCGCGCTGTGAAGTCCCTTCTGATTTCGCAACGACGTATGTAAAACCTGCTGCCTGGGAGCGGGTCAAAATCGGATAGTGGCAGGTAACCAAAAGATACCCTCCTTCGGCCTGTCCCGTCAAGGCTTACGAAGCAGTTCTTTGTCTGCTGCCGCCAGACGGGAAGATACAAGGTGCAATTTCAGCTAGTGGATATATATTATGTCAGTGTGCCCCCCACGAGCCTTGACAAAGATGATATAATATATCGTCAAACGATGTACCCCAGTGTTGACGAGTGATGGGTGAGGATAAGATAGCGGAGGCATGCGCAACAAGCCCCCGGGGGTCACTCTTCGTGTCGGTCGTGATACCAGCCTATAACGAAGAAACCTACCTCCTTGCATGTCTGGACTCAATCAAGAAACAGGACTACGCCGGCAAGTATGAGGTCATCGTAGTCGATAATGCCAGCACGGACAATACTGCTCAGATAGCTCGCGATTGGGGAGCCAAGGTCGTCTATGAAAGCAAGCGTAGTCCGGCGTGCGCTCGACAAAAAGGCGCCGAAGTAGCCACAGGAAAAATTGTCGCCTTCATTGATGCCGACACTCGGGCACCAGCCCGCTGGCTTTCAACCATCGTGTGGCGCTTCCTCTGTGATCCACAGATGGTGGCCGTAAGCGGGCCCTACGCCTATGGCGACGCCGGCAAGTTCAGCAAGATTAGCTCCTACATTGGCAATTTCTTCAGCATCATCACAGACCAGCTTTTCCGGAAGGTTTTTAATAAGGGTGGCGCTATATGGGGGTGTAACTTCGCCGTGCGACGGTCGGCCTTTTGGAAAGTAGGCGGATTTGACACCAACATCAAGTTCTATGGTGAGGAGTACGAACTCTCCCTGAGATTGAAAGAGGCAGGCAAGGGATGCATTATGCCCCGGCTCTTCGTCCTTACCTCGGCCCGCCGCTTGAAGAGGATAGGTACGGTGAATCAATACTGGAACTGGACTGTGGACTACTTCATGGTCCTCTTCTGGTATACACCAATTCCCGAAAACCTGGAAAACTGGCCGTCCAAGGCTTGGCAAACAGTGGTTGCCAGTTTTTCCTGGCAGAGAGTTAAAGCATCCTGGGTGTATGTCGCCCTTTTCTTTGGGTTACTCTGGTTGAATATCAACCCCGTGTTTGATGCAGTGGGAAGGTTCATGTACGTTTTTGATGTCGGTATTGTGAGTACGCTGTTTGCCTACCACGGGATCAACCCTCGCTCACGGTTCTATGGCAAGGTGTGTTCTAATGGCGACCGCAACCGCCTTCGAATTGCGCTGACCTTCGACGACGGCCCCAATGAGCCATATACCTCTGATGTCCTCAGCATATTGGAGCAATATAGAATAAAAGCGACTTTCTTTATCATTGGAGAAAACGCCCGGCGCCATCCTGAGACCTGCCGACGGATAGTGACTGCAGGAAATGTGATTGGGAATCACTCCTATCATCACCACAAGTCACTATGCTTGAGACGGGGGAAGACGGTGGCTCGTGACATTGAGATGGCCCAGCAGGCGATCTATGAGTGTACCGGACTTGAGCCCAAGCTTTTTCGCCCTCCCCACGGCTTCCGCACCCCCTGGATGATGCGCACTATTCGCCACCTCGGGTACACGGTTGTGACCTGGGACAATATGACCGGTGACTGGAATGCAGAAAAGTCTGGCGACGAGATTATACGGGCTATTCTTGGGCGGGCAAAGCCGGGAGGCGTAATTGTCATGCATGATGGTCGCGATGGCAGACCACGCTATGACCGCAGCCAGATGCTGCAAGCTCTGCCCTTCGTTATTGAGACCCTCCTGGAGAGGGGTTTTGAATTTGTCACCATACCTGAGCTTCTTGACTCAGAAGGTGAGCTTTCAGCCTAGCAAGCCCGGTTCCGGCATACTGGTGAATTCACAGTTGTTTTGAGCCGTACCTGGCCAGAAGTCCCGTCTTAGAAAGCCATATTTCTTTTAGCTCCCAAGACTTCTCTCTTAGTCCCGACACTTCATCTCCTCGCAAATGGTAGACTTGCATTAACCCGGCCATATAGAAGCGAGCCCCCTTCTTCCATAAGCTATCGGGCAATTCATCAATTTGAAATCCCAGCCGTCTGGCGGCTACATGCAGTAGGGTGATGCCATGGAGCGCTGCAATATTACCGAACGTCCCGCCAGCTATCTGCTGAGCTAGAAGATGAAGGTCCTGTACCAAATAACCAAGGAATTCGCGTGGCGATTGTGAGGCTTTCAAATTCAGATTGCGTCTTCTTTTAAACCAGTCGTTGCTCAAGTGAACCTCTATGATTGTGTCTCCGGTTTTTACTTCGGAACCGTCATTCAGCACTCTGGTGGTGCCTTTGTAGTGGCGAAGGTTGAAGCGAATGATGCCACTATCATCGTCTTTCAGAGGCCTGATGCGATAGATTACCCTCAAAAGTCTGTCCGCCACAGGCCACAATATCAGGACAAACCGGGGTGGCACACTTCTTGGCACTAGTTATCTCCGTAACTGGCATACCAGTATAGGTTCATGTAACAGTATTTTACTATACGGAGCTCGGCGTGTCCTGAGCGGGAAGCTACAGCCCATCGAGGCAATTTAATTAAGTTGAAATTGGGCATTGTCCCTATCCACATTTTGTGCGACAATAGTCTGAGTCGTACCATGATTCACTGGATAAACGGCGCACTTGCTACATTAGCTGCTTCCATAAACGTCAGTAATCCAGGGGGACTGGTAGCCATATTTCTCATAACCGTATCATGCGACATTGGTGTTCCCTTTCCGTTCGTACTGGATACCATTCTGTTTTTCACTACCTACGAAATAGGAGCCTTCTCATGGCCAGTGCTTCTTATCATTCTGATGATATGGGGTGGCAGATTGCTGGGAACAGGCATCCTTTACTGGGTAAGCCGGCTGCTGGGCCCAAGATTTGTAGACTGGGTCGGTAAACGTTCCAAATTCCTGCGGCGCAATTTTGAGCAATTTCAGAATAGGCTGGGTAGCTGGACCATACCGGTGATAGTTGCTGCCAGATTGACCCCGGGGTTGATGCAGGTATCATCGGTGGCTGCTGGCACAATGCGTGTCCGTTACAACAAGGTGGTGTTGGCCATCGTATTTTCTTCGATTGTCTACGATGGAACATTGATCGCCTTGGGGACTCTAGCCAAGCTCGGGTTTAAAGGTGTGGGACCTCAGTATTCCGCCTGGATTGTCATTGGCTTCGTGGTGATAATGACCGTGGTGTTTGTCGCCGTTCACCTGATAAGGCGCAGGCTCAAATGGAATCAACACAGTGACGAAATTTCAAATAAGGGATAGATTACGGGAGAAGTTCTCTGGGAACCAACTTGGTGGAGCTGGGGGGACAATAGACAGAACTTTCACGCATACGTTTGCTCTGGCTATTTAGCAATTATAGTTAGAGACTGCGTGAAGGTCAAGATGACTGAGATATTTGGCTTAAAACCCGAATACAAGGAAAGACTTAATTCGTACGCATTGAAGTGCTTCAATGATTGGCAGGAGCGTATTCTGAGCAAAGTACCGCAGCTACGCCAACTCACCGAGGAACAGCTTAACGCAGACCTAGATACCTATCTACATGACAATGAGAAGGTTGAATTTAGCAAGTGTGTGGCCGATATAGCAGAGTGGCTATCCAAGTGCCTGGATACTGGGGATAGATATTTCCCCTATGCCTATGACACACGGGTTGTCGACCCGATGATCCGAATTCAATCGCTGATAATAGAGACATATCAAAGAGCTGAGGCGAAACGACAGAAAAAGGAATATCAAGACAGGCGGTATGCTGCATTCGATTCTATGAAACCACCTGTTGATGATGCCAAGAAGTATCTCAATGATAAGGAACACAATGAGTTTAGACTAGCCGTCGCGAAAGCTATAGATGCATACCTAGAAAAGGGAACAGCGTATCTGTCTGATATGAGGACTTTCGACTATAGGTGGTGGCTGCAAAAGATTCAAGAGCGCAAGAAGAAAGAGGCACAGAAATTGCAGGCTACAAGTACAGCCGTTGAATACAATCATCGCCTTAATCAAGAAATGGTAAAACTGACCGCTCGACTTGACCATAAGCAAAAAGATCTAGGAAGTTATCTCCGGGCAGGAGTTCAGGATGTGCGGTATACAAATCACGACTTTGATTATGTACTCTCTAAGAAGAATGAAATGGAGTTTGACGATGCCCTGGTCAGCGTGGCCAACAAGAGATTAAAGCAACTTTGCCCGGAGGTCTTGCGTCAGTTTGTCGTTTCTCCATCTCGATACTATAGGCGCTATTACCCATTGCCGTCAGCGAGCTACAGTCTTGAAGAAGTGCCGTGTCTCGATTTCGACTTTGATATTTTTGCTGCTGCTTATGCAGAGGTCTGGTTGAGACCGGGGAAGATAAGCTTCGACGGGTACGAATTTGTTCTACCATGGATGAAGGACAAGAATGGTTTGCCACTCCTAGAGAAGCCAAAGTTTCTTGGCTATTACTACTTGATTCTCAGACCTGAGGATCTCGGCGGGTATGTATTCTGGGAAAGCATTCCACTGGTTCTATTGCGGGGGTTGCTTAATGGTGAGGCGAGGCCTGAGGGAGTCACAATTCTAGCAGCCACGGACGGTGTCATCACATATAGGGTGCAAGGACTTGACGAGGAAGTTGAAGTACCGGATAAGTTCGCCGAGTATCTAAAGAGTATCGGTAACATGGACAAGATGATTGGCATGGGTATTATGACCGAAAGGGTGGGAAATATCGTCAAGGCCGCGGTTGGTGAGCTGGAGGTAAAACCTAAGATTCCACCAGCTACAGAGAAGGCCGGAAGAAGACACAGTATCAAGGAAAGGGCTTTTCAGCTGTTTGATGTAGGTAAAAGACCGGCCGACCCTGACGTGAAAGCTTTGGGCATCAAGCCGAACACAGCGTACCGCTACTATCAGGACTGGAAAAAAGCTTGCAGCCACAGCCAATCTTAGTGCGATATTGGTAGAAAATCATAGTGGTAATCATAGCGAAAAATCATTGTTGCAGTCCTAGGTAATCATAGCAGTCAATCATAGTGCCAGTCATAGTAAATCATAGTGGTAATCAGAGTCTTCCACCAGGCGTTATGTAAAAAACGACCAGACCGATTCAGCGTATGGTCGGAGCCATTTCCCTCTCACTGCCCTGGCGCTCGCACTTTTCGATGGCCTGTGCAGTTGAGTAACAAAACAAGTTAATGTGCAACAACGGAGGCTAGTGTGTGACTCTGTGTCAGCTATACTCCAGGTCTTTGCACTGTCGCGTCGTCACTCGCACTAACATGACCAGGAACGAAGCTCAATTCAGATACCAGCCGGCGACATTGCACTGCCCATAAGAGTTGTCTCCCATAGCGACCACGGTGTCGTAGGGAGTAAGCCCCACCGTGTACTCGTAGCCTGCCGCAACCTGGGTGATTCTCGTCCAGTGGGCGACATTGCACTGCCCCCAGTAGTTGTCTCCCACGGCGACAACAGTGCCATCGGCCTTGAGCCCGACGGTGTGCCACATGCCTGCTGAGACCTGGACGATGTCCGTCCAGCCGGCGACATTGCACTGCCCGTAGTCATTCAATCCCACGGCGACCACGGTGCCGTTAGAGTAACGCCCCACCGTGTGCTCGTAGCCTGCAGCGACCTGAATTATGCCCGTCCAGCCAGCGACATTGCACTGCCCCTCGCTGTTCTGTCCCAATGCGACCACCGTGCCGTTAGAGTAACGCCCCACCGTGTAAAACGCGCCTGCTGAGACCCCGACGATGTCCGTCCAGCCAGTGACATTGCACTGCCCGAAGTCGTTGTCTCCCACAGCGACCACAGTGCCGTCGGCCTTAAGCCCCACCGTATGCCAGGTGCGGGCAGTTACCTGGACGATGTCCGTCCAACCGGTGACGTTACACTGCCCGTAGTAGTTGTCTCCCCCCACTGCGACCGCCGTGCCGTCGGCCTTGAGCCCCACCGTGTATTCGTAGCCTGCAGTGACCTGGACGATGTTCGCCCAGCCGGTGACATTGCACTGTCCCTCGCTGTTCCGTCCCACTGCGACCACGGTGCCATCGGACTTAAGCCCCACTGTGTGATAATAGTCTGCGGCGACCATCGGGATACGCTCAAAGCTAGCCATGACGGTTACACCCTGACCCGGCATGGTGAAGGTAGTCTGTGCCGCAGTCGCATCGGCGAATCCGCCGGCTGGCGCCGTCCACCGGGCAAACCGGTAGCCTGCGGCGGCCACTGCTTCTATACTGACTCCACTGCCAGCTGCGTAAGGTGAGGCATTAGTCAAATCAGTTGCCGTTCCTTGGCCTGCAGGGCTTGCCACCATGGTGAGGCTATACTTAACAACACCACCACCATCGCCGCTACAGCCTACCATTCCGGCAATCAACGCGACCGTAAGCAAAACGATGCAAATCCTATTCATGTATGTCACCCCTACTACATTATTGTATCACCAGTGAACGAATTATCAATAGGTTGTACCATCGGAAACATACTGTAGAGTTCAGCAGTCACAAAACGCAGGTTCGGGTAATAAGGTCACAATCCAGGCTAATGTGCAATTTCACCCTTGGGTATCCCCCGGACTTCCCCGGTCTGGGGTATAGTTGTGCAAGATCATCCTCACACGAAGCGCACCGTATAGCCGCCGTATAGCACTTCGATAATCTAAGATATCAACGCCTTGTCTGCCCACCGACAAAACCACCCAAGGCGCCGGCACCAATCGCAATGAAGTACCCTACGATGAGTATGCTTCCAGTACTAATTATATAGCCAGGTGCACTAATTATACTAATGACAAAAATAACTAGCCATGTCAGACCAGCGGCCCAGGCTCCATTTGTTGCACCTCTCCAATTCGCCCAGGCGCCAGCAACAACCCCCGTTATGAAGTAGCACAAGATTGTGGTGAGTAATCCGAGACCTGTAGATGCAGAGATAGTGAAGGCAAAGATAGAGTCTAATAAGAACATCAATGCCACACCTCCTATCCCCGCAACCACTATGGGTAGATACCTCATCTCACTTAGTAACTTTGCCCACTCTATCTTGGATAACCTTGGCAAACTCGTCCACTTTTGTGCTACTCCAACGACTGCCCCTAATTTGCCATTTCTTGAGCTCTGTATCACTAATACCTTGACCCTCAATCTGGTAGTACTTATTATTTTGAGAAGCCATGGTGTAGACCATAAAAAGGCCCAGCGCGAGAATCACGATTGCTTCCAGAAAACTTATTCTGATGTTGCCGCCAGCGAGGCTATAGACAGGTCCTAAGATAATGCCCATGAGGCCGAAAACAGCTAAGAAGATGCCGAATAGTATTAGAGCCACGCGAGCGACCTCAAAGGCGTAGCCACGCCTCTTGCACGTGATAGAGATGTCAGGATACTCTAAGACATCATATCGTGATTTTTTCGTGAAGCTCAGCAGGCGTCTGTCCGTTGCATAGTAATCTCTGCTTCGATCGGAAAGCTTTGAAATGACCTTCTCACTATCTAGTAATTTATCTTTGACCCAGTGTGGAACTATGAAGTCTACCATGTGTGCTATACCTCCTATCGCATGTGAGATCGTTTAACTTCGCAA
>Ga0315277_10007856_pt1 | contig 13774 bp, 15 predicted proteins | sample YL17G05_15_MG_FD_203695 | JGI IMG/M metagenome (GOLD analysis project Ga0315277, IMG submission 203695) | Sediment microbial communities from Yellowstone Lake, YNP, Wyoming, USA - YL17G05_15 | ecosystem: Environmental > Aquatic > Freshwater > Lake > Sediment | place: USA: Wyoming | collected...
GCCGGTCTCCGAGTCCTCTTGGCTCTCCATCTGTCGGTTGAGTCTATCGAGGACAGCCTGCAAACCACCGTATTGGATTTGTTCGTCCGCCAGTGGTCTGTTGGTTATGCGGGAATAAGGCAACCCCATCGTTCGAAAGAGGTAAACGGCTTCTGGGGGAAGGGCCTTTGCATGCTCGAAACCATCTTTGAATTCCAGTCCTTCGTAGTAGCCCGGCAGGATGATGTGCGGTTTTTGAATCTGCACGACACCTCTCCTGACCACCGATCTGTCCCTGAATCGACCATGTTCTGCGGCAAAGACGTAGGGCAAGTCCATATCGCCAAAGGTAAAGAGCATCGGGCGGTATTCGCGGATTACCTCGGTCTTTGACCAGCATTCCTTGAACTTCTTTCGGTCGAACTCCGCCATACGTCTACTTCAAAACGCAACGCTTATACCAGCAACTCGCTGGCCTGTATTGAGACAGTGGCCTGCTCCTTCTGGGTGGATACTCTGAAATATGATACTACCCGCCTGGCAGCGGAGTTCAAGTCGGGGCGTCCGGTATCACCGTCTTTGGGGGACTACGGGAAGGAGCCATGACCGAGGCTTCTGGTGCGCCAGAGCGGCCTTCAGGACGAGCGACGGAGCCGTGGCCGAGGGTGCGGGTCCGCTGCGCCACTCACGGGCAACCGCGCCTCATAGATCGCGATCAGTCCAGCTGCAATACGACGACGAGCGGTAGGTGATCCGAGATCCTCAGCGTGTCACGCTGTCTGACGTAAGCATCCAGCACTTGTGATTGCGAAGAAAGCACGAAGTAGTCTATCGTCCGGTCTGGTCCAACGACGCCAGGACTGTTTGGGAAATGTGTAAACCAATTGCTGGGCATAGGACCATCCACGTTTGTCAGACTTGGGATCACCTGATACTTCGCGTAGAGCAGAGCCATTTCCGTGTCCTGGCGGTATGCGCTGGCCTCCTCAGGGGGTAGGCGGGTTCGCTGGCCTGGCGGCAACAAGTTGAAGTCCCCTCCGGTCACGAATGGGTGGTTCTCTTCACATAGGCCCGTTAGCACGGCATCTAACTGCATGACCTGCTTCTGCATCACATCACTGCCTTCGGGAAATGCCTCCAGATGAAGATTCAGGACCACGAGGTCCTTGCCGCCTTCAACCGGCAATCGGGTCTCCAGGATAGCCCGCTTGGGATGGAACTGCCGCACCAGGGCATTGTGTGGCACGGGGGCTAACGTGTGGCGGATGGAGGCGGTAATCCGGTACTTGGAGATCATGCTGAGTTTCATGCCCACAGATCCCATGATGCGTCGGTGAGGTACGAACCTTGCTTTCCAGTAGAACGTCGAGGTATGACAGCGATACGCCGAGGGTAGTTCGGACAACAACGCACGCAGCTGATCCGTATAGTCCGTTCGTTTGGCACCATCGTCAACCTCCTGAAGAAGAACGATATCAGGGTTTTCCTCCTTGATGATTCGCGCCACTTCGTCGGTGGTGTGCGCAATGTCCGTAGACGAAGGGCGTTCGTCCGGACCGGCATCGTTCGGTAGCTCGAAGAAGAAGAGATATCCCTTGCCGGCCATGAACTGAACATTGTACGACAGGACCTTAAGGGTCTGTCCAGGCTTCAATATGGGAGTATTGGCGTCACAGAAGATGGTCTCAGGCTGTCCGTCGCGGGGATGGAACGTTGTGGACCATACCAGGACTATCGCGAGAAGGACCGCCAGCACTGCAGCCGCTGCGACTCGTTTTGTTGTCGTTACTAAACGCATGGTACTGGTCTTGATTTCATGGAATTCGGTCTGCAAACTGAAGGTGAAGCGCATACACTCATTGCGGCATCAGATCATAGCAGACCAGACGCTGCATATACCGAAGGTACAGTCTGCCATTCGCGACCACCGGCACGGTCCACGCCGGATCTGTCAGCTCTCCAAGGGCTGCCTTGAACTGGGCGATCCTCTCGAACCGGTTAGGATCGGGCCTGACAAGAGACAGATTCCCTTTGATATCCATGCAGAGCAGATGGCCGTCGACATAGGTCGTCGTACCCCAGCCGACTGCCCCCGTACTCCATTTCTCGTCGCCGCTGTCGAGCTTGACACATTTGAAATAGCCCGCATTTTGACCACTCTGGCCGGAGTAGCCGTAGATGAACCCGTCAATAATGACGGGGTCTGAGTGTTGTGAAGCAATGGCTTTACTGTGCCAAAGCAGTCTGGCTTGGCCGTTTTCTACCTTGATCGCCTGGCACCCGGTATTGTAGCCAGAGGTGATGAAAATGGTTGTGTCGGCAACGGCAGGTGTAGTGGCGTTGACGCCATAGGAGGTTTTCCATGGAACCATCCATAGCGTTGTCCCATCCGAGGGATCGAGGCATGCAAGGCCAGCACTGTGGAAAGCAAGGAGCCTTATTGTGCCCTCCACCTTCAGGGGTGTGAGCGCAGCGTAACCGGCCTTGCCTTCCGCGGATTTCCATGCCAGGCGGCCGGTTATCTTGTCATAGGCAACCACGAGTGCCCGACCTCCTCCTTGCACGAATACCTTGTCTTCGTAGACGACCGGCGAGGAGGAGTGTCCCCACATAGGCTCTTTGCCGCCCGCGTCTTCGACGTTCTGTTTCCACAGGAGTTCACCATCGAGGAGCCGCCAGCATGCCAGGTCGCCCCCTCGTCCAAAGGTATAGACACGGTCCTGATCGATGAACGGTGTAGCGCGGGGTCCGGGGCCACGGCTGGTGCGGGTCTTTGCCTCGTAGGACTTGAACCAGATCAGATCTCCATTACCAGAGTCCAAACAAAAAACAAGGTCACTGCCTTCATCCCTTCCGGGGACAATGAGTCTGTTGCCGCACACAACGGGCGAAGACCACGTAGCGGTGTGGGTTCCCTGGCACAGGAAGCTCACCTCCCACCGCTTGGTCAGGCCGTTGGACCAGTCCTTTCGGATCCCCGTGACGGAACTCTTTCCGTCAGCGGTGGGCCCACGCCAGCAAGGCCAGTCTGCTTGGCCTTTCTCGACAGGGCGGGGAGTCGGCACCGCCTGGGGAATCGCTTGCCTGGGACCGCTGAGGCGTTCGGTGCCGTGAATTGCGAACCAAGCTTGCCGGGCCGCAAAGAGCACGGCTCCGACAAAGACGACTGCGATCCCAATGCCAATCGTAAGACGTTTTCGTTTCATACGATGTGTACCTCTTGCATCCGATTGCAGCGATTCGCAACGTGCATTCCAGTGACTTCCTCGTGGAAGCTGGCAGTGGCCCGTTCGCACAATCCTGTGGTCTGCTATCTTAGCAGAAGCAGAACTCTGTGAAAACAGCGGGACTTCGTTGAGCGGTCAGCAAGCCATGGCCGAGGCTTGATGGATTCGACAACTCTCAAGGGGCCTCTTGTGAATGAGAAGCAGGAGTATTCCTTGCTTCTCAGCGGCCATGCATGTAGGGGAGGACGATGCCGATGGGAAAATCAGAAGTCAGCGACAGAATGATCGGAGAGAAAATGCCAGGGTCATGGTTAGGCCTGTTTGACCATAATGGAATCGACGACGTGAACTACGTCTTCACAGACGTCCAGCACGGTTTCGGCATCTTGATAGATGTCCTTCCACTTAATCACCATGATCGGATCCTTCGTGGTCGCGAAAAGCTCTGTCAGCACCCGATCACAACGTGATCTGGGCCAGTCTGAGCAACGGCCTGGCCGCCACCCCGGTGTGGTGGACGTTCCGCAATCTGGGCCCGCAGGATCTGCTCAGCCTCAAGTATCTTGCGCAGTTCGTCTCAGATATCGATCTTGCGAATCTGCCTTACAACCTGGCCACGATGTCGGCCGAAGGCGCGGACGCCTCCGGCCTCGCCACGGCCAAGGCCGCCTTCGGATGGATATGGTCTTATGCGAAGGACAATGTGGGCGGCACCCCGCTGACCGTTGAGGGCTTAGCCGACGGCTCCTTCATCATCCGCTGGTTCGACACTTGGGCCGGCGCGGTCGTTCAGACCGAGAGTGCTACTTCTGCCGCTGGCAAGCTATCGGCGACGGTGCCCGACCTCTCCCAGGTCCGTCGCGACATTGCCTTCAAGATCGACAAGAGGTAGGTGCCCACTCGGCCTCTTGCGTTTCTCTTTAAGGCTTGGATTCGACGATTGGCGGAAGCCAGTCATAATCCCAGTGATGGCCCACCCATCCAGGCGGACTGATCGTGATGGTTTTACCGTCAGCCACACGAAGAATACAGATAGGACTATGTACTCTCCAACTGCCGTTGGAAGGGATCTTCACGTACGCGATATATCGCCCACAGTGTGACCACCGACCACAAGGGTCTTGCCCCATGACGTCCGCATTGTTGGGCGGGCTGATGATCTTTCCGTCGGTTCCACCTGGCAAAGACGGGTCGAACTTGCGAATAGCGATGCCCCCGCCGGCGTTCCAGCACATCCATTGGCCATCCGGAGAGAAAGCGGGATGACACTCGCCGAAATCTCCGGGATAATTGGGCATCTTTTGGATCTCGCCTCCCTTGGACGACATGAAATCTATGGTATATTGGCGGCCGAGATAATTGCGAATCTCAAAGATGAACCACCCGCCGTCCGAGGTCATATCCGCCAGCCACACGTTTTGCTTCACGGGGATGGGGACGCTTCTGCGCCCCGTGTGGATGTCCGTAGAGACAAGGCCCTCTGGGCCGCACCGCACGGTGTCCTTGCTGTCAGGCGTCCAGACGTAATCTCCGTCGATTTGCTTCGTCTCACGGGTCCTCACATTCACCAGATACTTACCCTGGTTGTAGGTGAAGAACTCTCCATTGGGAGACGTGCGCGGGGCGCGTTCGTCCTCGTGTGGGGTATGCGTGAATTGCTCCAGTCCGGTCCCGTCGGCATTGATAACGTACAAATCTCGCGATAGGGTCTCCCCTTTCGATTCGTCAGGAGTCCTCGGATGAATGGCGATGACCAGCCGGTATCCCGTCCTCCGCAGCTCTTCCTTCAGATCCTGAACCCTCGGCTGGGCAAACGGATTACAACGCGCTGGCATTTGCCATGTTGCTCTCGTTGACTGTTCTTCTTCGCCGTGACACGTTGCGGCCATGCCAAACACCAAGAGCAGTGCAATCTGTGAGTAAACGTTCATATTCTTCACCCCAAGAGATAATGTTGTCGCAAAGCGCATTGTGGTCCTAATCTGGCTCTTGTTGAAGAGAAGGTGCTTCAAGGCGCATTTCTGGCACAACGGAACCCCATACTATCCATAAGACAGGCATCTACAAAGCTGGAGTTTTCGCCGGCACGCCAGGAGGAGCGAAGGTTATCTGCCCTGTCTTGCCAGCCTCCGCCGCGTAAAACCTTTATTTCTCCTTTCTCAGGCCCTCGAGGATTCTGGGACGGGCTCGTCTTATAGTAGTTCTCGCCGTAGACATCATTGCACCATTCGGCAACATTGCCGTACATGTCATAAAGCCCCCATGGATTAGGTTCTTTTTGCCCCACCACGTGGGTCTGCTTGAACGAGTTGTCCGTGTACCACGCGTGTTTTTTCAGTGTGCCCAGGTCACTACCGAAATAGTATTCGCTTTCCGTCCCCGCACGGCAGGCGTACTCCCATTCCGCTTCTGTGGGAAGGCGGTATCCATTGGCCTTGAAATCGCACTGCCACCTCCCACTTTCCTCGTGATAGCAAGGCTCAAGACCCTCGGCCCGAGAACGGAGATTACAATACAAAACGGCGTCCGTCCAAGTCACCGTATCTACGGGTTTGCCAGGACCCTTGAAGGAGGAGGGATTGGCTCCGACTAATTTCGTGTATTGCTCCTGAACCACTTCATATTTGTCCAGGAGGAAGGACTCGATCCACACCCGGTGCTTGGGAGCTTCGTCGGGGGCCCCCTTGGCACTTCCCATCTCGAACCAGCCCGCGGGAATAACGACCATTTCGAGACCGCTGCTGGTTTTGATGACTTGTGGTGCAGTGCCCGTGTCCTGCGCACGGCGGCATCCGGGGCAGATCAGCAAAGACAGCATCAAACAAGAGACTGCGGTGACCAGTTGCACAAATTGCGCCCTCATGTGCGCGTTTCTCCAATGACCCGCGTCCTTATATCGGTCGACCAGTCATGAGAGTATTTCACAACAACTCTCCTTGTCTTGAGTAAGGCGGAAGAAACCGGAGCCATGCTCAAGACAGATGGCCGCAAATGCCGCCGGGACCTTATGGTCCAAGCTGCTGTGCAGCCGGTAATGATTGTAATCCATCCGGCAACGCTCCACCACGTATTTCATCTCATCAATAGGCAAGAACAACTCGCCGTCGAGGAGCTCGTCCCGCATGGTATGACTTCAGCAGGCCGCCGAGTCTCTCAATGCAGATGATGTCACCAGTGTTGCCTCCGGCGTGAAGAGAACCGTGGTCTGCTCCAGAAGTCCTCGGGTCAGTTGCTTGGCCTTTGCTGCCAGTCTTATGCTCTGGCGGTTGCTCAGCACAATGCGTTTGTCCTCTTCCTGCTGTTCCTTCAGGACCTTGACCTGCTCCTTGAGGTACTCAATCGCCTTCCCAGAGTTCTTTGTCAAAGCAATAAGCCAGACACGTCACCATCGTAAGCCACAGATTCCGTTTCATAGCTCGCAGAGGCTAACGGGCCGAGGGGTGGCAGACAAGTGCTTTCGTCCGACCAGGGCGCAGGTCAAGTTGAACGCAACGCATCGAACTCCGCTGACAGTTGGAGGCCCGCACGGATGATCATATCCATGAACGGGAGAACAGAGCGTTTCAGTTCTTTGCCTTTGGCACCAAGGCGTCCCGGATCGGCTCGACCCACTGCTGCGTGGACATGTCGAACACCGCGAAGTTGTCGGCGAACTGCCAGTTGATCGGCGATTTCAAGAATGGCGGCCGGGAATGGCAACCGCAGGGCCGGCCCGAACAGGTGCGGGTCCATGACTTCGTGGACCCAAAGCGGGGCAAGGCGATTCCCTACGGCGTGTACGATCTCCGGCGCAATCTCGGGTGGGTGTGGGGTCTCGCTCAATGGACAGGAGAGCCGACAGGCGCCGGCACCCAAAACGAGCGCGGAACAGAACCTCTGGACGATCGGCATCTACACGGGCCTGTCCCCGTTTGAACTGTCTGCCCCGTCCAACGTTAAGAACCCGGTATTGACGGGGGCGGATGTCACGGACATGAAGGACCTGAACGTGGACACCGTCGCCCATCCCTTCCTGGTCGCGGTGGGCTCCCGATATTACGTCTTCTTCACTGCCAAAGACCTGAAGGCGGACAAGGGAGGGATTGGACTGGCGGAAAGCAAGGACGGCTTCGAGTGGAAGTTCCGGCGCACGGTGATCCGCGAGCGGTTTGTCCTGTCTCATCCCTGCGTATTTCAGTGGCACAACGACTACTACCTCGTGCCGGAAGCCCATACGGAGACCTCGGTCCGGCTGTACCGCGCTACCTCTTTTCCGGACCAGTGGCAGTACGAGGGAGATTTGATCAGAGGGGACCACTTCATCAGCCCCACCCTGATGCGGTACCAGGACGTGTGGTGGTTGTTTACATCGGTTCCCGGTAACGGTACGCTCCGGTTGTTCCAGGCGCCCGATTTGAAGGGGCCATGGACCGAACATCCGCGCAGTCCCATCATCAAGGACGATCTCCGTACGGCCCGAACCGCGGGGCGGCCTTTCGTGATCGGTGGCGTCCTCTACCGGCTGGGCATGGACTGCTACCCGACCTACGGAAGCCAGGTGCGCGCCTTTCAAATCACGGACATCGGCCCCGATACCTACGCGGAGAAGATGATCGAGACTCCCCTGGTGAAAGCCTCGGCGAAGGGCTGGAACGCCTTGGCCATGCATCACGTGGATGCGCTTCAGACGGGGGCCAATCAGTGGATTGCCGCGGTGGACGCACTTGGCAGGTGATCTGCGGCGCTGCTAGTGGTTCGCGATTCCTTCTTTGCCCTGCGCCGGCGCAGCAGTTCAGCAAGGCATGACCACAGGGTTGCCGACATGGCCACCGGCTGCTATTCTGACGCCGGTTCGGCTGGTGGCTGGAGAACATCGTTAGTTGGCGTGGACCCGTTAGGGGGGGCCGTTCCGGTGTAAAGCCAGTGGAGATTCAAGCGATGGATGTTTCTGTGGAACACGTGGCGGCGGCGACCAAAGAGCGGCTGATGTCGCTCGATGCGCTGCGCGGCTTCGACATGTTCTGGATTATCGGAGGCGGCGAAGTACTGGCCGCATTGGCCAAGGTGCATCCGAACCGCTTCACCCTGGCACTGGAGAGCCAGTTGGAGCACGTCCAGTGGGCGGGAGTCCATTTCGAGGACCTGATCTACCCCTTGTTTCTCTTCATCATCGGTGTCGTCTTGCCCTTCTCTCTGGCGCGCCGCCACGCACGAGGTCAGCGCCTGGGCTCCCTGTATCTCCACAGCCTACTGCGGTCGCTCGCGCTGGTTCTGCTGGGCTCGATCCCTGGGGGCTTGCTGAGTTTCAAGCACTGGCCTTTCATGGGCGGAGTGTTGGCGCACGTCGGGCTGTGCTACTTCTTCGCCGTCCCCTTTGTCATTCACCTGCAATGGCGTACGCGGGCCGCCATAGTGTCAGGCTTTCTCATTCTCTACTGGCTGGCCTCCATCCTCGTTCCGGTCCCGGGGTACGGGGCAGGGGTCTTCACAGAGGAGGGAAGCCTCGCCTCCTGGATCGACGGTCAGTTCATCTCTGGACACCTCTGGAATGAAGGCCCGGCGTCTACTCCCTCCGGGGTGTGCATCATCCTTTGGGGCTCCTTAGCCGGTGAGTGGTTGCGATCCTCTCGCTCCGGCCGCCGCAAGGCAGCAGGACTGGCTCTGCTCGGCCTGGCGGCGGTGATCGCCGGGACGCTCTGGAGTCTCTCCTTCCCAATGATCAAGCGGGTGGTCTGGTCCAGCTCCTATGTCACCTACGCCTGCGGCTGGAGTCTCCTGCTGCTGGCCCTGTTCTATTGGGTGATCGATGTCCAAGGGTTCCGGAAGTGGGCGTTCTTCTTCGTGGTGATCGGCATGAACGCAATCACCATCTACTTCCTGCAATCGATCGTAGATTTCGACGAGATCGGGAAACTCTTTGTGCAAGGGATCCGTGAACACTCCGGGGTACTCCAGCCCCTGGTGCTTCCCCTTGGGGGGCTGGCCTTGAAGTGGCTCTTGCTTTGGTTCCTTTACCGTCACAGGATCTTCTTCCGGCTGTAAATCGCTGAAGAAAGGACCGCAGCGCAGATGGTGCGACGAAGTCGGGTGACGACGCAAGCGATCGATGGGAAGGAGAGAGGAAGGAAGAGGCGGGGTAAGGCAAGCAGAAGCTGGACTTCATTCACAAGCACGCCGTCGCCAAGGCTGGGGATTTGCACAATGACGGTGGCCACCCGGGACGATAGGGCCGTGGCCAAAGCGGAGGGTGCCTATTCCTTCGCCCTGTGCTGGCGCAGCAGGTCTTCACTTCACAGAGTGATTGTTAGCTGATTCGTTGTTAGCGATGACGGCTTTTTCACCAATTTCGTTCCCGATCTGGACGCCGCGCACGCCGTTGTTCTCAGTGATGATCGCATGCTGCAGACCGGCTTTCAGTGCGACCGCCGGCTCATCGCTCCCGAAGCTGCATCCGCGCACCTGCAGCTTGCCGCCATCCGCCTCGATCAATGAGACGCCGGGGTTTTGGGCTCGGCCACTGCTGCTCAGGTAACAGTCGGAGAGCGACACGAAGCTACTGCTGTGTGACACGACGCACTGGCGGTTTGGCCCCCAGAATGCGCAGTTCACCAGCCGCACTGAGCCGTGGCAGGTGCGTTCCACCAACAGCGGCACGCGAATGTCACCGTGCATGCAGACGAATTGGCCGTTTGAAATCAGCAGGCCCATGGGCTGAATCGCCTCCACCTTCACGCAGATCTGCGCCTCGTCGGCCCCGGTGCCCGAGAACTGGCCGTTGGCCGCGCCGTTCTGCGTGGCGATGAACCGGTAGCCGATGTTCACCGGGAAGACGAAAGTATTGTTGACGTATTCCCAGTCGGTGCGGCCAAAGATGAACGCCTCAAGGTTCTTCCACATGAACTCATGCACCGGGTTCCAGTCACCGCCCACTTCTTTGGCCGACCACCAGTGGCAGTGGAACTGCACGTTCTCGATGCGCCCGATGTCGGAGCAGGAATCCACGAAGATACCGCGCCGCAGGACGCAACCGTAGACACTGCGGATGCGGTGCCGCACGTTGCCCTCCGGGCCGATTCGGATGCCGTTGAAGCTGTTGATGAGGGTGACGTTCTCTACCGTGTTGTCGTGCCCCTGTAAGTGAAAAGTCCACGGATACGGGTGGATCTCGTCGGGCTTCTGCTCGGGATACCACACGGTCATCCCCCGCACGGTGGCGGAATGGCCGAGCTCGAACAAGGCCGAGGCGTCCTCATTGTCACGCCCGCCGGTGACGAGAACGACTGATCCCTTGAGCGGCTCGCTCCACACCGGGGAGTCTGTCGCACCTTCGAATGTAACTCCGGGTGGGATGTGGAGGCTGCCGGTGACGCGGTATCGCGCTGGCGGAAGCCGGACCTTGCCTCCGGTCTTGGCGGCTTCATCCAGCGCCTTCTGAATGGCGGCAGTGTCGTCCGTCGTACTGTCCGCTTTTGCGCCGAAGGTCTGGACGGACCACAGGCCGGATTCCTCTGCCGCAAACACCGTGCTGGTGAGGAGGCTTAGGGAGAACAACCCCGCCAGTAGTTTGTTGCACTGAGATGTCCGATGAGGGGCGGTGGGGTAGAGTGAAGTGCGTTTCATGTTGTCACGTCTCATTACACGGTTGCGTTCTCGTTCTTCCGTTTCTTCCCCAGAACCACTGCTACCGGGCCGCAGTTAAGGTTCGGTCGCATGGACAGGATGCAGCGCGGTCAGCCGGGCGATCTCAGGGCAACTGTCAAGAGGTGCCACTTTGTCTTCACGGTTCGTTCAGCCGGGACTTCCCATTTGATTTCATAACTCGTGCCCCTGCACGGTACCGGTCTTATGATACCCAAGCACTGCATCCGATTTCAATCGCTCTGGTCATCAACTTCGGGGCGAACGCAAAGTCGCCAAAACGGGTGGCAGATGCCTATGAGTCACGGCCACCTGTGATGAGCGACCAAGCCATGGCCGATGGGGCAAGAAGGTTTACAATTGCTTCGTCATCGTGTTTCCGCACTTGCCTCTGCTTACACTTCCCTGCGATCGCTTGTTAACAGGGGCGTTCCTGCATGTCTTGCGCGTATCGGGGCAAGGTGATTAGTCGATCGTTTCCCTCTGATATGTGCCGCCGATTCCACCGGGACCGATACTGACCAGAGGAACACGCACCAGAGTGTCCGTACGATAAGGACGCCTCTTCATCCTGGTGCCTATTCTGTCAGGTTCGGGCATGATCTTCCTTCTAACACGTCCAAATTCTTCCGTGGCCAATGTGCCGAGATAACGGCACAGAGCGGCCCATTCCGCTGGATCTATGCCTTCTGATAACTCACACCATACGCATGTCTCGGCCATGGAGGGCTCTGAGAATAGCAGTGCTTGAGAGGCCATAAGCTCGTCTCCTTCGAATAACAATCTACCTGAATTATTATCAAGAAGGGCTTAGGTTTGACATGCTCTGCAGAGGTCGGTTCCACCCTTGGAACGACTGAGTGGGAAAATAGCATACAAAGCAGAAGAGGTCAAGCAAAAGTATTCCAGCCGATCCAAAATTCCGGGTCCCCTACCAAACGGCCTCCCGGCGGTCGCCGGTTGGGGTGGTTGCGCGGACCCGTGAAGTGAGGTGTATGACTCGTCAGACACGCGCCAGAATGGTGTCCAATTCGTGGCTAATTCTTGTCTGAACCGGAAAGCTCAGATTCATGGCTGACCACTATTCTGTCCAGGCCCCTTCCCCACGGCCGGCGCCATGACGACACGCCCCTTCTCATGCCCGCTTTCTATCGGCAGGTCTCCGATTATGATGCTGGGATTGATCCCGTCCTTAGTGATAACTACCTTGGTGTTGTCTTTAAGGGCCCTTTCCAGCATCTCTAACTGACGCAGCTTCTGTGCATTGCCTATGAAATACTTCTCCGCTGCCTCGTTGACCAGCCGTATGGCTTGGGCCTCTCCTTCGGCCTTCAGAATATTGGCCTGTTTTATGCCGTCTGCCTCCTTGATGGCCGCACGCCTCGCGCCGTCCGCCTTTGTCTCTACCGCAGTGGCAAAATCTATGGCGGCATCCTTGGCATTCTGGGCCTGTATGATATTGTTCATGGTCTCCTGCACGCTCTGGGGCGGGGTGATGTCCTTCAATTCGACCCTTACCACCCTTAATCCCCAGTTTTCTATCTCCTTGTCAATAGTCTCGGCAAGGAGCCTATTAAGCACGGCGCGCTGGCTGTTTACCTCAGTAAACTTCATGTTGCCTATGACATTCCTCGCGGTAGTCTGGGCGAGCATTACTATCTGTGTCTTGTAATCCTCCACCTCGTAATAGGACTTCTTTACATTCTCTTCGTCACTTTTTACCTTGTGATATACGACAAGCTCTACCTTGGCGTTAAGATTATCCTTCGTGATGATCTCCTGGGATGCAATATTAGTCATCCGTTCCGTTATGTTCCTGTATCTTGTTGTCTCAATAAGCGGGATAACCCAGTTGAACCCTACGTTAAGAAAACGGTGATATTTGCCGAGTCTCTCTATTACGCCTCTCCTGGTGGGCGGGACTATCCTGATGCCCGCTGCGAAGATCACTACCACCGCAATAATTGCAATTGGAATTAGAGTCCTCATGACTGTTTCCTTTCTTAACTGACATTTCCCATTTGACCTCGCCCGGCTACGCCGCCGGACCCTGCTGCATTATTGTACCAGCGCCCCCCTCGGTTGCGCCCATCCCGTTTTCGAGGTTTTCCGGTCTTCCGGGCGGATGCGGGACGTTCGCCTGGGTGCCAAGGCGGCTTTTCGGCCTCGTTTCTTGCAGTCGGCGCAGGGCATCCCCTTGGATCATCGCAGCGGGAGCCATTCTGAGGGGCTTGTGGGTCATCATGTGCCTGTCCAGCGGCCAACGGCGATGAAATCGTGGATATCAAGGATCTGGTCATACTCATCGAGCACTGGGGCCAGAACTACCCACCGTGTGACATCGGCCCCATGCCCTGGGGCGATGGCAAGGTGGATGAGAAGGACCTGGAGGTTCTGATGCGCTACTGGGGGCAGGAAGTGCTCCCTGTCAGCCTGATCGCGTACTGGAAGCTGGATGAGGCCGAAGGGATCGTCGCGGCTGACAAGGCTGGCACTAACAACGGCACACTGGTGGGCAATCCAACCTGGCAGCCGGCTGGCGGCAAGGTGAAAGGGGCGTTACAGTTCGACGGCATCGATGATTGTGTGAAGACCCCGTTCATCGTGGACCCGGCCCAAGGTCCGTTCAGCGTCTTTGCCTGGGTCAAGGGCGGGGCTCCTGGCCAAGTGATCGTCTCCCAGGAACAGGAGCAGAATTGGCTGCAAGCGGATGGGGCCGCGGGCACCCTGCGCACGGACCTCCGCCAGCCTGCCACGAGTGGACGTACCCCTAAGCCGGCTGGGGCTTCCCTGGTTTCCTCAGCCGTCATCACGGACGGCAACTGGCATTGAGTGGGGCTCTCGTGGGACGAGGTATTGTCAAATGTTGTGGATGAAGGTTCTGGCTCACTGAGGCCTTGATCTTCTCGGGAAGAGGAGGCGGAGCCGCTTCGCGGGCCAGTTCGATCTTT
>Ga0315277_10007857_pt1 | contig 13773 bp, 5 predicted proteins | sample YL17G05_15_MG_FD_203695 | JGI IMG/M metagenome (GOLD analysis project Ga0315277, IMG submission 203695) | Sediment microbial communities from Yellowstone Lake, YNP, Wyoming, USA - YL17G05_15 | ecosystem: Environmental > Aquatic > Freshwater > Lake > Sediment | place: USA: Wyoming | collected...
TTGGCTCCGGCGCGCTCGGCGACCTCCGAAAAGACTTCGCCGGTCGCAATGCCGCCGTGAGTGTCGAGCGGAAAGCCGATGTCGGATTCCAAATCGGCGATCAGTTCCCGCATCTCGAGCGCGGCCCGCACGCACGACTCGGTATCGCGGTCGTAGGCCAACGGCGCTCCAAACACGGCGACGATCCCATCGCCAATGAATTTCACAATGAAGCCGCGGTGTTGATGGACAACGCGGGCGCAGATGGTGTAGTATTGGTGCAAAAGGTCTCGGGTTCCGTCGGGACCCAGCGTGCTGCCGATGCGAGCAAAACCGCATAGATCGAGGAATAGAATGCTCGCGCGCCTCAGTTGCTTCTCGGCGCTGAGCAAAATCGTCCGCGCGTGCTCAAGTTGCTCTTGCTCAATTGGGATCCGACGCATTTCGAACTGTTTGCGAAAGGCCTTCTCCAACCGAGAGATCTCGGCGGCGGAAAGCGCCGCCTGCGGCCGAGGCTTTGCGATCTCTTGGACAGCGGACGGCGTCAATGGCGAGCCACAGTGGGGACAAAAACGTGCTGCCCGCGGCACGCTCGCGTAACAGACCGAGCATTCGTGGCGATCGGCCAAACCCACCACTGAATCCCTCCAGCCGACCGGATGAGAATCGCCGTTCCGATCCCTACCTATAGAGCTGCCACTGTCTCACGTCCGTCCCCCTACCGCCCCGGAAGGCGCGCGAGCGGTAAAATGGATTGATCGGATTGCCCGCCCGGTCGGTCACGGCGCTCTTGACCGTAAGCGTGTAGCTGGTGTTCCAAAGTTGGTCGCTCGTAGAGAGCCGATATTGAGAGTCGGTCAGCCGGACCACACCCTGGATCGTGAGACCGCGCGTGCAAGAGTAATTGAATACCTTGTCCGCATTTTTCACCGGCTCGCCGAACGTGACTTGCAGCGTGGCATGATCCAGAGGCGCGACACCCGTCAGACGTGGCTGAACTGTATCCACGATGATCCCGTCCGAGCTGGCCGACCATGGACCGGCATTGCCCGCTCGGTCACGACTCCGCACACGGGCGTACAATGTCTGACCGTTCGCGCCGAAGAGCGCTCGCGTCAAAACATTCCCAATATTCCCGCTGAAAACGTTATTTCCGCCCGCCGTGGTTCCCACCTGAAAGTCATAGGACGCTATTCCCGACGGGGTCGTTCCCACGTCTGCGGCGGCAGTCCATGTGAACCAGACAGTCGTGGAGGACGTATATATTCCCGTATCGCGTGGCGTCCCCGGCGCGGTCGGCGACACTGTGTCCACAAGAATCCCGTTGGAACTGGCCCACGGGCCGATGCGTCCCGCTCGGTCGCGGGCGCGAACACGGGCATACAATCTCTGGCCATTGGCCCCTACGACCGCCCGCATCAGAACATTCCCAATATTTCCGTTAAAGATGTTGCCTGCGCCGGGTGCCGTTCCCACCTGGAGGTCATAGGAGGCCACACCCGAACCGCTCGTGCCGCCGTCTGACGCGGCCGCCCAGTTGAATATCACCGTTGTTGAGGATGTGTAGGCACCGGTATCCTGCGGTATCCCCGGCGCTCCGGGTGGCATCGTGTCAATCAGAATGCCATCGGAAGCATTCGACCAAGCGCCGATATTTCCCGCAATGTCTCGTGCACGGACACGCGCATACAACCTCCGGCCGTTTGCGCCCAGCACCACCCGGGTCAGCATCCTGCCGACGTTCCCATTAAAGACATTGTTTGCGCCGGGCGCCGTTCCCACTTGCAGGTCGTAAGATGCGACACCCGATCCGCTGTCGGTCGAGGCCGTCCAGTTGAACCGCACCGATGTCGAGGTGGTATAAGCGCCGGCATCCGTTGGCGTTCCCGGCGTCGTCGGCGCCAAGGCATCTTGCCGCGAACCGACCACATTCGACCACGGTCCCTCGGCCAGACCGACGTTGCGCGCTCGAACGCGGTAGTAGTAGATCTGCCCATGAACAAGACCGCTCGCCGCATAGTATGCCTGAGGCGCCGCGAGCCATCCGCTATTGCCGACGATACTTGGCGTGGTGAAAGAGGCATTCGTCGCCCATCGCACGTAGGAAGCGGCGGCGCCGGGCGGCAGAACAAAGAAGACCGTGTTGCTGGTCCCCCACGTATAAGGCGGTTCGGGATTGACTGTCGGCGCGCCCGGTGGAGCCATGGCAAAGTTCGCCGTCAAGGCCTTGTCGGCATCCATGGTCAGGATCAAGGGATTATCGGTCTCATGGCCGGCGGGAACATCGCCGCTCCAGTAGGTGAAGTGATAGCCGGCATCCGCCGTCACGGTCAGCGTCACCGTCGTTCCCGGAGCATATTCAACGTAATCGGGGATCTTGTGAATCGTCCCATGCGCCGCTGTGAGAGCAAGGATGTGACCGGTTCTTATGACATTGTCGCCCGGATTCGGTTGTCCGGCGATCCAGTTGGATGGGTCATTGCCGGACCGGCTGAAAGCCACGCGATGCAAGGACTTGCCCGTCCCGTCGGCCTGATCGGTCCACGGCCATTGGTCGAAGTAAATCGCTTCATCCACGATGACCCAGTTCACGGGATCGAGAGGCGTTTCGCCCGCTTGCGGCCGCTCGAGGGCCAACCGCTCGCCGGCGTTGGAGAGATTGCCGGTGAACGGGCCGATGAGCTGGGCGGTGATCGTTGTCAGCCCATAGCTGTTCTTGAATGCAGCCAAAGCGATCGGATCGCTTGGATTGAATTTCACGACCAACACGTAGCCACCGGCCGGGATAGAAATGCCGGGAGGCAGCACGTAGTCCACGCCGGCGCTCAGTTGCCACGGCCCTGTCGCATTGAACAGATTGATTGAATGGCTGGTGGGATTGTATAATTCCACATACTCATCCACCTGAGTCGTTGGCGGATTATACATGAATTCACTGATCACCACATCGGCGATGGGGCTTGTGTTCTCCGTATTACGCGTGGAAACCGTGGCATACCAATCATACCAGTTGGTTCCGCCGTCGGGTTTTCGGGCGAGCGACACGCCGAGTTCCTGACCCTTGAAAGTCACAGCATCCACCACCCGATTCGCAGCGGTTCCCGGCAGATGGGACAAGAATACCTGCTCACCGGCCTGGGAAATGCCAAAACCTGTGGTAATTGGATGGTGGAAACCGGTAATTTCATCGAACACCAATCGGCCATGGGCCGGAATTGTAGCCGTGGTCGGAATCGCCCATTTCACCAGGTTGGCGGCGTCGTCCGACAAATACCACCCGCTCAAATTGATGGCCGCACTTGTGCAGTTGCGCAGCTCGATCCAGTCATTGGAATCGTAATCCGGATAGCCGGGACTGCTGAAGTGCGTATGGGCTGCGATCTCATTCAAGACCACGGTGGGCGTGGAAATCGGATCGGGCGCTCCGGGCGAACCATTGAGGAAAGTGCTGAACCGCCAGTTGCCGCCGTAGTCAAGCGAGCCGGGCGCTTGGACGACTGTGTCGAGTGGAACCAGCGAGTGGCCGGCAGCGAGGGCCGGCAGTGGCCAGCTCCGCCTGTTATCATACCGGAATGAGGTAACGGTTGTTCCATCGGCGGCGACCAAGGTCACTCTCTCACCCTCGTTCGCTAGTCTGCCGCCATAGGGACCAAAAATCGGAACGGCGCTGCTCAGGCCATAGTGCATCCGGAAACCGGCGAAGTCGCCGGCGTTGTTGGCGCGGACGACAAGTCCATAGCCGTTCGGGGGAATGCTGGACCCGCTGGGGAACGTGAGGGTGATTCCATTGGTGAAGGTCATCGAGGTGAGATCAACCCACGTGTCCGGATTGGTGTTGTGGAGTTCGAGAAATTCGTAATCGCCGCTGACCAAGGGGTCATACATGACTTCGGTGACCTTCAATGCGGCCGGTCCCACACTGCCTACCGCCCAGGTTTTCGAGCGAGTGGGTATGGCCTGCCATACGCCTGCCGAGTTCTTTCCGAGCACATAGATGGTGTGATCGCCATCGGTCAGACCGGTCAGATGAATGGGTATGCCGATACGTGTTTCCGGTCCGTAGGCGCCCCCATCGAGGCTGAATCTGTAAGCGATGATGCCCGGACCGGCGATGATCAGTGTTGCATCCCGCTGGGTCGTAAAAGCCGGCGGTTCGCCGGAAATCGAAGCGCCGGGCGGCACCATTGCACCCATGTCCAAGCCGTTCGGTCCGGTTCCAATGCAAGGCGAACCGGGCAGCAGGGAGTAGTTCATGGTGTTGGGGCTGACAAACTTCGGGTCGAGATTGATGTTGCCGACTCCGAGACCGAGAAATGTCGTGGGAACATCGCTGTAGTGAATCCGTATGATCGGATTCGGATCGGGAGGTATCGAGAACTGGTTTTGGAAAACCGCCGTCATATCGCGGAAAATGCACCCCTCGATGCGGCACCCATAGCCCGGGGTGACGGGATTATTGCGCTCGTCGAAATTGATGGAGGCAATTGTCGCGCCGATGAACGTGTTGTTCTGGGCCGTCATGGACGAGCCTTCTTTGAGCAGAACGTCGTGGTCGTTGTGATAGAAAATGTTTCGACACACGACAATGTTGGCCACATTGCCGCCGTTTGTACCGGTGGCGATGGCATTGGAACTGCTGCTGCGCGGCGCGTCCTGATGGAAGTGTTGGAACAAATTACCTTCGATGTGGGCATCGGTGCCGTCCAGGTCGAGCGCATCATCGCTACCGCCCAGAAACACGTTGTTGAGAATCTGGAGGATGGCGGCGGGTCGCTTGCCGCCCGTAAAATCAATCACGTCGCTGTAGCCCGTGGTGTGGCCGAACGCGTTGCCGTCGAAGATCACATAGCCATTAGTGGGAAGCACGGAACCATGGATCGTCTCGTTGTTGTCACAACTGGGAAAAGAGCAGTTGCGCGCCAGGAGATTGGAATTGCTCAACTCCACAACGGTCTGGTTCGTGTCGGTCCATGTGTCGCCGTCGAGAAGCAGCTGCGAATTGGTGACTCGGATCGCCTCCGGACCCGCATCACCATAATCCATGGCGGTGAAACCAATCCGATTGTCCTCGTGGGTATTGTCAAACCGAATCCCTTCCCATCGCGTGCCGACCGATGGGTTGTAGGTGAGATGGATGCGTTGGGATTCGGTTCCCTCGCACAGCAGTCGGCCATAGACGATGATTTGCGTGGTCGGATCGAAGAACATGGTCGTTCCGGGCGCGATTGTCAGGGTCACGCCGACCGGCACAATGATGTCGCCCGTGACATGCCACGGGCCGGGAGCGGTCAGCGTAGTGTCGGTCGTCAGTGTGCCCGAAATGTTCGTGCCCAGGCCCGTATCATACCAGACATCAATATAGCCGCTGTCCACGAGGTTGCCGGTTCCATTGGGACCATCGAAGGCCTGGACGAAAATGCGATTAATGCCTGGAACGAGCAGCACACCAGAAGTGACCGCGCCGGAGCTCATCGTCCCTTCCAATTCCAAATCAATCCCCAAGTCGCCGCTGTTGGCGTTGCTCTGGTGGACCTCGACGGCCAGCGCATTGTTCCCACTCTCCAGAGCCGCCGAGCCGGTCGTGTATTCGAACCACTGCGTTTCTTCCGGTGCACTGACATTCTGCAAAGACCAACTCGTGAACGCGGGTTCCCCTTGACCCATATTGCTGCGGCACAGATGCCGGCCATTCAACCAGACCACCGCGCCGTCGTCGCGCGTCAGCCGGATCGTCAAACTGGTGTAGCTGGAGGGATTGGTTTCGGTGAACGAGTGCCGGAAATAAATGGTCGGAAAGCGAGCGCCGGCCGGACCGCCGGAGATGGGCGGCTGAGTCTCGCCGTCGCCTCCGAATCCCAGGCGAGCCGTGCCCGTGGCCCATGTGGTGTCGCTGTATGTTCTCTCCCGCCACGCCGTTAGGAGATCCTGGTTCAGGTTGTGGTAGCGCCACACCGAGCCTCGATTGACAAACGTTTGCGCGCTTCCGCTCGTCCCGCTGCCATACGACCACGTTCCCGTGAACGGCGCCCAGTTGGCCACGTGGCCATTGACTAGCAGGGACTGCGTGAGGGCGGCGTTGGCGGTGCCATAGACAGCGGCGAGATTGACCGTGGAACGGTAGTAGCCGCCGACTTTCGGCAGACCGCACTGGATCGTGAGCGTGGTTGGAATTTGCGACCGCACATAAGCGTTTCGCTGCACGACGAATGACTTCATCGCAGCGATCACATTGGGCGGCACGAAGTCGCCCAACAAATCGTCGAGCAATGGATTGACTTGCTCGGGAGAGTAAACCGTATCCATCAGGTTCACGAGATGATAGTAATAGCGCCCGGCAAAGGCGGGATGCCGGATCATGCGATCCAGCACCGGGATGGCCATCATCTGATAAATGCTGTCGTTGTAGTGGCCGATCGTTTGGCCCCGACCGAAAACCGAGTCCAGGTCATGTTGAATCAACACCGACCGCGGATCGGTCTCGCCGAACAGGAGATAATAGTCGTCGCCGTTGCCGTTGGCGAGCGTCGTTTCGGCGTTGACCAGGAGCTCGTTGATGGCCATAAAACGTAGCCATTGCTCCACGTTGACGACGCGATTGACCTCGCTGACGTACGTACTGTTGGGCGTATTGTTGAGGACATTTGTCAGCTCGACGAGATCGGACCAGTCGTCTTCTCCTTCATTGGTATCTTTGAAATAGTTCACGCGATACGGCGTGGGATCTGTACCCTGATAGCGTAGATTGGCACCTGGGGCGACAATGCGCATGCATTTATAGATGTTGGCGTCTTGTTCACTGGGGAAATGCCGCTCGACAAAATCGCTATCCTTGACCTCGATGCACACGTAAGAGCCGTACTGCCCTTCGCCGGCCACGGCCAGGTCGCTGCCATTTACCCTCACCTTGACGGCCTCGGCGTCGGGATTTGCCAGCCCGGCGAGATCGAAGAGTCGAGAGGCGGCCAGCTGCAAGTAGATGTACCGGCAGTTTAGGTCTATTCCGGTCACGCTGGTCCAGGGGCGGTCGTGAGCAAAGTTGACCCGATAATTGTTCGGCGGACCCAGCCGCGATCCGTGGCCGCGGTTGCGGAAGCCCGCGTTGTAGCGGATTTGGACGCCGTTTTGATCCACGCTGATGAACGTACCGTTCATCTGGGCATCGCTGTCTTGATCGGTGCTGGGACCGCCGTTGCCGATATCGGCCAGTTCGGCGCGCTCGGCCTCGGTCATCACGAGAAAATAGAGCGGCTGCGTGCCCGACGTCCACAAGGTGCCCGACGTGGACGACAGCGTGCAGGCCAACTCCAGGTTGAAACTGATATCCGTGCTGGTGCGACTGACTTGGTGAACCTCGACGGCCAGGACGTTGCGCCCTTCCACGAGCGCTGCCGGACCTGTCGTGAACGTATAGAACTGACTCTCCTGGGGCACACCAACGTTCGTTGAGGCCGTCGTCCGATAGTCAATAACGCCACCCGGCATGTTGGAGCGAAACATGGGCCGGCCGTTCAGATAGACCACGGCGCCATCGTCGCGCAGCAACCGGAACTCCAGTGCGGTGACCCTTGAGATATTGGTCAGATTGAAGGCGTGGCGGAAGTAGGTTGTGATGTGCTTGTAGTTGATGTCGGAGCCATAGCTGACGGTGGTCTGTTCATCCTGGTCGCCATAACCCAGCTCCGCGGCACCTGTTGACCAGGCGGTATCGTTGAACAATCGCTCCTTCCACACGGCACCCTGATCGGAGCCATTATCCAAATAGCGCCACACGCTGCCGCGGGGAACCGTGATGCTGGTCGCACTTTCGTCGTTCACCAAATACAGCATGTTGGTGATTTGCCGCGGGATTCCACCCACCATGGCCGGTCCGGGCATGGTGCGCGAGCTGGCGGCGTCCCTCGCTTCGATGTAGTATTCGACGATCGTGCCGTTTGGCTGCCCGGCCATTGTTGCGCCATAGACACCATCGCCGGCTTGCCCATCGCCGCTCAGGCCGTTGTCCAGCATCGGCGTTGCGGTAAAGGCCGGCGTCCCGTCCACGCGGTGGCGCAGTATCGCGGCCACAACACCACCGGGCAATTCGTCAATGATGCGGGCCGTGATGGTCGTCGCTTGTCCCGAGCGCGGGATGATCGGCAGTCGTGTGACGTCCACGATCATGGGCGGGATGTTGCTGCGGATGACCGAATTGGTCGTGCCGGGCGTCCCATTCGTGGTCAGGCTTGCGGTCCAGTTTTGCCCGTACTCATTGGGCAATGCCATGTTGATCAATTCCAACGATCTGCCGCCGCCGTCGTGGAGGTCCGACCAGAGCCACCCGCGGTGTCCATGATCAAGCGGTCCTTGCTCGCGAAACGACCAATCGCCCTCGTCGGAATAATAGACCCGATTTACGACTGCGTCATGGTCGTCCCTGATCTCAATCGGCTCGCCCTTGTCGCGCAGTCGGCCAACCCAACCACCGATCACATTAGTCACCGTGGGATACTTGGCTTGGAAGGCCGCCACGTTGGCAGCAATGACGAGGTATTCATGTGAACCGAGCATTCGGCGCGGGAAATCAAAATCCACACCCGCTCGAATCCTCCAGCCCGACAAGTCCACCGCCGTGGCACCCCGATTGTAGAGCTCGATGTATTCCTCGGGTTCATTCTGACTGGAGGGATGATACATGATCTCCGTGATCAGCACGTCATAACCTTGCACCGAGCTTGCGAACAAACCCATCGCAACAAACCAAAACCCAACCATCCCTCTCCATACACGCAAACTACCCCTACGCATCGAAATTCTGCCTTTCGGATTCCTTTTCTGGAATCCCTTGTTGAAATTACTCGTTGCTGTTCGATAGACTCCAACAACGCCGTTTTTCTTCTATTACTATGGAACACCAAGATTTGGAATTGGCAAGAACAGACTGTAACGAGAATTGTGTCACATCGTAAGGGATAGAATGGAGAGAGCCATGATCTTTTGTTCGCGCCGCGAGTTTGTGAGGACGGCGGGACTGGGAGCCGCCGCACTGTTCGCGCCGCGATTTGCCACAGCCGCCCAGACCGACCGCTTTGAACTTTACAATCGCAAGGACGACATTAGCGAAACAAACAACCTCGCCGCCAGGATGCCCGACAAGATGAAAGAATTGAACGCGCCGATTGAGCAATTCCTGAAAGACACTCAGGCCGTGGTCCCCAAACCCAATCCGGATTTCTCACAGCGTGGCAGAGAGGTTTGAAAGGCCGAAAGTTGGAGCGCCGGCGGCCTCGCCGGTGCTTTGAACAACGGAGTGACAAAAAGAGTGGCGCGTCGCCGACAAAGCGTGGAGAATGAACGACAAGAACACCGGCGAGGGCGCCGGCGCTCCAACGAGCTGTGAGAAAAGCGGGTCGGTTCATTCGCCGCAAGCCGCGCGACGCAGAGGCAAAAGCCGGCCGTGCTTTCAGAACAGCGGATCAGAGTTTGTGGTCGGCAGGCTTCACGTCCTTCTTATATTTGCCAATTCCGATATCGTTGGGATTATACTCGCCGACGAGATCCACTTTGGCGCGTGCGGGGATCTTGTCTTCCATGCCCACACACCAGTAGCAAGCGTTTACGAGAAGTCGGCGGAATCCTTCGCTCTTGAGGTCACCGCCGTGACCCATCGTGGTGGTGAAAACGCGGGCGGCTTTTCCCTGGGTGCCCGTGTAAGTTTTGATCCAGGCGATCGGCACCGGCGGCTTGTTCGGATTCGGCTCATCGGTCGGGTTCATGCCCCTGAGCACCAGGCCCATGACGAGCGGTTTGCAGTCGCCCTGCAATGTGGTGAGGCTATAGACATCGGACGGCCCCCAGATGTCTTCACAACCTTTCACAATCGGGTGGTTTTCCATCCCTTTCGCAACGACGCCGCGCGTGCTCTCTCTCTGGTGTTGTCCATAGTGGTTGACCCAGGTTTCGCCAAAGACATCGCGTCCATAGCCGCCCTTGGGGTCCTCGCTTCTGAAGCTGTATTTGGCAAAAGGACTGTCTTTGTGCTTGACGTAGTTGAACGGGTGCGTCGAGGTTCGCAGCCCGATGATCGGCTTGCCGGAATTGGTGTAGTCCATGATGAGTTTCATCTGGTCATCCGGCAGTTCACGCCAACGGAAAAACAGAATCATCAGGTCGGCGTCCTTGAGCGCTTCGAGGCCGGGGATATTGTCAAGGGTCGAGGGATCAATCGCGCCGGTTTGTTTGTTGATCGCAAACAAAACGGTGCACTTGAACCCGTGATGCATCGCGAGAATTTTGGCAAGTTGGGGGATCAAGTCTTCCGAGCGATACTCATCATCGCCGGCGAGTAGGACAATATGCTTGCCCTTCCCCGCTCCGTCTTTTCCCTCCAACACAGTCCAGGGATCTTCAGCTATTGCCGAGTTGCCTGACAGCCCAATCAATCCCACAACCGCCAGTACCCAGAACCGCACTCCATGTGTCGTCTTGCTCATGGCTCTTCTCTCCTCAACTTCCGAAATCAAAAAGCATTCCCTCCTTCCGACAACAAACCGTCCTTGTCAAGATCGTTTCCATTTGAACCAGGTCTAGACCTGCCCTGAAGAAGAAGCTTCTTGACAGAGGAAAGGATTTCACAAGACCGTGTAGGCGACTTTCCCATGGACGGGACGAATTGATCTTCCGCAAGGACGCGATTCTGCACCGGGAGAATCGGCAATGACGATCGGGAGAACTCGCCGCTTCGAAAGGTTCGTCCTCTGTGCTGCTCCGATCTGGGTCGCGATTCTAGCTGGGCCGGCGAATGGTATCACGATCCGGGTGCCGGAGAACTACCCGACCATCACTGACGCCCTACTCTGGGCCACGCACGGCGACGAGATCGTCGTTTCGCCCGGCGTCTATATTGAGAACATAAACATCGGCGGGAAGAACGTCGTCTTGCGAAGCGTCAACCCGACCGACACTGCCACAGTTGCGGCGACGATCATTGACGGAAACAAGAAAGGCCCCGTAGTGACCTTTGCCGGGACCGAGACAAGCAACTGCGTCCTCAAAGGATTCACGGTCAGAAATGGCAAGACTGACTACGACGGCGGGGGTATTCTCGGCAACAGCACAAGGTCGCGAATCGAGTACAACACGATCACCGACAATTCAGCGGCCTACATGGGCGGCGGTGGACTGTCTGGGTGCAATGGCACGATCCAGAACAACACGATCAGCCGCAATTCGGCCAGCCACTACTCCGGCGGTTACGGCGGCGGATTGTGGCAGTGCAATGGCACGATCCAGAACAATGTCATCACCGGCAATTCAGCCAGCGGCCAGTACGGTCGCGGCGGCGGACTCCATTGGTGCAATGGCACGATCCAGAACAACGAAATCACCAGCAATTCCGCCGGCCTTGACGGTGGCGGTCTGTATCAGTGCCTTGGCACAATTCGAAACAATACGATCATCGGCAATTCGGCCACTAATCAGGGCGGCGGACTCTTCGGATGCACGGGTGCAATTGTCAACTGCATCATCTGGGGCAATACGGCTCCTGTCTATTCGCAAATCTCCGCTGACTGTTCAATCCCCAACTACTCCTGCATTCAGGGATATACGGTCGGCCAGGGGCAAGGGAACATCGGCCTCAACCCGCGTTTCGTCGGCCCAAACAACTTTCATCTCCTGCCCGATTCTCCCTGCATAGATGCCGGCACCAATGCAAACTGCCCGGCCACTGACAAAGACGGCAACCCGCGCCCTTCCGACGGCAATGGCGATGGGCAGGCGGTCTGCGATATGGGTGCCTATGAATATGTCCCCCGCACCGCCGTGCGGCAAAGGTGCTGGATGCTTTACAGATAGATGGGCGAGTTTTCCCTTTCCGCCGCTCGAAGGCTCCCGAAACGCGAGAGTCCGCATTTCTCACAACACCCCTGAAAGGGGTGACTATAATAGCCCAGGCCAACGGCCTGGGATTCTCTGTAGCCGCCGAAGTGATGAGGCGGACGCTTTCCCACCCGCCACCTGTCCGCCTCATCACTTCGGCGGCTACAGCGACGGTGAGAAATGTCGGCTAAAGCCTCGCGTCGCCGCCATTTCGCAGCACGCCCTTTCAGGGCTTCCCTCTATCCCGATGCCAGTCCCAGGCCGTTGGCCTGGGCTATTTTCGAATCGCCCTTTCAGGGCTTTGACAAGCTGTTTCCAATGTGCCGATTCCATTTTGGCGAACGACGACAGGTATTCCCACACTCTCTTACGGCGACGGACGGCGGTCCTCGATTCGGGTTTTCGCTTCAATCGCATTGCCCTCAAGGGTCACGCCGCCGGCTTTCTCTTCGATCCGAATCCCGACAGTTTGGGTTTGCGATCCTTCGGGCCTTGTGTCGCGGATGGAATTGTTCACGAAAACAAGGTTATTCGTCTCGCCGCGAATGCGAATTCCCGCCGCCTGTCCGCCGGCGCCGTTATTCTCGATCACATTCCCCTCGAGCCGATTTCGATGGGCGGCCATTCCCAACGCTTCGTTGCGGAAACACACCCCATCGGATTTGTTCAAACGCACCCGATTGCGCCGCAGCAAGTTATCGGAATCCTTGTGCCCGATCGAGATGCCGAACTGTCCGTTGTCTTCGAGAAGGTTGTCTTCGAAAACGCCGTGGCGGACCCGCCAACACAGGAACAGGCCGTCGGTCCCGTTTCGTCGGCCGACGCACCGGCGGACGACCGGATGTTGCGAACCGCTCCCCGGATGGATGCCGAGCGCGGCATTGTCTTCGCTGACGCAATCCGTGACGGTCACATCATTCGATCCCTGGAAGCTGATGCCGTCGCCATTGTAGTTGCGAACCATACAACTCTGAATGACCGCGCCGTGGCCGCGATAGAGGTAGATGCCTGCGCCTCGACAGCCGTTGAGCGAGACGTTTTTCTCCTGATTTCCATTCACGGTGATATCCTCGATGCGCACGCCCTCGACCTCGACGCCGCTGACAATCGGGAAAACGGTTGCCGCTTTCGCCTCGTTAGCAACCATGCAGTCGGCCGTGAGCGGCCGGCTGATGGAAAACGTGTTTCCCCTTCGTCCCGTGATTCGCGCCACAGTGGTATGAAAGCCTCCCGAACGCGAATCCCAGACGGCCACGCCGTAGCCCACCTCAAAGCCTGTTGGATCGGTGACAGTGACTTGCTCCTCGCCATAGTCGCCATCGAGCGCCAGAGAAGAGACGCGCCCATCGGCCTTGCGAAGGATCGTCTTGTCCTTCTTGCCGCGAACAGTGACAAACGGACGGAGATGGAGCGAGTCGCACATGGTGAACTCGCCGTCGCCGATTTCCACGGTTCCGCCGCCCAGGCCGGCAATATAATCCACCGCAGCCTGAAGAGCGCGGTTATCGGCGCCGATGATGTCGGCATTTTCTCTACCGACTGCAATGCGCGGCAGATCGTTCATCTGCGAGTGCAGCGCGCGCGGTAACTGGCGCTCGTCGGTCTTCGGCGAAAAATCCTGCCGCGTCTCCGGTGAGGCGCCGAACGATGCGCGACTCATCAACATACCCGTCGCAAGGAGTGAAGCCAGAAGTCTGCGATTCATGTCTTGCCTCCGTTTTGGACTGCGATAGATTGATGCCTGTTTCCACACATCCCAGAAAGGGATAAAAAGATTGGCTCGGAGTCCCGGCTTTAGCCGGTGTTTTTTCCCGCCTGATGGTTTCAACCATTTGTTCTTACAAACCGCCATTCTTCAATCCCATAGGGATGGTTGAAAATAGCCCAGGAATTGATTCCTGGGAACGAGATCGCCACCCTCCCAGAGAGTCCCGTAGG
>Ga0315277_10007861_pt1 | contig 13769 bp, 12 predicted proteins | sample YL17G05_15_MG_FD_203695 | JGI IMG/M metagenome (GOLD analysis project Ga0315277, IMG submission 203695) | Sediment microbial communities from Yellowstone Lake, YNP, Wyoming, USA - YL17G05_15 | ecosystem: Environmental > Aquatic > Freshwater > Lake > Sediment | place: USA: Wyoming | collected...
GATTCTCGCCGTCTCGGTGGTCCTCACCGTGGGGCTGGGCGTGGCCGCCGCGCGCCTGCGTCTGAACACGAGCCTCGAGAAGCTGCAGGCGCACACGCAGGGGACCGATCTCGAGCAGGAGGTCGCCGACCGCTTCGCGCTGCCGCGCGAGGTGCTGATCGCGCTGGGCGAAGGGCCACAACTCGACGCCCTGCTCGCCTCGGCGCATCGGCTGGCCGCCTCCGTCGAACGGGACCTGCCGTCGCTCGTCGTCGCGTCGCCGGACACCGTGCTGCCACCCGCGTCCGAGCAGGCCCGGCGCAGCGAGCAACTGGCCCACGCCCGTCTCGACACCGCCGGCGTCTCTGCCGACCTGGAACGCGAGGCGGCCGCCGCGGGTTTTCGTCCGGGCATCTTCCAGCCCTTCCTCCAGCGGCTGCCGCGCATGCTCGATCCGTCCACGCGCCTGACGTACGCGGGACTGGTCGAACACGGCCTGGACGCACTCCTGTCTCGTTATGTGACAAAGGGGCGCCAGGGCTACATCATCGCCGTCTACCTCTATCCGAAGACGCCCGGCGACCTGGATCGGCTGGCCGCATTGGCAGCTCGGGCAGCGCCCTCGTTCACTCTTACCGGCGTGCCGTTCGTCAACCGCGAGCTGGCCGCGCGCTTCATGCCCCAGTTCATCTGGAGCGTAACGCTGGGTGGGTTGGTCGTTGCGCTTCTCGTCTACGCGGCCTTCCGCAACGTGCGCGACACCCTGCTGGCGTTCCTGCCGACCGTGCTCGGCTTCGTCTGGAGCGCGGGGCTGCTCGCGCTGTTCCGCGTGGAGCTCGACCTGTTCTCGCTGTTTGCCGCGATGACCTTCATCGGCATCGCCACCGACTACGCCATCCACGTCATCTACCGGCACACCATCGAGGGCACACGCCCGATGCGCGCGGTGCTGACGGCCACCGGGGCCGGCGTGCTGCTGGCGTGCGGCACGACGATGATCGGCTTCGGCTCGCTCATCAACTCCAGCTACGGGCCGCTGCGCTCGTTCGGCATCACCGCCGTTGCCACGATCGCGAGCTGCCTGGTCGCGGCGCTGCTGACACTGCCCGCCCTGCTCCAGGAGACCGAACGCTCGTGACCATCTATGCCCTGATCCCCGCCTTCAACGAAGAGAAGACGATTGCCGCGCTCCTGCATGCCGTACGGCCCTACGCGAGCGTGTCAGTGGTTGCAGCATGTGCCTGACCAGCTCTGATCGACGACAACCCGGAACCTGTTCGCTCACCGGGGTGACCCACCGTCCGTCATCACTCATTCGCTACCTGCCATGGGTGCTGATTGGACTGTTCGCCGTCGGCTGCGAAGCCATGTTGCACGCGAGCGAGGTATCGCCTCACGTCGATCCCGCTGCCGCCGTGGTCTTGTGGCTCGCGGTCATCCTGCTCGCAGCCCTGTTTGGCGGCGATCTGGCCGCCCGGGTCGGCCAACCGGCAGTCCTCGGCGAACTTCTCGTCGGCGTCGTGCTGGGGAATCTGAGCCTGATCGGCGTGCCCTGGCTGGAGCCGATCAAGACGGACACCTATGTCGATCTGCTGGCGCGCCTCGGCGTCTTGTTGCTGCTCTTCGAGGTGGGCCTGGAATCCACGGTCTCGCAGATGCTCGAGGTGGGGCTCTCGGCGGTCCTGGTAGCCGCCCTTGGTGTCGTCGCCCCCTTCGCGCTCGGCTGGGCCGTGGGAATGTGGCTGCTGCCCGAGTCCAGCCCGTACGTGCACGCGTTCCTCGGTGCGACCCTCACCGCCACCAGCGTCGGGATCACGGCTCGGGTTCTGAAGGACGTCGGGCGGTCGCAATCCGGCGAGGCACGGATCATCCTTGGAGCCGCCGTGGTGGACGACGTCCTCGGACTCGTGATCCTGGCCGTCGTCACCGGCCTCATCGCGGCGGCGGGCAGCGGGGCCCCCTTTTCGTACGCCGACATCGTGTTCACGCTGCTGAAAGCCGCCGGGTTCCTCGTCGCGGCTCTCTTCCTGGGCGTGCGGCTCGCACCACGCCTCTTCGGCGTCGCGTTGAAACTGCGTACCCGCGGGGTCTTGCTGGGCGTGGGGTTGAGCCTCTGCTTCGTCCTGTCATGGCTGGCCAACGTGATCGGCCTGGCACCGATCGTGGGAGCCTTCGCCGCGGGTCTGCTCCTCGAAGAGACGCACTACCGGGAATTCGTGGACCGCGGCGAACGAAACCTGGAAGATCTGATCCATCCGATCTCATCGTTCCTGGTGCCCATCTTCTTCGTCCTGATGGGCATGCACACCGATCTTCGCTCGCTCGCCCGTCCCGAAGTCCTCGGCCTGGGAGCGGCGTTGATCGTGGTCGCCGTTGTGGGCAAGCAGGCATGCTCGCTGGGCGTGCTGGGGAGCGGGATCGACCGTCTGAGTGTGGGCATCGGCATGATCCCCCGCGGCGAGGTGGGGCTGATCTTCGCCAATATCGGATTGGCGTTGTCGATCAACGGGGAACCGATTATCGACCGGTCGACGTTCTCGGCGGTCGTTATGATGGTCATCGTCACGACGATGATCACGCCGCCGGCGTTGAAGTGGAGTTTCTCTCGGCTGCCACAACGGTGAGTCGGGCCCTCGACCTCGCGAGCCTCACGTAATGATCCCTCGTCGCACGCCGTACAGCACCTAGCTGGTCCCAAGAATGGACACGAGGATAGAGGCGCGTACATCTGTCGGTATGGCGCCGGATGTGCGGCTTGATGTGTCGGCCTTCGGCAGATGCCGGAGATGCGTTAGACTGCGGGCAACGGAAGCCACCGAATGACCCCGACACTGGAACCACTCGCCGCCCGGTCAGGGTCTGCCAACGTTCTCCCGTCCTCGACGGGCGAGCGCCTGAACACCTGGCCCTACTCGTCAGCGGCGCGCGCTGAGCGCCTGATCGCCGTCAGCAGGACCGTCCTGGCGGTGTTTGCCCTCCTGACGGTCTGGATCGATCCCCGCGAGCCCGCCAAGCACGCGGACATCTCGTACTTCCTGCTCGCCAGCTATGCCGCCTATTCGACGGTGCTGCTCGTCGTCGTCTGGACCTCACACGCGGCCGTGAAGCCGCTTCGGCTCGTGACGCAGGTCCTCGATCTCGTCCTCTACACGGTGTTCATCTACCTGACGGAAGGCACGACGAGCCCGTACTTCGCCTACCTGGTCTTCTCGATCCTGTGCGGCGCTGTTCGCTGGCGATGGCGCGGTGCGCTCGCCGCCGCCACCGCGGCCATCGCGACGTACGTCGGCCTCGGCATCTACGTCGCAGAGGTCCTCCACGATCCCACGTTCGAACTGGATCGATTCATTTTTCGGGCCGTGTACCTGGCCGTGATCGCCGGGATTCTCACGTCCGTCGGCGCCTACGAAGAGCAGGTCCGCGCGGAGATCAGACGCCTTGCCGAATGGCCTCGCCTCGTGCCCGCCGATCAGGGTGAGCTCCTTCGACAGCTGCTGGGACACGCCGCGAGAGTCCTTGGGTCTCCGCGGGTTTTGATCATCTCCGAAGAGCCTGAGGAACCCTGGCAGCATGTTGCCCTGTGGTCGCCCTTGGAGTTTCGCTTTGGCCGCGAGCCGCCCGATCGCTACTCGCCGCTCGTCGCTGACGTCCTTGAACGTGTTCCATTCATGTGCCGGGACGCGGCGGCGAAAGACGAACGCGTCCTGTGTGCGGCCGGTGACGGCTTGCGAGAGTGGCGCGGCCAAGCCATCCACCCGGGCCTGATCGCCGATTTCGGCCTCCACTCGGTGCTCGCGTTGCCGCTGCCCGGTGAGCGCCTTTCCGGGTGGCTCTTCTACCTCGACAAGACGAGGCTCAGCGTAGACGAGATGGCGCTCGGCACCATCAGCGCCCGCGAGATCATCGCTTCCTTGGACCACGCGGAATTGCTTACGCGTCAACGCGAGTCGGCCATCATCGACGAACGGACTCGGCTTGGACGTGACCTCCACGACGGTTTGCTCCAGTCGCTCACCGCCGCTCGGTTGCAGCTTCACCAGCTCGCCAGGCAATCAACCGGCGCCGGTATCGAGAGCCGGGAGAAGCTCGAAGTGCTGGAAGCGTCGATCACCGCCAACCAGCGCGAGTTGAGACGGCTCGTCGAGGAACTGCGACCGGGGGCGGCGCAAAGCCCGCAGGCGCTGGGGCTCGCCGACGAGCTGGACCAATTGCAGGAACGCATGCGTCGGGACTGGGGGCTCGAGGTTCGCGCTCAGATTGACCGTGGAGCCCGCGTGCGGCCGGCCGTCGCCCGCGAGGTCTACCTCATGATTCACGAGGCGCTCGTCAACGCCGCGCGACATGGTGGCGCCAGCACGGTGGAAATGCGTGTGGCTGAAGACCGTGAACGGTTGACGGTGTCGGTGACGGACAACGGTCGCGGCTTCCCGTTCGAGGGTCGACGAGACCAGATCCAGCTCGCGCGCGAGCACATCGGACCGGTCAGCCTGCGCGAGCGCGTCGCTTCCTTGCACGGCACCCTCATCGTCGATTCGACATCTCGCGGCGCGCGGATCGAGCTGACGATCCCGATCCGGGAGGGCCGGTGATGCCGCCGATCACCCTCGTTCTCGCCGACGACCACCCGATCGTGCTCCATGGTCTGCACGAACTCTTCCGTTCGGAGCCTGGCTTCAGCGTGTTGGCCATGTGCCGCGACGGCAGTGAGGCGTTGACGGCCGTTCGGACCCATCGGCCGGACGTCCTCCTGCTCGACTTGCGACTACCCGTGATGGATGGACTCGCCGTGCTGCGCTCACTGCGAGACGACCGTCTGAAGACTCGCACAGTGCTCTTGACCGCGTTCCTCGACGAAAGAGCTGTGGCGGAAGCCATGCGCCTCGGCGTTGCGGGAATCGCGCTCAAGGACAGCAGCCCGTCCCTCCTCCTCGAGTGCGTCAGACGCGTCCGTTCGGGCGGTTCGTGGTTCGACGCGGATCTGCTCGCCTCCACGCTCAGACACACACTCCGACAGGACGACGCTGTGCACGAGGCGAGCGCGACCCTCACCAAACGCGAAATCGAGATTGTCCGGATGGTGGCAGAGGGACTGCGAAACAAGAACATTGCGGAGCAGTTGCGGATTTCAGAGGGAACCGTGAAGATCCACCTCCACAACATCTACACCAAGCTCGAAATCGACGGCCGCGTGGATCTCGTCCGCTACGCCCAGCGGCTACACCTCATCTAGCTCGTCGTCGTTCCGCTCGGCTATACCCAAGGGTATACCTCCATCATCTGTCGGTAGATTCCTCCTGACCATGCTCCTCCGCTACAGTCTGCATGGTTCGCTGGTTGTTACTCGACGGGCGTAGACCATGTCGGGTTTGAGAGCTGCACTGCTTCGGATCGCTGCCGTGGCGCTCGGCGTGTTCCTTGGTTTGGCGCAGTTCGTCATCAGAACTCCCTGAGCCAGCGATCAGCGCAGAGAGAACGGCGGTGGCACATCCGACCCGGCCCGGCACATGAGGATAGTACTAGCGGACTTGAAGAGCCCGGGAATCACCAAGGACACGGTGGCGGCGGGCTTCGGCTCACGACTGCCTTCGTTCTCACGCCTGACCCGGCTCACATCTCGGTTCAAAGGCTGGTTTCAGGACCTTCCCAGCCTGCAGCTTGCGTACCTCGCCGCGATCTTTGCCCGGTGGGGACATGAGGTGCGGACGACGGAGGGGCCGTTCCTGCCGGGGGACCTGGCGATTGTGCTGTCGTCGCTAGTGGATTACCGGCGGGAGGTGTCCTGGTGTGAAGAAATGCGCCGGCGAGGCGTCAGAGTCGGCCTGGTGGGGATGGCCGTGTCCTGCCTGCCGGAGCTCTTTCGCGATCACGCCGACTTTCTGATCCTCGGCGAACCAGAAGCCGCCGCGACGGCAATCGCACGGGGCGAACGTCCTAACGGGCTGCTCAACAGTCCTCCGATGGCGGACCTCGACGCGCTGCCGTTTCCACGGTGGGACCTGGTGGGGGCTGACGCTGGTGCGCCTCTGACGCTGCCGCTCGCGAGTCGCCCTTTTCGGGGTGTTCTCCCGGTTCTCGCCAGCCGGGGATGTTCGGAGTCCTGCACGTACTGCCCCCACCGCGTCCTTGGTGGCTATCGCGCCCGATCGACCAAGAACGTCGCTGACGAATTGGAGCATCTCTGCCACGGCGAGGGCCGGTACGTCGTCTTTCGCGATCCGATCTTCACGAGAAGTCGTGAGCGGTGTCTCGAGTTGTGCGCGGCGATCGCGGAACGCGGCCTGAAGCTCCATTTCGAATGCGAGACCCGGCTGGATTGTCTGGACGAATCGCTGATTGACAGCATGATGAACGTGGGGTTGCGCGCGCTCACCTTCGGCGTCGAGACCACGTCGCCGGCCGTCCTGCGGCGGGTGGCGAGGCGTCCGGTGCCCGACGCTCATCAGAAGGCGGTGATCGCCCATTGCCGCCGACGGCACGTCTCCACGACAGCCTTCTACATGATCGGCTTTCCCGAGGATGATCAGGCGTCGATCGGCGCGACCATTGCCTACGCCGTTGAGCTCGGGTCCACGTTTGCCCAGTTCAAGCTCCTCACACCGTATCCCGGCACGCCGCTGTGGAAACAACTGGCGCACCGGGTGTACGAGCGCGATTGGGAGCGCTTCGATGGGTTCACCCCGACGTTTCAACATCCATCCCTGACGCCGGAGCAGCTGCGCGACCGCCTGGGTGCCGCCTACACGCGCTTTTACGGGCGGCCATCGTATGTCGCTGATTACTGCGGCCTGCGAAGTCATTGGTTGCGGGCGATCTTCCACGCCATGGACAGAGCGACCGTCAGACGCCCGCCCGACAGCCTCGCGTGGGCTGCCGAAGAATGAAAGGGGATATGCGTGAAGTCGCTGGTCCGGCTGGCCCATCTGTTGCTCGCCGACCGAGATCAGGTTTCGGCCGCGGCGGCGATCAGCGGCGGTAGATACGCGCATCTTGGGCGGGCGGTCACCGAGCCGCGGGCTCCGCCTCGATGAGCTCCGTCGCCGGGTATCACCACGCGGGCGCGCTCGCCCGACCACCTCTCTAGGCGCCGCTGTCCGAGCGTGCGGACATCTGCTGGGTCAGCAGTGCGCTGCGCACAACCGGCGCGACATGTCGTAGCTGGCGATCCGTGAGTGACGCATACACAGGCACCTGGATCGCCTCGGCCGCACACTCGGCCCCCGGCGTTGCACTCCGCTCGGCGCGGAAGAGATCGAGGTGCGTGCAGACATCAGCGTGCAGCGTCTCGACGTCTACGCCGCGCGGAATACAATGCCGGACGAGTGCGGCGCGGTGGCAGCCGTAGAGGCAGTATAGGCAGAATCCGACGGTCTCGGAACTGGTGCGAGGATAGAGCCGGCCATATCGACGGGTATGGCCCCGGGGCCGATGTTTCCGGGTGCACAGCGTAGCAGCCCATCCCTCACGACGCCCTTCTGAATGAGCTTGCGCCGCCGTCGCCGTGTTGCGTGTCTCTATATCCAACGGCGTACGAAGCCACATCGGCCGATAGATTCCCTCTCCTCCACCTCTCCCGCTAGAGTCTGGCCACCGACCTCGGGACCGAGGGACGTCGGGCCTTCATGGATGCCGCCATCATACGGCGGCAGCGCGGGCAGTCGAGATAGGCATCGAATTGGGGGGCGGGATGGCGGCACCCGCGTCGGACGAAGGGGCAACCCGTGGGCGAACGCAGCCCCTTGCGCATGCGGCGGCGTCAGCGCCCATGACGAGTTTCGGGGAAGGATCACGGTCTGGCTTCTGCGAGCGGCACTACGTCGTCCTGGCCGTCGCAGTGCTGGCGGTTGCTGCATTCAACCTGACCTTTCGCCTCGGATCCGAAGTCGTCACCGAGTGGGATGAGTCGTTGTACGCGATCAGCGCACATGAGATGGTGCGGAGCGGGAATTGGATTGCGACGACCTTCCTCGGGCAGCTTGACTACTACAACACGAAGCCGCCGCTCAACGTGTGGCTGATCGCACTCGCGTTCAAAGCCCTCGGCACGAGTCTGTACTCCCTCCGTGTGCCCTCGGTAGTCTCCGCGTGGCTGACGGTGGCGGTCCTGCTGCTGTGGAGTCGTCGTCGCTTCGGCGCCGCCGTCGGGCTGCTGGCCGCCCTGGTACTTTCCACGACTTTCGGGTTCTTGTACGTGCACTCGGCGCGCAACGCGAACACCGACGCGCTCTTCACGCTGCTCATCCTTCTCACCGTCGTCACACTGTCCGGCGCCGAAGATGTGCCGTGGCGGGGCGCCTGGCTCGGCCCGATCGTCGCGGCTGCGTTTCTGCTGCGGGGCATGGCCGCCCTGATGCCCCTCGCAATCGCCGCCGCGGTCGCGGTGTTTGCCCCCCGGCGTCAGTCGAGACGGCTCCTTCCAGCCGTCGTCGGCGGACTGCTCTTCCTCGCGCCCGTGAGCGCGTGGGCGGGCGCTCGCTACGGCGTGGACGAGTGGCGGTTCTTCCGGGGGCTCGTCGGATACGACTTTGTGGCGCGCAGTGTCTCGGTGCTGGAAGGGCACCCCGGTGGGCCGCTCTACTACCTGCACATTCTGGTGAAGCACCATTATGACTGGCTGCTTGCGGGCACCGTCGCTGCCGCGCTCTTCCCCTTGGATTGGTCGCGGTGGCGTGAGCCTCTCTGGCCCCGGGGAACGCATCGGCGTCTTGGGGTTCTGCTGCTCTCATGGGCCGGCGTCACCTTCCTCGTGCCCACGCTCATGCTTACCAAGCTCCCCTGGTACTTGAACCCGTTCTACCCAGTCTTCGCTGTCGGCACGAGTTGGATTGTCGTGCGCGGCCTCACCCAGACCGCCGCCCGCGCGCGCCGCGTCGTTTTGGCATGCGTGGTAGTTCTGGTGCTTGGAGTCGCCGAGGCGAAGTTGCTCTCGTACTCGGTGCACTATCGAGACGTGGAGCGGTCGGTGCAGGGGTTACTGCTCGCTGAAGGGCACGCGCTCGCGGGCCAACAGGTTTTCAGCCGTCACTGGGATCGGGCAGAGATGTTTGTGCTGGAAGCCGTCGTCCGGGCCAGGCGCGGACTTGCGGCGGATGTTGACGAGTTCCTCCGCCAGAGCCAAATCGGCGACTTCCTCGTTGCATCACGTGACGTACGCCATGCCCAGTTGGTGGTGGTGCGCTCAGTGGGCCATCAGCAGCTCTATCGGCGGCGCGAGTAGGCGGTCGGCGGCCCTCACGTCGTCCTGCACTCAAGATGACGGTCGCAACATGACTCCCGTGGTACGAGTCCTGGTGACTGGCCTGCTGATTGGCCTCGGACTCGCGATCCTCGTTGTCTCGCAGTCCTCTCTCCAAGTCCGGGCAGGCGACGCGGGTGCGGCTGAGCGCGAGTTTGAGAAGGTTCGGCAACGCTTCGGCGACACTCCACCCTACATCGCCGTGGAGCTGCGCGGCGAGTGAAGGGTGGCGACGGTGCGATCCGGCCTGGAACGTCCGCATCCTGCATCAATCCGGATCGCCAGAGGGATCGACTGGAGTCCGGGGCTGCGTCGCCTCGTGTATCTGTCAACCCCCTATTGGGTCTTCAAAGCCACCCGTTGGAAGGCGAAGGCACTCACCGGAATCGTCCGGCCGTTTCATGAGCAACTCGGCCTTGATTTCGAACTGCCGGACCTCGAGCGTCTGGGCCCGGGTCTGGTGCTCGACGAGCGGTACGAGGGGCGCCGGGTTGTCGTCTGGACCGAGTGAGAACCTGCCGCGTGGACGAAGAACTGAAGCGACATCCACAGCGAGTTCATGCACTGGCCCTCCGCAAGGGAAGCCTTGCATCCGCATAAGCAGATATTGAGAGCATAGAAGCGGCATGTGGACGTGCTGCTCGCCTCGCTCCGGCACTGCCTCGGTCATCTCCCTACGACGCAGGGCGACCGGAGGCGTCTCCGGGAGCGGACGGGCTGCGGCTCGGCGCCTTCACCGGATGTCTTGCCGGCGGCCTCGTGTTGCACCGGCCGTGACGAACGTCCCCCACGTCACGGCACCGCTCGCGCGTAGATCTGCCCGCGGGCGGACCGCCGCCGCACATCTCACTCCGGGCCTTCGCGCGTTCCTCTGCCGTTTGGTCCGATACGCCGATACGCCGAGTTGACGCGCCACGGCGGGGAGGCGTATAGTCTATCCGCATATCCGGATATGCGATGGGCACAACACCATGATCTCAGCACCTCAGTTCTTCCGCGCGCTGGCCGATCGCACTCGACTGCGCGTCGTGAACCTGCTCGCGCGCGGTTCGCTCTGCGTCTGCGACATCCAACGGATCCTGCGGCAGCCGCAGTCGAGCGTGTCGCGCCACCTGGCGCTGCTCAAGTCGGCGGGGCTCATTCGCGATCGCCGCGACGGGATGCGCACCTTCTATGCGCTGACCGATTGGAATTCCGGGCTCGCGCGCGCGGTCCTCGGTGCCATCCGCGCGCACCTCGCGGTTGACGACGACTACCAGGCCGACATCGAGGAACTGGCACGGCTGCGGGCGAGGGGCGAATGCCACGAGGAACCCGCTGAAGTCAAACGCTCACGGGACGGCAGGCAGTCGATGCCCGGGCGTGGTTCGTCGCGCCTGACGGGCCACCCGGAGGCCTGAATGGGCGTGCAGACGGTGCTCTTCGCCTGCGTCCACAACGCCGGCCGGTCACAAATGGCGGCCGCGTTGTTCAACGCGCTGGCCGACCCGCGGAAAGCGAGAGCGATCTCGGCGGGCACCCGGCCGGGTTCCGCGGTTCACCCGGAAGTCGCCGAGGCGATGCGCGAGATCGGCCTCGACGTGAGCTCGGCAACACCGCGCCTCCTTACCGGTGAGGTTGCGGCGGGCGTCAACGTCCTCATCACGATGGGCTGCGGCGAAGAGTGCCCCTACGTGCCAGGCGCGGAACGGGACGACTGGGCACTGCCGGACCCGAAGGGCCGGCCGTTACCGGAGGTCCGCGCCATCCGCGACGACATCCGTGCCCGCGTGCAGACGCTGCTGGCAGAGCGAGGATGGGCCGCTGCGCAGCAGCAGCCGAAGTCGGGGTCTACGTCCTGACTTGCCACATGTTCTTTCAGGAGTGATCCCGGGGAGCAGGTTTCCGCAGGAGTGTTCACACCATGTTCGAAAAGGTCGGCTCACGTCTTTCGTTTCTCGACCGGTACCTGACCCTCTGGATCTTCCTCGCGATGATCATCGGCGTCGGCGCCGGCTACGTGCTGCCCGGCCTCGTTCGGCTGATCACCGCATTCCAGGTCGGGACCACCTCTATTCCAATCGCGGTCGGCCTCATCGTCATGATGTACCCGCCGCTGGCCAAGGTCCGCTACGAGGAACTCGGCGAGGTCTTTCGCGACACGAAGATCCTCGCGCTCTCGCTCGTTCAGAACTGGGTCATCGGCCCCGTGCTGATGTTCGCGCTCGCCATCATCTTTCTTCGCGACTACCCCGAGTACATGGTCGGGCTCATCATGATCGGCCTGGCACGCTGTATCGCGATGGTCATCGTCTGGAACGAGCTGGCGAAGGGCGACACGGAGTACGCGGCTGGCCTCGTCGCGTTCAACTCGGTGTTTCAGGTGCTGTTCTACTCCGTCTACGCCTGGGTCTTCATCACCGTCCTTCCCGAGTGGTTCGGGCTGAAGGGCGTGGCCGTGAACGTGTCGATCGGACAGATCGCAAAGAGCGTCTTCATCTACCTGGGCATCCCGTTCCTGGCCGGCATGCTGACCCGGTTCTCGCTCGTGCGCGCCAGGGGACGCCAGTGGTACGAGACGAAGTTCGTCCCGAAGATCAGCCCGCTCACCCTGGTCGCCCTCCTGTTCACGATCGTGGTCATGTTCTCGCTCAAGGGTGAGTTCATCATCCAGTTGCCGATGGATGTCGTGCGGATCGCCATCCCGCTGGTGATCTACTTCGTGGTGATGTTCCTCGTCTCGTTCTACATGGGACACCGGCTGGGCGCCGACTACTCGAAGACGGCCACGCTGTCGTTCACGGCGGCCAGCAACAACTTCGAACTGGCGATTGCGGTGGCGGTCGCGGTGTTCGGGATCCACTCCGGGGCGGCCTTCGCTGCGGTGATCGGTCCGCTCGTCGAGGTGCCGGCCCTCATTGGTCTCGTCAACGTCTCGCTGGCCTTTCAGAAGCGGTACTTCAAGGATGAGGCGCCGGTCGCCTCCCGCGCCTGACGGCATCATCATGTCCACTGGCTCACGTCTCGTCATCGTCGGTGTTCTCGTACTCGCTGTGGGTGTGGCCGTGGCGCTGCGGCGCGACGACGCGCCCTCCTCGACTGCGGCGTCGGCCTCGGCGGCCGCCGCCCTCCCCCGCCTCGTCGATGTCGGCGCCGACAAGTGCATTCCGTGCAAGGCGATGGCGCCCATCCTCGAGGAACTTCGACAGGAGTACGCCGGCCGGCTCCGCGTGGACTTCATCGATGCGTGGAAGTACCCCGACCAGGCGGCCCCGTTCAACGTGTACGGGATTCCGACGCAGATCTTCTTCGACCCGGCTGGACGCGAGTTGCACCGGCATCTGGGGTTCATCTCCAAGGAAGACATTCTCGCGACCTGGCGGCGACTCGGATTTTCCCTGACTCCCGGGGAGAAGAGCTAGATCGTGACCGAGCTGTTGACCGCACTGGCCCGGACGCTCGACGGCCAGCCCGGCTTCGCGCTGATGGGCGCCTTCCTGTGGGGCGTGGCGAGCATTCTCCTGAGTCCGTGTCACCTGGCGAGCGTGCCCCTGGTCGTCGCGTACACCGGCCGCGGCGGCGCTCTAACCTCACCTCGGGCGAGCGCGATCGCGACAGTCTTCGCGCTCGGCATTCTCGTCACCGTCGCCGGTGTCGGGGCGCTCTCGGTCGTTGCGGGACGCATGCTGAGCGCGCTCGGCGGCGTCACCAACTATCTGGTGGCGGCGCTGCTGTTCGTGGTCGGCCTGGAGTTACTGGGGGCGTGGCCCTTCCGGTGGTCTGGCCTGCCGCGGGCAGACACGACCCGGCGCGGGCTTGGCGGGGCGTTCCTGTTCGGCCTGGCGTTCGGAACCGCGCTCGGTCCGTGCACGTTTGCGTTCCTTGCGCCCGTGATCGGATTGACGATGCAGACGGCGTCGGCCCGGCCGGTCTTCGCCATGCTGTTGATGCTGGCCTACGCGGCTGGCCACTGCGGCGTGCTGGCCCTGGCGGGGGCCAGCGGGCCGCTGCTGGCCCGGTACGCCCTGTGGAGTGAGCGCGGGGTGGGCATGCTCCGCCGTGCGTGCGGGGTGTTGGTACTCGCCGGTGGTTTGTACCTGGTCTACGCGGCTCCCTAGTATGGACACCAGGAACACCCCGCGCCCCGGCGACAACGTAACCGACCGCTCCGACCACGTCGGCACAACGACCCTTCCAGCTTCGCAGAAGGACCAGGTCGGCGCGCCGGCTGTCGATCCGTCGGGCCAGATCGTCGTGCCGGCCGACGTACTCGCTCGCGCGGGCATCATGCCCGGGCACGATGTCGTCATCGAAGCAGGCGCTGAGGGTGTCCGCATCGTGCCCGACGCACTGCGCAAGGTCTACGTGGAGCCGACGAGCCGGTGCAACCTCGATTGCGCGATGTGCATCCGGCACGGATGGCAGGGGCCGTCGGGAGACATGCCGCTCGAACGGTATCGTCGTTTCCTCGACGGCCTGCCGGTACCGGGACCCGATCGGCTGACGCTGGCCTTCTCGGGGTTCGGCGAACCACTCATCCAACCGTCGTGGCTCGACATGATGCGCGAGGCGCGCGCCC
>Ga0315277_10007864_pt1 | contig 13766 bp, 10 predicted proteins | sample YL17G05_15_MG_FD_203695 | JGI IMG/M metagenome (GOLD analysis project Ga0315277, IMG submission 203695) | Sediment microbial communities from Yellowstone Lake, YNP, Wyoming, USA - YL17G05_15 | ecosystem: Environmental > Aquatic > Freshwater > Lake > Sediment | place: USA: Wyoming | collected...
ATTGAGGCAAATCACCGCCTCCGCAATTGTCCGTGGTGCTACGTACCTTTGAACCGTCATGGTTGCGCCTTCCGGTGGCCAACTGCGAGCCTCGCGTGTCGCTGAAGGCCCCGTTCCGATTGCCTATCTCAGCAGCGAGTCTTTCCCCAAAAACCTGGTGGCGGTGCCAGTAGGTCCTTTAGTCCGGCATGTTCGAGCATCTTGTCCATCAGACTCTGCGCGCGATGCAGGACATCGGCCTCATTGATGGTCTGAACAACGCGGTCTTCCATCAGGACCTGACCATCCACAACAACTGTGTCCACATCATTGCCGTTGACGTAGTCTACGATGAGATGGACGGGCATGTGGGACGGGGTGAGATGCGGTCTGAGAGTGTCTACCATGATTAGGTCTGCTTTCTTCCCGGGCTCTAGGGAGCCAAGCTCGTGTTGTAGACCGAGAGCGGTGGCGGCATCAATGGTCACCATCTCGAGGACTTTGCCAGCTGGCAGAATGCGCGGGTCACGGTAGAGGGTTCGATGGTATCGGGCGCAGTGAAACATGTGTCGAAACATATCGCAGCTGCGGTCGGGAGAAGGGCCGTCTGAGCCCAGTATCACTGTCACGCCGGCATCGAGGAGTGGCACGACGGGACAGCGTCCCAAGACAGACGCGATCGAGCTGGGATTGTGAACGATGCGAGTTCCAGTCCGCTGGCAAATGCCAATTTCTTCGGCAGTGAGGTCTGTGGCATGGGATAGAAGGGCGTCAGGACCCAAGAGCCCCAGCACTTCGTGAGCGAATTTGACCGTCCCGGTGGTGTGGCCGTCCTGGCCGAAAAGTAGTCCCCATCGACGAGTCAGATCACGGACAACCCGTGCTTGGTTCTCCAATTCGCGCTGTTCAGTCCTGTCTGTGATCCCCTTGGCGGGATCATGCACTGGGAACATCAAGCTTATACGTATCTTTCCATTGGCGCGGTTGTGCCAGCGGCTAATCAAGGTCTCGCACGTGCTGACATGGTCCTCGAAGAATATATGCTTTTGGCGACGCGTCGGGCCAATGCCGCTGACGTAGCTGTGAGGGAAGGGGGGGTGCCGGGGGCCGACAACCAAGAACTCGCGAATTCCAATCAACTGGATCGCATCGCAGTGTCGCTCTCCATACACCGGGTCATCAGTCCGCATGACCATGTCACCCCCGGGTATGGCTCCGCCTCCGCCCAGGTAGGTGACGCCGCACGTCACGCCGAACTTCAAGCGCTCGAGCGCCGTGCGAAGGCTGTCGACTTCCCAGAACTCCTCGTCCGACATCCTGGAGTAGACCAACTCGCACACACGCTCCCACTCTCCTGGATAGTCGATGCCGAGAGTCTTGATCAGGCCATGGCCGGCGTGGCCATGCCCATCTATCAGACCCGGCAGGACCAGGTGGTGGTCGGCTTCGATAACGCGTCGCGCGTGATACTTGGCACGCAAATCTGTGGCGTAGCCCACGTCGACGATGCGATCAGCCACCGTGGCCACCGCTCCGCCCTCGAGCACCCGTCGACATGGATCCATGGTGATGATCGTTCCACCGGCGATCAGCAGATCGACAGGCCTTTGAGCAGCGGTCACGAGATTGACGCTCGCTTCCCTGCCGGGGACGCATGTGTGGCTCGCGGTCCGCTAGGCGGTCTGCTCGTTCGTTCTTCGAGATAGTGTCCGTCGCCCCGGACGCCCAAGAACTCGCCGTCCTGAACGATCAGTTTTCCCCGGGCGATTGTTGTGCTCGCAAAGCCGCGAAGATGCATTCCTTCGTACGGGCTCCATTTCACGGCGCCATGCATCGCCGCACCGCTGATTGCGCGGTCTTCGTCGACATTGAGGATCACAAGGTCGGCATCACTACCAGGTAGGAGTGCGCCTTTGCGGGGGTATAAGCCAAAGACCTTCGCGGGGTTCGTGCTGAGAAGTTCGACCATGCGGCAGACGGAGATGCGGTCCTTCAGTACGCCGTGCGTGTAAACCAAGGGCAGGCGCAGTTCGATTCCTGGCAGGCCATGAGGCGTCTGGCTGTAATCCCCTTGACCTCGGTCCTTCTGTTCAGCGTCGAACCCACAGTGGTCAGAGGCAATAACAGAGATGGTCCCTTTGGACAGACCATCCCAAAGGGCCTCGCTGTCCTGATGAGATCGTATGGGGGGGCTGCAAATGAAGCGCCCGCCGTCGGCGCGATCGTACACTTCGCTTGACAGCGTCAAGTATTGGGGGCATGTCTCTGCGACCACATCATCTCCGGCAGCTTTGCGTGCTGCAACAAGCTCTACGCTTTCAGCTGTGGAGAGATGTACAAGATACAAGTACCCACCTGCATGGCGGCTCAGGTATAGCGCCCTATGGACAGCTTCAGCTTCGACAATGTTGGGCTTGACCAAAGGGAAATCGGAAGGACGATTGTGGCCGCTCGAGAGAAAAGAATGCTGATTGAATTCGGCCAAGGGAGAGTTTTCGGCGTGAACCATCACGAGTCCGCCTCGCTCCCCTAGCTCACTCAACAATCCGAACAGCATGGCATCGTCAAGCATTCGTCCCTGCTCGCGATAGATCATATAGATCTTTAACGAGCCAATACCTGCCGAGGCAAGGGCTGCGGCCTCGTCGATTGTCTCTTGTGAGGATCTCGTTGGGACCGGGTGCAGGGCATAGTCGATCACCACCTCCCCATCAGCTTGTTGGCGTCGCTGCGCGAGGCACTCAGACAGGCTGGCGCTCTTGTCCCATTGAATCGCGAAATCTATGATCGTTGTGGTTCCCCCGAAGGCGGCCGAAACTGTTCCGCTATAGAAATCGTCTTTCGACAGCTCGCCACGGAACGGGTGTGACATGTGCACGTGCGGATCTACTAACCCCGGGAGAACAAAGCGACCAGCCGCGTCCACGGTCTGCTGTGAGTCTCCGAATGCTCCCCAGGCCGAGATGGCGACCACTTTGTCTTTCTCAATTGCCACGTCGGCGGGGATCACGCCCTCCGGGGTGACAACGAACCCGTTGCGTACTATCAGGGTAACCACGGTCTCTTGTCCCTCTGCCAAGTGTTTCCTGACTTACCGAGCGAGTGTGCGCGGAACGCGACCATTGAGGCGAATGGGCCGAGGGAAGCAGAAACCTACGGCACCCGATCCAGAACGATCGCGAGCACGGCGGCGCGCACGAGAACGCCGTAGTAGGGCTGGCGGAAGTAAGCAGCTCCAGGATAGTTGTCTACATCTTCGGCGAGCTCGCCGACGCGGGGCAGGTGGTGAAGCACGGTGACAACTTGGGGTGCTGGGTCAAGCATCGCGCGATTAAGGACGTAGGTGCCGCGAATGGTCTTGCAATCATCTGGATTGGCGAGGCGCTCCTTCTGGATGCGGCAGACATAAACGACGTCTGCACGCACTACAGCCTCGGCGATGTCCTGGGTCTGCTGATACTTACGGCCGCGCTGGCGCAATATGTCCAAGAGCCAAGGGCTTGTTTCAAATCCCGGAGGGCTGACAAATGTGAAGTCGATGTCGAAGTTGGAAAGCCCGAGTGTCAAGGAATTCGTGGAGCGTGTATGTTTGAGGTCGCCAACCATGACAATTCTGAGCCCATCCAGATGCCCGCGCTCGCGCTGAATAGTCATCATATCGAGCAGGCCTTGGGTTGGATGTTCGTTGACGCCGTCGCCAGCATTCAGAATTGGAACGCGCGAGTATTTGGCGGCGAGGTCGGCAGCGCCTGCCTCGGGGTGGCGAAGGACAATTACATCAACATAGTTGTCAATTGTGCGAATCGTGTCGGCAAGCGTCTCCCCCTTCCATACCGAGGATGTGGTCTTTGCATCTGCCATAGACACAACTAGGCCGCCCAAGCGGAGCATGGCCATCTCGAATGAGAGCCGGGTCCGAGTGCTCGGTTCATAGAAGAATGTGGCCATTGCCTTGTTTTCGAGGAGTCTCGAAGTTGTCTTGCCGGTGAACACGTCTTCAAGATTGGCTGCGATTTGCAGGATATCACTGATATCCTGCCGTGACAGGGTCTTCAGTCCGGTCAGATCCGTCATCTCATGCATCGGCGCTCTCCTTTGATCAAGGTTGGCCTCCCCCTGCGAGCCGTGGGTCGGAGATGATGGCAAGAACATGCGCAACAGCGCCCAGGACGACCGGAACATCTTCTTGATGGAAGTCCTTGTGAGTGACCATCCGAGCTTCAAGGGGGCCAATGGGTTTGCACTTGACTCCGGCCCTCTCAAGCTGATGGCAGAAAACCGCGGAGTCGAGTCTTCGCGATTGCAGGTCGATGAATACGATGTTCGTCTCAACTTGTCGAAGGTTGATACCCAGGCCAAGTTCTAGCAGACCCTCAGCGAGGAGGCGAGCGTGCCGATGGTCCTCTGCCAACCGGTCCACCATCTCTTCGAGCGCGACCAATCCGGCTGCCGCTAGTACTCCAGCCTGACGCCAGCCACCCCCGAGCCGCTGGCGAAGGCGGCGAGCCCGGTGGATAACGTCTGACGGACCGAGGATCAACGAACCGACCGGGCAGGCCAGTCCCTTACTCAGGCACGCACTGACGACGTCTACTTCTGCGCTCAACTCCGCCACACTTGATCCCAAAGCCACGGCTGCATTGAATATTCTCGCGCCATCCATGTAGACCCGGAGGCCGTGGTGCCGCGCCTGAGCGCACACCTGGTGGATGTGTTCGGGTGGCACAGCCAGGCCGCGGTTGAGATCAAAGGTGTTTTCTAGACATATCAAGGTAGTCGGGGATCGCTGGAGGTCAGCGGATTGGATCTCTTGAGCGAGAGCGGCGGGCTCGTAGCGACCGTAGGGCGCGTCAACTACTCGCGGCTGGACACCACATATGGTTGTGAGACCGCTCACTTCGAGGTTGTAGATGTGCGAGTGGCGATGGACGATGACTTGGTCGCCGTGGTTGCACAACGCCAGCACTGCCACCTGATTGGCCATAGTGCCGGACACGACGAAAAGTGCCGCCTCCTTGCCAAAACGAGTGGCAGCCAGTTGCTCTAGCCGCCTGACCGTTGGGTCCTCGCCAAGAACGTCGTCACCCAATGGGGCATCGAACATCGCCTCCCGCATTCGACGTGTTGGGGTTGTGACAGTGTCGCTTCGCAAGTCAATTGCCCGAGTCATTCGCCTTGGATAGTGCCAGATGGCGTGCGCCGTCCGGAGTGATATCGCCCGCCGCCGTGGTCAACTGGATGATAGCTCTATCGCGATTGCTTGTTGTGGACAAGTGAAATGGCATGAATCTGCCCCAGGAATGGCCCTGGAAGATCTGGTCTCCATACTCAGGAACCGATCCACAAGGCCAGCCGAAGTTGTACCAAAACATCATCTCCGCGGGCTGCAGGATTTCTGCACTGACAGTGCCCCACGGCAACTGCTCGTGCTGATACGATGCGGTTCGGCGGGTGCCGTGGTTGCAGATCGAGTAGCCCCATGCGTCCAATAGTGGGTTGTCCTGTGGATCCCGGTCGCCATTGTGGTGATCCGATAGCAGTCTGGCAAGACTCCCCACGTTCACAGACGGTTTCTGTGTCTCGGCCAAATGCGTTCCGCGCTCTAGGCGCGCCGAATTGTTGTTGCCTGGATTGGCGAGTTGCGAATCCGAAGTGTTGTACCTCATTAATGATGGTGTCTGGTAACAGTTGACTGAGAAGACCGCCCCTGGCCTTTCGCGCGAGTGACACTTGACAACTTCGACTCCATGCCTCCCGACTTCGAGTTGCGCCAGCTCTCCTTTGGCATCAGCAAGTAGGATGGTGTAAGGTGGGGCAACCATGCCCGCCGACTTGAATAGCGAAATAGCGTCGGCGACTCTCTCACACGTGTTCATCATGATCTCGGTCAGGTCAGCGAAAGGACTTGGTTCGCGCAGCCGCAATTCCGGTTCAGTTTCAAAGACCATCGCGCATGTGAACGCCAATCCGGCGGCGTTTAGGCCTCTGGTGGTTTCGCCGGGCCTCGCGAAATATCCACGCTCTGCCAGAGTGTGCTCAGTCGTTGAGACCAACTCGGTCCCGATGTGCCCTTGTTCGCCAATTGGCCGCACGATCCTTAGTGTGGTTCGAACATCGTATGGGTCATCGCTGACGCTGCCTAGCAATGCCTCTCCGGTGAGACTCCATCCCTTACCGGTCACGCCTATCAGGAAACATCCCATGGCTTTGTCCACGTAGCTCAATTGGATGTCGGCCGGGCGGGCAGGCATTGATGGCCTAGGGGGCGAGCGCCCGGGGATAAGGAAGCGTGCACCCGGGCGAGACCGTTTGGCTCACGCAGCATGGTTGACCCACACCGTCTTGGTCTGGAGGTACTCATCCAGGGATGCCTCGCCAAGCTCCCGGCCGAAGCCGCTTTGCTTCAGTCCACCGAACGGCGCAGGCGCGTCAGCCAGGCCATATCCATTGATCCAGACTGTGCCTGCCTGCGCCACACGGGCGAATTGGTGCGCCCGTTTGAGATCACGTGTCCAGATGGCAGCTGCCAATCCATATTCGGTGTTGTTGGCGCGCTCAATAAGGTCATCGAAACTGTCAAATGGCAGGATTGCCAGCACGGGCCCGAAGATTTCCTCGCGCACTATTGCCATGTCTTCACTTGCGTCGACGAATACTGTCGGTTCTAGGAAGAAACCACTATCGGGCACCCCGTTAGGTCGCCCGCCTCCGAGCCGGATAACTGCGCCGGCCTGGATCCCCTGTCGGACGTACCCGAGTACCCGATCCAATTGACGGGACGAGATGAGTGGTCCCACTTGGGTCTCTGGGTCAAAGGCTACACCAACGCGAATCTTCCTGGTCAGTTGGCACACGCGTTCGACTACTTCCTCGTATACCGCATCCTCGATGTACATGCGGGAGCCGGCAATGCAGTTCTGTCCGGCGTGCGAGAATATTGCCCAGACCGCCCTGTCGGCCGCTAGGTCGAGGTCGGCGTCTGCGAGAACGACGTTCGGGGATTTCCCGCCCAGTTCCAGCGACACTCGCTTCAGGTTCCCTGCAGAGGCTTGAACGATCTTGCGCCCCACCTCAGTGCTTCCGGTAAAGCCAACTTTTCTCACCCCCGGATGGTTGGCAAGAGCGGCCCCCGCCGTCTCACCAAAACCCGGCACGATGTTGACAACACCGGGTGGGAAGCCTGCCTCCAGGAATAGCCGACCAAGCCACAATGCGCTGAGCGGCGACTCCTCTGCGGGCTTAAGCACGACGACGTTTCCGCAGGCAAGCGCTGGCCCCAACTTGCCGCTGACGCCAGGTAGCGGGAAGTTCCAGGGGATGATCGCACCGCAGACTCCGATCGGCTCTCGCACGGTGTACACGGTGAGAGATGTGGACGATGCCGGAAGAGTCTTGCCATGTATTTTCGTGGGCCAGCCAGCGTAATATCGGAAATCGTCGACTATCGCGGGTATTTCCCCGAATCGGGTCTTCGAGAGAGGCAATCCAACATTGAGGGTGTCGAGCTGCGCCAAGTGATCGGCGTCGCGCTCGATGAGCTCAGAGAGCCGCCAGATCAATCGCGCACGCTCTGCTGGGCTGACTTTCTGCCACCTTGGGAATGCCTCTTCGGCAGCAGACACAGCCCGGTCGATGTCCATAGTGTCGCCTTCCGCCACATGAGCGATGACTTGTCCAGTGGAAGGGTCGAACACAGGAAATGCCCTCCCAGAGGCCGCCAGTTGCCACTCGCTGCCGACCAGCATTCTTAGGGGCTCGTCTGACAGAAAGGCGCGTACCTCAGCCGAGAGAGGATAGGACGGCTGCTCGGTCATCGGACCTCCTCTGGTTCTTGCCCCCATGCCCTTCGCTGGGTATCGTGACCCTTGTCGAATTGAGGAGATAATGCCAGCGACGCCTGGCTACTTGACACATGGGCAGTTCCACTGTATGGTGAATGTTGTCTATTGTCAACAGTCAACAGTCTCTTAATTAGGTTGGTCAATTGCCATGGGCCAAGGGGCACCTATGTCCGACACGATTCTCTCCTTGCCTCCTCGCACCACCCTCGCAACCGAAGTTGTCATGCTCATGCGTGAGGCAATCATTAGTGGCACCTTCCACCCAGGGGCGCAGCTTACAGAATCGCGGATTGCAGAGCAACTCAATATTAGCCGCGGTCCTGTGCGTGAAGCGATGCGTTTGCTGGAAAACGAAGGGCTCGTGGTCTACTCGCCGCACCGGGGATACTCCCTTCGGAGCCTGAGTCTGAAGGATCTGGAAGAAGTGTTCCAATTGCGTGTGGCGCTGGAAACGCTGGCCGTGTCGCTTGTGATAGATCGTCTCGACGACAAGGACTTGCAGTGGTTTGAGGCGATTGTGTCCGAAATGGAGGCACTGGCCACAACGCCCGATCACATTCGAGCAACAGAACTCGATTATAGATTCCACCACCGATTGTGTGAATTGTCAGGCAACAAGCGGCTGGGGGAGGTATGGAACAGCCTGCGGGCTCAGCTGCGAGTAGCCGTGCTTGCTGGAAACAGTTCCTTCCCGGTCTACGAGGGTTTCGCAGAGCGCCATCGCGAGGTTCTCGACGCCATCAAGAGTGGCCGTGTTGGCAATGCTGTCTCGGCGGTGAAGAGCCACATCATGGCCGGTTTCGTGAACTTGCGCCGCGAATTGACTGCGCCCGGCTCAGCGCAGCCCGTGGGCTCAGCCTAAGTCGAGATGTTAGGTGCTGAAGCAGGGGGCATAGCTGATGTGCGGGTTGTGTGCCTTTGATCACAACTTGACAGCTGCAGACTGGTGAATCTCGATCAGTAGCCGGTCGTGCTTGGAGCGCGAATGCAGCATCGGACTCACTTTGGCGCTCATGGTACGTCGGAAATTTGCCCTTCAACCCAAAACCTGAGAGGAGCTCAACATGGCCAGGATGTATTTTGATGAGGATGCCGATCTCTCTTGCCTCGAGAATCGGGTCGTCGGCTATGTTGGATTTGGAAACCAAGGACGGTCGCAAGCGTTGAACATGCGCGACTCGGGTGTCAAGGTCATAGTAGGCACGCCGCCAGACGCTTCGGCCGATCAAGCTCGCGAAGATGGATTCCAGGTGCATACCGTTGCGGAGGTTGTCCAGAAGTCCGATGTAGTGATGATGCTCGTCCCGGATGAAATCATGCCTGTTCTCTACAACCAGCACATTGAACCCCACCTCCGGAACGGGATGGTGTTGAGTTTCGCCAGTGGCTACAACGTGACTCACAAGTTCATTACTCCTCCCAAGGGCGTCGATGTCGTAATGGTTGCTCCCCGCATGATTGGCAAGGGAGTCCGGGATACCTTCGTGCGCGGCGATGGATTCCCCAGTCTCATCGCCGTGGAGCAAGATGCTTCTGGCCTCGCACTTCAGCGGACACTCGCGATAGCCAAGGGGATTGGCTCCACCCGGGTCGGAGTTGTCATGTCCTCATTTGCCGAGGAGACAACGATCGATCTCTTCAGTGAGCATCTCGGCGAGATCTACTCTCTCCGTCTCTCCTACGAGGTGCTGACGGAAGCCGGGTGTTCCCCGGAGGCTGTATTGTTGGAGATCTACGCCTCTGGAGAATCCAGCGAGATATACGCCGCGGCACGTGATTTGGGCCTCTGGGGACAAGTTCCTCTGCATTCACGCACAAGCCAGTACGGTCAGCAAATCACGTCTCAGCTGTTTGCCGATGCTGAGGCCCGGCGCGACCAGCTTCGGAAAATTGTGAGGCACATCCGAAGCGGCGAATTCGCGCGAGAGTGGCAGGAGGAGCAGATGCGGGGAATGCCCGAGCTGATTGCGAAGACGAACGAAAACCTCCGGCACCCGATGCAACAGGCTGAGAATCGCCTCTACCGCCTCCTGAAGCGCCGCGACTACGACCTCACAAGCGCCTCTTGGCTCCAAGGGCCAAAGGTGGAGGAATGACCCAACAGCAGGGTTTCCAGCCATCCTTTGTCGAACTGGCACTGAAGGCGCGATCGGTCATTCTGCTCGGCTGTGGCGGCGGGGGAGATGTTGTCCAGACGATCCCGGTGCTCAACTTCCTGCGTCAAGTGGGAGTGAAGCAGTTCTGCCTGGCAAATATGGGTGGCAAGTGGTGGGGCGGCGAGCTGGGTTTCGGTTGTGAGGTGCTCAACCTGGACTGGCTATCGGCAAGCACGCGGCTTGGCCGGCATGCGGCACTTGTCTCCCCGGACACTGTCATAACCAGTGGGCGTGGCAAAGGCGAACGGCCGCACGAGGCTGTTCTCGCGCTGGAAACGGGGCTGCCATCTGCCACCATCGATCTTGCTGGCGGTTTGCCTGGTGTGGTAGCTGGTCTTCGTGCTTTGACTGAATACGTTCGAGCCGATCTCTTGGTGGTTGTGGATATTGGATCCGACTCGTTCTATAGCGGTGAGGAGACGACGGTCCAATCCCCACTAATCGACGCGCTATCGCTATGTGCAGCCACGTCGCTTTCCATCCCGGCTGCTTTTGGCCTGGTGGGGTACGGCTGCGATGCAGAGATGCCACTTGCCCACCTGCATCGCAATGTTGGGCGGGCAATGCAGCAGGGAGGATTCCTTGGCGCATATGGCATTACCCGGCAGGACGCAGCTGACTTGAAGCGCATCCTGGATCACTTCCCGTTGGCCGACATCGAGACCCGCCCATACAAAGCAGCTCAAGGGGTCTTGGGATCCTTCTACTGCAAGCGGTTCTGGGCAATTGAGATTCTGCCCTTGGCCGCCATCGTGCTCTTCTTTGACCCGCAGATCATCGTGGACTACATCAACCCTCTACCAAACGCGATAGGTCAAACACGGACACTGGCTGAAGCCGAGGAAGCCATCATGCGGCATGGGCTGTTCCCTGAGACCCGACTGCCGCAGGTCATCTCCGCCCCCACCGCTCCGCAGGTAGCCGACGCCAATTCCGCCCAATAGCTTGACGGTGGCAAGCGAGAGTGGGTTGAAAGGAGGTGCCGCAAGAATCTGTTGCTTCTGATGAGCCCCTGGCATTTCCAATCGGAATCGAGATCGGGCAGCGTGTGGGCCTACTAAGGAGGCACGACGATGACTGCAACCGCAATCCAACCAGAGCGGGAGAAGTGGACAACTCCCAAGCTTGCTCTAACGACGGTCCTCGGCGCCATCGCTGGTGTTGTGTCGACTCCATTCTCCCTGGCGTGGGTCGCCCTAAATAATGCGTTTGGTATTCTTGGTGCAGCGGCCTTCCAACCATGGCAGCTCTTCACTACCATTGCCGGCTGGCTCATACCACGACCGGGCGTGTATCTGCTAGCAGAGACCACCAGAGGACTGGTGAACATGCTCACCGGGGACCCGTCCGGTATCGCTGTACTGTACTGGGGGGTTGCTGGCGGTTTGGCAGGCGAAGCGGCGGGTCTCATCTATCGCTGGAACCCAGCAAAGCGCACGCAAATAGCACTCTTGCGAGGCGTGCTCCACATCCCCTTCACCAATGTGGTCACAGCGTTTCTCTATGGGTGGGATCCGTCTACGTGGACATTCTGGCTTGGCGCGCTTGTCGCAGTTGTAGCTATCACGTTGGAGAGCACAATTCCGGGCATTGCCCTCGCCAAGTGGTTGGCCAGCAGCGGTTTGCTCCGCACGATCGGCGTCAAGGTTTCTGCAGACGCGAAGTAGATCCAGTTATCGCATCCGTCCGTGCGACCAATGACCTCGGCCTGGTGAGCCGAGGTCATTTTCGACACCTCGCTGATCCCTTGCCTCGTCCGACGCCCCTTGCGCGGGTAGCGCACGGTTTTCCCCCGCGCTGATGAGTCCTGGAGCGGCCAAGGGTTACCAACGTCTGTCTGGATCCGCGGCCCCTGGGAGGGTAGCCCTAGGGATCATCCCTGTGGTAGCCGAAAACCCCATCCGAACATGTCGGCGGTGGAAGAATCAGTCGCAGCGTGACGGGCGCGAGCCCGGTGGACTATGGTTGGCGAAGTGACGTTCCCGGGATCCGAACCGGGGGTCAGGTGGTTACAAGCCCAAGGCGGCAAATGGCATCGCAAGGTCGCGAGCGCAGGGTAAACTGGCTGAGTGCACACGAGTAGATGAAAGCCGAACCCAGGCCCTCTGAGCCTCGATTCTTCCTTTGGGTGGCAGGGCCAGGACTGGAACCAGGGACCTCCGGGTTTCGAGGATGACATAGGGCTGCCGGCTCCGAGAGATGGAGCCGGCGGTTGTGTGGTTGGAACTGGGCACGAGCGAGCGCCTGCCTGCGTCCGACAGGCTATCCATAGTCTTGACGAGGGTCGGGAACACGCCGGGGCATAGAGCGATTGGCTGAGCAGGATGGGGGAAAGCGAATGGGCCAGAGCATGTGCTCTGACCCGCCGAAGAAAGGATTCACTTTCGATGCTGGCCTCCAATCGGAGGCCGGATGCGCTTGTTTCTGGCTTCGAGAGCGGGTGACGGGATTTCCTGGCCCGTCGGCCTGGGCGGGCGAACCCGCGAATGCTTGCTTGGGAATAGGGTGACTCTCAAATCACCCCGATGCCTTGTTTTTCCCTGAGTCTCTGCGATGACGCCATCGGCAGATCGACGAATAAAGTGACTCGTCTTTGGGTGAACTGCGCGGCGTGCGTTGCCAGATCTCACTCCGCGCACTTCAACATACTACATCATCGTCAGCCGGAAGGGAAGGTGATGCGAACAGAGTAGGGCCGTACCAGTCACAGTGCCTTCAGTTGCGCGGGGCGAGGAACGGTGGCAGAATACTCGCCAGCGTCTCAGCGATCATCGGCCACCTAGTGTCCCATCTCCGAAATAGCCTGACATAGTCTCTTGAGTTTCTCGAGGATGGAGTCGGCAGTTGCTGTCCAGGCGAAGGGTCGGGCGGTGGGGTTGTATCGCTTGACGAATAGCTCGATTTTGGCGACTAAGTCCTTGACACTGCGGAAGGTGCCTCGCCGAATGGCTCTCTGGGTGATGAGGTTGAACCAGATTTCGACTTGATTGAGCCAGGAAGCATAGGTCGGGGTGAAGTGAACCTGGATGCGGGGGTGAGCCGCTAGCCAGCGTGTGACGGTTGGGTGCTTGTGGGTCGCGTAATTGTCGACGATCAGATGAATGCTGAGTTTCGGAGGGACATTGGCCTCCACCCGCTTGAGGAAAGCCAAGTATTCCTGATGGCGATGGCGAGGTTTGCAGGAGGTGAGGACCTGCCCGGTGGCAACGTCCAATGCGGCAAAGAGCGTGGTGGTGCCGTGGCGCAGGTAGTCGTGGGTCACGCCTTCCACGTAACCCAGACCCATGGGGAGCATGGGCTGGGTCCGATCCAGGGCTTGAATCTGGCTCTTCTCGTCCACGCACAACACCACCGCCTTGTCAGGCGGGTTGAGATACAGGCCGACAATGTCGCGCACCTTCTCCACAAAGAATGGGTCGGTGGAGAGCTTGAAATGCCGTTGGCGATGGGGTTGAAGCCCAAAAGCATGCCAGATACGATGCACCGTGGCGGTGGAGAGGCTGGTTTCGTGAGCCATGGCCCGAATGGTCCAGTGGGTCCCGTTCCGCGGCTGGGTCCTGAGCGTCTTGCGCACCAGGCGAGCCACTTGCTCATCCGAGACCGAACGCGGTCGCCCGGACCGGAGTTCATCGTGAAGGCCAGCCAAGCCCTGACGCAAGTAGCGCTGACGCCATTTGCACACCGACTGATGACTCAAGTCCAGTTTCTCGGCAATCCGCTGGTTGGTCTCACCGTCGGCAGCCATCAGAACCAAGCGCGCCCGCACCACCAAGCCGTGTGGCAGCGATCG
>Ga0315277_10007866_pt1 | contig 13763 bp, 11 predicted proteins | sample YL17G05_15_MG_FD_203695 | JGI IMG/M metagenome (GOLD analysis project Ga0315277, IMG submission 203695) | Sediment microbial communities from Yellowstone Lake, YNP, Wyoming, USA - YL17G05_15 | ecosystem: Environmental > Aquatic > Freshwater > Lake > Sediment | place: USA: Wyoming | collected...
ATGCTCGACCAGATCGACGGCGAAATCATCGGACGAAGAAAAGTGGACGAGTAACCATAGAGGAGGACAGCATGCCCAAAGGTATGGGCGACATGATGAAGCAGGTCGCCAAAATGCAGCAGAAAATGGAGGAGATTCAAAAGCGGCTCTCCGAGGAGACGGTGGAAGGCTCCGCCGGCGGCGGCATGGTCAAAGTGACGGCCAACGGCAATCAGGAGATCATTTCGGTCAAGATAGAAAAGGAAGTGGTCAATCCCGACGACGTCGAGATGCTGGAAGAGCTGGTGTTGTCCGCCGTCAACCAGGCCCGCGAGAAGGCCGCCGAATTGCAGGCGCAGTCGATGGCCGGGCTGACCGGCGGGCTGAACATCCCCGGACTCAACCTGCCGTTTTAGATATGTACCAGTCATCGGAATCGCTCGGAAAGCTGGTCACCCTTCTGTCGCGTTTGCCCGGCATCGGTCGCAAGACCGCCGGGCGGCTGGCCTTCCATATTCTTAAGATGAGCCCGGACGAGGCGCGGGAATTGGCCGAAACGATCCTGGTCGTCAAGGAAAAAGTCGGCACGTGCGCGACCTGCTGCAATATTTCCGAAACCGACCCGTGCGCCGTTTGCTCCAGCCAGACCCGCGACCGGTCGATCATCTGCGTCGTCGAGGAGGCCAGCGACATTATCGCGCTTGAAAAAGCCGAAGATTTCACCCCCCTGTATCATGTCCTCGGAGGCCGGCTGTCGCCTCTGGACGGCATCGGTCCCGATGATCTCAACATCAAAGCCCTGCTGTCGCGTCTCGATGGGACGGTCAAGGAAGTCGTCATCGCCACCAATCCCGACGTTGAGGGCGAGGCGACGGCGATGTATCTGAAAAAACTGATTTCCCCCTTCGGGCCGAAGGTCACCCGCATCGCGCGCGGCCTGCCGGTGGGCGGCGATCTGGAGTACGCCGACGGCGTGACGATTACCCGCGCCCTCCAGGGCCGCACGGAGATCAAATAAGCTGATCATTGGACCCTCAACCGGGTAGCCCACCCAGAGCGGAGCGACGGGTGGGATTTTATCGATTCATGCTGGGTCAGGTGGCCCATCCGCCGAAGGCGGGTGGGTTCCCGCTTTCTTATCCACACACCTGCGGTTTCATGCTCAACCTCTGGCGGGATCGCGCGGATCGCGCCCTGTCGTGGGTGGGTTATCCGTGGGCCGCCTGGATGAAGCGATTGACCGCCTCAGCCAATAACTCACGTCGCCTCGTTAGAAATTGCCGAAAGTTCAACAACTCGTGTAGCTCCGATTCGGTCGGTACGCATTGCGAAGAAAGCGCCTCCGGGCCTCTATCCTTGACAATCTCGGGAAAGTAATCACGAGGTGCGCGATTGCTAATCTTGCGGTTTGTCCTGCCTGAAATGAAGGCGAAGTTGGCAATCTCATTGATCTCCTGCTGCCCATATTCGGCCTTCATCAGAGATCGAGGAAAGATATGGTGATACTGGATATAGTGATATTTGCCTTGATGCGTCAGCGATAACCCCAAACCAGTCTGCCAATCCTTGGCGCCATTGGACTTCAATGCGAGATACACGAGTGAGAAGAGAGGACTTCGGACACCGCGGCCAGCGAAATCGGCCGGTTCAAAGTCCAGCCTGCCGAATTGCTGACGGACCGTCTCTATTAGATCATCCGGCTTGCCGGTCTTGTCGATAGCGTTTAGGTCTGCGTCGAGAAGTGTTTCAGACGAACCGCGTGAATAACGACCACGGGCGTTTGCAACATACAGCCAAAATAGCAATCTGTTCTCGTCAGCAACAGCGAGCTTCCCTTTGTGAGCGTGCGAAAAATACGCGATCGGAATGAAAAAGAAGGGAGAAGATAAGAGTGACTCATCTTCAATACGGGCATTTGTATGTAGGAAGTTTATGGCAAATCGCAATCCATCCTTCGCATGCTCCCAGCCGTCCTGAAGCCGCTTTATTGGCACTGCCGAAACCGTAATAAACCTCGACTGCCCGGTGGCGAATACGACCATGGCACGAACAAGAAGCCCAAGGTCTAAGGTCATCCAGCGTTCCTCGCATTCGTCTTGAAATTCCTCCAACAAGGCCAGTGAATAGGGCCAGCGTGCCGTGATTTGAGCGAGCGCCAGATCAGAACCGCGCAACTTGACGCCCAGCGAATTCACACGGACAAATATCTCTGCAACCTCCTCATAATTGAGATCTTTGGGCAGTATCTGGACAGTGTATGAATACTTGCGGATTGCCCGCACCCTTTGCAGGCGGGCTGCGTATTTGCCAAAACGGGGATCGTCCATAGATGTAACTCCCGCCTTCTTTAGAATCTCGGCATCATTGGACGATTTGAATATGTCGGTAACTGATACCCAGATAGGGAGTTGAGCGAGGGACTTTGCGGCAACCACAAATGTCAATTTGCGCATCCGCTCGGCGATCGATTCTTCCTGCTCGTTCTCATTCTCAATATCCTCGTCATCAGCAATGGGCGAATCCTCGTCTCCTTCCACCTCAGTGTACTCTTCTAATGCATCAGGATGATCCAGATTGAAGAGAAGGGAAATCGGTTTTTGCCGACCCCTCACACTCACCGGTTCGCCACGGAGTACGGCAGAGAGCGAAGTCAATCTCTGCTGACCATCCAGAAGGAGTTTATGGCCGGAAAAGGGGCTGGTCTGCTGACTGACCGCCAGATCACGAACGGGTCGTTCCTGGTCCGATTCCCACATGAGTATTGTACCGCTGGGGTACCCACGGTACAGGGAATCAAAGAGATCTCTAACTCTTGAAGCCCGCCACACATAACGTCTTTGTAATTCAGGCAGACGAAGTTCACCGCTCTCAACCATGCTGACCAGTCTTTCGACGTCAAATTCGCTACGATTCATTATTGCCTCTCCTATAGTCACATAGGGCAGACGACCGCATTTGCTCCCCAGTTGCTCAAGCCTCAAATCCCGATGAATGTTCCAGCCGTCGATAAGAATCTATTCGATATGGTGAGATGTGTCAACTATTAAATGCTTGGCGGAATAGTCAGGAGCGCAGGGCTGTTGACCTACCATTGGAGACAAGATACCTGGGGCAGGCCGGGAGGCCTGCCGCCCACCGCTGGTGCACGAGGGCGTACACCAGCCACAGAATCAAGACAATAACCCTCAGGAATGGGAGAGAATCATATCGAAAAGCTCTTGACCTCAGGCGATCTGTGTATTAACTTAGAGTATCAACGTGTCCGAATTATCGGACGACAAACACACCATCGCTGGACTGCTATATATGTACGTAACCGTTTTCCCAGGGGTGTTCGTATGTTACTAAGAATCATTGTCTTATGCGTTCTGCTTGTCGCGCCGTCACTGGCGCTCGCCGACAATCATGTTTATCTCGACGTGGTCAAGACGGGCGAGGACAAAGGCGCCGACACGATCTTCGTCGGCATGAATTACGAGGCGCGCATCTTTATAAGGAACGATACGCAGCTCGGTGAGATACGCATCGCGCCGCGTTTTTGGGGCGGTATCGTCGGCAAAGACGACGGTTCCAAGGCCGGTCATTTCTGGGAATGGCTTGACGTCGGAGGATATGGGTCGACCACCGGCTGCGTAAGGGTGATTCCGGGATGCCGCATGGATCCTCCCGCCGCCGTCTGGGATGACGCTTTTACCATCCTCGAATGGAATATGAACGAAGACTCGCCCGATACGCTTGGGATACGGGGGCTGGCGGATGCCGTCGGTATGGCGCCGGGAGGGTCGCAGCACATGATTTCGATTCATTTTACGCCGAAAATGCCCACCTATGGCATGGTCATGATGTGGGCGGATACGGCGCATATTACCCCGACCGGGGGTCTGACGTTTTATGACATGGCCGGTACGCCCATCTACCCGACGTATTCGTCTCCGGGCCAATGGCCGATAGCGATCGTCTGCGGCGATGCCAATGGCGATGCACAGATAAACCTTGCCGACGCCGTTTACCTCATCAACTATGTCTTCAAAGGCGGTTCGGCTCCTAGTCCACTCCAAGCGGGAGACGCCAACTGTGATGGCGCGACAAATCTGGCCGACGCCGTCCACTTGATAAACTACATCTTCAAGGGCGGCCCGCAGCCGTGCTGCCCATAGATTAATACTCATTGTCAGACAGGGACCGATGTCACGTCGGTCTCTGTCCGGCTAAGCCATTTCATCAGCAGGCCGAGTGGCCGCGATCACAGTTTTATTTTCCCAGAGACTACCACATTGTTCGTCAACGGCACACTCTTCGTTGTGACGAGGCTTGGACTTCTTAACAGGCCCCTTCGCGGGGTGGTCCATCCGCCCGGCGGCTGTTCCGTAGGTTATTTCTTCATCGTTCAGACGGGTGCTAATCCGGCGAAGCCGGATGACACCCGTCGGTAGATCGTTGCGGCATCGCAAGGTCTCACCGCCGCTTGGGCGGCGGAAGGACCTTGCGAAACAACCTGTATGCCCTTGTGGGACAACCTCTCCGCGCGCGTCAACCCATCACGGACAGCAGTCCTCCACGGGAGGTAACCCGCCCTTAAAGATATAGTTTATCAAGTAGACCGCATCAGCCAAATTGACGGCGCCATCGCCGTTGGCATCACCGACGCACAACGGTTCGGGGGCCGGTCCGCCTTTGAAAACATAGTTGATGAGGTATACCGCATCAGCGAGGTTTATCTGATCATCGCCGTTGGCGTCACCACATAGAGAGGGCGGCCCGCCGGTAGGATGGTCAAACCAGTCTTCAATCAGCGTGTCGCCCGCGAGGGTAACGATATGGAAATGCCCGTAGACGTGCTCAACCGGCGTGTTCACCACCATGTCATAATTAAGGCAGCCGCCGGGACCCAGCACTATAGCCGGCTGCGTCACCGGGAAGTCGGGCAGGACAAGAGCGGAAATGTCGTCATAATACGTATCGATCGGCAGAAAGCCGATGTTGGCCAGCTTAAAAGCCTCCGTGGCATCATAGTTACAGATAGAGATATGATGCCTGTATACGCCCGGCGAAACCTGAACCGGGGCGTCGATCAGCCAGCCAAAATCGGGCGCGGCCTTGACCGCCTGACGGGCTTTTCCCGAACCGCCGGCGCTGTCTCTGGTCCACTCGATATCGCGCATGTTCACCTGGTTCCAATTGTTGAGGTACAGTTCGCTTTCCACCTTCAGGTAGGTGCAATAGGGAACCGAGCCTTTTTCGGCGGAAACCACGACGTCGCGAGTCCCATCGGCGGCGCTGGTGGCCGAGCCAAAGGCGGGAATCTTGACCGTCCACCCTTTGACGTCCGTGTCGGTATAAAGGCGGAAATGGAGGTCGTTGGCCGTCTTCGGGTTGCCGAAGGCGCCCTGATGTATATCAGTGACATTGCGAACGGTGTCTCTGGCCCCGTTGCCGCCGGTCGTTATCGACTCGACCGACTCGGAAAGAGCGAAATAGATGAAATTGTTTTCCGAATCGAACCCGTACTTGCCGTCGGTCCGGGGGACGATCCGGGTGGACTTGATGCCGCCATCGCCCCGGATGCTGTCGGCCTGCTGTTCGTCATCGCGATACTTCACGTATATGTTGCCCAAACTATCCTCAAAGACCTCGGCCGCCGTCACGATATGCGCCCCGCCCGCATCGTAGGCGTAGGCGATTTCGACGTCTTCAGTCCTTATTTCGCGTTTCAGCCAATCAAGGAAATTCTCATTTGATTCGGCTATTCCCTCCAGCGCCGGCATATAGTCGCCGCCGTCCCAGACCTTGGTGACAATCTTGTTGCCGCTTATTGCGCGGGCATATGTATTCTTGTACTGCGTCCATTCGTCTCGCGAGTACGGCCCGCCTTGGCCCGGCTGGCTGACGTTTCGCGCTACCAGGCTGTCATAAATCTGTTGGGCCGTTCCTTCAATGCCGAGCTGGTGCACCTGGTTCAACCAATGCAAGCTGCGCGCGCAGGCGCCGGCATAACAGTGCTTGTGAGCCTCCTGCACGCGACGCGCGGAGTCGGCCGCGGGATCCATCCTTCCCCTGGTTGCTCCCACCAGCCACGCGCTGCCCGGAACGGCGATCGCGACCGGCGTGCCCGGGTCGGTGAAAGAACCCATCTCCTCTGTCTGTTCCAGCGCCCGCCGTGCCACCGGTTGAAAGGCGGCGGCGGCAATCGGCGCCGTCGGCTTGGAATTCAGCGGTTCCGTAGTCATCGAGAAGACATATTCGATGGGGCCGGCGGTGTCCCCCGTGGCCACACCGATTTCAGACAGATCGATGTGGGCGCCGTCCGAGCGCAGTATCGACGTGAGCGTCGGGAACAGGGGAAGGTTCTTCATGACCCACGTGAGATTATCGCCGGGGCGGGACATCGATACGTTGACGTAAAAAGTGTTGACCGTGTCCGAAATGTAGTCGAACGAGAAGAGACCCCACGTCGAGTTCTCCAGGATCACGGCGCCGTCGTCGCCACACCAATCAAGTTGATAAAAGCCGAAATTCGAAACGTCCGGGTAAACAATATCGAAGCAGATCGGAGGGGCATCAGGATTCTCCGGACTGGAGTTTTCCTGGCCCTGATATGTCGGGGGGTAGGACGTCGAGCCTTCGTTGAAAAGCCATTCTCCCCCCGGAGGAAAGAAAATATTGTCAATGCAGAATCCTCCCGGCAGTTCATCTTGTCGAGGCTCGATATAAACCTGCATGGTATAACACAACCTGTGGTTCGGATTCGCCGGCAGATAGTAATTGGTCATCGAGGCCACGCCTGCGATGAGGATGCTATCCGGTGATTGGTTTGTTATGTGCGCGGTTTCACCATGATAAAGGTTGAACTTGCCCACGGCGCCGTTTTCGGGATTGACGTAGCCAAACGCGCCGTAGCTTGAATCAAACGCATAGGCTCTCGCGATATTGAACTCAAATCCCATAGACAGCCCCGCGATCGCCTGGTCGTTCATGATCCAGATCTCGACGGTGTTCATTCTCCCGATATAGGCGACGTCGGCCCCCCCGTTGAGGTGGATCTCGACGTCGCCGACACCCGAACCGTAGGCGGGGAGCAGCGGGATCGAAAGGAGAAAAATGACGACCGTCGCCGCAAGAACACACCTTTTGCCTGCAATTCCCGACATGGTTCCTCCTTACTTTGTTCTTAAGACCAAACCACCATCCCCTGCACGAGTTACATTCTCGGTGGAGTATCGTGGTGCTAAAGATCAAGTTGATGTTATAGCGAGGCCAAGAACCGCAGACGTTTCGGAGGCCTCCGATAGGGGCGTCTACCCGCTACCGGGGACGTCCCGATTCATTTGGTGTCGGGCAAGATGATAATTCCACCTTAATTATAAGTCTTTGGCTTATTTGTGTCAAGAGATTATTCGGTGGGATCACATGGATCCCCCCTGCCGGGTCGGGTTGTTCTGAAAACCGGAAAGGATTAAATAGATGCCGTCTATCTAAAGCGTGGTCGCGGCGATCCGTTTACCACTGGTAGCCGATCTGGAAAAAGAGCACCCGGCTTTTCTGGTCTTCGCTCTTGACGGCCGCCATGAGACTGTAGTCGTAGCGGGCTTCGAGCATAAGCCACCCGCCGCCGGCCTTGATGTCTATCCCCAGCCCGCCAATCGCGCCCAGGTCAACCGTCTCGACGTTCTCGATCCCATAGTCCACGGCCAATAGCCCGCTGGAGATGCGCTGCCTGCTGCCGACCGCTAAGGCCATGAAACCACCCCCGATCAGAAACGGCCGAAACTTGCCCCGAAACGGCGCCGTCAGTTTCGCCGCCACCGGCAACTCCATATAGGTCACGGTGATCTCAACGTCCGTCTGCCCGACGACGACGTCATTTTCATCGAGCACGTCGACGCCCGGCAGCTTGTATCCTTTGACGGCAAACAACGCCTCCATCTGCAGGGTAAGGATCCGGCTCTGCTCGTAGTTGACCAGTCCCCCGATGCAATAGGCGGTTCGTTTGCCGGTCGCCAGGTCATGATACTCGACGTTGGACGTCCCCGCCCCCGCCTTGACCCCATACCCCAGCCGGGCGATATCCCAGCGAGTTTCCGCCGAGACGGCCGCGGCCAAGAAAAGTATCACAATAATTAACGTATATTTTTTCATACCGTTTTCAACACCCGCAGTAAAGACGAGGGCCCAATCGCCCTCGTCAAATCAAAACTTCCGGCTGCCGCGCTGGGTCAGCGGGATCCGTTGCGCACACAGCGGGCACTCGGACGGCTCCCAGCTGTCCGCCGATACCGTCGCCAGCGCCTTCAGCGGATACGCGAACGTCGTCGTCCCGCCGGAGCGGTCAAGCAGCACGCCCAGACCGATGACGTCGGCTTCGTATGCCCGGCACAAAGCGATCACCTCATGCACCGATCGCCCGGTGGTCAGGATGTCGTCAACGATCAGCGTCCGCGTCCCCGGCTCGATGGAGAAGCCTCGTTTGAAAACCCGGTGTTCCCCGTCCTCGCCTTGTTCGGCATAGATGGCGTCGGTACCCAGTTGTTTGGCAACCTCATAAGCGATGATCACGCCGCCCGTAGTCGGCCCGACGACCAATTCCACGTTGTCCCGGCGAAAACGATCGGCCATCAAGGCACACAGCTTTTCGACGTACTGAGGCTGGCGCAAAATGGTGAATTTCTCGAAATAAACGTCGCTGTGCCGGCCCGAAGTTAACTTGAAATGCCCCTTGAGCATGGCGCCGGAATCATAGAATATCCGCAGGACCTCGTTGTCCTTCATTCATTTCTCCCCGTTATCACCACCATAGCATCCAGTATACCATGGCGGCAGAATAAAGAAAAGCGAAAATGAATTTAGTCAAAAAAAGTTGTTGCGATCCGGTCTACGTGCCGTAAATTATGGTAGGAGAGAGAGGAATATTTGAAAAATCTCTAACACCTCAATTATGAAGGTCGCCCCTACATGGTTGAGCGTACGCCGTGACCCGCTCGATCCCGAGCGGCAGCGAAAGCAAAATACCGTGGTGGCTGTAAAAACCCTTTACCGTATAGGGATTGAGGAGTTTTTTCAAATCGTATCTCTCTCTTCTTCTTTATAGGGCAAGAATATTCTTGAGTTTGTCGGCAAAGGGCTGATAAGGGGTCCGCGGAACGGTAAGAATCAAATAAAACTCAACGCCGGTCGACGCCAGCATTATCCGTCCCCGTTCGATCTCGTAAATCCCCTCTTCCCGCGCCTCGCCGTCCGGCAACTCCTCAAAAACGTTGATCAGTTCGGGCAGTTCCCGGAGCACGTGCTTGAACATCTTCTTGAATTCCTGTGTGACCTGACGGTCACCGACAAGCTTGCCCTCCGATGAGACCAGAAACACCCGCTCGACTTCGGGCAAGCCGCGCATCTGTTCCAAACGCGTTTTTTTCTGAACTTCGCCGGCAATGCTATCCGGCATGGTCGGCAGCCCCTGTTCGCGGATGGTTCGCGAGACGTCCATGTGTTGGGCTTTGATAATCTCTTCGATCTGGTGCATTTCGTCGATCGACTCGATGACCTTGGCGATCTGTTTTTCGACTTTATGCAGGACCCGGCCTTCGGCAAAGATGGTCGTCGTTACCCGGGGATGAGGAATCCCCGCGTATTCGGTCTGGAGCTGAAACTCAGCCTTTCCCTTCTTGACAACCGAAGTCCTTCCGGCCGGAATATACTGTGAGGCCATAGGCGCCGGATTACTCCGCTTGCGGGCGGAGTTCGTGCGAACCCCGCGTATCCGCCATGGACATCCTTAACATTTCGAAAACCCGCAACCGCGGCAGACCAGGCATCCCGATTCGCGCTCGATGCGGGCGCCGCAATCGGGGCAAAATTCCACGTTCATGTCAATGTCGTTGGTGATCGCCTTGCCCTCGCCGAAGAGCTTGTGGAGAACGATGGCAATCGCGTCGGGAATGGACGATATCAACCCGCCGTTGCCGAAGACCGGCGACGACCCGCCGATGCCCTTCAGCTGCTTGACGATTTCGTTGACCGGGATACCGGAGCGCAGCGCCAGGGAAATCAGGCGGCACATCGCCTCGGTGTCGGCCATGGTTGAATATCCGGACTTGCCGATTTGCGCGAACACTTCAAATGGCTTGCCGTCCATGGTATTGACGGTGATGTACAGGTTGCCGTATCCGGTCTTTATCTTGGTCGTGATCCCTTCCAGATGCTCGGGGCGCTCTCGTTTCTTCGCCGAGGCCGCTTTTTCCGAGGCGCCGGCTTTCGCGCCGGCCTTGTCCGCGAACTTGGTGGCGCCGGTCGACAAGACCTGATCGGCCCGGCACCCGTCCCGGTATACCGTCACGCCCTTGCAGCCGAGCCGGTAGGCCAGCATGTAGGCATTGAGAACGTCGTCGACCGAGGCATCGCGCGGCAGATTGATGGTCTTGGAAACGGCGTTGTCAGTGTGCTTCTGCCAGACGGCCTGCATGCGCACGTGATCCTCCGGCGGCACGTCATGCGAAGTCACAAAAACCCGTTTGACGTCCTCCGGAATCTCGTCAAACCCGGCGATGGAACCGACCTCGGCAATGCGTTCCATCAACTCCGTCGAATAGAACCCGCCGTCTTTGGCCGCCGCCTCGAATTGCGGATTGACCTCGACCAGCTTGGTGTTGTCCATGACGTTGCGCTCATAACTGACGGCAAAAAGCGGTTCGATACCCGAGGAACAGCCGGTGATGATGGAAATCGTGCCCGTCGGCGCGATCGTCGTCACCGTGGAATTGCGCATCTGCGGCCCGGCGCTGTCTTGGTAGAACGTCGACTTTCCCCACAGCGGAAAATGCCCGCGCTTTTTGCCCAATTCCTGGGACGACCGATGGCCGACCTCTCTGATCCGTCCGGCGATCTGCTCGGCCAATGTGTACGCCTGCTCGGAATCGTAGCGGAGACCCAGCGCGATGAGCAAATCCGCCCACCCCATCACCCCCAGGCCGATTTTCCGGTTGCTCTTGGTATTGGCGTCAATCTCCGGCAGCGGATACCGGTTGGCATCAATCACGTTGTCGAGAAAGTGCACGGCATTGGCGACGGTACGGTCGAGCATCTCCCAATCAACCTCGTACCGATAGAGGGAATGGGTGTTGGCGGGATCAACCACGGCCCGCACCATGCGCGAAAGGTTGATCGATCCCAGGTTGCAACTCTCGTAAGGCAACAGCGGTTGCTCGCCGCAGGGATTGGTCGATTCGTACGGACCCACCTGGAGCACCGGGTTGCCCTGATTCATCCGATCGATAAACATGACGCCCGGCTCGCCGGTGGCATGGGCGTGCTCGACGATCAAACCGAACACCTCCCTGGCTTTCAGCCGCATCCGTTCGCCGTCTTTCACGTACGGCTTCTCGGTCCGGGGATCGACCAGGTCGTAATAGTCGTCGCGTTCCACCGCGTCCATGAAAGCATCGGTGATGGCCACGGAAATATTGAAATTGGTCAGTTCGCTCAGATCGTCCTTGCAGGTGATAAACTCCATAATATCGGGGTGGTCGACCCGTAAAATGCCCATATTGGCGCCGCGGCGAGTCCCGCCCTGCTTGACCGCCTCGGTGGCGGCGTTGATCACCTTCATGAACGAGATCGGCCCGGAGGCCACCCCCGACGTTGACGCCACCACGGCGTTCTTGGGCCGCAGCCGGGAAAAGGCAAAGCCCGTCCCGCCGCCGGATTTATGAATTAGGGCCGTGTTTTTCACGGCCGTGAAAATCGAATCCATGCTGTCGTCGATGGGGAGGACAAAACAGGCCGACAACTGCCCCAGCGGCCGGCCGGCGTTCATCAGCGTCGGCGAATTGGGCATAAATTCAAGACCGGCCATCATGTCATAAAAAATATCCTCGGTCTGAGTGACCTCCTCGGGCGTGGCGCCGAAGGCCTGGTCGGGCGACGCAATCGCCCGCGCCACCCGTCGGAACAGTCCTTCCGGAGTCTCCACCACGCGGCCCTTACCGTCCTTGGCCAGATACCGCTTTTCCAAAACCTTAATGGCGTTTTCCGTCAACACCGGTTTTTTCACGTGAACCTCGTCCATGAACCAATCCTCCGCTGCTACTCATCCTTAATTATGATGCAGTGATTGACTTCGTCAATATCAAAGTCCCAAAACACAATCGGCGTCTCCCGTTTCAATATCCTCAGCATCTCCAGGCAGATCAGCCGGATCTCCCAGTGTGCCCGAGGATGACACCGCACTTCAAAAATATGTCGGTACTCCCGTAAATTGGCCGAAATCACGATCTCCGAGGTCGTCGCGTTGGGCAGGATATACCGGGCGTCCTCTTTCGGTATATCGGCCGCCACCATCTCCGAATATAGCCGCTCGGCCTCGGCGGCCAGCTTCATAAACCGCTCGTAATAGCCGCTCTCCTTCACCGTCGGCGGCGTCACCATGGTATACGCCCGGGTCTTGCCGTACTCCACGTATCGCTGAGACTCCTGCGAGGGGGACATCAGTCGATGCCGAACCAGCTCGTGAGTAAACACCCGTGACCCGCCTTTGATGCGAAACGTCGCCATGGCGTGCTCCAGCACCGAGTGATGCATCTTGCGGATCACTTTCTTGATCAATTCTTCCGTCGACGCCGGCGGATCATACCGGTTAAACGACAAATAACAGGTCCGGCACGCCCGCTCGATCACGTCCTCGGCGTTCGGCGTGATCGCCATCAGTTCGACTTGGGGTGTGGCTTCCATTTTTTTCACATCCACCCTATCTGAAAGGCCGGTTACTTCATCCATAAATATACTACCCTAATTTCAGTCCCAGCTGTCATATTTTTATCACTTTTGCCTGTCATCAGGCGCGACACCATCCCTTTACAATATCTATCTCGTTGCATCTAAACGACTTAGTAAGTATCGGGTTGTGTCGTATAAATCCCGATGTCACCCAATTCCCTGCTAAAATTGCAAACCGGCTGGTAATTACGCCCTGATTACGCCTCTGTCAAATAAAAAAACGAAAAAATCGAAAAAAAACACAAGATATTGTACCAGACAGAGGAAAAATGCACTTTATATTGTGGGCAAACCTGTTCACAAAGTGTTGATAATTGTCCTCTCAGTCCGGTAAGCCGTTGTATCACAAACTCCTAATCCTTCAGTCGACGGACCTGCCGCATTTTCCGGAAAAGCTCGATATATTCCTTGACCAGGATCTCCTCCGACTCGCTTATCCCCTCCATCACCGGAATACCGACTTTGATGATTGCCCTGAGCATATCGGAGACCGTCCGGTCGTATTTTTTCGCCAGTTCCGACAACCGGGTTTTCAGTTCAAACGAAATGAAGATCGTAATGCTGTGCTCCCCGCGAAGTTTCTTGATTGGTTCCATCATTCCTCCCATCAAATCATGTGGTACTTTCGATGCCCGATGAGCCGCTGCGGCATTACTCCGGCGACGGCAAAATCATCGCGCAGAATCCGAATAATGCGCTTCCAGGTTTCTTCTTTGGTCTTGGACCTGATCAACGCGTTGATCTTATCGACGTCGGGATGACGGCACAACGGACAGACGATTTCCCGCTCGGTCGAGATATTGAACCGGCCGCCCAGCAGACCTGACAGCCGCCGTTTCAGTCGTCTCACCGCGTTCTGGTGAAGGTTCTCGAGCCGATACATGGCCCGGCCGGTGATCCGGCTGATCTGCCGATAGCTCATGCCCTGGAGATAATACGCCCGGATAAACGCCCGTTCCTCTTCGTCAAGCGCCTCCATCGCCCGGTTCACGGCCGTTATGATCGCGCGGTTATACGTTTCC
>Ga0315277_10007867_pt1 | contig 13762 bp, 11 predicted proteins | sample YL17G05_15_MG_FD_203695 | JGI IMG/M metagenome (GOLD analysis project Ga0315277, IMG submission 203695) | Sediment microbial communities from Yellowstone Lake, YNP, Wyoming, USA - YL17G05_15 | ecosystem: Environmental > Aquatic > Freshwater > Lake > Sediment | place: USA: Wyoming | collected...
CTGGTTGTGGAACCGGTTCCTGTCCTTCTGCCGGACCGGGCAGTTCCTGCCGGGCTTCACCGGCGGGGCCTTCGATGCCCTGAACGCCCGTTACCACCTGGGATTGGACAAGGCCCGGATCGAGGAACTCGTCGCCGCCTATCGCGAGCACTCACCTGACATCCGCCCTTACGACGGCATGCCGGAGACGCTTGGCATTCTCCGCACCGACTATTGCCTTGGGATTCTCTCCGACGGCTTCCTGCCCCCCCAGCGGCTGAAGCTGGAGGCGCTGAAGGTCGAGCGTTTCTTCGACGCGGTGCTGTTCACCGAGGAACTCGGCCGGTCGGCCTGGAAGCCGTCCCCCGAGGGGTTCGAGGTGGTCGCGAGGCGTCTGGACGTATCGCACGCGGCCTGCGCGTACGTGGCGGACAACCCGGCGAAGGACTTCGTCGCGCCGAACAGGCTCGGGTGGCGGACGATCCAGTACCTCCGGCCGGGGCAGGTTCACGCGGGCAACCCGGCCCCGGAGGGGGGGGCGCCGCAGGTCCGCGTCCACCTGCCGTGCGAGCTTGTGGCGGCGCTCAGATCGCCCCGGACATAACAGGTTGATCGGGAGGGGCGGCAAAGACGATGATTGAGGTATGAGCGGGCGCGACCGGAAGATCATGCTGATCGAGCCGCCCTTCTCCCGGCTGTTCAAGGGCACGTATTCGCTGGACCGGTATCCCCTCGCACTGGGGTACCTGTCCGCGGCCGTCGCGGAGGGTACGCAGTGGGACGTGTCGGCCTACAACGCGGACTTCTCGTCGCAGGGTGAGCCGCTGAGCTACAGCTACCTCACCGGGCCGGGGTTCGAGAACTACCGGAAGGCCCTGGCCGACCCCTCGGCGCCGGTCTGGGGCGAGGTGCGGCGAGCCATTGCCGAGTACGGGCCGGCGGCAGTCGGGATATCCGCCAAGTCGCAGACCTTCGCGTCGGCGTGCCGCGTGGCGCGATTGGCCAAGGAGGTGAACCGGCGGAGCCTCGTGATCGTGGGCGGCCCGCACCCGTCGATGGTGGGCTCGGAGGCACTGAAGTGCCCGGACATCGACGTCGCGGCCGTCGGTGAGGGCGAGCGGACCATCGTCGAACTGCTCCGGGCGATCGAGACGTCGGGCGACCTGGAGGCAGTTCCCGGCATCGCCTTCCGCCGGGGTGAGCGGGCGGCCCTGACGCCCCTCAGGCCGTTCATCGAAGACCTGGACTCGCTGCCCTTTCCCCACGCTTACGCCCCGCGGGTGCTGAGGGATTACGACAGGTATCCTGTGACGGCGTTCAAGTACGTGTTTGCCACCAGGGGCTGCCCGTTCCGGTGCACCTTCTGCGGATCGCACAAGATCTGGAGCCGGCGCGTCCGGTTCCGCTCGCCGGGGAACGTGGCCGCCGAGGTGCAGGGCCTTCAGGGCCGAGGCCTGCGGTTCGTCCACTTCGACGACGACACGTTCGGCGTCAGCCGGCAGTACATCGGCGAGTTATGCGAGGCGTTGTCTTCGCGGTGCCCGGGGCTGAAATGGAGTTGCGAACTGCACGTGAAACTGGTCGAGGAGGGGACGATATCCCTGATGAAGTCCGCGGGGTGCTACTCGGTCCAACTGGGGATCGAGTCCGGCAGCAACGAAATCCTCCGCGAAATTCGCAAGAACTGCACCATTGAGGAGGCCCTGTCCGCGGCGGCGATCATCAAGAAGGCCGGGCTGGAGCTGAGTGTGTTCTTCATGGTGGGCTTCCCCCAGGAGACCGAGCAGACGCTGAAGGACACGCTGCGGGCGATGGAGCGGATTTCGTGCGACACGGTCATCTATAGCATATTCACTCCGTACCCGGGGACCGAGGCCTTCGACCTGTGCAGGCAGAACGGGCTGATCGGCGACGACTTCGACGTGTCCCTGTACAACCACCACAGCCCCGCCAACTGCTTCTGCATCCGCCTGGCGCCTGAGCGGTTCCGGGAGATGGTCTCACGCGCCGAGAGGATGGCCGACCGGAGGAACAAGTGGAACCGCTTGCGGCGGTTGCTGTCCTGGCGGACGCTGGGCCGAGTCCGGGAGCTCGGCATCCGGAGGGGCCTCCGGAAAGGCATCAGGACGTTCCTTGGCAGATAGGTCCAGGGTCGGGCAGGTATGCCCGACCTACACGTGAATCTCCTGCGCCCTGCTACGTCTTTCCGGTGCAAAGGAAATCGTGGTTCACGGGCGCCCTGGCCCTCTTGCCGGAGGCGGAAAGGAACGTCACGCGGCCTTTGGCGAACCGGACGGCCTTGACGCGGTCGAAGCCGCGGGGGACCTTCACGACGCCCTCGATGTAGTTGACCACGGTCGGCCGCTTCGGAGAAAGCTTCAACGTAGTCGGGATGCCCGCCTTGTTGATGACGTTGGGCCGGGCCGAATCCGCCATGCCGGTGGCGAAGTATCCGCAGACGTCCTCCAGACCCAGGCAGTTGTTCCGGCCCAGCCAGGGCGAACCATGCCGGCCGTGGTTCTCCACCCACATTATCAGGGACGGCAGCGTCCGCGGGTCCTTCAGCGAGAACCACAGGAAGCCCTCCTCCTCGAACGTCGCCGTCGTCCAGGCGGGGAAAAGGCCCGGCTTGTGGAAGACGGCCAGCAGGTCGCAGTGGCCTTTGCGGTCAGGCAGGTCGGCGAAGCTGCCGTAGGGGTGGTCCTTCAAGCGCAGGGGCACGCGCGAGAGTTCGGTGAACCTCTTGGCCACGGCGATGGTGTAATACTCGCCCGCCCCGGCGTCTCCCGGCGGGACCGGGTAGGTCATGCCCAGGCTGAACGGGCTGGTGGCGACGTGAACGGTCCGAGGTTCCTCCGGCATGGCGAGCGTCGCGTGGTGGCCAAGGGGAGTTATCTCTGAGTAGCCTTCCAGGACGTGCTGCACGTACACCACGTTCTGCCCGTCGGCGAGAGTGAGGCGCTTCGTGACCCGGCCGGGCATGTTCGTCGTCTTCATCCGCAGCGTTATCGTCGTCTTCCCGTCCTGCTTGGCAGCGCCGGCGAGCGTCCAGCTTCGCGTGGCAGGTTCGCCGTGGCAGACGTGCCGCCGACCTTGATGCGCGGACGGCGCGCCGAACGGCATGCAGAAGAAATCCCCCCGGAGTGGCACGAGGACCGGCTCGCCGATCTTCAGCCCTTCGCCTTGCCAGGGGCTGATGTAGTACGGATGGATGGGCGAGCGGCTGTCCCGGTAGAACGTCACCGGGGCCATGTGCCCGCCGAGCTTCGTGACGGCGAGCTCGACCCGGTCGCTGCGGATGACCCACGACGGCTGGTTGGCGATGCTCTTGGTTGCAGGCTTCATTGGCGTTCTCCTGTCAATTCAGCAGGGATACAGGGGATGCAGGGGATTGGGAACACGCCTCCACAATCCGGTGAATCCCATATCCGGAAACCCACTCCGAAGTGCGGGCTTCGACATTCGTCATTCGGCGCCTGCCTGACGGCAGTCAGGTTCGATGCTCGATATTGGTCGGCAACGACCGTCTTATCCCGTGCATCCCGTGAATGCCTGCTTGTCTTTCAGGGATTGTCACTCCGCGGCGCCGGTGAAGAGCTTTCTCGCGGCGGGGAGCGGGCATTTCTGATACTTGGCGTAAGCCTCGGCCGCCTTGCTCAGGATGGTGTCCTGCGAATCGCCCGCCGCCCAGCTTCGGATTATCGCGTCGAGGGTGTAGGCCTCCGGCGCCATGAGTCCCGTCGTGGTCAGAAGCGGAAGGCAGTGGGCCTTCCGCAGCGGCTCGGTGAAATACGGCTGGCTCTTGCAGGCGAGAACGACCGCGACGCGAGGCGGGATAAGCGGCGCGACGAAGCCCGGCTGTCCCTCGGACGCCAGGGCCACCGCGTGAGAGACGTTCGGCTCGCGGCCACGAGGCTGCCAGTCCAGTTGGATGTCCATCAGCCCGTTGTGGCCGACGAAGCAGACCATGTCGGCTTGGCCGCCCGCGTGCAGGAAGAACGCCCCGGCGGGGTCGGGGACGCGGAACCCCACCGCGCTGGTTCCGGCGGCGGCGTCGAGGAAGTCCGTCAAGGCGGCCTTCATCTGCGCCCCGTCGTACGCCTCGGCGATGACATAGACCGGCGGGGCGCCGGCGCTCTTCAAGACTGCCCGCTCCAGGACCGGGTCGCCGGCGTCTGCGGAACGCTCCGTCCGCAGGGCTCGCCAATGCGGGCTGCGGGAGAAGAACGTTTTCACACCATACATCGCGCCCCAGTACAGGTTGCCGCCCGGGTCCTGCCCGTTGCCGAGCGCAGGCGTCACCTTGACAATGCCCTGGTTCTGGTTGTCGGCCAAGGCCACGAAGACGTGGACCACCTTGTAGTCGCGTCGCGCCCGGGCGACCGGCCGGGTCGCCGCGGCCCGCGTCGTGGTGGTGCGTGCGACCGCCGGCCGGGAGGTCGGCGCCGATGGCTGACCCGCCGGGCGCTTCTCGCAACCCACCAGAAGCCACGACGCAGGCGCGACGAGGAACAAGACCCAAAGTGCTCGAATCATCCTGCGCTCTCCACCCCGGGGCGCCGAACGTCCGTCTGCCCGACGCGAGAACATCCGGCCAAAGTATTCCCGCCCGTCGGGCCGAAGTTATGATAAGCGGGTGGGTTCCGGCCCGTCTATGTCTTTCCGTGGAGGCCGGGTCGCAGTTGTGCTAGGATTGCTGCGGGAAAGGGCACAGGCATGATCAAGTCGGTGGAGTTCAAGTACTTCAAGGTCCTTCGGGACGCGACCCTCCCCCTGAGCCAGTTCACCCTGATCGTCGGGCCGAATGGATGCGGGAAGACCACGGCGCTACAGGGCCTGCTCTGTCTGGGTGGCAAGCTCGGTATCAGTTATGCCAGCGTTGTGAGCGCGGGCGCCAGAAAAGACACTCCCAACGCAAGTGTTTCCCCACGCTGGGGGAAACCATGGGACAAGTTCAATGTATGGTTCTCGTGGGTCCCGACTCTTAATCCGCGATTGCAGTTTGACACCGGGGGGAAACCATTGCATGAGGAAGACCTGGAGGCCGTCTTGCGGGAGCTCCGAAGTATCGAGATTTACGCTTTGGATGCTCGCGCGATAGCTCTACCTGTTCACCTCGAGGCAGAGGTAAGACTTGCCTCAGACGGGAAAGGGCTGGCAGGGGTCCTGGACCGAATGAGGGACAACCATCCGGAGAGATTTGAGGCGCTGAACCATGACCTGGGGCATTGGCTTCCGGAGTTCGACCGCGTTCTGTTCGAGACCCCTCAACCGGGGCATCGCGGAATCCTCCTTCGTACGCGCGAAGGCGGGTACAGCATCCGCGCCGCCGACCTTTCGCAGGGAACGTTGCTCGCCCTGACCATCATGACGCTTGCCTGGCTGCCCGATCCGCCGTCAATCGTCTGCTTTGAGGAGCCGGATCGCGGCCTGCACCCCCGCCTCCTGCGGGACGTTCGGGACGCGCTATACCGCCTGGCCTACCCGGAGGGCTTCGAGGAGAAGCGTCCGCCGGTCCAGGTGATTGCCACGACCCATTCCCCGTACATGCTGGACCTCTTCCGGGACCACCCCGACGAGATCGTCATCGCCAACCGGGACGGGGATAACGTCCGGTTCGAGCGGCTTTCCGACCGGAAGGACCTTGACGAGATTCTGAGGGATTCGCACCTGGGCGACGTTTGGTACAGCGGAATCCTGGGAGGGGTGCCTGACGCTCCATGAAAGTCGCGATCCTGAGCGAATCCGAGGCAGATGAGGCAGCGATAAGGGTCCTCGTCGAGGGGGCCCTGGGGCGCCCCGTTGAACTGGTTAGTAAGCCCTCCCTGCGAGCGCGGGGATGGCCATCCGTCCGGCAACTCGTCCCGAAGGTCATTGCGCATCTTCAGTACCGAACCGACGCAGACGGCCTTGTGGTCGTGGCGGACGCTAACAATTCCGCACCGCACCTCCCGGGCCACGAAGAGCCAGGCGGACAAGAGCCCAAATGCCGCCTGTGCCTCCTGAAAGGAGAGGTTGCACGGACGGTTGGGGAGCTCAGACCGGTTGCGGGGAGGTCGCTCCTGAGGACTGCCGTCGGTCTGGCCTGCCCCGCCATTGAGGCTTGGTATCTCTGCGGACGGGAGGTCGGAGTCACGGAGCGTGCGTGGGAAGAGGCAATGCAGGGGAAGGGGACGCCTTTCAACAGGAACTGGTTGAAACTGAAGGTGTACGGGACGGACCGCCCGGGAATAGTAAAGTGCACCCGAAGGGGTGTCGAGGAGGCCCGCCGGTTGGCGGACGTTCTGGACGAGCTTGAGCGCGCTTTTCCGAAGGGTTTCGGGTCGCTGCGTGACGACCTGCGCGGATGGTAGGCGCTTCGCGTGTTGCTCATCCCGCGTCGTGCCTCTTGATTTCCCCGCCGCAAAACGGATGCTAGCACGACTATGAATCGGACGTACTACGTCACGACGCCCATCTACTACGTGAACGACTCCCCGCACATCGGGCATTCGTACACGACGATCGCCGCCGACGTGCTGGCCCGGTACTTCCGCGCCGATGGCAGGGACGTGCGTTTTCTCACCGGCACGGACGAGCACGGGATCAAGATCGTCAAGGCCGCCGACGAGAAAGGCGTGACGCCCCGCCAGCTTGCCGACGAGGTGGTCGTGCACTTCCAGGACCTCTGGAGGGACCTGAACATCTCCCACGACGACTTCATCCGCACCACCGAGCCGCGGCACGAGCGGCGCGTCCAGGAGCTGGTCCGCCGCCTGGTGGACAAGGGCGAAATCTACCTCGGCAAGTACGAGGGCTGGTACGACGAAGGCCAGGAGGAGTTCGTCACCGAATCCACCGCCCGCGACAACGACTACAAGAGCGCCATCAGCGGCAAGCCGCTCGTGCGATACGGCGAGCCGACGTACTTCTTCCGCCTCAAGAAGTGGGCCCAGAGGCTGATACCCTACGTGAAGGCGAATCCGGGGTTCATCCAGCCGGCGTCGCGGTACAACGAAGTCCTCAGCAAACTGGAAATGGGGGTCGAGGACCTGTGCATCTCGCGGTCGGTCGAGAAACTCCCCTGGGGCGTGCCGATGCCCAACGACCCGACGCACGTGGTCTATGTCTGGATCGACGCGCTGAGCAATTACTACACCGCGCTTGGCCTGCCGGAGATCGGCGACGAGCACGACGGGAAGCACAGGCGCTTCTGGCCGTGCGACGTGCACCTTATCGGCAAGGACATCCTGTGGTTCCACGCGGTCTATTGGCCGTGCATGCTGATGGCGCTGGACATCCCGCTTCCGCGGTGCGTCTTCGCGCACGGGTGGTGGATGTCCGAAGGCCAGAAGATGTCCAAGAGCCTGGGCAACTTCATCTCGCGGGAGGTGGTGGCGGAAATCTGCCGCGAGTACTCGGTGGACGTGTACCGATACTTCCTGCTGCGGGCGGTTGCGTTCGGGTCCGATGGAGACTTCTCGCGCGACATGCTCCGCCAGCGCTACAACGTGGAACTGGCCAACGGCGTGGGCAACCTCCTCAGCCGCACGGTGAAGATGATCGAGAAGTACTTCGCCGGGGCGATCCCCCGGCCGGGCCCGAACGGGGCCGACGAGCAGCCCGTGCTGGCGGCGGCCGAAAACCTGCGCCAGACCGCGCCGAAGGCGATGGAGGTCTGCGCGTTCCACGCGTACCTGGACGGGATCTTCGAGCTCGTCAACGCCACGAACCGGTACATCGACGTGACCAAACCGTTCATGGTCGCCAAGGACGAGTCCCAGCGGGCCAGGCTGGAGACGATCCTCTATGCCTGTGCCGAGGCGGTGAGGATCATCCTGCTGTACCTGCGGCCGGTGATGCCGACGTCGGCGGACAGGGGCTTGGAGCAACTGGGTTGGGCGGCGCCGCCCGGGGCGCTGGGCGAGATGGCCCGGTGGGGCGTGCTGGAGGCTGGGACCAAGGTATCCAAGGAAGCGGGTCTGTTCCCGAGGAAGCAGTAGTGGCCAAGGAACCTGAGAAACCTGAGAAGTCGATGGAAGAGGTGATCCGGGCCGACGGGCGCTACCCCCCGGAGGCCTACGCGTTCCTGCACGAAGGCCTGGCGCGGGCGGTCAAGGCGGCGCATGGCGAGGAGGCGGCGGAACCGGCGGGCCAGCGCCACGTGACCGGCAGGCAGTTGTGCCTGGCGATGCGCGACTTGGCCGTCGAGCGCTGGGGGCTGCTGGCGCCGACCGTCCTGGCCAGGTGGAACATCCGCTCGACGATCGACTTCGGCAACATGGTGTACCTGCTGATCCGGCACAACTTCATGAAGAGGACCGAAGGCGACAGCATCGAGGACTTCCGGGACGTGTTCGATTTCGCCACGGCCTTCGACGCGAGCGGCCAGTTCGAGCTGAAAGAATGAGCAAGCGGAAGGAAGCCCCGCCTCCGGAAGCCCAGCAGGCGGAGACCCGGCAGATACCGGAGCCGGTGGACGTGGCGGACGGCATCCCGGACCGACGGGCGAATCCGCCGAAATGGAGATATGCGCTGCTCGCGGCCATCTTTGCCGCTTGGGTCGCCTTTCTGATATACTGCCAGCTCGCCGGATGAACCGGATCGCGGTTCGGCCTCCGGGCGGACCGTTCTGGGATATGAACAAGCAGACAGGATGTGAGCCAATGAGTACTCTTCGCCAGCGGGGGGTTTGTGCGGCAGGGGGTTGGGCAGTCCGTCCGGGCCGGGCTCGCGGCGCCCTGATCCTGGCCGGTTGGTCGGTCCTGGGAGCGGCGATTCTGGCCGGGTGCAACGAGCCCAAGAAGATCAACAACGGGCACGAGGTCGTCACCGCGCCGCCAGGAACGCTCAGCGTTTATCAACTGGCGGGCAGGACGGGCCTGTCGGTGATGGAATCGACCCGCAACTACGCGGTGCTGCGGAACCCGGCCAACACGGTGATGGTCTATAGCGATCCCGGCGGCGGGGCCTTCGTGAACGGGCGACCGGTCGGCAAGGGGGGCAGGTTCCCCTACGTCAGCGGAATCCTGTTCGTCCCGCAGGAGTTGGAAGAGCAGCTCCGCCCGTCGCTGCTGCCGGTGCAGGTGGTCAAGAGCGCCGGCAACGGACCCCTGCCGGGGGAGCCTGAGCAGCCGGCGGGACCGAAGGTCAAGGGGCGCGTGGTCGTGGACCCCGGGCACGGGGGCAGCAAGCCCGGCACGACCGTCGCCAAGTCGGGCCCGGAGAAGGACATCAACCTGGCCATCTCGCAGGCGGTGGCCGGCAACCTGCGCGAACGCGGTGTGGAAGTAATCATGACCCGCAAGGACGACGGCTTCGTGGACAACCCCGACCGGGCGGCCATCTCCAATCGCAGCGCCGCGGACCTGTTCGTGAGCATTCACGCCAACTCGGCCAAGGACCGGTCCGTCCACGGGTTCACCGTCTATACGTCGCGGTCTCCTTCTTCGGCGTCGGTAGCGGCCGCCAAGGCGATCGAGCGCCACATGAGCGCTGCCGGCATCAGCAGCTTGGGCGTGCAGTGCAACGACTATATCGTCCTGGTTCAGAACAGCCGACCGGCCGTCCTGGTGGAAACCGGGTTCCTGTCCAACGTCGCGGAGGCCGGCCGGCTTGCGGACGCCTCGCACCAGGCGCGGGTCGCTGAGGCGATCGCCGAAGGCGTGTTGGAGTACCTTCAGAAGAAGTAGCCAAGCGGCCGTCCGAGCCTTTGCTTTGCCGAAGGGGGGTCCGCGATTTGCCGATCCTTCAGGGGAATCGTAATGTGCCTGCGTCACGAAGGAGGGCATCGCGGCCATGATGTATCGCATTCGTTATCGCGACGGGCAGACCTGTCCACAGGCGGAGATGGTGGTGGAGGCCAACACCCCGATGGAGGCCCTCGTCAAGTTCCGCCACGTCCGCTCTCCCGTCGAGGGACGGGCATGGCGGGGCGAGCAGGTCACGAGCGTTTCTTCAGAGGCATCTTGTTGCGACGGGTGGGGGGCCGTAGAATGACAACATAGGAACCTCCTTGGCGTGCCGCGGCGAGCCGGCAGGAGTAGGTCCGCGGCGGCAGCCCGTAAAGGGACTTATATGGTCATTCATCGCAGAATCGCCTTCACCCTCGTGGAACTGCTCATGGTCATGGGGATGATCAGCATCCTGGCGACGATCCTCATGCCCACGATCGGCAGGATCAGGGAATCGGCCCGCAGGACCGGTTGCGGCGCGTCTCTGGCGGCGATCGGAAGGGGGGTGCAGCAGTACGCCGGGCAGAACAAGGGCGCTATCCCGTGGTTCACCGAGGCAAGCGCCGACAGCTCCTACCTCGGCAAGAACTGCAAGAATGCCAGCGCCGTCAGCGACGGCAACACCCGGCAGTGGTTTAACCTGGTCAAGGGGCCGATATTCTTCGCGAAGATAGACCATTTCATCTGCCCCTCGGACACCAGGGTGAAGGCGAACGCGCCTTGTCCTTCGACGAACGTGGACTTCCCCGCCGATCCGGGCGGGCCGACCATCAGCTTCTCCCTGGCGATGACCAAGGTGAATCCGCCTAACGGGGTCAGGCCCAGTTGGGGCGATTCCGGGGAACTGGCGATCGCCGCGGATCATAACGGGGCGGCCCCGTGGAGCTGGGACGGCAGCGCCAAGGCATGGAAAGCGGTCCTCGATACGTCCAAGGCCAACACCAACTCGCCGAACCACGAGCCCGACGGGCAGAACGTGCTGTTCCGCGGGGGCGACGTAAGCTGGACTGGCACGCCCATCTGCGGGGCGCCGGAGGAAAAAGCGGATGGCACGTTGGGTCCGGACGACAACATCTGGACAAGCCAGTCCGGCAGTTACCCGCGGAACGAAAAGGACAGCTTCCTGCGTCCCTAGCACACGGTGACCACCAGCCCGTCGCCGGCGATGTCGAAGTCGAAGAACCTCGCCTTTTCGTTGGGCGGGTCGGCTTGGAGGATCTCGCGGACCGACGCGGCATCGGCGGGGGACTTGCACACCATCAGGAGGAAGCCTCCTCCCCCGGCGCCCGCGAGCTTCGCCCCGTGAATGTGCCCGCGGATGCGCCCCAGCAGCGCCTCGATCTGCTCATTGCTGGAGTCCGGGTCCAACTGCTTGTTCAGCCGCCAGGCGACGTCGAGCAGCCTGCCGAACGCCGGCAGGTCCATGCGGGCCATGGCCTCCGCCAGGTGGGGGGGCAGGGCGTGGATCTGCCGGAGCGTCGCCATTGCGTGGCGATCCCGGTTCAGGTAGCGCCCCACCACGTGCTGGAGGATGTTCTTCGCCAGCCGGGTGATGCCGGTGTAATACAGCAGCGTGCATCCGCCGTTGACCTTCGGGTCCAGCACGTCGCCTGGCACGTAGTGGATGCTGACGTCGGGGATCAGTCCCGGTGAGGCAGTGATCAACTTCACCCCGGCCGTGCATCCCCCGACCTGATCCTGCCACCCGCCGCCGGTCGTCAGCGCCTGCTCCATCCGCAGGACCCCGTGAAATAACTCTCGCCGCGTGAGCTTTCTGCCCATGACGCGCTGGACCACCGACAGGATGACCGCGCCCACGATGCTGGAGGTCCCAAGCCCGCTTCCCTTCGGGACGGCCGCCAGCGTGGTAAGCTCGATCCCGCCTCCGAACAGTTCCAGCATCTTCCCCAGCTTGATCTGCCCCGGCCAGGCAGCCGTCTCGGGCGAGAACCCCGATAGCGCCAAGGCCGCCTTGGCCAGTGCGAATTCGCCGGTCGCTTCCCGGTAGTTCAGGAGGTCCTCCAGGTCGCTGATCTGGATGCGGCTGCCCAGGTCGATCGAGGTGATGCGGACCAGCGGCTCCGGGATCACCCGCGCGTAGCACTGGATGGGCGGCTGGCCGTTGAGATTCAGCGCGACGTTGATGACGCACCCGCCGTGCTCCAGGGAGTAAGGGGGCGTGTCGGACCACCCGCCGCCGAGGTCCACCCGTGCCGGGGCGCGCCCCCACACGATCCGGTCGCCGCGAAGGGCGCTGGTGGGATGCGGCGGCCTTGCCGCGCCGCTGGAGACGATTGTCTGCCCCAGGTGCTCAAAGGCCGCCGCCTGGGCGTGGCGGGCCCAGTCTCCCAGAATGGCGCCAGGTGCGGGCGCAAGGCCCAGACCGCCAAGCCACTGGCGGACGTGAGGCGCGAGCATCTCGTCCAACCCCGGCAGCGCCTCCAGCAGGGGCAGGCGCTCCTGGTCACTCAGGCGCAGCAGGGCCTCCGCCAGCGCATGAATCACCCGCGAGAACTCCAGCGATTCCAGCGAGGCAGCGGCCTTGTCGTCCCCGAAGCACCCGTGGGCCTCCGCGAGCAATTCGGCGACGAACGAGGCGCGGTCCTCCGTGTGGGCCAGCACCCAGGCAAGGTCCGCCGCCGACAGCCCGCTCTCCGGGCGGAACATGCCGCGCAGGGAATTGCGGATTTCCTTGGCGCGAATCTCCGCTCGGCGGCAGCCGAAGGCGTCGAGGTCGGCCAGGACCGCGATCTCGGCGGCGCTGCACCGGGGAGCGGCGAGCCAGGACCGCCGCTCGGCCTGGGAGGCCGCCGCGGGGTCGAGCATCCACACCCAGCGCCCGTACGCCAATGGAGTCGCCTCCACGGGGAATACGCGCGCCTCCCATAGGGTTCGCCGCTCGGGAGGCAGTTGCGGGTCCCACACGTCCTCGGGGCGAGCGCCAACGGCGGCCAGCCAATCCACCAGGGACATGCCGCAAAAGGCGGCGGTCTCCAGGGCATCCTTGAACGTGTCATCCACCCCGTACCATCGGACGAACCAGACGTTCTGGCCGGCGCGGTCCCGGCCGGGAATCACGTCCAGGCATGTCCCGGCCGGCAGGGACACAGGCTGGTCGATGTCCGCCCCGACGATCACGTTCTGCCCGCCCAGCGTGAGCGGGCAGCGGATGCGGCAGCCTTCCACCCAGGAGTTCGCGCCGATGATTCTGCCCTGGTCCGTAATCTCGTTGTTGATGCTCAGGGGCGAATCCAGGTGTGAGACGCCCAGGTCCGACCGGAGCAGATCCATCCCGCTGGCGATCATCTGGCGGGTGGTCCCGAAGTGAAGGAACCCGCACCGGGGAAGCACCTGAACCGCGAAGGGCGTTCCCGACAAGGAGGAGAAAACGCGATTCAGCAGCGAGTCGTCCAGTTTGGCCCCGCACGCCCGCACCGAGGCCTTGTAGGACTCCCCCGTCGCGTCACTGCCCAGGGCGCAGCAGATTTCCAGGTAGAAGTCCAGTCCGTGGGACAGGATTGCCTGCGCGACCGGGCCTGCCCAGGCGAGCTTGCCCGAGGCGTCGGGGGAGGCCTGGCACATCCGCAGCATCGCTGCGGCCGTTGCCGCGTCCAGGTTCATCACGCCGATGTCCATGATCGACTGGCCGTAGCGGTTGATGGCGCCTTTGGCCTGCTGCTCATCGGGGGTCGGCTTCTGGAGGTAAAGCCGGACGCTGCCCCCGCTATCTGCGCAGAAGACGCCGTGCCCGCTCGCCTGCCGGGGGGAGGCCTGGCAACCCAGCCCGGTAACCCCTGTGGGGGCGAACCGCACCTTGGACGGATCGAACCGTAGAAGAACGTCACCGGAGGTGACGACTATCTGCCCTGTGCCGCCTTCAGGCGGCCGAAGCGCCAGGTAGGTCGGCAACTGGCAGTCGAAGAGCGTCGGTCCCAACGCGCTGTCACTGTGGCTGGGGACGGGGATGAAGGCCTTGCCGCAGTGTCCGTAGGACGGCAGGCGCCGGGAATCCCCGCCGGCGTGGAGGATGAGGATGCGCAGGTCGCGAAGCGCCTTCACCCAGGCCGCGG
>Ga0315277_10007869_pt1 | contig 13759 bp, 12 predicted proteins | sample YL17G05_15_MG_FD_203695 | JGI IMG/M metagenome (GOLD analysis project Ga0315277, IMG submission 203695) | Sediment microbial communities from Yellowstone Lake, YNP, Wyoming, USA - YL17G05_15 | ecosystem: Environmental > Aquatic > Freshwater > Lake > Sediment | place: USA: Wyoming | collected...
CAACGAAGTCTTCGTCCGCCTGCTGCCGCCGACTTAGCAGGGTGATGATAAACTCACTCCGCGCCCTTCGACAAGCTCAGGATGAGCGGTTCCTAGATTCCGCTCGTGGTGAGCCTGCCTGCCGGCGGGCAGGCCTGTCGAACCACAAGCGGCCCACTTGGGTTTATCACCACCCCTCTAGACCCTATCCAGGCCGTGCGTTTTCGCCACCACCGTCAGCAGGTCGTCGATGCCGACCGGCGGCGGGTAGTCGCGCCGGCCCAGGGGGTCAGCAGTCGGCTCCTCGTCCAGCAGCACCTCCAGCGAGTTGCCGATCGACCAGGCGAGGGCGGTGTAGTCGTAGCCCCCCTCCAGCATCAGCACCAGGCGCCCGCCGCACAGCTCGCGGGCCAGGTCTCGCAGGCCGGCCACCTGCTCGGCATAGCCGGCGGCGCTCAGCGCCAGGCTGGCCAGGGGATCCGCGAAGTGGCCGTCGTAACCGGCCGAGACCAGCACCAGCTCCGGCCCGAAGCGCCTCAGGACTGGCGTCAGGAGGCCCTTCCAGATGCGGTCGAAGATGGCGTCGCCAGTGCCGGCGGGCAAGGGCACGTTGACGGTGGTCCCCTGGCCCGCTCCCTGGCCCGTCTCCCGCCAGTGGCCGGTGCCGGGGTAGAGCGGATACTCGTGCGTCGAGAAGTAGAGCACGTCCGGGTCGGCGTAGAAGGCCGCCTGAGTGCCGTTGCCGTGGTGGACATCGAAGTCAACGACGGCGACGCGGCGGAGGCCGTGGCGCCGCCGGGCGTGCTCGAGGGCGACGGCGATGTTGTTGAAGAGGCAGAAGCCCATGGCCCGCGACGGCATCGCATGGTGGCCCGGCGGCCTCACCAGGCAGAAGGCCGACTCCACCTCGCCGGCCAGGACGGCATCGACGGCGGCCAGACAGCCGCCGGTGGAGCGCAGGGCGGCGTCATAGGACCGAGGGGAGACAAAGGTATCGGCGTCCAGCCAGACGCCGCCACGACCGGCCGCCCACCGCACCGACTCCACGTAGTCGCGGTCGTGGATGAAGGCCACCTCGTCAACGGTGGCATCGCGGGCGGCCACGGAACGCAGACGGGCCAGGAGGCCGCTCTCCTCCAAATGACTCATGACGGCCTGAAGCCGGATGGCATTCTCCGGGTGGTGGCCGGTATCGTGCTCAAGGTAGAGGGGGTCGTAGACAAGGCCTACCGCTGGCAAGAGACCTCCTGAGCATTAGGGATCAACTCATTATAATAGAGTACGACGGAGCCGCCATGCCTCAGCTCTACTTCGCCTACGCCTCCAACATGGAGCCGCGGCGTTTCCAGCGCCTCTGCCCCGGCGGCACCGTCGTCGGGCCGGCCCGCCTGCCCGGCCGGCGCCTCGCCTTCTCCCGCTACTCCCGCCAGCGCCGCGGCGGCTCGACCGACATCGTGCCCGACGCCGAGGCCGAGGTGTGGGGCGTCCTGTACGAGGTGAGCGAAGCCGACCTGGAGACCCTCGACCGCAGCGAAGACGTGCCGGCGGCCTACCGGCGGGAGACGGTCGTCGTCAAGGACGCAAAGGGCCGCGAGCGTCAGGCCGTCACCTACGTCGCCAACCGGACGGGCGACTTCCTGCCGCACAAGGACTATCTGCGGGTTATCGTTGAGGGGGCAGAGGCCCGCGGGTTGCCTCAGGAGTGGGTCCGCCAGTTGAAGTCCATGAAGACTCTGTGAGGGTTCATATTGGCAGCGGCGACAATCTCTCCTGGCGAGAAGTGGTTGCTTAGATTGAACGGCGGCGAATCTGAGCTTCAGGAGCTATGTAGGCTAGGCAATACGCCCGACTGGCGCGTGACAGAGGACCAAGGAAACTACTACCTGAAATCCCCTGACTTCGACTCCCTGGAAGACCCCCGTGAGGTGCGCGAACGCGGTAGTGAGCTGCTAAGAATCATAGCTGGAGCTGCAAAGATCACAGTCGACCCGCATTTCGAACCTATCGAGGTGGCGGGCATTGCACGAGTGGAGGAAGGAAGGCCACCCACTCAATTCATCCTCCCTGAACCCGTCGTTATCGAATTCAGGCTACGACCCCCTACGGTTGTCACGTCGGACGGTGCCCCGCTACCTCTCCTGGCTCCTGTCATCGATGTGGTCGCCATGGCCAAGGAAGACGAGCGAGTTGCGACGGCTCTCCACTTCTGGGGCATCCGCCACCACGACTGGCACAGTCTCTCCAAGGTCTACGAGAACATCGAGTCAGATGTCGGCAGCAGAATCTGGAAAGAGGGATGGGCCTCGCGTGGTGAGGTTAGGCGCTTTACTCGGACTGCCCAGAGCAGAGAGGCAGCCGGGGACGAGGCACGCCATTCCCTAAAGAAGTACACGCCCCCGCCGAATCCCATGTCCGTGCGAGAGGCCCAGACCCTGGTGGGAAGAATTCTCAAGAAATGGCTTGCGTTCAAGGGGGAGCAGGACGAGGGGCCGACCATGAGACCAGCACCTCGGCCTTGACGCACGCCGTCTCTGGGCACGGACCCGCCAGCTCGGGGTCAGGCTAGCGTAGCCCTGCCGCCGCTCCGGTCACGCTCTTCGTGGCGGGCCGCCCTAACCCGCCGGGCGGAAGCACCATTCTCGGCCCGAAAGCAGGTGTCAGCCGCAAGCCTGTGGCGCGCGTCTCGCGGCTTGCACCCAGCGTGGTAGGCTATACTCAGCCTATTGCATCACGCTTTACGCAGACGTTAGCTCTATGTACGTCATCGGTACCGCCGGCCACGTTGATCACGGGAAGTCAGCCCTCATCCGGGCCCTGACCGGCATCGACCCCGATCGCCTCCAGGAAGAGAAGGAGCGGGGCCTGACCATCGACCTGGGCTTCGCCTGGCTGACCCTGCCCTCGGGCCGCGAGGTCAGCATCGTCGATGTGCCCGGCCACGAGCGCTTCGTGCGCAACATGCTGGCCGGCGCTGGCGGCATGGACCTGGCCCTGCTGGTGGTCGCCGCCGATGAGGGGGTCATGCCCCAGACCCGCGAGCACCTGGCCATCCTCGACCTCCTCCAGGTGCGCAGCGGCGTGCTGGTGCTCACCAAGAAAGACCTGGCGGACCCCGACTGGCTGGAGATGGTGGCTGCCGACGTCCAGGAGGCGGTAAAGGGCACCACCCTCGAGGGCGCCCCGCTGGTGGCATGCTCCGCCGTCAGCGAAGAGGGCCTGAGCGACCTCCTGGCGGCCATCGAGGAGCGCTTGCAGTCCACCCCCACCCGTCGCGACATCGGCCGGCCGCGCCTCCCCATCGACCGCGCTTTCACCATTGCGGGCTTCGGTACCGTGGCCACAGGCACCCTGATCGACGGCCCGCTGCGAGTGGGCCAGGAAGTGGAGGTGGTGCCGGCCCGCCCGACGGGCGCACCGGGGGCGCTGCGCTCCCGCATCCGGGGGCTCCAGACCCACCGCAAGAAGCTGGAGGAGGCGCGACCAGGGAGCCGCACCGCCGTCAACCTGGCCGGCCTCGCCGCCGCCGACCTCTACCGAGGGCAGGTGGTGACCACGCCGGGCTGGCTGGCCCCCACCGTCGTGCTCGATGTCAGGCTGAGGGCCCTGCCCTCCATACGACACCCTATTCGCCACAACCAGACCCTCTCCTTCCACACCGGCTCCGGCGAGACCAGGGCACGGGTACGCCTGCTGGACCGGGAGGAGGTGCCCCCCGGCGAGGAGGGCTGGGCGCAACTCAGGCTGGCGGCGCCCGCGGCCGTGGTGAAGGGCGACCTCTTCGTGGTGCGCACCGCCAACGACACCGTAGGGGGCGGGCAGGTGGTGGACGCCCATCCGCCGCGGCACCGCCGCTTCCACGCCGCCACGCTGGAGGCGCTCTCAGTGGCCCAGGGCGGTTCCCCAGAGGAAGCGCTCCTCGGCCTCCTGGCCCGCACCGAACCCTGCGAACTCTCGGCGCTGGTGCGCCGGACAGACCTGGGCGCCGACGAGACGCGGGCCGCCGCCGAGGCCCTGGTAGCCGAGGGCCGGGCCGTCGCCCTGGGGCCCTGGCCCCTGACAGATGCCACTATCCTCTACAGCGCCCCCGGCATCGCCGCCCTGGGCGAGCGGGCGCGCCAGGCCATTGAGGCCCACTATCGCCGGCACCCCCTGCGCCGGGGCATGGCCCGGGAAGAGCTGAAGAGCCGCCTCCGCCTGTCGCCTCGCGTCTTCGACCTCGCCCTGGAGCGCTGGACGGCGTCGGGCGAACTGGAGGAGATAGGCCTGCCGACTGGGCAGGCAGGGACAGCGGTGGGCCTTCCCGGCCACGAGGTGCGCCTGACAGCAGCCCAGGAATCGGAGGTGCGGGCGCTGCTGGCGGCTCTCGAGGCGAACCCTTGCTCGCCGCCCACCGACCGGCGTCTCTCGCCGGAGCTGGTGGCCTACCTGGAGGAGCAGGGGAAGGTGGTGGACGTAGGCGACGGGGTCGTCTTCGCCGCTGGCGCCTACCAGGAGATGCTCGAGCGCATCGTCGACCACCTGAAGCGGCAGGGCACCATCACCCTGGCGCAGGTGCGGGACATGTTCGGCACCAGCCGCAAGTACGCCCAGGCCCTGCTGGAGTACCTGGACCTCCGTCGCGTCACCCGTCGCGTGGGAGACGAGCGGGTGCTCCGTTCCTCGTGAGACACGTAGGGGCAGGGCTCGCCCCTGCCTGCCCGGTGGAGGGCGCCCGCGAGGGGCGCCCCTACGGCAAGACGAGGGTTTGGCAAGGTCTGGGTCCGATAATACAATGCCCTCAGCCCCGCCCGGCACGCCCGATCTGTCATCAAAGAAGGGAGACATCCCGTGAGACCGGAAGATAGGCCGTACGTCGAGCTCGGCACGACGTTCTCCCGGGGGCCCATCGGCGTGCCCGTGACGAACGCCCAGATCGAGATCCTCAAGATGCTCTTCAGCCCCGACGAGGCCCACGTGGCCGCCAGCCTCGACTACGTGCCCGAGCCCGAAGAAGTCATTGCCCGGCGGGCCGGCGTGGCGCCTGATGTCGCCGCCGACCTCCTCGCGCGCATGGCCTCTCGCACCCTCATCCGCGGCGTCCGGGTCTTCCGTCTGCTCCTATTCATCCCCGGCCTCTTCGAGATGGCCTACATCAACCCCAATCCCTCGGTGGACATGGAGAAGCTTGGTGACCTGCTCGAGCGGTACTTCCACGAGGGCTGGGGCCGCACGCTGCACGGGCATGGCATCCCCATCGCTCGCGCCCTTGCTCCGCTGGGCCCTCCGAAAGAGAAAGTGCTTCCCCACGAGGATGCTGTGAAGCTCGTAGAGCAAGCGTCCTTCGCCGCACTTGTTGACTGCTCGTGCCGGCAGGCCGTCCGCAAGTGCGACTGCCCCATCGACATCTGCATTGGCCTCGGTCAGGGGATGCTGGGCGGCCCCATCGAAGGCACGCCAGTGAGCGACGCCAGGTATGCGGTTGGCCCGCCGCAGGCTCGAATCGTGTCCATAGACGAGGCTGTGCGCACCCTACAGCGAGCCGAGGAAGCCGGGCTGGTCCACACGACCATGAACATCAAGGAAGACCCCTGGTTCATCTGCAATTGCTGCTCGCACGCCTGCATCCTGCTGCGCGGTGCCTCCGAGCTCGACATCCCCCACTCCATCGCCCCGTCGAGCTTCTGGTCGGTGGTGGAGAAGAATGACTGCAACGGCTGCGGCGCCTGCGAGCCTGCCTGTCCCATGCGGGCCATCAAGCTGGACGACGAGTCTATGCCGGAGATCGACTACGAGCGCTGCCTGGGCTGCGGCGTCTGCGTCCATACCTGCCCGACGGAGGCTATCCGCCTCGAGAAGCGGGGCGAGGAGATCTACACGCCCTACCTGGACTACAACGAGCTCGTCACCGCCCTGGGCAGGACGCAGGCCGTCCACACGCACTAACCCACGAGGGTTCCCTCTTCGTAGGTCGGGGTCTTCAGACCCCGACAACTCCGCGGGGGTCTGAAGACCCCCGCCTACGAGCATTGTCTGACCACAGGTCATCTCTCCGATGACTAAGTGGAGGACGCCCAGTGGAGCTGCGAGGCGCGACCAGAGGATGGCGGCCAGGGCCAGGTTAGGGCGGCAGGCGCCGGTAGAGGAACCAGCGGCGGGGGGCGCCGTGGCGGAGCCCCACCCGCGTCCGGTCCAGGTAGAGCTCGAAGACCTCCCCCTCCGTGGTGCGGACGCGGAAGTAGTTGCGGTGATGGCGCAGTCGCCAGTTCTTCTTCAGGGGCGAAGCCATCCCGAAGCCGTGGTCCTGCCACATCTCCAGGATCTCTCCCACCTCGTAGTCACGATCGCCCAGGCGGAAGGAGGCGGGCACCGGCACCTCGCCCGTCGTCGTCACCCTGATGGGCCTGCCGACAAACTCACTGGCTGGGCGGCTCTTTGCTTCCTGCGTCTCAGGCGCCACTGCCGCCTTCCTCCGCCGCGGGCGCCTCCGCCTCCGGCGGGGGTACCGGCGCAGGCTCGGCAGCCGCTGGCGGCGGGGCCGCCGCCAGGCGCCGGTGGAGCACCCAGCGGTCGCGGTGGCGGCGCCGGGACTCGCTCCAATCGTAGTAAACGTCGAAGAGGTGGCCTTCCTCCGTGCGTAGCCGGTAGAAAGTGCGATGGTGGTGCTGACGCCAGTCGCGGGCGGCGCCAGGCGCCTCGTCCTCCCAGGTGCTCACCACATCGGACACCACGTAGCGGCGCCCACCGACCTTGAAGGCCACCGGTCGCCGCGGGGCGTCCTCGGCCGCCTCCACCTCGATCTCCCGGTCCATGAACCGGGTAGACTCAGAACGTGCTGCGGGCATGCCTGTATCTCCGAGGGGGCCGGGCGGCGGCCTACCCTTCTGTCTCCACCGGCGCCGGCCGTCGCCGCCGGGGCAGGAACCTCCGGAAGAGCCGCTGGATGTCCCTCTCTTCCCAGGTGACCAGCAACTGGCTGGCGATGAAGATGGAGCTGTAGGTGCCGGCGATGATGCCGATTAGGAGAACGAGCAGGAAGTCGCGGATGGTGACGCCGCCCATCAGCAGCATGGCCACCAGGACCAGCACAACCGTGAAGGACGTGTTGACGGAACGGGCCACGGTCTGGTTCAAGCTGACGTTGACGCACTCGGGGAAGTCCCTTCCCTCACCCCGCCGGAGGTTCTCCCGGATGCGGTCGAAGACCACAATGTCATCGTGGACGCTGAAGCCCATCACGGTCAGCAGGCCGGTGAGGAACATGGTGTTGATCTCGATGCCGAAGACCTTGCCGAAGATGGAGAAGACGCCCACCACCAGGACAACATCGTGGAGAAGGGCCACAATGGCAGCGCTGCCCCAGAGAAAGGGCTTGGGCACGGCCCGAAATGCCCAGCTTATGTAAAGAAGGATGGCCACCGAAGCCGCGATCACGGCAAAGCCAGCGTTGCGGCCGATCTCCTCAGACACCGTCCCCGAGACGATGTAGAAATCGATGAAGCGGTTACTGACCTTGCCCTCGTTGTCCAGGAAATCGCCGAACCGCTGCTGAAGGCCGGCCTCGATAGTATCCCGCTCCGAAGGGGGCGCCGGTCCCACCTCCGGTGCCGCCGCCGCTCCCTTCAGCTCCCGCGTCCGCACCAGGAACTTGCTCTCGCCTGTGCGCTGGACGACGGCCTCAGGGTGACCCAGCTGTGAGAGGGCGGACCGCAGCGCGTCCTGGTGCACGGTCTGGGCGAAGCGCACCGTGAATGTGGTCCCCCCCGTGAACTCGATGCCCGGCTTCAGGGAGGGCGGTATGACCAGCGAGATGAGGCCCGGCACCAGCACGAGCAACGACAGCAGATAGTACCAATTGCGCCGCCCTACGAAGTCGAACATCACTCCTCTCCGCCAGAGGCCGACTGCGGCGGCATGCCGCGTGCCGGCGTCACCGCCGCTGGGCCCCGTACTTCTGCCAGGTCAGCGACCCACCAGCCCAGGTGCCGCGCCAGCGGCGTCCCGATAGTCAGACGCAGAAAGGTACGCGTCACCATGATGGCGGAGAACATGCTCACCAGCACGCCGATGGCCAGGGTAAAGGCAAAACCCTTCACCAGGCTGGCCCCGAACTGGTCGCCGAACCAATAGAGGATGGCGCAGGTGATGAGGGTGGAGACGTTGCTGTCACGGATGGAGGGCCAGGCCCGTGAGAAGCCGGCTTCAATGGCAGCGACGAGGCTGCGCCCCGAACGTAACTCCTCCTTCGTACGCTCAAAGATCAGGATGTTGGCGTCCACCGCCATGCCCACGGAGAGCACGAAGGCGGCGATGCCGGCCAGCGTCAAGGTGACGGGCCAGACCTTAAAGATGGCCAGCACAATGCTGGTGTAGACGAAGAGCGCCAGGCTGGCCAGGGCGCCAGGAAGCCGGTAGAACGAGGTCATGAAGAGCATGACGATGAGAAGGGCCATCTCACCGGCGATGACGCTCTTCTGCACAGAGTCCTCGCCCAGGGTGGCGTCCACCTCTTCCTGCTGTAGAACCCGCAGGGGCACCGGTAAGGCACCGCCGTTAAGCTGGATGGACAGCAGACGGGCGTCATCGGCGGACAGGCCCTCGATAATGCCCTTGTCGCTGATGACGGCTCGGACAGTGGGTGCGATGATACTGTTGTCGTTGCCCCGGATAGGCTCGCCGTCCAGGAAGAACGCCATGGGCAGGCCGAGGAGGCGATCGGTGACCTGCTCCAGGAGCGGCGAGCCCTCCGAAGTCATCTCGAAGTTGAGGATGGGCAGGCCCGTGGTGGGGTTGCCCGACACGAAAGTATTGGGCTTAAGGAAACGGCCCGTCAGGTTCTTTTCCAGGCCATCGTTGCCCACAGCCTGGGCCGGCACCCAGATGATGCTCTCCTCGGTCTGGCCCGTTATTGATTCACGCGGCACCGCCACCTCCTGGCCACCCTCGCAGCCCGGCGGGTCGTAGGTCACGGTACCACCCTGGCAAATCGTTATATTCTTGTTCTCGTCGAACTTCGGCTCCCGGAACTCGAGCACCGCCGTGCGGCCCACCAGCTCGCGGGCCTTCTCGGGGTCGATGCCCGGTAGCTGGACCGCCAGCCGGTCGCTGCCCTGCCGCTGGATCTCCGACTCCGCCACACCGAAGGCGTTCACCCGGCGCTCGATGATGCCGGCCGCCGTGTCCAGAGCCTGGTCTACGTTTACATCCGGCGCCTGCGAGGTATCGGCCTCCAGCACCAGGCGCGTCCCGCCACGCAAATCGAGGCCCAGCCGCATGGCTCGCGCCTCCTTCATGTGGCCCAGGATGGCGCCGCCCTCGATCTGGATCCAGGGGAACTTGATGCCCTTCCCCTCCGGCCAAGGGATGAAACTAGGAAGGTACCGGTAAGGCTCCGAGGGCCAGACCGTCACCACCGAGAGGACGGTGAGAACGACGATGACGCCGAGAAGTATCCGGTTGCGCCAGCCCCTCATCAGGACTCCCTGCCACTTCTGCGCCGCGGGCCGTTGCCCTTCTCAGGGGCCAGCCGCGACGACACCCCCACCTCTACACCGCTGCCTAGCTCCGGCACCGGATGCACCGGGCCCTCCCTAGGCAGGTGGATCTCTTTGACGGTAGCCAGGAAACCCGTCGAGGTCAAGACTTCATCCCCCATCTGGAGATCGAAAACGCCGTGACGACAGCGGCGCCTTCTCTGCGCCTGCCTGCGGCACGGGCACGCCCCCCAGCCGGCGGACGAGGGCCAGTGCCTCCTCGCGGGTACGGATCTCCCCGGCGCCTTGCGCCTCCTCGACGGCCCTCAGCAGCCGGCCAACCTCAGGCCCCGGCCCCATGCTCAGCGTCTCCATGACGTCGTGCCCGGTGAGAAGCCGGATGGGTTCCACCAGGCTCTCCTCCAGATGGCGCCGGGCCATGACGTAGTTAACGTAGGCGACATGATTGCGCCAACTGGTGACGCGCATCCGTGGCCCGCGCGCCGCCAGGTGGTCGGCCAGACTCAGAATGAGGACATCGAGCGCAGCCTCGCCGGTGTCACGGAAGTAGCGGAAGAGGGCCCGACGGCTGGGCGGCCCGCCTTCGCTGCTGAGCTGGCCGGGGCGCAGGTGCTCCTCCACCAGCAGCGACACCAGGCGCGTCTCCCGGGCGCTGAAGCGCAGGCGCTCCATGACGGTCCTGGCCATGCCGGCGCCGACAGCCGCGTGTCCGAAGAAGCGGACACGCCCCCTGCTATCCACGGTCCTGGTCTGCGGCTTGGCGATATCGTGGAGGAGGGCGCCGAGCTTCAGCATCGCCAGCCGCGGGTGCCCCTCGGACAAATCCTCTCGAAAGTGGTCATGCCTGCCGGGAAGCCAGCCCAGGGGCCCCCAGAGCTCCCGCCAGAAGGTGGCCCATCTCGTCTCCTGGGGCGGGCCTTCGGCCAGGAGGAAATCCAGCGCCTCGACCGTCTCCAGCGAGTGGTCAAAGACATCCCAGTAGTGCTCCTTGGGCTGTTGGACGCCGCGGGTGGCGGCGAGCTCCGGCAGAATGCGCTCCAGGAGAGTCAGGTCATTCAAGGTGCGTAGGGCCCAGGAGGACCGGTCCGTCGCCAGCATGCGTACCAGCTCCTCGCGCTGGCGCTCGGCGGCTATGCCTTCTAGATAGCCCGCTCGCTCCCGCATCCAGACCAGGGTAGAAGCGTCGAGGCGGAAGCCCAGCTCGGCCGCGATGCGCACGCCACGCAGCAGGCGGAGGCCATCGGCCTCGAAAGCAGCGGGCGTCACCGCCCGCACGAGGCCCTTGGCTAGGTCCTCGCGCCCGCCGAACGGGTCCACGAGCTCCAGGTGGTGGTTCCTGAGCAGAGCCGCGGCCATGGCGTCAATGGTGAAGTCACGGGAGGCCAGGTCGGCGACAATGTCACCCCGCAGAGGGGTGATGTCCACGTAGCGAACCTCGTCCTCCTCAGCGGGGAAGACCAGGCGGGCGATGCCGCGCTCCTGGTCCAGAGGCACGTAGGTGGCGCCCAGCTCCTCGCCCACGGCCTGGGCAATGGCCAGTGAGTCACCCTCGACGGCCAGGTCCACATCACGGATCGGCCGGCCGAGGATGGCATCACGCAAGGAGCCCCCTGCCAGATAAGCTGACACTCCCCGCAGGGCCAGGCAGTGAGCCAGCCCGCTCACCAATGCCTCAACCGGGGGCCTCAGGGAAACGAAGATCTCCTGCCGGGGCCTCATCCCTCCCTCAAGGGTCTGCCTGGGCCGGCTCGGACAGCCCCGACTCCTCCTCCTGCTCAGGCTCAACCTTCACCAACTGGTCCAAGCTCTCCAGGTGGTCGATGTAGAGAACACCATTGATGTGGTCCATCTCGTGCTCCAGCGCCTGGGCCAGCAGGTCTTCGCCCTTGATGCGAACCTCACGCCCCTCCCGGTTAAGGCCTTTGGCGATGACCCTCTCAGAGCGGGTGATCTCGGCCCAGTAGCCGGGCACAGAGAGGCAGCCTTCCGCCACCTGCCTCTGGCCCGACCGTCGCACGATCTGGGGATTGATGAGGACGATGACCTCCCTCTCCTCCGCCCGAGCCGGATCTGCTTCCGGCGGAGGCACCCCGATGACGATGACCCGCAGGGGCCGTCCGACCTGGGGCGCCGCCAGCCCCGCGCCCCCCGCAGCGCGCATCGTGTCGATCATGTCGTCGATCAGCCTTTGAATGGACGCGCCGATCTTGGCCACCCTCCCAGCCTTCCGGCGCAGGACGGGGTCCCCAAGAACGCGAATAGTCAGTACGGCCAAAGGTCACCGCCCTGTGGGGGCGCCCCCACCCGATCATTCTATCCCATGCCTTGCCCCGCTGTCTTCGACGCTCTCAGCCCGTCCAGGCGCTTCAGGCTACGGTCATGGGGTCGATGTCCACCACCCAGTTCTGGGGGAGGGCGACACCCGCCAGCAGCTCGGCGGGATGGCGCCCTCGCACCAGCACCTGCCAGCGGTATCGCCCGCGCAGCCGCGCGACGTAGGCCGGCGAAGGCCCCATGACCTCCAGGTCGGGCAGGCCGCGGGTGTCGCGCTCCAGGCAGAGGACACGCACCAAGCGGGCTGCTTCTTCATAGGCGTAGGCGGAGCTGGTATGGGAGTAGACCAGCCGGGCCAGGCGGCGGAAGGGCGGGTAGCCGAGGCGCCGCCGCAGCTCGATCTCCTGGGCGAAGAAGGACTCGTAGTCGTGCTCGGCGGCGGCCTCTATCGCATAGTGCTGAGGCGTGTAGGTCTGGATGACGACGCGCCCCAGCTCGGGCAGGCCGCCCTGGCCCCCGGACGGCCGGTCGCCATTGCCGGCACCGTCACCCGGACGGATGCCCCCGGGCGGGCGCCAGCCCGGGCCCGTCTGAGCACGGCCGGCCCGGCCCGCCACCTGCGTCAGGAGCTGGAAGGTGCGCTCGCCGGCCCGGAAGTCGGGCAGGTGGAGGCTGACGTCGGCGCTGACCACCCCCACCAGGGTGACGGCAGGCAGGTCCAGCCCCTTGGCCACCATCTGCGTACCGATGAGGATATCGGCCTCGCGGGCCAGGAAACGGGCCAGAATGCGTTCGTGGGCTCCCCGGCCGCGGGTCACATCGCGGTCCCAGCGGAGAAGGCGGGCCCCGGGAAAGGCCTGGGCTGCCTCCTCTTCCACCCGTTCCACGCCGATGCCGACCAGCCGCAGCCGGCGGCTCCGGCACTGGGGACAGGTCGCGGGCATGCGCCGTCCCCGGTTGCACTGGTGGCAGAGGAGGCGGTCCTGCTGGCGATGGTAGGTAAGGGCCACAGCGCAGCTCGAGCAGTGGGGGACGTAGCCGCAGTCGCGGCACTGGGCGAAGCTGGCGGCACCGCGACGGTTGAGGAACAGGATGGCCTGCTCGCCGGCAGACAGAACGGAGCGAACTCCCTGCGCCAGCGAGCGGCTGAAGATGCTGCGGTTGCCGGCCATGAGCTCTTCCCGCAGGTCCACCACCTCCACGGGCGGCAGCGCCGTCGAGGTGGAGAGCGTGACGGTGCCGTCGGCGGCCACCAGGGGCCGCACCCGCTGGCGCAAAGTGAGGAGCTGATACTGTCCCCAGAGGGCCTGCTGGTAGGTGCATACGTCGGGGGTGGCGCTGCCCAGCAGAAGGACGGCGCCCGTTAGCTCGGCCAGCCTCCTGGCAGCTTCGCGGGCGTGATAGCGGGGCACTTGCTCCTGCTTGTAGGTCCACTCGTGCTCTTCGTCGATGACGATGAGGCCCAGGTCGGGCTGGGGCGCGAAGAGGGCGGAGCGTGACCCCACGACCACGGCATAACGGCCCTGGCGGATGCCCTGCCACTGGTCGAAGAGTTGCCCCTCGGAGAGGCCGCTGTGAAGGACGGCCACCTGGCCCGGGAAGCGCTCGGCGAAGCGACGCACCGTCTGGGGGGTGAGGGCTATCTCCGGCACCAGGACGATGCCCCGCCGTCCCAGGGCCACCGTCTTCTCCAGCGCCTTCAGGTAAACCTCCGTCTTGCCGCTGCCTGTGACCCCGTGCAGCAGGAAGGCGGCGCCGCCGCGTGCTGAGCCCGTCGAAGTACCGTGTGCTGAGCCTGTCGAAGTACCGTGTGCTGAGCCTGTCGAAGTACCGTGTGCTGAGCCTGTCGAAGCACCCCCGCCGCAGCCTGAGGCCTCCAGTCCCTCCTCGATGGCACGGTAGACCCCCTCCTGCTCCGGCGTCAGGACCGGAGGCGGCCGCCGGGGATAGTGGTGTCCAGCCAGAGGGTCGCGCTCTACTGCTATCTCTTCGATGGAGATGAGCCCGTGCTCGGCCAGGGGCGCGGCGGCGGCGGC
>Ga0315277_10007870_pt1 | contig 13759 bp, 10 predicted proteins | sample YL17G05_15_MG_FD_203695 | JGI IMG/M metagenome (GOLD analysis project Ga0315277, IMG submission 203695) | Sediment microbial communities from Yellowstone Lake, YNP, Wyoming, USA - YL17G05_15 | ecosystem: Environmental > Aquatic > Freshwater > Lake > Sediment | place: USA: Wyoming | collected...
TCATCGAGCATCATGGCATTTCACTTGCTATTTTTATAATACCTAGCGTAGATATTCCACCGGATGAGAATCGCATTCTTCAATTGGCGGGACATGAGGAATCCGCTTGCCGGAGGGGCAGAGGTCTATGTCCATCAGGTCATGAAGCACCTGGTAGCCATGGGGCACCCGGCCACGCTTTTCACCTCCTCTTTTCCCGGGTCGCGCCCGCAGGAGTCCATCGACGGCATCCTGCATATCCGCTATGGCGGCAGGTTCCTCATGTACCCCAAATCGTTCGCCTGCTACCGGGAACACGTCCATGGCAGGTACGACGCGATAGTGGAAAGCGTGGCAGGCATGCCTTTCTTCACCCCGCTATTCGCCCGCGAGAAAGTCGTTTCCCTCATACACCAGCTCACGCGTGAGAACTGGTTCTCCGGCCTCCCACTTCCGCTCGCTTTCGCGGGTTATCATCTCGAGAACCACCTGCTCGCCCCGTACAAAAGCAGGCCGGCGATCGCGGTATCGGATTCCACCAGATCCGATCTCGAGGCGATAGGCTTCCGGGACGTCCGCCTGGTCCACGGCGCGTCGGATATATCCCCGCCGGAAAAAGCTGGGAAGGAACGGAGGCCGACGCTGATCCAGGTGGGCAGGCTCGTCAAATCGAAGCGCGCCGAGCATTCGCTCCTCGCCCTGCGCTCCATCCTGGGGAAGATCCCGTCGGCGCAGCTCTGGATAGTCGGCTCCGGGCCGGAAGAGGCCGGCCTCCGGAAGCTCGCGGCGGAACTCGGCATATCCCGAAGCGTCACCTTTTTCGGATGGGTGGACGAGGAGAAGAAGGCGTGGCTTCTCGCGCGGGCGCATCTCGGGCTTTTTCCCGCGGTGCGCGAGGGCTGGGGCCTCACGGTGAACGAGGCCAACGCCTGTTCCACCCCGGTGATAGGCTATGACGTGCCCGGGCTGAGGGACAGCATCCGGCCCGGGGTCAACGGCCATCTCGTCCCGGCCGGGAATCACGATGAGCTGGCGGAAACCGCGTCACGCCTGCTGACGGACGGCGAAAGCCTCTCGGCCCTGTCTTCGAGCGCCGCCAGATTCTCGAAAAATTTCAGCTGGGAGAAATCCGCGGCCAGGATGGCGGACATCCTGGAGGGCTGCCTGGAAAAGTGAATCGCCGGCCCGTGCTTGCCTGTCCTATCCCTTTCCCGCCCTCCCGGTGACAGCAAACCTTATTCCGGAAAACGCGCCACGGACGTACGCCCGGACCTTCCCCGCCTTCTGGCCGGGCGCCCCATCCGATCTGAAGAAAATAACCCCGATGTAATACGCGCTGATGAGCGGATAGAAGACCAGGATGAACGGGACGAACTCCCACCACGCCGAATACTTCCGGTGGAACACAATCCTGTTCCGGGCGGTGTGGAAAGCCCTGGATTCGCTCTGGACCAGCCGGGCGTTCGCGAACCCCGCCAGATCCGAATCATGCCACAGCCTCGCCTTCGTATCGCACACTATCGCGTATCCCGCCCTCCTCATCCTCTCCCCGAAATCCGCCTCCTCGTAATGGAACGGGAAATTCTCCTGGTCGAACATGCCGGCTTTCAAGACGGCCTCCCTGCGTATCATGAAGGCGTTCGGGCAATCCCTGGTGCCGATCAGCCTCGACCTGCCCACCTCGCCATCGGCCAGGCTGGTGATGGAGGTCACCATGTCCCTCGATACGCCGGAGCACCATATCCTGTCCCGCTCCGCATACGAGAACATCAGCGGCATGGCCTCCCCGACTTCCGGGTCGCCCTCCATTGTCTGGACAAGTGCGCCGATGCATCCCCGGTCTATCACGTTGTCGTCGTCTATCAGGAAGACGTACCTGCCGCTGGAACAACCGATGCCCCGGTTCCTCGACCCGGATACATGGAGGTCCTTCTCCATCCTTACGAGTTTCACCTGCGGGAAATTCTTTTCGACAAAATCCCCGGTGCCATCGCCCGATTTGCCGTCCACTACTATAATCTCCATCTTCCCCGCAGGATAATCGGAGTCCAACACCGATCGGATGAGCCTGCAGACCTTGTCCCGCCTGTTATGGGTAGGTATCACTACCGAGACGACCGGGCGGTTTTTCATCTTCTCACCATATACTGATAGCCGGATAACCTTATATTCGCTTTCTCCAAATCATCAGTTCCATGGTGGATACCCGTATCAGGCCGACCAGGAACCCCCTGCTCAACGTGAGGCCGGCGGATATCATCCCGATGGGTTTCCAGTTCGTTTTCGGCACGTTCGTGGAGAATGCCGGCTATCTCGTTGACACCATCAAGACCACCCGCAACTGGCACGACGCGCTGCTCGTGCGGTTCAACATGAAGGGCTCAGCCGAGCTGAATCTCCGCAACGGCCGGAGGATGCTGCTCGACAAACCCGGCTATGCGGAATATGCCATGCTCCGTTACGCATTGTCGCACGGCTTGCCGGTTTCATCAGCCGACGGCAGGCATGCGGATTTCGCCTTCGATGGCAGGCGCGTCGCGCTCGCCGGCGAGCAGGTCCTCTTCAATGTCCTGGAGGTTTTCATGTCAGAGGCATACGCCACCCTGGACTGCACGGGCAAGGTGGTGGTGGACGCCGGCGCGAACATAGGCGACACGGCGATATTCTTCGCGCTCAGGGGCGCGAAGCAGGTGTTCGCGCTGGAGCCGTTCTACAACCTCTACATCGCAGGCAAAGAGAACGTCCGCGCAAACCGCCTCGGGGACAGGGTCACTTTCGTGAACTGCGCATTGTCCTCCTGGGACGGCACGGTGCCGGCGGACCCGAAGGCCCACGGTACCATCTTCACGAGGTTCGAGGCGGCGGACCGCGGGGGGGCGGCGTACCCGGAAAACGGGGGCCTGCAGGCGCCGGGCGTCCCGGTGCTTACCCTAAAGAGCCTCGCGCAGGTGTGCGGCATAACGGACGCGGTGCTGAAGATGGACTGCGAAGGCGCCGAATACGCCATACTGCTCAATAGCGATGCGGAGACGCTCCGGATATTCTCACAGATGCTCCTCGAGTTCCATTATGGCTACCGGGACCTGGCGGAGAAGCTCGAATCCGCGGGTTTCACCGTGAAAATCGTCAGCGGCCCGAAGTTTCTCGTTCCCGGAGGGTCCCCCTCCGAGGTGATAGGGTTGCTGCACGCCATCAGGAGATGAGCCGCATGAATCGCGCCCATCTCATCCTATTGCTTCTCGCCTACCTGGCCCTGGCGCTCGCGTTCAATCTTCCGATCGTCCAGGGCTTCATGGACCAGAACCGCGTTTTTTCCGCTTCGGGGCTGACCATGCTCTGCCCGAATGAGCATTGCCTCTGGTCGGAGGTTTTCAACTGGAGCAACGTGATGGCCTACCTGGGCTGGAATTACCTCGGGGACCTTTTCCTCGGCTATCTGCTGAACCCGTTCCAGATGAACGTTTTTTTCAAGGTCGCGGCGCAGTTCATCGCCTTCGCCGGCGCCTTCCTGCTCGCCAATGAATATCTCGGCTCCGAGCCCGGGCGCGGCCCGGAGCAGAAATGGCGCCTCGCAGCCGCGTTCATCGGGGGCCTTCTTTACGGCATGAACCCGTCATACTGGATAGGGGACTGGTCATGGGTGGGCATAGAATTCGCCTATGCGCTTTTCCCGCTGGTCGTGTGGAGCTTCCACAGGTCCGTCTCAAAGAAAGGCCCCGACCTGTCGTATTCGGTCCTCTGCGCCTTCCTCATGGCGGTCAACGACGGCGAGCACATGCTCTGGGCCGGTTTCCACATCTTCCTCGCCCTCTATGCCGGGTTCCTTTTCCTCAGGGATTCGCTGGAAAGGAAGAAGGTGGAGGCGGCTCCGCTCGTCTCCTTCGCGGCGACATTCGTGGTTTTCCTCGTCCTCATCTCGTACAAGTATCTCATGAAATCGATTTCCCTGTGGCGGCAGTCCCTCTCGCTGTCCGTATCGGGGCTGGACATCCCGTGGCACAACGGGACGCCGTTGAATCTCATCAACGGCATGTCGCATATGGACCTCACGATACCGTATTCCGGTTTCACATCCGGCCTCGCCTTCCTCAACTCCTTCTGGAGCCTCACGCTCCTGCTGCCCCTTCTCGCCATCCTCACGGTCTTTCTCTGCAGGAAGCGATGGCCGGTGACATTCTACTGGCTGCTGCTGGCCGGCTCGGTCATGATATTCTTCATCGGCAGCCCGTTCAAGTGGCTCCATTACTGGATATTCTTCAATACGCCATTCGGCGCGCTGTTCCGGACATGGAGGATCCCGGCGGCCTACATAAGCATCGCGATGAGCGTCCTCGTGCCGTTCGGGCTTTTCTGGACGTTCAGGAAGATCCCCGGGAAAGCGGACGCGCCGAGGCTCCTGCTTGTCGCCGCGGCATTGTCCCTCCTCGTGGTCTGGGCGTGGCCGCTTTTCGTGATGGGCGATGCCGGCAAGCTCGAGTCGGCCGTGGTTCCCCGGGAATACCCTGCGATGTCGGGCTTCCTGTCCTCGGAAGCGCAGTGCACGCGCGTCATGGTCGTTCCCGGAGCACTCGGCAAGCCGTACTGGAGCCCGGATTCGGGTTTTCCGCCCGATTTCTTCCATCTCGCCACCGATGAGAAGGCGGTCGAGGCGTCCGGCGTATGGTCGCACTATTATGACCATGCGGCATCGGAGAAACCATACTCGCTCCTGGAGAGCGGGGATACGGCGGCGCTCGCGAAGTCCCTCCGGCTCGCCGGCATCAATTGCGTTCTTGTGAACAACGACGTCCCATCCTTCCGCAATTCCACTGCAAATTACATCCGCTCCCTTGATTCATCGGACTATTTCGAGCGCGCATATGGCGACGGGTCGCTGGACGTCTTCCGGCTCAGGGAGCCCGCGCCCGCCCTGCAGCCCCTGTCAGACATCATAGTGGTTGACGGAGGCTACCGCGCGGTGGACGGCCTGCTCAGGGACACGAACGATTCATGCAGTTCCTGCGGATTCGTCTTCCTTGACCAGAACCCCCCGCCCGAAGCTTTGGAGCACGCGGACTTCATACTCACGGACAAAAGCGAAGGCCAGCTCGAGTCTGGCCTCATATTCGGCCAGGCGGCCCAGGGCGATGGCGGCGAGATCCTCTATCCCTACGAGTTCGTCCTCGACCATGACCCGGCCGATAAATGGTCCAGGGCCTCTTACCTCGACCCCCACCAGCTCGACTGGCATCCGTATCTCGGCCTTGGCGATTATTCCTCGGATTTCGATTATTTCCAGGGCATCGCCCTCATAGCCGGCTCTGAGGACTCTTTCACGCTGCCCCTCGAAGCGCCGGAGGACGGGGACTACGTTCTCCTCGCGAGGTACTTCGAGAGCGACCGGGGGTGTTCCCTGGATTTCTCAGGCCGGGCCGGCGATTTCAAGATAGGCACATATGGCGATTACGGCGGCTTCGAGTGGTACAACACCACCGCCCATCTCGCAAAAGGCGCCAACGCGATGCGGGTGACGAGCCCCGGATGTTTCAACGCCCTGTCGGCCGTGGCCGTGATCCCTGAGCGGCAATATCTTGCGATGGCCAACCGCTCGTCGGATTACCTCTCAGGGCGGCGCGTGATAAGGGAGCTGCCCGGCCTTCTCCAGAACCCCTCTTTCGAGAACGGGCTCGCCGGATGGGTCGAGGTCGAATACGCGGGGTACGGGGGCATGCGGGTGTCGATTGATAATTCCACAAGCCTGGAGGGCTCGTCTTCGGTCCGGCTCGAGAACGGAAACGGCGTGGTTTCGCCCGCCTGGCTCGCGGTGGAGTCCGGATGGGCCGATGTTTCGGAAGGCGAGGCCCTGCAGGTCAGGGGAGGCATGAAGGCGCAGAACATCTCCCTCTATAGCGTCGCAGTGGAGGGATTCGATGGGCCGGGCAACCAGACCCGGATCCTTTACGAGATTCCGTTCGCAGCGGTGTCGGCTTCCGGCTGGAACACCTACGAAGGCAACGTCACTGTCCCGGAGAACATCACGCGGCTCAGGCTTGTTTTCGGCGCCGGGTGCACGGGCAATCCGGGTTCCGCCTGCGAGGCGTGGTTCGATGGGATGGATATCCTGCAAAAGCAAAAATTCGCGGCTGATGCGCTCGCCGGCAGGAGAACCGCGGCGAACGCCACCATCCTCTCCTATGACGTGTCTTCCGCAGCCCCGGGCCTCGGCGTGGCCAGGCTATCGGTCAACTCCTCCGGGCCGTTCATGCTTCTCTCTAACGAGCCTTACGACCCCTCGACCGTGGCGCTCGTCCACAACGGCGCGGAAAGCGCGTTTGCGGCGAAATCGATTCCGGTATACGGCCTCTACAGCGGCTTCTGGATAAACAGCACCGGCCAGGACATCACCATCGACATCCAGGAAAAGGATTCGGCCCTGCTGCGATCCGCTTACTGGCTGTCCACGCTCGGCTTCGTCTGCGTCGCCGCCTTCCTTGCCTGGCGCTTTCCCCTAAGGATGATTTATAGTGCTTTCCGGAAATAATATTCTCCGATGCTGCCCGAGCGGAAACTGCTTTTGCCTCTAGCCGTTTATCTCCTGCTTGCCCTGATCCTAATGTGGCCCCTGCTCGGCAAGGGCTATTTCATCACCCTGGACATGCAGTTCGGGCCGAACAGCTTCTCCGACAACACGTTCCCGGATTTCTACGGCCTCTCCTCGAATCCCTATGGGGCGAATCTCCCCCTCAGGCTCGCGCTGGACGCGGTTTCGCGTTTCATCGGGATGGACCTGGTCGAGAAAGCGCTCCTTTTCTCGATCCTTTTCCTGTGCGGGGCATCGATGCACCTTTCCCTGCCCGAGGAGCTCGGGGACTCGAGGTATTTCGCGGGCCTGCTCTACATGCTCAATCCGTTCGTGTTCGTCCGGTTCCTGGCCGGCCACTGGTCATTGCTGCTCTCCTATGCGTTCTGGCCCATGGCTTTGATGTCGTTCATCGGCTTCCTGGACAATCCTTCGCGGAAAGGCTCCCTTGTGAAAACAGCGCTCCTGTGCGCGCTCGCCTCCGTCAGCTCCCACGGGATCCTGCTGCTCCTGTCCGCCTTTGCCTGCGTTTTCATCGTGCGCCTCGCCCTCTCGCCCGACAAGCGGGCGTTGCTCGGGAGGACGCTGCTTCTCGGGGGCGCGGTGCTTCTGCTCAACATGTTCTGGATCGTGCCTTCCTTGCTGCTTTTCTCCTCCACCTACAGCCCGGCGCCGGCATCCGCATACCTTAGCGACTTCGGCTCGAGCGGAGGCGGAATCCCGCTCCCCCTCGCGCTGCTGAGCATGCACGGCTTCTGGCGGGGCGGATTCACGTATACGAAGGATGTGTTCCTGCCCTGGCAGGCCTTCTTCATCGCAATCGCGGCAATCGCGTACGCGGGCCTCCTCGTCCTGCTCCGCAGGAACGACCCCCTGGCCCTCTCGCTCCCGATAATCTTCATGCTCGCGTTCCTGCTCGCGCTGGGCTCCGCCAGCCCGCTGGCGGGGCTGTTCTCGATGTTCGGCGATTCCTTCCCCCTCTATTTCATATTCCGGGACACGCAGAAATTCGTGGGCCTCATGTGCCTGGTCTATTCATTGCTCGGCGCGTACGGCGCCAACCACGCGCTGCAGATGCTCAAAGGCCGGGCGAGCGCCGTGGGGCTTTGCCTGCTGCTTTCCATCATCCTGATAAGCAATTTCGGCTTTTTCGGTTTCCTGGGCCAGGCCAGGCTGACGCAATATCCGGATGACTGGATGAAGGCGGAAGGGATGATGTCCAAAGACACGTCACAGACGAACATCCTCGTCCTGCCTTTGCACAGCTACATGGAGTTCCGATGGGTGAACTCCTCATCCGGGACAATCGGGAATCCGGCGCCGGACTTCTTCTCCAAGCCGGTGATAGCCGCATCGGCGATCGAGACCAGCGACATATACAGCGACTCGGCAACCCCGCAAACCGGTTACCTAGCATCCCTTTTCCCAAAAAGGAAGGAGCTCAACAACACCGCAGAGCTGTTGCTTCCCCTCGACGCCAGATACATCATCGTCATGATGGACCAGGATGACTCGCTGGATTGGGTATATCTCCTTTACAATAAGCCGGGCGTAGAGCTTCTTTTCAAAGGCGATACTATCATGCTTTTCAGGAACGATCTGGCAAGGGGCATGTTCTTCGGCTCAACCGATCCGGGCAGGGGCAATTTCAGCGGGCCGGGGAATCCGGGCGCCACGGGCGGCTATTCGCCGGATGTATCCTACGAAGCGGTGACGCCGGCTTACTACCGCGTGTCCGCCACGGCCTCCCCATATGTCGTCTATGCCGGCCAGTACCTGGGCTCTTTCGCATACTCCGGTTCTGCGGTTTGGCCGTGGCACGGGATAGGCAGCGCGTTCCAGCCCGCCGCGCCGGGTGTTTTCGAGAACAGGCTCTTCTATCTGTCGCTTTCCCTGTTCCTTCTTTCCTGGGCAGCAGGCTTCTGCCTCCTGTCCGGGAGCGGGGCCAGGGCGGCTCCGGGGGTCGCTATCGCCTCTGCCGCAATTTTCCTTCTGTCGATAAACGGCATCATCACGCTCCCGATGATGGGCGCCCTGCTTGTGCTTTCGGCGGTCATCGCCCTTGCGTTGCGCTATCGTTTATCACTTCATCGGCTTTCTCCCCGAACCTCCTGAGGAACCTCTCCCAGGTGAACCTCTCCACCACCTTTCTCCTACCCGCCTTCCCCATGGCGATGCTCTCCTCGGGATTTTTGGCAAGGTATTCCATCCTCTCCGCCATCTCCTGCGGGCTGTTCACAAGGAAGCCGTCGACCCCTTCCACGACGGTTTCGCGGGGGCCGCCCTCGTTCTTCGCGATGCAAGGCTTGGAGGACGCCATGCCCTCCAGCGGCACGATGCCGAAATCCTCGTCGACCGGCGTGTAGAGGACCGCATGGCAGCGGGAGTAGAGGTCGCGTTTCCGCTCCTCGCTCATGTCCGTCTCGATCGAGATGGAATCATCGCACATCGCCCTGAGCTTTTCCAGGTACTGCCGGCTCGCCGGGAGCCTGGAGAGCGAGCCGCCTATCACCAGCTTCCAGCCCTTCACCCGCGAGGAGAATATCCTGAACGCCTCGATCGCGTACTCGAAATCTTTCTCAGGGGCTATGCGGGACGGGTAGAAGAAGAATCCCTCCGGCTCCCTGCTTGTGAACGTGCGGGCATTGATTCCCCCGTAAAGGACTTCGGAATCGCGGCCGAGGTACCGCCTTATCCTGTCCTTGGAGTTGAGGCTGCAGGTGAAAATATACTCTATCTTTGGCACTATCCTGTACTCTATCTGCTTGAAGGCCTCGTTTGCGCATACGAGGGCGACTTTCCCGGGCAGGCTCGATCTCTTCATCCTCCACTGGTACAGGTCGAAAGCGGAACGGTACGGCGCATAGCATTCCCATATCATCGGGGAGTTCCTGCGCCTGGCGAACTCGGAGGGCTCGAGATGGGCGTTCACGAGGTCATAGTCCTCGAGCTTCAGGTTGTAGAAATATCTCGCGGTCTGGAACGGCTTGATGAGGCGCCTTTCGGCATCCCGGAGGAAGCTCCCCTTCGGAGTCTCGATATGCAGGTCCCTGAAATCATCGTACGTGTTTTCCGGCTCATAGCGCAGGCAATGGATGGTGGCGTCGAAGTGCTTGGCTATCCTGTAAACCTTGTGCTCGAAGCCCCCGCGGCTGTCCAGGAAAGGCGTAAGAAGTATAAGCCGCATGATGCCACCTCAATATTGTTCAGCGCCCGGATTAATATTGCTTCCGTCTCCATGGGCCGGAAAACCGTTTTTTTGGGGCTTTGGCCCCGGCCCGTGATATCTTTATTAACATTATCTGTTTAGTCCGGAACATGGCATCCATAAAATGGTTCATGGTTTTGGGCATATTGATTCTGGCGAGTTCGATCGCCTTCTCGTTCCTGCCTACGCCTCCGGATACCGGCTACGGATATTCGCACCCGCTTTCGAGTTCCGACGGTGGGAGCCCACCGGCAAAGGTCAATCTCACCGTGCAGGTCCTGTGCAATGGCACAATCATCACAGTGACGAGTTTGAAGGGCACGCCGCTGAACGCATCCATCATGGTGGCCACGACGGACTTTATCTATTACCTGGGCGAGACTGGCGAAGATGGCGTAGTGGTGCTTCCATACGGCCAGGTCCCATGCGGGGCCACGAGCGTCGAAGTCCTGGCTCACCCCAAGGTTGGTAACTACGAGTATAAGCGCATCGACATGGCTTTCGACTGCCCGGATAACTGCGCCGGATGCCCGAACGGCCAGGTGAGCTACCAGGACAGGTGCGTCCAATGCGTTTCTGATTCCGATTGCCCGGCAGGGACGGCGTGCGCGGGCAATTCATGCACCCAGCCGGGGGGTACCGGCAACCAGACTCCGGTCGGGCCGGTATGCACCCCGCCGGGCTGCTGCACACAGGATGACCAGTGCGGAGCGGGCAAATTCTGCGAGATTTCCCCGACTGCGGCGAGCGGCAAATGCTCCCCGATAGTGTGCGGAAGCGTGGTGAACCACCAGCTGGTTCCATTTGAGTGCGGCAGCGAAGACGGCTGCCAGTCCTGCCCCAAGCCAAAGGTGTGCGAGCAGAACACCTGCCACCTGTACGGGATCCAGTGCCCGGTCACGTCCGCGACTGTCGGTGACACCGTGACCTGCACGGAGACCAAGGACGGCGCGCCCTGCAATCAATGCAACGGGACCTTCGTCGGCCCGAACGGAGGCTCAACACCGTTCACGACCGATGGCGACGGGCACTTCACCCTCAACCTGTCGCAGGTGGGAACCTACAGGATTTTCCCGTCAGGCAACCCGTCAGCCGGGGCGAGCGTGCTCGCGAACGCGTCCCCTGTGCAAACAGGCGGTGCCCCGCAGGGAGGACAGCCATCAGGCGGTTCGTCCATATGGCTCTTCCTGATATTTATTCTCGTGATAATCCTGGCTGGCGGGTTAGTCTATTGGGTATTCATTAAGGGACCCAAGAAGAAATAATCGCCTCTCTCCCCATCTTTTTTTATTCTCCTTTCAGGCAGCCTCAGGCAGGTTCAGAAAACGGCCGCCAGCTCGCTCAGGAACTTCTTCGGGTCCTCGGCCTTCACGAACGCGCTGGCCAGAAGCACGCCCTCCGCGCCGAGCTCGAGAGCCTTGCGCACGTCGTCCTTGTTGCTCACGCCCGCGCCGCAGAGAACGGTTATCTTGGGATTGATTTTCTTTATCTCCTTGACCGTTTCCGTTACTACCTCCGGCTTCGCGGTGGAAACGCTCACGCCGGAGCCTATCAGTTCGGGAGGCTCGACCGCGATGTATGTCGGCTCGAGCATCGCGATTTCCGCGGCTTCCTTGGTGCTTGCGGCGCAGACCAGGGATTCCAGCCCGTGCGAGTGCAGGGCCTGCACCGTGGCTTTGACCTTGTCCGGCCGCAGCTTCTTCTCCGAATGGTTGACCAGCGAGCCCTTGACCTTGATTATCTTGAGCGCATCAACCGGAATCGAGCCGGTGAAAGCGCCCGGGCTCTCAGCGTCCACGTACTGGGCGAAGACATCCCCGAACCTCTCCGCCGCCTCTTTCAGGTATATGGCCGGCGGGCATATGATTATCCTGATGCCGCTCTCTGCGACGACCTCGCTCGCGATGTCAGTGAAAAGAAGTGATTTTTCCAGGCTCTGCGGGTATGTCTTCAGGTTAAGGACTATCATCTCTGCCACCAAAGAAAGGATTAAAACGAAATGAGTTAAATATCTATCACGCAAACGCATAGCGAGCGTAATTCATCTTAGCCGACGTCGCATAAAGCCATGGCGTGCAACCCGGTAGTGCGTCGGTCTCGAATAGAAAACTTCGAGACAACCGATCCCTTGTGGATTCCAGGTTCAAATCCTGGCGTCGGCGTCTTCTTTTTTCTACGGTTTTCCCATCAGCCGTACAGACGTCGTTTTCTTACACCGTTCTTTGGATGCGTCGTCTAATCTCAACCTAATGCTCGGCAATGTTCGACGCATCGAACATTGCGCACCGTGTTCGGTGTGCCGAACACGATTGCCGCAAGCCCTCAAATTCCTTTCCTCAATACGAACAGCGCGATTCCCAGGACCGGAACCAGGAATGCGGGAGCGCAGAATCCTCCGCTTGTCTGAGCCTGTCCTCCGCCCTGCCCGCAGCTGACATTCGTCCATGAATACCCCGAGGGGCAAAGCCATCGCGAGCCCGCCGGCTTCTTCTGCCACTCTGGCGGAAGGACGCACTGTTGCGCGCTCGGCGCGTTCTCCACGAAAGCGCACTGCCCCGTAAGGTCGTTCACGACCATGTCAGTGCAATTGCCGTCAGCCCCGCTGTGCCCCTCGGAGCAGCAGAACTCGTTCCTTCCGGGGGTGCAGATGATGTCCGCCGTCGTCTCGGCGTATCCGGGCGGGCATTCATAGACTCCGTATCCGAGGCTTGTCCAGCCCTGCGGAATCTCGCAGTTCACGCATTCGTCTCCTGCCATGAAATCCGAGCATTGCATCGTCGCGTTGTTGACGATTATCTCCGGAGGCGCGGGGGCGGCGGAAGCGGCGTGGCAAAGAAGGATCGCAGCGAGCACAAGGAGGAGGGTATCCGGTTTCATGAAATCCAAGAAAGCATGCAATCAATATAATCTTTTGCCTGGCTAATCGGTTCCGATGGGAAGGGTAAAACCGCTCTCGGCGCTCGCCTTCGCCGCGCTGCTGGTGATCGTCGCATTCATTTTCTTGGCGAGGGGCGCTCCGGGCGCCACTGCCCCGCCGCCGCAGAACGCGCCCGCCGCGCCCGCCCCCCCTCCCGCCGGCTGCGGCGACCTGACTGTTTATGTCCTCAATGTGAGCCAGGCGGACTCGATTTTCATAATCACCCCCGGGAACAGGACCATCCTGATAGACGCGGGCTCGAAGATGAAAGCGAACTCGTCATCGAACGCCATCTCGTTTCTCAAAAGGATGAACGTGACGAGAATCGACTATCTCGTCGCGTCGCACTACCACGAGGACCATATCGGAGGGATGGACAGCGTGTTCAAGGGGTTCCAGGTCGGCAGCGTCTATGACAACGGGAACTGCGCAGGGCAATCGAGCGCAACCGCGAAGACGTTCGGGGCTTACGCCGCCTTGTACGGCTCCACGGCTGTCAGCGCTCCTGTCGACATCCCGCCGGACGGCTGCCTTTCGGAAGCGAAGCTTCTTTTCCCGTACAACCAGGCCGGCGGGTGCTCGAAGGGCGACGAGAACGACAATTCCGTGCTTCTCCATCTCGTTTACGGGAACACGTCCTTCCTTTTCACCGGCGACTGCGACGAGGCTTGCGAATCAGCGCTCCTGCAGCAGGGCGTTTCCCTGAAATCCGATTTCCTCAAGGTCGGCCATCACGGAAGCTACACCTCCTCATCGGTTCCGTTCCTCGACGCCGTCGGGGCAAGGTACTACGTCATCTCCGCCGACCTGAAAAGAAGCGTCACGGACGGGTATTTCCATCCGAGGGAGGCCACCCTCGAAAAGCTCTATGCCAGCTCGCCCGATGGCGTGTTCAGGACCGACCTGAACGGCGATGTCAGGGCGGTCTCCGACGGGAGCGGAATCGCCGTCTCTCCGGATTCGGCCTCCGGCGAGTGCGACACATTCAGAGGCTACACATCCGCAGACGCGGGCAGCTATTCTCTCATCCCGCAGCTCGATGGAAAATGCGCATGAAAATGTTGCTTTAACTCCTTATTTTGGAAAAACGATGATT
>Ga0315277_10007873_pt1 | contig 13756 bp, 10 predicted proteins | sample YL17G05_15_MG_FD_203695 | JGI IMG/M metagenome (GOLD analysis project Ga0315277, IMG submission 203695) | Sediment microbial communities from Yellowstone Lake, YNP, Wyoming, USA - YL17G05_15 | ecosystem: Environmental > Aquatic > Freshwater > Lake > Sediment | place: USA: Wyoming | collected...
TTGACGTGCTGAACAGAACTTGAGGAATGACCCGGGTTACAGAAACGTTGCGACGCTCACGTGCCCTCGCGCGTCGAACTTGCCAGCAACAAGGTCGCATTTGGTTCTAAACAGGCAGATCACCTTCCCATGCACAGAGGCGCGGTTCTCGGAAAAGTTGTAGTAGTTTGCTTGCCCTTTGGCGATCACAACAGCAGCTTTCTGAAGCTCTTCTCGACATTCATCTGACATCTCTTCAAAGCTCAGCCCGAGCGTATCCGGTCCAATTGTGATTGTCTCGTCGGACAGCCTGCTCAGACCGACCAACCTCGCATCTTCCATCGTGGCGTCGCTCGTGATAGGTCCGCCGCGCACTCCTGAAACGACGTACGCGCCAAGCTTTTTCAGTTCATCAATCAGAAGCATGTCCAGGGCTATTTCGCCAACGTTATCGTGCACGTAAAACACGCGCGGTCTGCTCAGTGCTTCCCGATAAAGTTCTTCGCTCTGGTCAACAACGAGATCTTGTGCAGCAGATTCTAACATCGCTCCGATTCGCCCGACGTCAAAATTGTACCCGGTGCCGACCGTGCGGAAATCGAGCTTGTTGCCGGCAATCGCCCATCTTACAAAGAAGGCGAACCTCGCGAGACCGCGCATTCCTGAAGCCCGGTGCCGCAGCTCCTCGGCAAGTTTGGCTCCGACCTCGTCGCACGTTCTTCGCCTCAAGGCAAACGGCGTCGCGATTCCGCTCACCCGTTTGAATATCCTGTGGACACCGGTGATGAACTTCGACGCCGGAACATCGCACGAGAAGTTGTCCGCGAGATAATGGAGCGCCTCTCGCATGACGGCGTGCTTGACCTGTTCATCAGCGATCTCGCTGTCCACCGCACCCCGCAGATCATCTATGATACAGGGAAGACATATTGATGCAGCTTTCATATCTGATGTGCTCCATGAACACCGTCGCCACGCAATCTCGCCGCCGCGGTGTTCCCCTCATACCACCCTCTGCGACTGCCCCACGCACCTCTCAACGTCGCCTTCCCCCTCGCGTCCGTTGCTATTCTGACGCAACCGGTCTATCCCGAAACCTGCACCGGAAAAGTGAGCGGGCATGTTCGTCCCGCTGCATTCACCACGAGCGCCTTCACCGTGTACACGCCAGCCTTTTCGTACGCGTGTTCCACCGAAAGGCCGTCGGCACTGCTGCCGTCACCGAACTCCCACTTCACCCGCGAGACGAATCCCGCATCGCCATCCGTCAACCCGAATCCTACCGGAAACGGCTCTCCAAGAGCCACAGGCAAGCGACCGGTCGGCATCCTTATCAGTTTCTCCGCATCAAACTGGACGTTCTGACCCGGTTTCGCCGTCAGTCCGCCCGGTTCTCGAAGCTCGCCAGGACAATCGCCAAACATGAATCCAACTATGCTTTCCATCTCCGCTGTCACGAAAGGAGGTGACGCGGCTGCCCCGTACATGGTGATGCAGGCTGTGACATCCGGTATATATGTAATATCGAACGGCGACCCCAACGCTACCACGAGCACAGGTTTGCCCAGCGGGACAAGGTGTTTCACCAACCCCTCCTGTCCTCGTGGAATACGGTTCGTGGAATACGTGCACACGATGACGAGATCGGCGCCCTTCGCCATAGATTCAGAACGAGTAATATCGCTTTCAGGCACGCTCCACCTGTCATAGACAGCCGCTCTCGATTCGAGATACGTCACACCACGCCGATATCGCTCAAGCGCCTTTGCCATCCGTTCGACACCCACGACACCCGTAACGAAAACCGACTGATACTTCCCTTTACCAAGAGGAAGCACGTTTCCATCGTTTTTCAGTACTGTGATAGCGTGGAGCAAGATAGTCCTAGCCGCCGTAACATTTGATGATTCCGCGCGGGCGCGTGTCTGGTCAACGGGCGCCTGCGGCTTCGCGTCGAGCAACCCGTACTTCTGTTTATACGTTAGTATCCTCAGCATCGCTGCGTTGACCGTCTCCTCAGATACCTCGCCTTTCCTCACCGCCTCGACGATGTGACCGATGGTGCTGAGATGCCGCCAGTGACCGCCACTGGACAGGAGGATGTCAGCACCGGCATTCACGGCTCTCACAACGGCATCGTGCGCAGCGAAACCGTCCGTTATCGTTCTCGAACTAATCGAGTCAGCGATAATCAATCCTTGAAACCCCCACATCTCGCGGAGAAGCCCTGTAACTGACTCGCGCGACAGCATCGCCGGCAAGCCGCCCGGATCGATCGTCGGCACAACAACATCCTGTACGGCTATCCCATCAACACCAGCTACCACCGCATCTCGAAACGGTTTCAGGTCGGTCAGACCAAGAGCCTGAACAGGTTTGATTATCATAGGCAGCAGGCGGCTTGGCGTCGCAGGCGTATCCGGCGTTCCGGGAAACCCTGCCGCCACAGATAAGACTCCATTTTCCTGGAACCCCCGAATGTTTTCCACCCCAAAACGCGACACTTGCCCAGCGTCGGAACTGAACCGCGACGTATCGAACCGAGAACCGTCCTCCACCGGCGCAATTTCGAGTATAGGCGCCAAGTTCATGTTGATGCCCGCTGACCGCATCTCCTGTGCCGCGATAGAGGCGCTGATATGGGCGTTTTCAGGATCTCCAGTCGCGCAGATAGCCATCTGCGTTGGAAGCGGCGTAACGCCAGCGGGATCGTCCAGAAACTGCCCCATACCACACGTGTATCTGCCGGCAACAAACAGCGGTATTTTGAGATTGCTCTGCCGTGCAGCCCCCTGCAATCCTGAAATAAACGACACAGCCCTGGAAAGGCTTGCCCACTGCATATGATAGACACCGCCAACTCCAACGTTCTGAGCCAGTTCCATATCAGACCGCGCCGGCAGATACACGCCCTGCAGGCTCACCATGACCATCTGCGCGGCTTTCTCCTCAACGGTCATCTTTTGCAGCAACGCCTGCGGTTCAGACGTTATCGGTTGAGGCGTAAACGTTTCGGGCTTCCGGGCTCGCGTCGAACAGTCGAACGCCAGAAGGCAAACCGCTGCCACGAAAAGCGATCTTACGAGCCTACCTGATCTCCCTGCCATACGCGCTCCGCCCGAAGATGACAAACCGTCCGGGTCAATGGTTGCCCCGTCATGCGTTTCCATGAATGTGAACGTCATGTCTAAAGTTGGGCAAGTGCCTCACGGATTACGTCACGTCCCCGCACGATGTCCTGAATTACGTCCTGCCCGGCTTCCCTCTCGATCGTGACGAATCCTTCATACCCGATCCTCGCCAGTGCTCCTATAAACCGCGGTATATCAACCTGTCCCTCACCCAGAGGCGTCTCAGCAAACCAGTCGTCCATTCTTACATTCTCGCGCCCCTTCTTCTGCACCTCGGCAAACAGGTCGCTGAGAGACCATGTGCCCTTTCTGACCCCGTCCTTGGCGTGAACATGAACGATATAGTCTGCCAGAGTCTCGATGCCCGCTATCGGGTCGTCACCAGCCAGCATCACGAGATTTGCTGGATCGTAGTTCACCTTGATGAACTCTGCGTCTAGACTATCAAGCAAATCTTTGAGTACAGCGGCAGATTCCATCCCTGTTTCAACCGCAAAGAAGATCTCGACGCGCTCCCCGAACCCGCCGAGTTCCTTGAGAGATTCGATCAGGCATTTCCGTTTGGGATCGGCTCCGTCGGGGCTTACTGCGCCGATATGCGCCGTCACTAAAGGAACCCCGAGATCCCTTGCGAGGGTGAGCACTTGTTTCACTCGATCAACCCGCTCAGCCGCGGTAGCCGGATCGTCGAACCCTCCCACCTCGCCAACGAGCGCGGCAAGCTCGAGCGAGTTCGCTGCAACAAAATCGCGAAACTCCTTTCTTCCACTTTTTGACAGGCTTTCGGGCGCTATCTCGCCTGTCACGGCATATACCTGAACACCGTCGAACCCCAAATCTCGCGCCGTGATGATCCCTTGCTTCACACCCAATTTCAAGCAGTCAACGAGCACGCCTATCTTCACTGGTTTGCCTCCTCCGCCGTTTCCGCATACCGGAGAACCAGGACGCATCCGGTTGGTAACCACCCTGTCTTCTCCTGAACCTGCGCATATTCTATACTTACGGACCACGAGAATGCTACAAGAAAAGCGCGATGGCGGTATTTGCTGAAATTGACCCGCTTGAGCGCATGTGCTATACTTCGTCACAGAACTCATGTGCTGCAGAGGGTTTCGCGAACTTATCAGATGCGGTTCGAGGAGAACATGAATGAAGCTTGAAGATTTCTGTCACAGAGTTGTGATCAGAACTATTGATCTGTTAGAGAAGAAGTACCACTATAAGATTGCTGATGAAACTCGCAAGGAGATCGCTGAGCAGGTCAAGCAGGAGATCGACTCCTTGATCGAAGGGCAATAGCACTACGTTCTCAGGGGTCAACGAAAATCAACGCTAATACGATCAAAATAGAGCGGGCACTGACCAGACCGTTGTGCTGGCACCAACAAAAGTGAGCTTGGCGCAATCCTAGGAGAACTGAGCCAAGAGGGGGCGCGGAAGGGGAGAGTTGCTGGTGCGACCGGGGCACTTATTCATACTGAGTTACGTCGGTGTTATTCTGATAGGAGCAGCGCTGCTAGCTACGCCGGTTTCCTGGGCGAAGGGCGCAAGGGTAAACCCGGTAGATGCGCTGTTTACGGCAACGTCAGCAGCTTGTGTCACGGGTCTCGTTGTGAAGGATACTGGGCACGATTTCTCGCTCTTCGGACAGATTGTTATCCTGCTTTTGATACAGGTTGGCGGGTTAGGTTTGATGACGTTCTCAACGTTTCTCGTTTATCTCATGGGCAGAAAAGTGGCGTTGCGCGAACGAGTGCTGGTTCGCGACAGCTTTGGCGATCTTCTCGGTGATGACCCGAAGACGCTCGCAACCAACGTCCTGAGAATGGCGTTTGCGGTCGAGCTCATAGGCGCTCTGTTGCTTTACCTCAGGTTTTCGGGGCAGCTCAGACCGCCACAAGCAGCGTTTGCAGCAATCTTTCACAGCGTTGCCGCGTTCTGCAACGCTGGATTCTCGTTGTTCACCCCGAATCTGATAGAGTACCGTACCGACGCGCTCGTCAACTATGTGATAGTCGGGCTCATCATAATCGGCGGGTTAGGCTTTCTCGTGCTCTCAGACATTCTGAGACACGTGAGGCGCAGACGAAACGCAACTGCGAGACCGCTTACTCTCCACACGAAGATGGTCGTGACAGTGACGGCTGGGTTAATCCTCAGCGGGGCTCTCGCCTGTTTTATTCTGGAATGGAATGGGACGTTAGCGGGTTGCTCGGCGGGTACGCGGATAATGGCATCCATCTTCCTCTCCGTGACGAGCAGGACCGCGGGGTTCAACACGCTAGACACGGGTGCGCTGAGCACCGGGACGCTTTTCGTAGTGATGATACTGATGTTCATCGGAGCGGCGCCGGGTTCTACGGGCGGCGGAATAAAGACGTCAACATTCGGCACCCTCGTCGCTATGGTACGGGCTCGGCTGAAAAGGCAGGACGCGGTCAACATTTTTCGCAGAACACTTCCGAGAGAGGTGGAAGACAGGGCCCTCGCCGTGTCCGTTCTGTCCCTCGTTCTCGTGTTGTTCTTCATGTTACTGCTGCTTGTGACGGAACGCGAGTCAGCAGGTGCTCAGAAGAACACCTTATGCAGCGTCGCGTTTGAGACGATATCTGCGTTTGGCACCGTCGGATTATCCACGGGGCTGACGCCAACGCTCAGCACTGCCGGACGACTTCTGCTCAGCACGCTCATGTTCATCGGGAGAGTGGGACCGCTCACAGTTGTTCTGGCACTCGCGGGACAGGAGAAACGCCCTCAGTATGAGCATCCGCGCGAGGCGATCATGATCGGCTAGTCGGCCTCAAAATTCGACGGATAGGCGAAAGGAGCAAACAATGCCTCAATTTGCAGTAATTGGTCTGAGCGCATTCGGTGAACGCGTTGGGAAACGACTGAGCGAGCTCGGGTGTCAGGTGCTTGTTATTGACAGAGACCGCGACAGGATCCAGGAGGTCAAGAATTGGGCTACCGAAGCCGTGGTAGCTGACGCAATTGACAAGGACGTGCTTGCTGCTATGGGTCTTAAGGATGTCGATGCGGCGGTCGTCAGTCTCGGGGACCAGATCGACCTGAGCATTCTTGTGACCCTGTCCTTAAAGGAGTTGGGCGTCCGGCGAATCATCGTTAAAGGGATTACTCCCGATCACGCCAAGGTGCTCAAACTGGTCGGTGCCGACGAGGTGATATTCCCCGAAGAGGAGATGGCGACGCGAATAGCAAACCGGTTGAGTGCTCCACGGGTGATCGATCAGATAGAGTTAGCCGAGGGATTCAGTATCGTGGAAATACTCCCGCCAAAATCGTGGGTCGGCAAGAACCTGAGACAACTCAGGGTGCGTGAGAAATATAACGTTGATGTAACGCTTATTAAGAAAGCGGTTGCCGGCATCGAGTCGTCACGGGTCGGCATCCCGGACCCGTCGGAAGAAATAGGCGAACAGGATCGTCTGTTCATCGTGGGCGAAGATCCTGCAATTGCAGCTATAAAGAAACTCTAACATGCGGGACGCGTTGTGGACAGGTAAGCGTGCGACGACGCTCCCGCGCGAGGTGACATAACCATGAAAATCGTACTCATAGAACCGAGGGCGCCGGGGTATCACGTGTACAGCTATTCGATACTGCCCAGGCTGGGCCTCCCCATCCTCGGTACCATACTCCGAAATCGAGGTCACCAGGTGCGAATCTACTGCGAGGACGTCCAGCAGATAGATTTCGGTACCGTCATGACTGCAGATCTCGTCGGGCTTTCAACCACGACTTCAACCGCGCCCGAAGCGTATCGGATCGCCCAGCGCGTATCGCGAAAAGGTATTCCTGTCGTATTCGGTGGTGCACACACGACCTTCATGCCGGAAGAAGCGCTTCAGTACGGAGACTTTTGCATTGCGGGCGAGGCTGAAGAGAGCTTTCCGCTTCTTGTGCAACATCTTACCGCTGAGGAGGCATGGACTGGGATACCTGGATTGTCCTACTGGCGAGGCGGAGAAATGCGTCACAATCCGCCTCAACCCGGACCGCCGGACCTGGATGCCATTCCGATCCCTGATCTGAACCTGGTAGAAGGTTCAGAGAGAATCTCCATCGCTCCTGTAATGACCTCGCGGGGGTGCCCCTATAACTGCAACTTCTGCACAGTCACGAAGATCTTTGGCAGACAGTATAGGTTTCGCTCGACGGAAAACGTCATCGAGGAACTCGGCAGAACCCAGAGAGATTCGGTGTTCTTTTACGACGACAATTTCACTGCCAGTCCCGAAAGGACAAAACAGCTTCTTGAGGAGATGATACGCCAGAAGCTGACTCCGAAATGGAGCGCCCAAGTCCGGGTGGACGCCGCGAAAGACCGCGAACTGCTCGAACTGATGAGGAGGTCGAACTGTAATCGCGTTTTCATCGGGTTCGAATCCGTCATACCGGAGACGCTTGTCGCTTACCGGAAACGGCAGACCGTGGAGGAGATCGAGGAGAGCATCCAGGCATTCCAGAGCGTCGGGATAAAGGTTCACGGAATGTTCGTGCTCGGGTCCGACGAAGACGACAAGACCGTTGCGCGTAAGACTGCGGACTTCGCTCGCAAAAAGTGGATTGACACGGTCCAGTTGCTCATACTGACGCCGGTGCCGGGAACCGAAGTGTACCAGCAGCTTGATGAGGCAGAGCGAATCTTCACGAAACGGTGGGAACTGTACGATGGGTTGCACGTCGTGTTTGAACCGGCAAAAATGTCCCCGTTCGAACTGCAAAAAGAGATGATCCGCGGTATGGCACGGTTCTATTCCCTCAAAGGGTGCGTCAGGGACATGGTGCGGTTTGATTTCGTGAGCGCATTTGTTCGGTACAACGGACGGCAAATCGTGCGGCGGTGGCGTCGTGCAAACAAACGCGTCGTCGAACAGTTGAAGTTCTACCGGTTCTGGGAGAATCCGTACCTGTATCTGAAAAAGAGGGGATTGAAGATCCCTTCCCTCCGTAAACACACGCAGGAAGCTCACCAAGCTTCTGCGAAACAGCAAGACCATGCGTAACGATTCGATCATCATCCGGGGCGCACGACAGCACAACCTGAAAAATATAAACGTCGAGATTCCCCGTAACAAGCTTGTCGTCATAACAGGGTTGAGCGGTTCGGGTAAGTCGTCACTCGCCTTCGACACGATCTACGCCGAGGGGCAGCGGCGCTACGTGGAAAGCCTGTCGGTTTATGCACGCCAGTTCCTCGAGCAGATGCAGAAACCCGATGTGGACTATATCGAAGGTCTCTCACCGGCGATATCAATTGAACAGAAAGCCGTCTCCAGAAACCCTCGATCAACCGTCGGGACTGTGACGGAGATTTACGATTACCTCCGGCTCTTGTTTGCCCGTATCGGGATACCCCGCTGTTACAAGTGCGGGAAGGTCGTTCAGTCTCAGAGCCCGCAGGAAATAGCCGACCAGATCACCTCGTTGCCGGAAGGCTCGCGGGTCGAGATCATGGCGCCGCTGATACGCGGCAGAAAAGGTGAGTACAGAAAACTGTTCGAGGATATCCGTAAAGAGGGATATGTTAAAGTTCGCGTTGACGGCGCGATTCATGACCTCGCTGAGGAAATCGTGCTCGACAAAAACAAACGCCACGACATTGACGCGATCGTGGACAGGCTGGTGGCTAAGCCGGGAGTAGCGAGCAGGGTCATTGATTCTGTGGAGACGTCGCTCAGCCTCGGACACGGCGTCATCAGAGTAACCTTTACAGCGCCGTCGCGTCAGACTAGCGAAGTTCTGTACAGCGAACATTTCTCATGTCCGGACTGCGAGGTGAGTTTCGAAGAGCTCTCCCCTCGAATGTTTTCGTTCAACAGCCCGCATGGCGCATGTCGCGAATGCACGGGTCTCGGAACAAGTATGGCGCTCGACCCGGACCTGATTGTGCCGGACAAATCGCTCAGTCTCGCCGAGGATGCCGTAAAGCCGTGGCGCGTTGGCGCGAAAGTGTCCGGGTTTTACCACGATACGCTCGCGCAAGTTGCCAGACATTACCGGTTTGATTTCAACCAGCCGTTTGATGACCTCGATCCTCGGTCTCAGCAGATTGTGCTGAACGGCTCAGGTGACGAGACGATCCGGTTCGAACACTACCGCGACGGAGTGAAACGGGTGTTCGAGCGACCCTTCGAAGGCGTTATACCGAATCTCATGAGACGGTTCCGCACGACCCAATCCGTAGCTATCCGAGAGACGATTGCGGAATACATGTCCATCAGACCGTGTTCGGTGTGCAAAGGGGGCAGGCTGAGACCCGAGAGTCTTGCGGTAACTGTCGGAGACCGTTCGATCGCTCAGATCAGCGCCATGACGATAAAAGAGGCGGATAGCTTTATCAGACGACTCCGGCTGACTCAGACTCAGCAGACAATTGCATCGAGAATCCTCCGAGAAATCCAGCAACGGCTCGAGTTTCTCATCAACGTCGGTGTCGAGTACCTCACTCTCGACCGTCAGGCGGGAACACTCTCCGGAGGCGAGTCTCAAAGGATACGTCTCGCGACGCAGATCGGCGCCGGGCTCGTTGGAGTCCTCTACATCCTCGACGAGCCGACTATAGGCCTTCACCAGCGCGACAACCGGCGGATGCTGGAGACGTTGACACAGCTGAGAGATATGGGCAATACAGTCATTGTCGTGGAACACGACGAAGAGACGATCCGGAACGCCGATTTCATAATAGATTTAGGACCCGGCGCAGGCATTCATGGTGGCAACGTTGTCATTGCGGGCACACTCGAGAAAGTGAATCGTTGTCCGCAATCGGTGACTGGCAAATACCTGTCGGGTAAGCTCCAGATAGCCGTGCCGCGTACACGGCGCCGTCCCGACAACGGCACGCTGACGATACATGGTGCACGACACAACAATCTGAAGAACATTAACGTCTCGTTTCCACTCGGTTCATTCATTTGCGTTACCGGGGTTTCGGGATCGGGCAAATCGAGCCTCGTTGACGAGACGCTCTACTCGATCGTCGCCTGCGACCTATATGGAGCTCGCGAGAAACCGGGCGCGTACGGGTTCATCGAAGGTCTCGACATGATTGACAAAGTGGTCAACGTAGACCAGTCGCCGATAGGGCGAACGCCTCGATCGAACCCTGCTACGTACACGGGCGTCTTCACCCATATCAGGGAACTGTTTGCTATGACGCCCGACGCGAGAATGAGAGGGTACAAACCGGGCAGATTCAGTTTCAACGTGAAAGGCGGACGGTGCGAGGCGTGTCTGGGTGGCGGACTGATCCAGATCGAGATGCATTTTCTGCCCGACGTCTATGTCGTGTGCGATCTCTGTGGCGGAAATCGGTACAACAGGGAAACGCTCGATATCAAGTACAAAGGCAAAAATATCGCAGAAGTGCTCGATATGACTGTGGAGAATGCGCTCAGTCTCTTTGCGAACGTGCCGAACATAAAACACAAATTGCAGACGCTCCAGGATGTCGGGTTAGGTTATATCAAGCTGGGTCAGTCGTCCACGACCCTGTCCGGCGGTGAAGCCCAGCGGGTCAAACTCGCGACAGAGCTTGCGCGGAAAAGCACCCGCAGAACGCTCTACGTTCTCGACGAACCAACGACCGGTCTGCATCTAGCTGATATCGAGAAGCTGCTCGAGGTGTTACAGCGGCTTGTCTCTCTTGGTAACACGGTGATCGTCATAGAGCACAACATGGATGTCGTCAAGACGGCTGATTACGTGATAGACCTCGGTCCGGAAGGGGGAGATGCTGGCGGATATATCGTAGCCCAGGGCACTCCTGAAGAGGTCGCTCAGAACGGGAGCTCGTACACGGGCATGTTCTTGAGAAAATATCTCAGCATTCCGGCACGTGTTGCAGCAAGAAGAGGCTGAGATACAATCGCGCCACTGAGGAGATTCGAGCACAACTAAGAAAGGTCCAATCTGAGTCTATGGCTAAGAGAGGGTACATAACGGACGTTGACGGGATCAAGGTCGGTCATGGTCACAACAAACGGGGCATGACCGGATGCACGGTTATCCTTGCTGAAGGAGGGGCGGTCGGCGGCGTTGACGTTCGTGGTTCTGCGCCGGGCACCCGCGAGATTGAGGCGCTGAAACCCGTGAGGCTGGTCAACCAGGTTCACGCAATACTCTTCGCCGGAGGGAGCGCGTTCGGGTTGAGAGCTACGGAAGGGGTTCAGCGCTATCTTGAAGAAAAGGGTATTGGGTTTATGACAAGCGCCGGGAAAGTCCCTGTTGTCCCGAGCGCAGTGATATTCGACCTCGCTGTCGGCGATTCGCGCTGTCGCCCGGATGCCGAGATGGCTTACAAGGCCGCGCAACAGGCATCACATAAAGAACAGCGAGAGGGGCGTGTCGGTGCAGGATGCGGCGCGACAGTCGGCAAGGTATTCGGGTACGACGGATGTATGCCGGGAGGCGTAGGAAGCGCATCAATCAGCCTCGGCAGCGGCGCTGTCGTAGGTGTACTGGTCGTGGTCAACGCTCTCGGCGATGTCGTTGATCCAAAGACCGGCAAGATTGTTGCCGGAGCAAAAGACCCTGAAGGAAAGTTTGTGAATACGTCCCATTGTTTCGTACAGGCAGGAGCAACACCCAAATCGCCGTATGAGAACACGACGCTTGCGGTCGTTGCGACGACCGCGCGACTCGACAAAGAGGGTGCGACAAAGGTCGCCCAGATGGCTCAGGACGGGATCGCGCGAGCGATAAACCCAGCTCATACCATGTACGATGGCGATGTCAGTTTCGCTCTCTCTGTGGGGAACGATTCGGCGGACGTAAACGCGGTCGGTATTGCCGCGGCTCAACTGGTTGCCGAATCTATTGTTCGGGCGGTACATGCAAGCGGATCATGAGCGCACGAAAAAGGAAGAGAACCGGAACCACTACCCGTGGACAATGTCGCGTGCTGGAACATACAGCCGACATCGGGTTGCGCTGTACGGCATCCACGCTGGAAGAAGCGTTTGCGCGTGCGGCACACAGAATGTTCGAGATCATTGTCAGACTCAAGACGGTAAGGCCCGTTCAAACGCTTCCGATAAGCGTTGAAGCAGCAAATATTGAGGAACTGTTTGTCAACTGGCTTCAGGAACTGCTTTACATCTGGGCATCTAAACGCATGCTATTGTCGCAATTCACGATCAAGAAGCTCGACGCCAACTCGGTGGAAGCTGAAGTTGCGGGAGAACCGTATGACCCGGGTCGGCACCATCTTCAATCCGAGGTGAAAGCAGCAACGTACCATGGGCTGCAAATCGAGCAGAAAGATGGAGTCTGGAACGTTCAGGTCATCTTCGACGTGTGACATGAGCGACTAAGGGGTGATGAGATATGTCAAACCAGATCAAGGTCAACAAGATTGACGATTACACGTGGGAAATCCCGAAAACCGGCGGCATGAGAGTGCCCGGAAGGATTTACTCCGACGAGGAGCTTCTTGCAAGCATTGAGCGGGACAACTGTGTCCAGCAGGTTGCCAACGTAGCCCACCTTCAGGGTATCGTCCGGTACTCGCTGGCGATGCCGGATGCCCATTGGGGCTACGGTTTCCCGATAGGCGGTGTTGCGGGCACTGACGTCGCTGAGGGAGGCGTTGTGTCACCAGGAGGCGTCGGATACGACATAAATTGCGGATGCCGGTTGCTCACCACGAACCTCCAGTACGACGAAGTGAAGGACCGGATAGAGAAGATCGTGAACGCGCTTTATTCCGGGGTTCCGTGCGGTGTAGGCGCGTCGGGCGCCATCTCGAAACTGTCCGGTGGCGAGCTCAAACACGTGTTGCGCGACGGAGCTAAGTGGGCGGTGAAACATGGGTACGGCAATGAATCGGATCTCGAATGCACTGAAGAACACGGCGCTATGGAGATGGCTGACCCGGACGCTTTGAGCGACCGTGCTCTCGAAAGAGGACGCGACCAGGTCGGCACGCTCGGTTCCGGCAACCATTTTCTCGAGGTAGGTCTTGTGGAACGGGTGTTCGACGGTGAAGTCGCTCGCGCGTTCGGCCTCGAACAGGACCAGATAACCGTCATGATACACTCCGGGTCGCGCGGTCTCGGATACCAAGTCTGCGACGACAGTCTCAAGGTCATGCAGCGCGCTGTCGAAAAATATCATCTAAGGATCCCCGATAGGCAGCTCGCGTGCGCTCCCGTCGAATCTCCCGAAGGAAAACAGTATCTCGCTGCGATGAGCGCAGCGGCAAATTATGCGTGGGCGAACAGACAGGTCATGATGGTGCTCGCTGAACGCGCTGTCGAAGGCGTGTTCGGCGCTAGCACGAGAGACCTTAACGTGAGATTGCTCTATGACGTCTGCCACAACATCGCAAAACTCGAGCAGCATGAGGTCAACGGCGAAAAGAAAAAACTCTGCGTGCATCGAAAAGGCGCAACGAGATCGTTCCCGCCCGGACATCCCGACGTTCCTGCACCATACAGGCACGTCGGTCAACCTGTGCTCGTGCCGGGCAGCATGGGTACCGGCTCGTTCGTCTGCGTCGGCACGCACGAGGCGATGGAAAAGAGTTTCGGAAGCGCATGCCACGGTGCGGGCAGGCTCATGAGCCGCACAAGAGCTATCAAAGAAGGTAAAGGCAGAAGTATAGAGAAGGAACTTCA
>Ga0315277_10007874_pt1 | contig 13755 bp, 10 predicted proteins | sample YL17G05_15_MG_FD_203695 | JGI IMG/M metagenome (GOLD analysis project Ga0315277, IMG submission 203695) | Sediment microbial communities from Yellowstone Lake, YNP, Wyoming, USA - YL17G05_15 | ecosystem: Environmental > Aquatic > Freshwater > Lake > Sediment | place: USA: Wyoming | collected...
GACACGCCGATCATCACGGTGTAGAACAGCGCCATGATCAGCGCGAAGGGCCACCAGGGCATTCCTGTCTGCAGCGCCCACCAGAGCATGAAGCAGTTCGCCAGCACGAAGCCGATCACCGCCCACTGCGGCGCCAGGGGGCTGAGCGCTTGCCCGTCGTCCGTCTGGCGCGCCTCCACGCCTGCCTCTCCTCTGCGGAACCACCCGCCGAACGGACGGCGAGCCAGCCCTCTCCACGCGGCCGCGAAGGTGCGCCGCGACTGGTAGACCACCACGATGCTCAGGGCGATGAAGCCCCCCGCCTCCTCCATGCCGATGAAGGTCTGGGGGTTGATGGCGATGCTGGAAGTGCCGCCCTCGGCAACCCCAAAGCCCGCCCACACCAGTTGCTGCAGCCGGTAGAACAGGTAGAAGAGCCACAGGCTGAGAGACACCTCTCCGGGGAGCAGGTAGGCGATTCCTATCAGCGGGAAGACAATGGTGGCGTGGACACCCGTCTCCCCCGAGAGCACGCTCCACGGCAACCCCATCCCCGAGAAGGTCCGGCCGATGTCGAACTCGAGCGGCGCCTCCGGCACGCTTGGGTAGATAGAGTGCAGCCACCCGAACGTGCTGAACAAGGCCGGGATAGCGAAGCCAATCCAGGCGAGGCGGTTGCCCAGGATGCTCTTGCCCACGGTCGGAGTCTGGTCATCTCCCGTGATGGCGATAGGAATCTCGGCGAGCGGGAAAGCGAGGCGCTGGCGCTCGATCCAATCCCGGCTGACCAGAGCGGCCAGGCAGAACATCGCCGCCGCCATGGCGACTGCGAACGACGACCAGGCCAGCAGCGGCCACTTCCACGCCCCCCAGGGGACACCGGTTCCGGAGGGGAGGCCTTCCCAGTACCACGTGACCGCCTGCATGTCGCTGGGGCGGAGCCAAAGGGGCAGATACGGCCACATGCGGTGCTCCCAGTCATTGGCGGGAGTGGCCATGTAGAAGGGGAAGGTGGCCGAGCCGGTGATGAACGGCAGCCCGCCCTTGTAGAGAAACTGGGTGGTCATGATCACCATGGCATAGGTGACCAGCAACTCGGTGCGGCTGAGGGCCTTGCTGGGCCGCCCTGGCCGGGCAGACCACCGCGCTAGCAGGCCGTTGATGGCTACCAGCGCGAAGAGCGTCACCACCCCAGTGGCGGGCAGGGCGCTGCCACCCGGGTCCCAGGTATGGGTGACCGCCCCAAGATAAGGACAGGCGAGCGAGACCATGGCGACGGTGACCGCGCCGACCACCAGCGCGCGGCCGCTGATCGCCGACCGTGCGCTCCTTCCTAACCCAGCCGCAAGCGAGGGCGTTTCAGGTGCTGACTCACTGCCTGCCACGAGCGTGTAGGTTACACCATGCGCGGGGGATTGTCATCTGTGGACGCGGGGTCGGGCCGCCGAGTCACGGGAGGGGGCAGGAGGCAAGCTCCTACCCTACGAACTCTTCCTCCTCCGCAACCCCAACCGCCGGCCTGCCCCAGACAAACCTGCAGCCAAGAGGAAAGCTAGGGTTTCTTGGGGAGGTAGGGCAGAGAGAGCAACTACGCCGCAGTCAGGCTATCTGACGAGGATGCCTCACCTGGTCGTGTAATGATTCGTGGTCCGCATGCCACCAATATGAAACGGCTTCGCGGGAGGCATCATGTCGCGGACAAAGGGATGGAAACTGGTGTGGGCTGTGGCGCTCGCTGTCGCTCTCTGGCAGTTCGCGCTGCTGATGTTCGCTCCGTCGCATGCGGGCACCGCGGATGGGTGGACCCGGTATGCCCTTCCATGGCTTAGCCGCCTGCTCATCTCCGCTCCCGTCATCGCCCTCGGCATCGTCGCCGGGTGTCTGACGCGCCCCCACCGACCGGAGCGTCGCGCCGCCCTCATAGGCGCGCTGAGTGGCTTGCCGATAGCGCTGTCCGCGGTCTTCCCTACGGAAGCCTTCCAGCGTTTGCTGGTCGGCCTCCTGGGGGGAGGCTCATGGGAGCAGAACTGGGGGTTCTTCGCGGATCTCCTCTCCGTGCGGTGGTTGGCGTACACAGCCGAGCGAATGCTCTCGCTGTCTCTCAGTCTGGGGATCGGGGCAGCGGTGGCGGCCTGGGTTGGGGCCAACTATTGGCGGCGCGGCAACTGGACTGAGTTCTGGAGAGGCCCAGGCGGGGCGATAGTGAAGGGGGGCCTGGTCGCCGGCACAGTTGGTGCAGTGCTTTCGATTGCCCGCTGGTTTGGGCCTATGGAATCCTACATGCGGTCGGAGGCGGTCGCGCTGGGAGCGATCTGGCGACCGCATCCCATCTGGCACGTCGTGATACCTCACCTGGCTGGCGTGTGCGGATGTGCAGTGATCACCGCGCTGCTCGTGTCGTGGCGTCCCAGGCTGATCATCGGCGCGTTTGCAGGTAGCGGAATCTCTCTTGGTCTGTACAGCATCTCCATGCTTTATGGTGCATGGGCAAGTAGGATGATGGGAACTCCGCCGCGTGCGACACCGATCCTCGCCGCCACCTCAGTGCTACTCATCACCGCGGTGACAGGTGCGATCGCGGGCTCGTTCGCGGGCCGCTGGAGAGCTGAGCCAACAGAGTGAGTGGACTCACCAGAGAACTCGAACTTGCCGAGCGGGCAGCTCGGGGGGAGGAAACGGCTACCGCGGCACTCGTGAACCGAGCGTTGCCGGTAGTCCGGGGGTTGGCGCGCCGGCTGACCGGCGACCTCGAAGAGGGAGACGCTCTGGCGCAGGATGCCATGCTCACGGCACTGGAAAGCATCCACCGGTACCGGGGAGACGCGGCCTTCTCCACCTGGGTGTGCGGTATCGCGGTGAACCGATTCGCGGCGATGCACCGCGCGGCCGCCAGAGACCAACGCGTCTCGGAGCGACTCCGCCGGCAGGCTGCTGCGCCAGACCCCGAGGAGACCGCGGTGGCGCGGGCGACGGCCCGCGACCTATGGCTTCTCATCAGCGAGCTGCCGGCCAGGTATCGAGAGGCCCTGGTTGCCCGCGCGACCAGCGAGACCACCCAGCAGGGCGCTGCCCAGGTCGGCCTCAGCGCCAATGCCTTCCGGGTGCGGCTCCACCGCGCCCGCCTTGCCCTGGGTGCGATGCTCCGCAAGCGCTCCCCCGGGTTAGTGGAGGTAACCAAGTATGCCAAAGAATGACTGCGCTGAGTTCGAGAACGCGGTGTACGCCGATGCGAGGATCGGCGTCGAGCTGCAGCGACATGCCGAGCAGTGCGAGCGGTGCGGTTCCCTGCGGGAAGTAGCGGCCCTTTCGGCGCTGCCCGTGGCGACTGAGAGAACGGACTCGTTCGCGGCAACCGTGGTCGCGGCCGCTAAGGAGGTGGCCGGAAAGCGCGGTGCAAGCTTGCGACGACGACGAAGGGCCGCGCCTCTGCTGATCGGCGCGAGCGGTTACCTGCTCACATTCTGTTGGCTGGTGTGGAGCATGGCCAATTGCGGTCTGCAAACAGCCGTGCGCGCACCTCTGGCCGCGATCTCTCTCCCCCCTCTACCCGCGCCAGACCCCGTCGGCATCGCTGCAGTCATGTGCCTGTCGGCGGCCGCAATGCTGCTGGTTGCGCTGGCGACTCGCGGCCGTCAGGTTTTGTCCGCCTGATCGAGCCCTGACCTACGGATGCTGCCGCGGTTGGCATGGTTCATCTGCCCCGAGGCCGAAACATTTCCTTCGGTTCTCCACTCTGGACTGTTAGAGGATGTGGAGCCGGCCCGGCGGAGGTAGGCCGACATGCGGGAAGCGTCTGGGCAAGATGCGAAGGTGGTGGCACGGGCGCGTGAGGGCGACCTCGACGCGTTCGAGCTGCTGATCGCGCGCCACCAGGCACGCGTCGTCCAGATCGCCTACCAGATCGTGGGAGACCGCGAGGCCGCGCAGGACATCGCGCAGGAGGCGCTGGTGCGCGCCTTCCGCGCCCTGGCGAGTCTGCGGGATGGGGATCGCTTCGGCCCCTGGCTCAACACCATCACCCGCCGCGTCGCAGCCCAGTGGCTGCGAGACGACGATCACCGACCGGAACCGATGGACGGCGAGCAGGTGTGGGGCCTGCCCGTGCTGTGGGGGGCGCCGCCCGAGGCGCCCACGGAACTGGTCGAACGCGTGCGGGCCGCTCTGGCGGTGCTGTCGCGGCGCGAGCGGCGGGCGATGGTCCTGCACTACCTCGAAGGGCGAAGCTGTGAGGAGATCGCCGCCGAACTCGGCATCTCCAATGGCAACGTGCGACTCATCCTCCACCACTCGCGCCGCAAGGTGCGGAAGGAGGCCGATGCGATGGCTGAAGCAGCGAGAGAGCGGAAAGGCCCTCGCGACCTGAAGGTCTGGGTGGACGGCTATCCCGGTCCTGGCCGCGGCAATGTGTTCTACCATCTCAATGCGTCGCTGCCGCAGACGATCTGTATGGCGGTGAACAAGCGGCCCAAGACCGTAGCCCAGCTCGCGGAGGAGGCGGAGGCACACCCGCGCTACATCCAGGAAACTGTGGACGATCTCCTGGAGATGGAGGTGCTGGCCTCGCCCGGGAAGGGCCAGTACCTGGCGAACTTCATCGCCTTCGATACAGAGGACTGGCGGCGCCTGATGAAGCTCGTGCCCGAACCGGCCGGAGAGGCGGCGAAGCGGCTGGGGGCCGCCGAGCCGCGGTTGCGGAAGGCGTTCGCGCGCACACCCCTGGCGAAGCTCGGGTGGACCTGGGAAGACCTGAGCTGGCCCATGTACGCAAGCATTGTCTGCAACATGGGTGGGTCGCGGGTGATGCCGGAGGCCTACCGCCCGCCCAAGCCCGAGCGGTCTGGCGGGGGCAAGTACTGGCTAGGCGGGATAGAGCCGGCAGAGGACGTTCCGGGCAAGTGGTGGGCGCTGCCCTTCCACTGCAACATATCACCAAACGGCATCAGCAATGGCTACCTCCCCCTGCGGGTGTTCAACCGGAGGAACCCGCCCTATATCGAGCCGGTCTCCGATCAGGCCAGGGTACTGGAGGCGCTGGCCGCCGGGCCGCTGAGCGAATCGGAACTGCTCGCGAAGCTGACGGGAGACGTGGAGAAGTGGCGGGGGACGCTCGCGGAGCTGGTGAGCATCGGCTACGTAGCTGGGGCCGATGGCCGCTACCGGCTGACCATCCCGGTCTTCATGCAGGGCGACAGCGACGTGCTCGCGCCGGAGATCGAGGCGGTGATGAAACCCATCGTTGACGAAGTCGTGGTACCCGCCCTGTCCGGCCTGCCCGCGCAGCTCGACGACATGGGCTACAGGCACCAGCGCGACCAGTATGGGCAATGGCAGCGGTGGATCACCGGCAGCATCATGGCCGAGGCCGTGCACTTCCTCCTGGAGCAGCGTGTCCTTCCGCCTCCGCCCGACGCTGCGCCTCCGAGCTTCGCCTTCATCGCCTGGAAGGGCGATCTGCCGCTGACGTCGTGGGGAGTGTAGGTTGCGCCATAGAGGCTATGCGCTGAGAGGAGCGACTGTGCAGAAGCGATTGCTGGTTGCCGGACTGTTGTTAGTGGCGTGTCACATGCTCGGCTCCGCTTGCCTGGGTGCGGCCGAGGAGGCCGGCCCGTACGGACTGCCAGTGCAGATCACCGCGTATGACATCACGCTGACGCCGGACTTCGAGGCGAACACCTGCCGTGTCGAGGCGCAGTGCCGGCTCCACAACTTTGGGACCGCACCCGCACCGACCGCGTCGCTTTACGTGCTCGGGGTGGAGGCGATGGGCACAGACGTGACGGACCTCGACTTCCAGGTACAGACGGCGAACGGGAAGTGGGAGAAGGTAGCGACGGCCGAGACGCGAGTGCCGATGGCAAGCTGGCTGTCCGACTCCATGGTGACGGTACACCAGGTGTCGTTGCCGCGGCCTCTGGAGCCGGGTCAGGAGACGGTGCTGCGCGTAAGCTACACGCTGCGCGCGCCCGATCCGGACGATCCGGAGAAGAGCAACGTGCTGCCCGCGCTGTCGAAGGAGGCGCGCGAACTGGTGCTGCTCGGCGACTACGAGTGGTTGGCGAGAGTGCCTGCGGGCGACCCCTATGCGCTCACGCGCTACGGGAGGGACCAGTACGACATCACCTACAAGCCTACCTGGACGGTGAGCGTTCACGCACCGCCTGGCTACCGCACGGTGGCCATCGACGGGGAAGCAGTGAGCGAGAGCGTGTGGCGCTCCCGTGCGCCAGGATATCCGCAGGTGTTCGTGGGCCGGTACCAGGTCACCACGGTCGAGGATTCGGGAATGGCCGTGGATATCTACTCGCCGCCGGGCGCTCACGACCAGGCGGGCCTCAACACGGCCGCCCTCACGCTGGCGAAGTATTACCGGCTCTACGCGGATGCCTTCGGTGCGCTGCGCGGCACGCGCATCAACGTCCTTCTCACCGCCTGTCCCGACTTCGGCGGCCACGGCGCCTATCTGGGATTCGCGGCAGAGGAGGGACGGCTTGGCGAGGAAGGGACGTTGGCACACGAGCTGGCCCATGGCTGGTGGGGGGAGTCGGTCACCTCCTATGGGGTCGGGACCAAGTTTCTCCGCGAGTCACTCGCCACTTGGTCGCAGGGGTGGGCGATAGCGGAGCTGCACGGGGGCCCAGGCCCAAAGCAAGCGCGGTTAACCACGTGGCGCCAGTACACCCTTGTCAAGGCGGCCTTCGCCGTCTCCCCTGGCTGGGGAGGCAACCGAGAGTGGCCGCGGTTCTCGCCGATCATCAACTTCGACCCCCACGCAGAGGTCGGCGACGCTCAACAGGCCTACCAGCAAGGGCCGGCGCTCCTGGCCGAGATCGCGGACACGGTGGGTGAGACCGCGTTCCTGAAGGCGCTGCGCACGTTCGCTACGACGTACCAGGACGGCTACTGTACCCTGGACGACTTCCTCGCCGTGCTGAAGGAATCCACCGGCCACGATTTCGGGGCGTTCTTCAGGGAACGCTCGGCGAGAGGTTTCGATACGGGCCTCCATTCGCGCTATGTCCCGTCCGGCCTGCGCTCCTACCGCAAAGGGAACGGTTGGGAGACCGAGGTGACGATCCTCAACGAGGGGACGCACGAGACGGTGTGTCCGGTGGAGTTGCGCACCGCCCGCGCCAACGTGGAGCGCACCATCCAGGTTCCGGCGGGGGAGGTGCGGACGTTCCGGTTCACGACCGACGCGGAGGTGAAGTCGCTGGTCCTTGATCCGCGCTGGGAGCCGCTGCCGGTCGTCGGGGAGAGCGTGTGGCGGGGCCTCAACCTGCCGAGCGATGACCCCTGGGAACTCGCCCGCCGGATGACGCCGGAGAGCATGGGGATGGAGAACTGGGCCTGGTACCTCCACGCGTTGGCGCTGGCCCGCGGCGGCCAGTGGCAGGCCTGCGCGAATGCTATATCGGAGTATGAGTCCCAGTTCCAGCAGGCCCTGGGCCGCGACCACTCCTCCCTGTCAGCACTGCCCGTTCACGCCTATCTCCGCGGCACTGCCTTCTTGCACCTGGGCAGTGCGGACAAAGCGGCCGCGGATTTCCCCTACGTGATAGACGACCTGCTCGGCGCGCTGGCGGGGACCGATGCGGCCGGGACGCCAGGGCTCCCGGCGCTGTTCTCGTTCAAGCACGCCGGCATCATCACCGACACCGGCGACCTGGTGTTCGCCAACCACCTGCTCAAGCTCCTTACCGGCCAGGACTTCGGCTTCGATCCGAAGGCCTGCAAGGAGGCGAATGCGCCGGCCGTGGCCAAGTGGCAGGCCTGGTGGAAGGAGCACAAGAGCGGCTACCGCGTTCCCGCGGAGCTGCAGCAATACCCGGACTTGCTCGTCATCTTCGGAGCTTGATCGGCCACGCGGCAGCGCTGGCACCGATACCGCCCCGCTCCCCCTCCCGAAACACTCCCGAAACACTCCCCCGCTATCCTGGCAGTTGAGCAGGAGGCGGCCTCCTGCCTCGCATCACGGGAAGGAGTGTTTCATGCCAAACAGCAAAGAGCAGATCACCTACGTCCTCAGCAAGGCGAAGGAGAACGACGTCAAGTTCATCCGCCTTTGGTTCACCGATGTCCTCGGCTTCCTCAAGAGCTTCGCCATCACCGTGGAGGAGCTGGAGCTTTCCCTCAACGAGGGCCAGGGGTTTGACGGCTCCTCCATCCAGGGCTTCGCCAGGATTGACGAGAGCGACATGGTGGCGATGCCCGACCCCAGCACCTTCGCGCTGCTGCCGTGGCGGCCGAAGGAGGGTGGGGCAGTGGCGCGGATGTTCTGCGACATACTCCAGCCCGACGGCACCCCCTATGTCGGCGATCCCCGCTATGTGCTGCGACGCGCCCTCCAGCGCGCCGCCGACCTCGGCTTCACCTATTACGTCGGACCCGAGCTGGAGTTCTTCTACTTCCGCGACGCGGGCATCAAACCCGAAGTCCTCGACCGCGGCGGCTACTTCGACCTCACCCCCCTCGACATCGCCAGCGACCTCCGCCGCGAGACCGTGCTGACCCTGGAGGAGATGGGCATCGGGGTCGAGTACAGCCACCACGAGGTCGCCCCCAGCCAGCACGAGATTGACCTCCGCTACACCGACGCCCTCACCATGGCCGACAACGCCATGACCTACCGCTTGGTGGTGAAGGAGATCGCCCTCAAGCATGGCTGCTACGCCACCTTCATGCCCAAGCCCCTCTTCGGCGAGAACGGCTCCGGCATGCACACCCACCAATCGCTATTCAGCAAAGATAAGAACGCCTTCTTCAATGCCAAGGCCGAGGATCATCTCTCCGACACCGCCCGCCACTTCATCGCCGGCCTGCTCCACCATGCCCGCGCCATCACCGCCATCACCAACCAGTGGGTGAACAGCTACAAGCGCCTGGTGCCCGGATATGAAGCCCCTATCTACCTCTCCTGGGCCCGCCGCAACCGCTCCGACCTCATCCGCGTCCCCGTCTACAAGCCCGGCAAGGAGAACGCCACCCGCATCGAGTACCGCTCCCCCGACCCCGCCTGCAACCCGTACCTGGCCTTTGCGCTGATGCTCGCCGCCGGCCTGGACGGCATCGAGAAGAAGCTTCCCTGCCCGGAGCCGGTGGAGCGCAACGTCTACGAGATGACCCCCGAGGAGCGCGCCGAGTTCGGCATCGGCCAGCTCCCCGGCGACCTCTGGGAGGCGATCGAGCTGGTGGAGCAGAGCGACCTCGTCCGCCAGGCCCTCGGCGACCACGTCTTCGAGAAGTTCATCGCCAACAAGAAGCTCGAGTGGCAGAGCTACCGTTCCCAGGTCACCGAGTTCGAGCTGGAGAGATACCTGCCGATACTGTGACAGGTCCGGTTGTGGGAGCCCCGTCCTCGGGGCGACATCGCCTGGAGGACCAGGCTTCCACAACACTACCCATATGCTGCCCGCGGCCTTCGCCCCTCCCAGATCGGCCCAAACCAGGGGAACCGGCTGAGCACCTTCTCCCCATTGCGATAGAAGATGTTCCGCCGGTCCTCGTCACCCATCTCCGCCGACAGCACCGCGCCGATCCCATGGTGGGTGGAGAACCACGGCAGGTCGGTGCCGAACAGAATTCGCTCCGACCCACACCTCTCCACGATCATGTCCAGCGCGCCGCGGTTGTCCAACACTGCAGTCAGTTCCAGATACAGGTTCGGATACTGCTCTACCAGCCGCGGGCCGCTCTCCCATTCGTCGTGGAAGCTGTGGCCGGCGATGAAGACCAGGTTCCGGTACTGGCGCAGCACCTTCTCGACTTCCTCCGGCCCGTCCTTATCGCTGTGTCCCCAGGTGTGAGAGAGCACCAGCAGCCGGTGATCGTCGGCGTACCGCCAGTAGGGCTCGTGCCGCGGATCAGACAAGGGCACACCGTAGGTATCAGGGTGGAACTTGAACCCCGCGAAGATGTCCTTGTTCCCCTCCATCCGGGTCAGGTCGGCATCGGGATCCAGGTGGTTGCTCATCACCACATGGTAGGCCCGGAAGCGATCGGGGAAGCGCCGCACCACCTCCATGTCCAGGCTCTCTCCCGCCGCCGGTACTGACAGCGTCACATGGCCAGAGAACAGCGCCATCACCACATTGCAGGCATCCATGGTCCGCAGCATCTCCTCGGGCATCCGCCGCGGTAGAAACAGCCCGCTCCAGTCGTGCATGTGCGCATGGAAGTCCAGGATCGGGCAATCCGCCAGCCGCCCCTCCTCCCAGAACCGCTGCGCCAGCTCCGAGGTGGCGCTGATCACAGCTTCACCTGCTGCAATACCCGTCGCAGATTCCCGCCCGCCACGGCCGTCTTGTCCTCGTCCGCAATCTCCGCGTGCTTGAGCATCATCATGTTCGCGCCGAAGTAGCAGCGCGGGAACCCGCTGCCGTACAGCAGGCGGCTCGCCCCGTACTCAGTCACGAACGACTCGATCCCGCCGTCCGTGATCATGAACGCCATGTCCAGGTAGACGTTGGGATACCGCTTCACAAACGGCCTCAGCAGGCGGTCGCTCGGCCACTCGTTGGCATAGGTCAGCACCACCGTCAGCTCCGGCGCCTTCTCCAACAGATCCGCCACCTGCTCCAGGGAGGCTCCGTGCGCGGTGTTGATGAACGCCGGGATGCTCCGCGCCACCGCCAGCTCCACCCAGTCACGAAGCGCGAACCACTGCATCAGGAACCTGCACCGCTCAGGGAAGAGGCGCCACCCCACTATCCGATTCGCCTTCATCGCCGACGGCATCGCCTCCGGCTCCGGGATCTCGTGCGTGTGCGATGGCAGCAGCGCCCACAGGCCGAATAGGTCGTCACATGCGCGCACATCCTCCGCCAGCATCTCGTTGGCGGTGAGCGTGCTTCCCGTCATCTGCTCCACCCGCCACACCACCGCCTTCGCCACCCCGGCGCGGGCCATCTCCCCACGCAGTCCCTCCGCCGTGGGCGCCGGCCGCAGCACGCTCGGCGTCGCCTCCACCCCATACGAAATACTGCAATCGAAGAACTCCAGCTCCATCTCGCACTCACTCATGCCCGGGCCACGCACCACTCAGAAACCGCTCGACCTCCTCCCCGGTCGGCATCGAGGGCTGCGCCCCCAGTTTCAGGCAGGCCAGCGCGCCGGCGGCATTCGCCCGCCTCATTGCCTCCACCATCGGCCTCCCTTCCGCCAGTCCGACTGCCAGGCAAGCGGTGAACGCATCCCCCGCCCCCGTACTATCCACCGGGGTGATCGAGAACGCAGGCACGTGCGCCTCCCCGTTCGCCCCCAGCCAATAGCATCCCTGCGCGCCCAGCTTGATCACTACCTCCCTCGCCCCCATCCTCCGCAGACGCTGCGCTGCCGCCCGTGCTTCCTCCACACCCCGCACCTCGATTCCGGTGAGCGTCTCCGCCTCCAACTCGTTCGGCGAGATCACCTCTACCAGCGCCGGCAACCCCATCTCCATCGCCTCCGGCGTCGCCGCCCCCGCGTCCAGCACACACCTCACCCCTCGCTCCCTCGCCTCCTCCGCCACCGCCTTCACCACCGGCAGCGGCACCTCCAGCGGCATCAGCACCACCTTCGTCTCACTCATCATCGCCCGCGCCTGCTCCACCTCCGCCTCGCCCACCCGGCCGTTCGCTCCCGCCACCACCACGATCCGATTCTCTCCCCCCTCCTCCAGCACGATCAACGCCACTCCGGTAGCCACACCCTGCTCCACGGCGACCCCGGTCATCTCCACCCCGGCCGCCGCCAGCTCCCGGCGCAGTTGCTCCCCGAACGCGTCCCCTCCCACCCGACCCACCATGTGCGTCTCCGCTCCCAGGCGACTGCAAGCAACTGCCTGATTGCCACCCTTCCCCCCTGCCGCGGTGCCAAAAGCGATCCCGTGCACCGTCTCCCCTGCTCGCGGCGCGCGCGAGCAGCGCACGATCAGGTCCATGTTGATGCTCCCCACCACCAGCGCGCGAACCGCCAAGCCGAACCTCCTTCCGGAAGCAAGGCGCACGCCTCCGACGCCGTCCTCTTCGGTGCGGAAACGGCGGAACCTCCCGGTAGTGGGGCAGACTTGCAGCCTGTCAGCTGAACGGCAGACTCGCAGCTTGGCCTGTGCAGCTTCGGCGGAGTGGGGCCTGCCGACGGTGCGTCACAGCATCCAGTACGGAAGACGCCCAGCCACCAATCGCCGTGCCTGCGCAGGCGCTACGCCCAGCTCTCCCGACTCCTGGAGCAGCCCGGCGAGCACCTCCACCAACCCTGGATCGAATCTCGACCCGGCCGCCTGGCGCAGCCGAGTGAGCGCCTGCTCGGGTGTGAGCGTATCCCCCATCCCTACGTAGGCGTTGGCGATGGAAAGCAAACGAGCTCCCAATGGAATTCCTTCATGGCGTAGACCATCCGGATAACCCAGCCCATCCCAGCGCTCGTGGTGATGCCTCACCATCTGCGCCGCCGGCCCGAGAAAGCTAATAGGCGTCAAGATCTGCGCCCCTATCTCAGGATGCAGCCGCAGCAGCGGCGCCTCCCCAGTGAACTGATCCCGGCTTGTCGCCAGCACCGCGCCCGGAACCCCCACCTTGCCGATGTCATGCAGAAACCCTGCATAGCGGATTTGCTCCACCTGCCGCGGAGACAGCTCCGCCGCCTGCGCCATCCCCGCCGCCAACGCCGCCACTTTCTCCCCGTGTCCTGCCTCGCGCCCCTCCCCCTTGCGTTCCAACAATGCCCCCAGCGTACGCAGGCTCTGCCCGTACACCTGCCGCAGATGTCCCTGCAGCCGGTAGGCATAGTATAGCAGCCCGCTGGGGACCACTGCAATCAGCCCCAGCAGAGCCGGCCCCTGCCAGCCTCCCCTCCCCACCAGATCGAAGCGGCTCTGATACAGAAGCGCCAGCAGCAGTCCCACACTCGCCAGCGCGCTGTCCAAGGCCAGCATCGGCCCCAGCGACAGCCGCAGCCATCTCCCACCCCCCCCCCCCCCCCCCCGGGGCAACCCCCCCCCCCCCCCACCCCGCGACCACCCCCCCAAGCCGAGCCCCGCCCCGCTCCAGGCTCACCGCCGCCGCCACCCATCCCGTCTCCAGCGCCCACAGGCAGAGCGCTGCCCCTACCACCGCGGGAATATGCTGGGGCATCCATACCTGCCCTACGCTCCCCCCTAGTCGCTGGTACACCCATCCTGCCGCCACCAGAGACAGCACGCTGTGAGAGGCGTTGAACGCCGACCTCACCAGCCGCGTCCGCCCCAGCACGCCCTCCGTGAACAAGCCCACCAGCGCCGCTACGCACGCAATCGTCCCGGGCCCCAGCACCAGCAGCCCCGCAAAGTACACCGCGAAGCTGGCCGCTACTCCCCCTCCCTCCGCCAGGGGTACCACCATCATCTCCAGCACCCCAGCCAGCACCACGAACAGCCCCAACTCCCACAGCCCCAATGGCGCCGGCCCTGGGTGGTTTACCGCCCAGGTCAGCGCCCCCGCCGCCGCCGCGATCACTCCCCCTACATACAACCACAGGGCCAGCCTTCCACGTCTCCCGCGGATCATCGGTGGCCACCCCCTTCCAGCCCGCCCGCGGCCGCGGGTACACCAAGCTCGAACTCCGGCCCCTCCTCTATGTCCAGCGCCCCTCTCTCCCACAGCGCCTCCAGTGCCGCCACCAGGCGCGGGTTGAACTGCCTTCCGGCCTCGCTTCTGAGCTCAGCGATGGCTCCTTCGGGGGTGCGGCGGGGCTGGTAGGCTCGGCGTGCGGTCATCGCCTCAAAGGCATCCACCACCCCCAGGATCTGCGCTTCCAGGGGAA
>Ga0315277_10007875_pt1 | contig 13754 bp, 13 predicted proteins | sample YL17G05_15_MG_FD_203695 | JGI IMG/M metagenome (GOLD analysis project Ga0315277, IMG submission 203695) | Sediment microbial communities from Yellowstone Lake, YNP, Wyoming, USA - YL17G05_15 | ecosystem: Environmental > Aquatic > Freshwater > Lake > Sediment | place: USA: Wyoming | collected...
CGAACGCCAGGGCCATCGTCCGGGTGAGATCGTCCATTTTCTTTTCCCCGCTGATCATCCAGTACGAGTATGGAATCAAGGCCTCATTCCCGTCCCCGCAGTGGAGGTCGATGAGGCCGTCGCACTTCTTGACGACCTCTTCTGTCAGGACATAGGCCAGACGCTGACTGAGCGTCCCGGCCCGGTCTCCCGGAAAGACCCGATTCAGGTTCTTCCAGTCAGAGGGGCCGTAGTAGATCGTGCGTCTCTGGAAAGAAGGCAGGTTGGCGATGTGGACCATGATGAGTGTCCCGGCGAGGTCCTTCGGATCGATCGTTGACTTCAACCGGTAGAGAGCCAGAATGGGCGGGTACTCAAATCCATGGACACCGGCCACAAGCGCCAGCGTTTTCCCCTTCTTGGCTCCATGGATAACGGTCACCGGGATGGATGTGCCGATGCCCTCCTTGGCCGCGACCTCGAGGAAACCCGAGACGGCTTGTCCGGGGAAAACCCTCAGCGACCCGATCACAAAAGCCTCCTCGCTGAAAGAAGTATCGGCACAACTTAGAAAAAAGGCGGCACTCAAGACGAAGAAGCTACGGCACAACCAGTCAGGGCGAATCTGAATACGCATGAAACCTCCTCAATCAGAAACTATTCGGCATCCAATTTAGTCCAAAGGCGCGAGCTATGCAAAAAAATATTATCCTTCAGAAAAAGTGTTGCTTCGGAAAAAGACTTCTGTTATAATCCGCCGAGAAATAAGAGGAGGTGTCCACATGGGCAAGTATTTGGCCATAATCGCCGGCCTCGTCGCTATAGTGTTTGGAGTTTGGCTGGTCATCGTTTGGTGGCGACCGTTCTATGAGCTGGTTCTCGGATGTATCCCTCCCATCCTCTTTTTTGGAGGCCTGATCGCTCTGATCGCCGGGATCAGCAGCATCAAGGACGCGGCAAGGACGAAAAAGCTCGAAGAAGAGGCCAAGGCGGAAGAAAAAAAGGCCTGAGGATCCAGCCGACTCTCGCAGAACGCTTCTCCATACTCTTTTAGATTTCCACTCAAAGTCCGCCTTCACCAAAAGGTCCCCCTATCTCAGACCGATAATCCCAGCCAGAGCGCCCTTGCGCCGGGTGAAATTTCTGTGATACCATTCGGAGAGTGGCGTCCATCGGCATTTTTTCGCTCGTCCTGACTCTTTCCCTTCTCTCTCAGACGACACGGAGCATCGAAAAGGCATTCTTCCAGGACGATCCACGACTTTTGTACACGCTTCTTTCCCGCCAAGGCCATGTCCACATCTCTCTCCCCGATCCGATTTCCTTCTCTGACCAGATGTCGCCGGAGCAGGCCTATTTTTTCTTCCGCCAAGTCTATGCCACCTATTCCACGTTCGAATTCTATGCGGACAGCGAGCTCCCGGTCCTGGCCAAGGAAAATAGCTTCATTTTCAAGGCGCGCTGGTCATTTAAGAACAAGAAAAACGATAATCAGCATGTCTTCCAGGTCTTCTTCCACCTGGCCAGAGAGAAGCCGCCGGGCCGCGGAATCCCCCAGCCTCCCTGGAGGATAACGGAAATCAAAGCCGAATCACTATGAAGACGGGCTCATCTTTTCTTCGGCCGCGCGCCCTGCGGCGCGGATGTTTCATCGGGCTGGTGCTCGCACTCTCCTTCCTCGGCCTTTCCGCTCTCTGGCCGCGCCTGCTGACGGCCCGCTACTTCCAAAAAAGCCTCGGGGGGCTGCGTCGGCAGGCCCAGTCCATCAAGAAGGAATTCGCCTTGCTCGAGAACGGTTTGCGGGCCCGGCAAGATGCCCTGGCGGTCTCGTCCTTTCCTTACGAAAAAGTCAAGATTTTCGCTCTTCTCAAGGCCCAAAAGATCGACCCGGAACTCGAGGGTCTCGCCTATTATGACGAGGACGGCAGTCTGGCGGTCTGGCTGGGAAATGTCATCGAATTCCGACCCCCGACGCTGGACAAGCCCCTGCTCGTACGCAGCCGGGCGTCCTTCTATCTCGTCTCCTCAGCCCGAGTCCGCCAATCCGAACAAGTCGTCTTGTTCCGGCTTCTGGCCTTCCGCCCCCAGCTCAGGGCACCCTATCTCTCGGAGTACCAATTCCTCAAGAGCGACTTGTGGAAAAGCGGGCATGTCGATTACTGGGATTTCCGCGACGATGTCTCCGGGTTCGAACAGATTTTTGCCCGCCTCCAGGACGAATATCGAGGCGAACCCCGGCTGGACGGCGAGATCCAACAGATCTTCTTCCCTCTTCGGAACGAGCAGGCCGAGATCGTCGCGACGGTCAACCTGACCGCACCGTCGCTGCGTTCCATTTATTCCCGGCTGCGCGAAACCATGATCCTCCTCTTCATTATTTCCTTGGCGCTCTCTCTCGTCCTGCTCATCACCGATCTGGCCCGGTCCTACCTTTCGTCGCCGCACAAGAGGGCCGGCGGGGTCGTTCTCCTCGTCCTGGCCCTGGCGGGGTTGCGAATCGCCTTCATCCCGCTCAGCCGGCTAGAGAGGGTTCAATCGCTCCGACTTTTCTCTCCCGCCCAGGCGGGCTTCTTCTCTATCGGCCGGCTAACCCAATCTCCGGCCGATATCCTGCTGAGCACACTCTTTCTCTTCCTGATCATCGGTGCTCTTACGGCGTTCGCTTGGGACCTCATCCGGGACAACAAGCGGCGGCTTCCCTTGGCCGTCGTCTGGACGTTGGACACGGTCCTGGTTGGAGCCACGCTGATTGTCGCGGCCGTCTACCACGGTTTCGTTTCCCGTCTGGTGGCCAATTCCAACCTCAACCTCCTGCGCTTTTCCGGCGATCTGTCTTTTCTATTTCTCCACCTCGGGCTCGTCTTCTTTTTGCTCACCTGCGGCTGCGTTGTTTGGCTCTTCTTCCGCCTCGTCCGCCTTCTTTCGCCGCGCTGGTCGGTCGCCCTTCCGCCTCTCATCTGGACCCTGGGAATTTTTTGGCTCGCCTATGGGACCGGGTCCGGCATCCTTCGGCTGCTGATCCCGATCATTATTCTCGTCCTCGGCTATCTCATCTCCAACCGATTCTTGTCCTCGAGAAGTCGGGCGCCCGTCTTTGCCCTGATTTTCCTGGCGGCGCTCCTCAACTCCACGGAACTCCATCTTCAGTCCTCCGCCCGCGTCGGTTCCCTCGTCCAGAACTTCCTGCGTAGCACCATCCTGGCCCAGGAGGACTGGGCCGACTTTATCATCCAGCAATCTCTCCCTGAGATCGAAAAGAGAAAAGCGTTCATCCTGGCCTTCTTCCGCAATCCCGATCCGTCTCCTTTCGCCCGATCCCTTTGGGAGAGCACGCTGGCGGCTAAGTTCAACTGGTATTCGATCCTGGAGGTTCTCGACGCCGAGGGCGGGGTCCTGTCGCGCTTTTCTCTCAACATCTCTCAGCTTTATCAGCCGGAGATCGAGCTGCCGCTCAGCCCTACCTGGAGAGTCTCCAGGGTGAACGTTCCCTCCCTGGGCAAAGAAAGAGAATTCATCCTGGCTTACAAAGACTGGTACTCTCAGGATCAATACGTGGGCCGGATGACCTTTTCCCTGGCCATCGACCCGGAGATGCTGCCGTTCCTCTATTCCGCCAACCCCTATTTCGAGCTGCTCAAAGTCAGCCTGCTCCCCTCCCTCAACCAGCAGGAGTTCGGGTTTGCCATCTTCGACGGTCGGGGCAAGCTTGTCTTCAACCCCAATCGGATCTCTTCCGGGATGGCGGCCAGCACCCTGGAGCAAATCGAGCGCTCCCCCGAGGGCATGTGGTCGTCTTTCCGGGACAAGGGCAGATCCTTCAGGTCATTTTATTTCCCCTTTCAGAACAGGGTCTATGCCTTTCTCCTCCCTCACAAAAACATTTTGGGCCTGACGGTCGAGTTCCTGAAGCTCGCGATTTTCTATCTCGGCCTAGGCTTTCTTTTTCTCGTTCTGATCCCGGCCCTGATGGGACGAAAGAAACTGGCGAGTTACCTGTGGTCTTTCTCCAGCCGCGTCAACGCCGCCTTCATCGTCATCACGGTGATTTCCCTACTTCTCTTTACTCTGTTCTCGCACCGTTTCTTCACCCGGACCTTCAGCCAGCGGTTTCTGGAGGAGGCGGAAGTCCACGCCAATTTCGCCCGGAACATCATGCAGGATTTCGTCGCCCTTCAGCAAGAGGAGAAGGCCACTCTCATCGCTCCGACCGACGACCTTGTCCTCTGGATCAGCTCGGCCATCGCCACCGACGTCAACCTCTACGGGGAGGGCCGGCTGATTTCCTCCAGCCGGCGCGAATTTTTCGACTGGGGATTCCTGCCCGAGCTCATCGACGGGGAAGCCTATTACCGGATCCGTTACGAGAACAAACCGTTCGACATCCAAAGGCCGAGGATCGGCGGCTATTCCTATCAAAGCCTGACCATTCCCTACTCCATTCGCCGGACACAGTACTTGATCTCCCTCCCCTTTCCCTTCGAAGCGCAGGAGATCGCCGGCGCCACCGAGGAGCTGGTCGAATTCCTCGTTTTCATCTCGGCGTTTCTTATCCTCTTCGTCCTTCTCTTCGCCCGGGGAATCGGCCGGATGATCATCTCACCCGTGAAGAAGCTCCTGGCCGGAACTAGGGAGGTGGGTCTCGGCAACCTGGAGATCGCCGTCGAACATCGCTCCCATGACGAGATGAAATCCCTGGTCGACGGGTTCAACGCCATGGTCAAGGATCTGAAGAAGCACCAGCAGGAAATTGCCGACCTGAGCAAGAAGGTGGCCTGGGCGGAGATGGCCCAGAAAGTGGCCCACGAGATCAAGAACCCGCTGACGCCGATCCAGCTCTCCGCCGAACATATCCTCCGCGTCTATGACGACAAGAGCGGGGATTTCGAAAAGGCGCTCCGCGAATCCGCTTCCTATATCATCGGCGAGGTCGAGAACTTGCGGCGCATTGCCCAGGAGTTCCTGGAGCTCTCCCGAGTCACTAGCCTCACCAAGGAGGTCTTTGATTTGAGGGAGGCCATCGGCGAAGTGGTCTCCCCCTACCGGAAGGTCATCTCCGAGAGGATCCGGTTCCGGGAAGTTGTCGAGGGCGATAAATTCCCTGTCGAAGCGGACAAGTCCAAGATTAAAATCGCCTTCCGGAACATCTTCATCAACGCCATCGAAGCCATCCGTGGTCGCGGTGAAATCGAGATCCGGCTGCGGGCAGAAAAGGAGAATCTCGTCCTGGTCATCCGGGATTCCGGCATCGGAATGGCCAAGGACCTGGTGGAGAGAATCTTCGACCCCTACTTCTCCACTAAAGACGTGGGCACCGGACTCGGCCTTCCCATCGCTAAAAAGATCATCGAGGACCATGGCGGAACCATCCGGGTTGAGAGTGAGGTCCAGAAGGGGACGGCCATCACGATCAGCCTGCCCAGGAAAGACTAGGGCTGGAATTTTCCCCCGAACTGTGGAAGAATAGCGCCATGTCCAATATCCTGGTTGCCTATTACAGCCTCACCGGGAATACGAAAATGGTAGCCGAAGCCATCTTTGAGGCGCTTCCCCAGCCCAAGACCATCAAACCCATGGCCGAGGTCGAGAACCTGGAAAAACACGACCTGATTTTCGCCGGCTTTCCCGTTCAATCGCACGGCGTGCCGTTTAAGGCAGAGAAGTTCCTCCAGAGCATCCCCAAGGGCAAGAAACTCGCCCTCTTTTCGACCCACGGCTCCTTGACCGGCAGCCGCCTTTCCAGGGAGGCGATCGAGCATGCCGTCGTCATCTCCTCCAAGGCCAAACTGATCTCCACGTTTTCCTGCCGGGGTAAGGTCTCGCCGCGGGCGCTTGAAGTCTTGAGCCGCTCTCCGGAGCACGAAGCCTGGGTGGACATGGCGGCTTCAGCCAGCACCCACCCCAGCGAACACGATCTCGAGGAGGCCATGGCTTTCGCCCGCTGGGTGCTGACCCTCAGCCGCCAGCGGGGCTAGCTTTCCTAGCACCGGATTTTCGACCCTGCCGAATTTCCATAAGCACTCCGTTCAGGCTTCGGGGATGGACAAAGGCAACAAGGACTCCCCCCGCCCCGATCTGAGGGATATCTGACACAAAACTAAGGCCAGCCCGGCTGAGTTCTCGCATCGCCGCTTCGATATCGTCTACCTCGAGGGTGAAATGTTGTATGCCCTCGCCTCGAGATTTCAGGAACTTGGCGACAGGAGAGGTAGCGCCGAGCGGAGCAACCAGCTCGATCTCTGGGCCTTCGGCGAAGCGGAGATGGGCGAGACGCACTCCCCTCTCGGGGATCTCCTCGATCGGGCCCCGCTCGGCGGCAAACAGAGCCGACCATCTTCCCAGGCTCTCTTCCAGGTCGCGCACGGCGATCCCGATATGGTGGATACCCCTGACCTTCATCTCTTCTCCCTCAGGCGGGCGATAAGGCTGTCGGCGACGGTATAGGGATCGGTCCGGCGATGGTAGATCTCGTCCACATACTCTTCAAAAACGGAATCCGGGATGCCCTGGCTGATGAGCCGGTCGATCTTCTCCCGGGTCACATCCCGCAGCATCCAGGCGAGCAGCCGTTTCCTGCGGACCTCCTGGACGCGCCGGTCTCGCCTCCCCATCAGGCGGTCGACCTCGGAAAGCATCCCGTCTATCCCTTTTCCCTTGGTGGCCACGGTCTTGATCACAGGCGGTTTGTCTTTGTCCGGAAGCCCCAGGTCCAGCATTGCCCTAAGCTGACGTTCCATCTTCTCGGCGCCGGGATGATCGGCCTTGTTGATAACGAAGATGTCGGCGATCTCCATGATCCCGGCCTTGAAGGCCTGGATCTCATCGCCCGCATCGGGAGTCAGGACGACGAGGACGAGGTCGGCCAATTTGACGACTTCCACTTCGTCCTGACCGACTCCGACCGTTTCGACGAGAACGTAGTCCTTGCCTGCGGCTTCGAGAATGGCGATGGCCTCGCCCGTGGCCCTGGCCAGCCCGCCGAGATGGCCCCGAGTGGCCATGCTGCGGATGAAGACCTCGGCGTCGACGCTGTGCCGCATCATCCGGATCCGATCGCCGAGGATGGCCCCCCCGCTGAATGGAGATGACGGGTCAACGGCCACGATCCCGATCTTGCACCCCGCCGCGCGCAGCCGGCCGATGAGCTGATCGACCAGCGTGCTCTTGCCCGTGCCCGGCGCTCCCGTTATCCCCAGCACGACGGCCTCTTTTCGCCGGGTGAAGACCTGCCGCATCAGCCGCTGGGCGGCGGCGGAGTCGTTCTCGACGAGAGAGATCGCTTTGGCTATGGCCCGGGCGTTCCCTCGCCTTATCTCTTTGATCAAATCGCTCAGTACTCCGACAGGACCTTTTGGGCGATAATCCAGCGCTGGATCTCGGAAGTCCCCTCGCCGATCGTTCCCAACTTGGAATCGCGGTAGAACTTCTCGACGGGATAGTCCTTAGTGAAGCCATAACCGGCCAGGATCTGGACAGCATTCGAGGAGGCCCGGACAGCCAGCTCCGAGGCAAAGAGCTTGGCCATGGCCGATTCTTTAGGGATCCTTTTTCCCTGATCCTCCAAGAAGGCGGCCCGGTAGGCCAGCAGTCGCGCCGCATCGAGCTCGGTGAAACCGTCGGCCAGCATCCACTGGATGGCCTGGAAATTGGCGATCGGCTGGTCGAATTGGACCCGCTCCTTAGCATATTTCAAGGCGGCTTCCAGCGCGCCGGCCGCAACCCCCAGTGAAAAACCGGCGATGCTCACCCGGCCGCCATCCAGGATGGCCATGGCCGAGCGGTAGCCGTCATTCTCCTTCCCGAGCAGGTTCTCAACCGGAACCTGGACGTCTTCGAAGATGAGCTCGGAGGTGTCGGCGGCCCGGATCCCCAGCTTGTCCTCCTTCTTGCCCGGCCGGAATCCCGGCATCCCTTTTTCCAGGATGAAAGCCGAGATACCGTTTCTTCCTTTGGCCGGGTCGGTGACCGCCATAACGACACAGACCTCGGCGAGAGAGCCGTTGGTGATGAAGAGCTTGGTCCCGTTGAGCAGCCAGTGATCGCCTTTCTTCTCTGCCCGGGACTTCATGGCGGCCGCATCGGAGCCGGCTCCCGACTCTGTCAGGGCCCAGGCGCCGAGGGTTTGGCCCGAGGCCAGCCGGGTCAGGTATTTTTCCTTCTGGGCCGGCGTCCCGAAGAGGTTGATATGGTTGGAGCAGAGGGAGTTGTGGGCGGCGACCACAAGCCCGACCGAAGGGTCGACCTTGGATATTTCCTCCAGGATGATGACGTAGTCGATGTAGGAATACCCGCAGCCTGAATATTCGGGCGGAATGATGATGCCCAGGAGCCCCAACTCGGCCAGTTTATTGGTCAAGACAGCGGGCCACGTGCCTTTCTCATCGAACTCCTTGATGAGCGGTTGAATCTCTTTCTGGGCAAAATTGCGGATCGTTTCCTTGAGGCTCAGCTGATCTTGAGAGAACGAGAAATCCATAGACCTCTCCTCCTTGTCCGAGCGCTTTTTTCATCTTACTTTTTGGAGGACAAAGAATCAAGGGGGTTATTTTGCCTTATTCTTTCTCGATGATGACCGATGCACTCCCTACCGCTCCCCTCCCCGTCTCCAGGTTCCGGATGATCACGCGGCATTCGTACTTCCCCGGAGGAAGGTCAAAATCCGCCCGGTGGGCGACTTTCTCTTTTGGGCGGTCAGCGGCTGTTTTCACTTCCCGTTTGAGCTCGATCGTATTTCCCCTCTCATCGAAAACGATGCTAACTATCTCGAACTTGCCCTGCCGGACATCCTGGATCTTGTCGAGGGGAAGTTCGGCGGCGAGGCAGAGATTGGCCTTCCTGTCCGGAGGACAGGTCAGCTTGGCCACGGGAAACCGGACCGGCACCTGGGACATCGGATCTTCGTTCAGGGCCAGGTCGACGAGATGGAGCATCTTCTCGAGCTCGCTGTATTCCCGGAAGGACTTGGGGCTGTAGTATCCTTTCTGGGCATGGACTTCGCATCCCGGCCGGACGACCTCGACTTTGAGTTGATGGAAGGCGCCGTCCCATTTCTCATCGATGGAGTACCCCAGGACATAATAGCAGCCGGTCAGGTTCTGGATCTTCTCGATGTGTTTCTCATAGTGGTTGATATTCCCGAAATACTTGCCGCCGGTGGCGCTGCTGATCTTCTGAAGGGTGAATGCGCCCATGGTCCGGAGGTCTTTCTTGAGGCTCGCTCCGATCTCTTCGGTGTCCAGAGCGTAAATGATGCAGTTCGAAGCGGCCAATTCGTTGAGCATGTCCTCGTACCTCTGCTTGAGAAGGGACTCCCCGAAGCTCCCAAAACGTCCGTCCCCATAAGGAGCCTGGATCCCGTAGATGAGGGAATATGGGACCCCCGAGGAGAGAAAAACGATGCTCTTCTGACCCGGCTCATAACGTAGAGCCAGCGCCAGGTCTTTGAGACGTTCGGCAAATATTAGAGCTTGGAGATCTCCCTTTTCCGCGAACACCCACGACTTCAAGTCTGGTTTGGCCTCGAGGTCGGGTTTGGCGCCCATATCGGGGAGACTTTTTTCATTCCCCCGGAGCGTGGCTTTACCCCAGCCGGCGGCATCGGCCGGGTTCTGCCCGGTGACCGCCTCGTAATACTTTTCCTGGAGATTGTCCACCCGGCCAGAGACCTTCTTCAAGCCGAACGCCTCGACGACGTCCCGGACCTTCGGGTGGTCGGAGGTCAGATACTCCCAGAGCTGCAAGCCACCCATGCCGGAATAGGAGAGGACACCGACCTCATCCGTCGGCCGGAGCTGTGTCTCGATGAAATGAAGGGCCGCTTCCTTGGCCTTGACGATGCCCCTGGGGTTGTTATAGGCGAAATCAAAAAGAAAAATGAACTTGCGCGGCATCAGGTCGCGAGGCGGCTGGAGAGGCGTCGCCTCGAGGCTTACCGGCGGGGACTCGGCTTCCGGAGAAGGAAGGTTCAGAGAATGCCGTTCGAACTCGCTGATCGCCTGGACCCGTCCGTTGTCATGGACGAGAAAATCCTCTTTCTGGAGGTCCAGGACGGGGTTCCCCTTCTTGTCAACGACAAAGACCTGGACGAGCTTCAGTGTGACGACGACTTCATAGCGGAGCTCTGCCTTGTCCTGCCGTTCCTGGATTGAAGGCAGAAAAGACCCGGGAGATGAAGGCACTTGCATGATGAGCAGGAGGGCGGCTGCCGAAAAGGAAAAACTCTTCATTTTCCCGAGGCCATGAATTCATTTTAGCTCTGTTCGCTTCGGCAAGCAAGCAGTGCGTCCCGGCGCATTGACAGCCACCTTTGATTCGGCTACATTCGAATGATGATCCTCGGTTTTTTCCGGCTCGTTTTCTATCTCAGCGTCGCCTATGTCATCTACCTCTTTCTCAGGCTTTTATTCTCGCCGCGCCGCCCCGCCCGCAGCCAACCAAACAGCCCGCAGCCCTCGGGAGTCATGGTCAAGGATGAAACTTGCAACACCTATCTTCCCCGGGAAGAGGCCATCCTAGAAAAGGCGGAAGGGAAGGACTATTACTTCTGTTCTCAGGAATGCCGGCAGAAATTCTTGGAGCAGCGAAAGACCCGGCGCTAGGACCAGGCGATCCGGAAATCCCCGAACTCGCCCCGGAAATCTTCCCAAGTCACCTCAACATTCTCGACCTCAGCCGTAGCCGGACCCTGCTTCAGCCGGGCGATCAGGTCTTCCAACCGGTCCATTTCACCTTCGGCCAGGACCTCGACACGGCTGTCCCTCAAGTTCCTGACCCAGCCCGTTAGACCCAGAGAGGCCGCCCAGCGCCGGGTGTGGTCGCGGAAGAAGACTCCCTGGACGCGACCGGAAACAAAGACCCGAGCCCTGGCTTTCATAGGACGTGTCGATATGGTAACATAGCCCCGCCAGCCCGTAAAGTCCGGTGCAGGCCGATAGACAGAATCGAAATTACTAATTGATAAAACTATGGATAGGGTCCTGCTCTCGATTGCCGGATACGATCCGTCGTCAGGGGCCGGGGTTCTCTTGGACGTCGCGGTCTTCCGCCGCTTCGGTTTCCTCGGCACGGGAATCCTGACAGCCGTCACCGCTCAGAACAGCCGACGTGTCACGGACGTCCGCTGCCTCGGCCGCCGGTTTCTGCTCGGCCAGTATGAAACCCTCGTCCGGGACGTCTCACCAGCCGGAATCAAAGTAGGCATGCTGGGCTGCCGCGGGAATATCCCGGCCCTGGGCCGTATCCTGGCTCGGCACGCGGACATCCCGATCGTCGTCGACCCCGTCCTCAGGTCGGGCTCGGGCCAGTGGCTGCTGGAAAAGGACGCCATTCCTTCCTATCTCGCCCGGATCAAAGGCCGGGTTTCCGTCCTGACTCCAAACCTCCACGAGGCAGCCCTGATTTCCGGCGTCCGCTTGAGAGATCCGGAGGCCATGAAAGAGGCCGCCCTCCGGATCGTCGACCGCATCGCCGCGCCCTGCCTGGTCAAAGGCGGACACCTGGCGCGAAAGATTGTGGACGTTCTCTATGACGGCCGGAAGTTCTACCTTTTCCCCCACGAAAAGGTGCCCGGCGATGTTCATGGCACCGGCTGCTTCCTGTCCTCGAGCCTGCTCAGCTATCTCGCCATGGGAAAGTCGTTGGTGGAGGCCTGCGCCCTTGCTTCCGAATTCACCCGGGCGGCAATCCGGAAGGCTGTGCGCTTAGGAAAGGGACGGAAGATATTTTTCTTGTTTTGATTCCCGCAGAATTTTTACTACCGGTTCTCGCCTTGCGCAGGAGCCCCTTCCTGCTCGATGACGTCATCGGCCCGCGCGATGACCTGGGGAGTGAACTCCACGCCCTGCATCTTGGCCGCCGCCAGGTTGAGGTGGAGCCGGACCCGGCTCATTGATTGGAGGGGGATGAGGCCGGGATCTTCGCCGTTCTTGACCCGGGCGGCGATCTCGCCGGTTTTGTAGCCCATTTCGAAAAAGTCCCAGCCCATTGCGGCGCAGGCTCCCAGACGCGTAAAAAGCGGGAACCCTCCAAAGAGAGGGACTGCATTTTCCCTGGCCAACCGGCCAAGCGACTCAAAGGAGGCGTTGATTGTGTTGTCGGAGATCGGAAAGATAAGATCGACCTTTTTGTTGAGCAGAATCTGCCCAGATAAGAGGACTTCGTTGATGTTGGCCACGGGCACGGCAATCACTTCGAACCCCAACTCCCCCGCCCCGTCCCGCAGGAGCTGGAGGTAGTACTCCGAGTTGAGCTCGGCCGGCGTCCAGATCGTCCCGATCCTCCTTGCGCCGGGCAGCACCTCGCGGATAAGAGCCAGTGTCTGTTTGATCGGAGCGGTGGAGGCGACTCCGGTGATGTTGCGGCCGTGGTTTTCGGCCGACCGGCCCACGCCGAGAAGATGCGGATTCGCCACCGAAGTAAAGATGACCGGAGCCCTCGGAGCGGCCATCATGGCCGCCTGGAGGCACTGCGTGGACAGGGCGACGATCATGTCCGTCCTGCGGTCGACATACTCCTGGGCAATGCGCCGGGCCTCCGTGACATCACCCATGGCGTTCCGAACCACGAGCCGGACGTTGACTCCGTCCCTGAGGCCGTTGTCCATCAGGGCCTGGATGAATCCTTTCCGGGCTTCGTTCAGAGTCGGGGCGTCGGTGATCTGAAAAATGCCCAAGGTGTAGAGCTTTTCGGCCGGCCTCCTGCAGGTACTGGAAAGCCCGGCCAGGCAAAAGAGAAAAGCCAAGCCGACGATGACGCGTCTTCTCATCGCACCGCTTTCTCAAAAGCTTCTGGCGCGATGTTGCCGCCGCTCGCCACCAGTACGACTTTCTTTCCGGCCAGCCGGGCCCGGTCATTCATCAGGCCGGCCAGGGAGAGCGCTCCCGCCCCTTCCACCTTCTTTTGATGGTGCTCCCATAAAAGCGACATGGCCCTTTTAATCAGCGGCTCTTCGGCGAGGATAATGCCGTCGAGAAGCTCACGGCACAGCGGGAAGGTGATGCAGCCGGGCTCAAGACCGCCGGCAACGGCGTCGGCGATGGTCTCCTTTTCGGTGATCTCGACGATTTTTCCGGCGGAGATCGAAGCGGCCATAATGGCCGAGTGGGAGGGCTCGACGCCGTACACTTTGACCGCTCGAACGGCCTTTTTGAGGCAGCCGGCAATCCCGGCGATGAGGCCTCCGCCGCCGACCGGCACGAGCGCCGCGTCGACGCCCGGAAGGTCCTCCAGGATCTCCAGGCCGATCGTGCCCTGACCGGCGATGATCTCCTCGTCATTATAGGGAGAGATGAAAGTCCTCCCCGTCTCCCCGGCCAGCCGGCGAGCCCAGATCTCAGCCTTCTCGCAACTGTCTCCGTGGATGATGATTTCGGCCCGCCCTTTTTCCAGCCGTTCTCGTTTGGCTGCGGCCACGTTCTGAGGGAGGACGAGAGTCAACGCAACTCCCTCCATCTCGGCCGCCAGGCTGACACCCAGGCCGTGGTTTCCGGTAGAGGCCGAGACAACGCCCTTCTCCTTTTCCTCCGGGGACAAAGAGCGGACCTTGTTCAGGGCTCCGCGGAACTTGAACGAGCCGGTCCGCTGCTCGCTTTCCCATTTCAGATAGACCTCAACTCCCATCAGGCCGCTCAAGACTGGAGAGAATTCGAGCGGTGTTCTCCGGATATCGGACTTGATCCTGGCGTAAGCAGCGATAATCTTTCGGGTTAAATCAGGACAGGTCATTTCGTCTTCGCCCGCTATTTCTCAACTCCAGTTTAACGTGTTTTGGAGTCTTTTGC
>Ga0315277_10007878_pt1 | contig 13748 bp, 12 predicted proteins | sample YL17G05_15_MG_FD_203695 | JGI IMG/M metagenome (GOLD analysis project Ga0315277, IMG submission 203695) | Sediment microbial communities from Yellowstone Lake, YNP, Wyoming, USA - YL17G05_15 | ecosystem: Environmental > Aquatic > Freshwater > Lake > Sediment | place: USA: Wyoming | collected...
TGTCCCCTACGGCCAAGGCCGGGTTGTCCTGCTGGGGATTCCCGTCCAGTTCCGGGCCCAGCCCCACGGGACCTTCAAGCTCTTCTTCAACAGCCTGTTCTGGGCCGCCGCCAAGTAACCGGGCGGGCCGCCGCCAAGTAGCCGGGCCTGGGATCAGAAACTGAACGCGAGTCCCAGGCTGAGGCTTCGGCCCGGCTCTTCCATGGCCTCGGGATCGGGCCTGGCGAGATAGGTTCGATCCGAGAGGTTCGAGATGACCGCGTAAACACTGAGCCTGGAGTCGAGCCGGTAGGCGGCCTTGGCCCGGAAGATGCTGAAGCCCGGGATGACGATTTCGGCGGGGCCCGGGTCGGACTTTTTCGTCTGGAAGATCGTTTCGAACTCGGCCGAGAAGCGTCCCGCCCAGGCTTTTGTGCCCAAGGCGGCCCGAAACGGCGGGACATCGTTCAAAGGGAGCTCGGTCGCCAGGCTTTTGCCGGCCATGACGTACAGGTTGCCGAAGAGTTTCCAGCCCTGGACGGGGAAGTATTCGACCTCGAACTCGATGCCCCGGATCCGGCCTCGCTCGATGTTGCCGTAAGTATAGGTTCTTTCGGCCACCAGGTAGCGCTCGATCATGTCGTCGATGGAATAGACGAAGCCGTAGAAACCTGCGAACAACCGTCCCGTCATGACCTTGATCCCGCCGTCGAGGCTGAGGCCGGTCTCGGGCTTGAGGCCGGGATGGGCGATGATAAATCCGCGGCCCGAAATCCCGGTGTAGAACTTCTCGCTCAGAGTCGGGGTTCGGTAGGCGCGGGAGACGTTGGCGAAGGCGACGAGCCGCTCGGAAACCTTCCAGGAGGCGGCCAGGAATCCGGTCTGGGCATTCCGGGCATCGCGGGCGACTGGGGCGGACGGGCCTCCGGGTTTGGCGCTCGTGACGAGATGGTCGAACCGGACGCCGCCGACCAGATCCAGGCCGGGGATGCCCGCGTAATCGGCCGATAGGAATAAGCCGGCGTCCCAGCGGCGGCCCTCGACATAGGGCGTTTCCTCGGTCGTTTTTGTGACGGAGCCCGACTCGTTGAAGGACCGGTCCGTGTTATGGGTTTCCGCCCCGAGCCGCCCGAACAGGTCGACGCCCCCGTTGAACCAGAACGTCTTTCCGGTCTTCCGGCCGAAGGCGATCTGGAAGCCCAGGTCGCTGCCTCGGACTTTGCTCAGGGACTCCTTCGTTTTATAGACGCCGATCTGATCCGTCCGCGTCTCGATGCTGTTGGGGTTGACGAAGGCGTGGACGGACAGGTCTCCGCCGCGGCCGTCGATGTTCTTTTCGACCCAATGGAGCTGGGCCAGGTTCTGGCTCTCGAGAGGATACCAGGTCGGCTTGGTCGAGCTGCTGCGATTGGGTTTCCCGATATCCTTCCCCCGCGCCCCGAGTAAGCTGAGCTTGATATCCCGCTTCCCGGTCTCCCAGCTGAACTTGCCGAATAAATTGGCTTGGCCGTATTGGGACTGGAGGACCTCGGCTTTGGGCGAGGAATAATTCCCGGCGTCGGCGCCTTGAAAAGACAGGTAGTACCCGGCAGGGCCTTTCCGCCCCTGCAGAGACAATCCGCCCCCTTTTTCTCCATTGATCGAGCCGTAGCGGAGGCCGGCTTTCCCGGACAGCAGCCGGCCGGTCGAGGCCTGTTTGGTCAAGATATGAATGACCCCGCCCACGGCATCGGACCCGTAGAAAACCGAAGAGGGGCTGCGCAGGATTTCGATCCTTTCAATATCTTCGGGAGCAACGAAGGAGCCGCTCGGGCCGGTCCGGCGATCGCTGGTCAGGCGGGCGCCGTCGACGAGGATCAGGATCCTGTTCCGGGCCAGGCCGCGGATGCTGGGGACGAGCGAGAATCCGCCCGATCCCAGGTTCGTGACGCCCGTCATGGTCTTAAGCCCTTCGGCGATGTTCGAGGGCATGGATTCGGCGATGGTTTCCGAGGTGACGACGGATTCGGAGGCCGGGACGGCGAAGGAGGGCTCGGGATAACGAAGGGCCGTAACGACGACTTCCTCCTGCCGGCGGATAAGCGGAACCAGGATGATAGTCATTTCGAGGACCGGGCCGGGGCCTGCGAATCGAACCGTCTCGTCCGCGTAATCGGGATGGGAGACTTCAATCGTCCCCTTGTCGATGTCGGGAAGAGACAGCTCAAAGGCGCCGGCGCCGTCGCATTCCGTCCGGGCGCCGCTCGCCCTGTGCTGGACGGCCGCCCCGGCGACGGGCCGGCCGGCCGGAGTTACAACGCGCCCTTTGATGTCGACGGCCAACGCCGCGGGAGAGGATAAAAGGAAAATGAATAGCGCGGATCCTAGAAACCGTTCGCAATCGAGCTTTGCCATGTTCAGTCTCCGAAATGGAAGAATCATTTGAATTTGACCTGCCTGAAGGGAGGGTGGAAAGAGCCCGATGTCTTGATGACGAGGGAACGGTCTTTGCTGACGCGGAGAAGGGTGGCGACGGTCTTCCCCAGGACGGGATGAACGGCGCGCGGAGCGATCTCCGCGAGCGGGGCGAGGACGAAATTCCGTTCGGCAAGCCTCGGATGGGGAATGACGAGCCGGCGGGTCGTGATGATCCTGCGTCCGGCCAGGAGGATGTCGAGGTCGATCCGGCGCGGCCCCTTGTCCCGTTGCCGCCGTCTTTTCATCTCGCGCTCGATGTCTTGGAGGATCTCGAGAAAACGGGGCGGCGGCAGACGGGATTCGGCCACGAGGGCCATGTTGATGAACCAGGGCTGGTCGAGGACGCCGACCGGCTGGGTCCTGTAGAGAGAGGAAACCTTGAGGATGCGGGCGCCCCGCGCCTCGAGAAGGCGGACGGCCCTGGCCAGGTTCCCCGGTTTGTTCCCGAGGTTTGAGCCGAGGCCGAGAATATATCTCATCTTAGAAACCGCAAGGGTGGAAATGTTAGCACGCCGGTCGGAAGGATTCAACATCAGGCAAAGGGGCCGGGTGAATACCTTTCTCTTGTTACTTGAGGAGCCCGAAGCTTTTGAACACGCGCAGCACGGCCAGCGTCGTCCAGAGGTGGTCTTCGGCCGCGACCCGATTTCGGCTCGATTCCCAATGGCCCTCGGGACGCTGCCGGCGCAGAAGCCATCCCAGTCCTTTGCGGATGTTGATTCGGTCGGCCTTGAATCCGATCCGGGAGAGGGTGTCCAAGTTGCCGAGGAGTCCGGCCGACCAGAAGGGATAGCTGATCTCGAGCCAGGAGCTCTTGGCGATAGGATCGAGGGAAGCGTCGGGTTTCAGAAGGCGGTCCTGGAGCCATTCGCCCAGGCGTTGAACCTCCTTTTGGCCGCGACGGGACGGAGAGACGCTCAAGGCACGGAGGGTCATTCCGGCGCAGAAAAGCGTCTTATCCCCTTTCGGCCCGATCGGCTTTCCAGCGTCGAGCCTGCCGCAAGCCGCCAGCCATTCGCCTTTCCCCCTCCCCTGGTGGAGCAGCCAGCGAAAACCCTTTTCAACCCTGGCGTCTCCGTCGAACCCGAACCGGCACAGGATTTCGAGATTCAGGGCATGGAAGGTCAGGGAGTGATCATCGTTGGTCCCGGCCCGGAAGCAGCCGTCCCGGGATTGAATACCGAATAGGAAATTGACGGCGTTCCGGAGGCCGGCCGTTTCGGCGTCACAGGCGAAATCGTAGAGCCTGTAGAGATTCTGGAGGGTTAAGACTTCAGGCGGGATGGCTGGATTCGATGCGCGGACGGATGTGCCCGAGGCCCTCTTTTCCCTCCAGGAACCGTCCGGGAGCTGTTCCTCGAGGATACGGATTCGAGCTCCGTATTTCTCCAGATTTTTGAGTTCGCGGTCAGCGGGGACGCCGAGGATGTCTTTTTTAAGCCAGTACAGGATGGGCAGATGGCCCCGCGCCAGCAGATACTCGACCGCTTTTTCAATACTCATCAGGCGACCGGATTCGAGCCCCGTTCATCTCTTCTTCTTTCAATATTTTACGACGTCGCGGCCGGGAATGTCAATCGAAGCTTGTTCTCTATGCATCGTTGGTGTTCATGACCCGATTATTATGGGGATTGAAACGCCCGGCCTTTTTGAATTCTTTGGGAGCAGCTGGTATGATAATTCGGAAAGCGAGAGACCGGCATGAAACGCAAAGACGCTTGGCTCCGGATTCTATCGGCGATTCTGGTCGGAGCTTCCCTCACGACCTATTTCGTCCATTATCTCATCTTCCGCGACCTCCGCAACATCGTTTTTTACACGCTTCTGGACATCGGCTTTCTGTGCCTGAACGTCCTCCTGGTCGTTCTTCTCCTCGAGCGGCTCCTGGCCCAGCGCGAGAAGCGGTCCAAACTCGACAAGCTCAACATGGTGATCGGGACCTTTTTCAGCGAAGTCGGGCTGGAGCTTCTGAAGAGGTTCTCGGCCTTCGCCGCCAACGCCGCCGAGCTCGAAGGCCGAGTCCGAATCGCCCCCCACTGGGGACGGAAGGATTTCTCACAAGCGACCGAGGCGGCCCGGACTTTTGCCTACGAGATCCTTCCCGACCGGGGGAAGTTGGCCGACCTCGGCGGATTCCTAACCGCCAAACGGGTTTTCCTGATCGGCCTCCTCGAGAATCCCAGCCTCCTCGAACATGAGTCGTTCACGGACCTTCTCTGGGCCGTTTTTCATTTGGCCGAGGAACTCTCCTTCCGCAACAATTTGTTCAGGAAGCTTCCCGAGAGCGACCTCCAGCATCTGGCCGGGGACTTGAAAAGGGCCTATTCCCAAATGACGGGCATCTGGATAGATCATGTCCGGCACTTGAAGGAGAGCTACCCGTTCCTATTTTCGCTCGCCGCCCGTATCAACCCCCTGAACCCGGACGCGTCCGCCATCGTCCGATGAGGATCAGGCCGTAAGCGGCAGATGGACCGTGAAGGTGGTCCCGGTCCCGGGGCGGCTGACGACATCGATCGTCCCGTCATGGCGAAGGACAATGTGCTTGACGATGGCCAGGCCAAGCCCCGTCCCCCCCATCCGTTTGTCTCTTGATTTATCAACGACATAGAACCTTTCGAATAAATGGGGCAGGTGCTCCTCCGGGATGCCGATTCCGGTGTCCCGGACTTCAACGGCGAGGCTGCGGCCGTCTCGTCGGACCTCCACCGTGATCCGGCCTTTGTCCGTGAATTTCAGGGCGTTGTCAACGAGGTTCTGGAAAAGTTGTTCGAGCCGGAAAGGGTCGGCCTGAATATCCGGCAATCCCTCCTCGGCCCGGAGCTCGAGGATAATCCCTTTCTCCCGGATCCTGGGCTCGAAGCCGCGCAACATCTCGCCCAGAAGACGGGACACGGCGACGGGCTGTCTGTCCAGCGCCGTCCCTTTTTCTTCCAGGCCGGAAAGGACGATCAGGTCTTGGACGATGGCGATGAGACGGTCCGTGTTTCGGCGGATGACCTCAAAGGCCCGCCGGTTCGCTTCGTCCGGACCGGGCTCCAGGGCGTCGGCGAATCCCTTGATGGCCGTGAGCGGGGTCCGCAGCTCGTGAGACACGTTGGCGACGAAATTCTTCTTGATCCGCTCCAGGTTGCGGACTTCGGTCAGGTCGTGGAAGGTCACGATCCTCCGCTCCCGAGACGGGACCCAGACGACGCCGGCCAGCAGGCTTTTATCGTTGACCAGAAACTCCTCGACCGCGGATTGTTTGGCCGCCTTGGCGCGGCCGATGAACTCCTGGAAGCCGGGATGGCGGACGACCTCCCAGAAATATTTACCGATGACCCCTTCGGTCCGGCACAGAGACAGGCAGCTCCGGTTGGCCAGCAGGATCCGATCGTCGGGCCCGATCACCATGAGACCTTCCCGGATCGACCCGATGACCTGGCTGAGCTCGTCCTTCCGGGCCTCCGCTTCCTCGAAGAGCGTTTTGAGCCGAACCGTCATGGCGTTGAAGCTTTCGGCCAGATCCCTGAGCTCATCCTTATTCCTGACAAAAACCTTGGTCTGGAAATCCCCGGCGGCGACCTTTCGGGAGGCCTCCGTCAGCTTCCGGATCGGCCGGGACACATGCTTGGAGAATAGGAGCGCCCCACCCAGGAGGGCTAAAATGGCGACCGCAGCCAAGCGCATGATCCGCAAGCGGAGGGCGGCCAGCAGGCGGTCGATGTCCTTGAGATAGAGGCTGACCCGGAGGACGCCGACGATCCGATCCTGGTCCCTGAGAAGAAGGCCGACGTAGAGCATGTCCTCCTTCATTGTCGGACTCCGTCGACGGGAGACGCCGGTCTCGCCGGACAAGGCCGCAAGAATCTCGGGCCGGTAATGATGGGTTTCCATGGTCAGGGCGTCGGCCGTCGAATCGGCCAGGACCCGGCCTTGGGGGGTGACGACGGTGACTCGGACTTTCCCATCGGCGGCGGCCCGGCGGACGAGCGCCTCGAGCGCCGGCCTCCCGTCCTCGCCCAGGAGGGGGAGAATCCGGGGTGCCAGAACCCCGGCCAGGCTTTCCAGGCCGGCCGTCTCGCGGGCGATCCAGCGTGCGCGGATCGTCTGAAAGGAATAGACGAGGATCAAGCCGGACAGAACGACGACGACGATAACGAACGCGGCGAAGAGCTTGAAGAAGATTGATCGTTTCATTCTTCGATTTTATACCCCACTCCCCTGATATTTTTGATGAGGGCGGCGGCCGGCCCGATCTTGTCGCGAATGTTCTTAATGTGGACGTCGACCGTCCGGTCCAGGACGATTTTGTCATGGCCCCAGATGACGTCCAGGATCTGGTCGCGGGAGAAAACGCGGCCTCTCTTTCCGGCGAGCAGCTCGAGAATCTTGAATTCGGTCGCCGTCAACTCGACCGGCTTCCCCTGGACGGCCGCCTCGTGGCGGACGGAATCAATGACCAGGAGCCGCCCGATTTCGATCGTCCGCCGGGGCTCGGGCGCCTCGCGGCGCCTCAGGTGGGCCTTGACCCGGGCGACCAGCTCCCTGGCCGAGAAAGGCTTGGTCATGTAATCATCGGCGCCCAGCTCGAGGCCGAGGACCTTGTCCGTTTCCTCGGCGCGGGCCGTCAGGATCAGGACGGGGACGGAGGCCAGCCGATCCTGGCGGCGAAGCCATTTGGTGATCTCGAGACCGTCCGTGTCCGGAAGCATCAGGTCCAGGATGATCAGGTCGGGCACGGTCCGCTCCAGAAAGCGAAAAAAGGCCTGGGGAGAGGTGAAACCCTGGACTTTGAACCCGGCGGCTTCGAGCTGGAGCCGGACCAGATCGACGATGTCGGGCTCGTCGTCCAGGACGGCGATGATTCGCGGTTTCATGGCGGTCTCCGTCTTCATAATTATGTCTGGATAGCCCGAAAAGTAAAGAGCTATAATGAGGGCATGAAAACCGTGCTGGCCGTCCTTGTTTTCGCATCCTGGGCTCTGGGAGCTTCCCTGCTCCCCGAGAAGAATCTCATCAAAATCGGCTCGGCCGAAATCGCCGTCCTCTATGTCGGCCACGCCTCGCTCATCCTGGAGTTCCAGGGGAAGGTCATCCACGTCGATCCGGTCGGCCGCGAAGGGGATTACGCGGCTCTTCCCAAGGCCGATCTCATCCTGGTCAGCCACGAGCACTTCGACCATTTCGACCCGGCGGCGGTCGCCCTCATCGCCAAGCCGGGGACGGACATCATCCTGACCGAAGCCTGCCGGGAGAAGCTCGGAAAGGGAACCATCCTCCGCAACGGGGAGAGGACGACGGTCCAGGGGATTCCGGTCGAAGCCGTTCCCGCCTATAACATCGTCGGCATGAGGAGTCCGGGCGTCCCCTTCCATCCGCGCGGGCGGGGCAACGGCTACATCCTGACCCTGGGAGAAGTCCGGGTCTATCTGGCCGGGGATTCGGAGGCAACGTCCGAAATGAAGGCATTGAAGACTATCGACGTCGCTTTCCTCCCCGTCATGACCCCCTACACGATGTCGCCCGAGATGGCGGCCGAGGCGGTCCGGGCCTTCCGGCCGCGCATCGTCTACCCTTATCACTCGACCGACGAATTCCTGGCGCGGGCCCTGCCGCTCCTCAAGGACGTGCCCGGCGTCGATATCCGCCTCCTGAAAAAGTAGAGGCCCCGCTCCCCCGCCCTCAAGGAGTCTTGCAGCCACGCTCCTCGATGTGGTGCTTGATCGATTTGCCCTTGACGAGGTAGATGACGTCCTCGCCGATGTTGGTGGCGTGGTCCGCGATCCGCTCCAGGTGCCGCCCGATCAGGATGAGCTCCACGGCGCGCGGTATGGTCGCCGGGTCCTCCATCATATAGGTCAGGAGCTCCCGGAAGATTTGGTGATTGATCTGGTCGACCTCGTCGTCCCGCGCGCAAATCTGGCGGGCCAGCTCGGCGTCGCGGTTGACGAAGGCGTTAATGGAGTCCACGACCATGGCCTGGGCCAGCCCGGCCATGCGCGGGATGTCGATCAGGGGCTTGAGCAGAGGGACTTTGAGAAGCTCCGTCGTCCGCTCGGCGATGTTGACGGATTGATCGCCGATCCGCTCGAGCTCGCTCCCGATCTTCATGGCCGAGGCGATGAAGCGGAGGTCGCCGGCCATGGGCTGGCGGAGGGCCAGCAGGCGCAGGCAGACCTCGTCGATCTCGATCTCGAGGAGGTTGATCCGCTCCTCCTGTTCGAAGACCTGGCCGACCAGAGCCTCGTCGCGGTCCTTGAGGGCCTTGACGGCCTTGGCGATCGAATCCTCGGCTAATCCGGCCATCCGGAGGAGCTTCTCCTTGAGGTCTTTGAGTTCCTCGTCGAAGTGTCGTTCCATTGTAATCTCTCCTGCCTTGCTCCGGACCGGGGTTTCCCCCCTCATCCGAAGCGGCCCGTGATGTAATCCTCGGTCAGCTTGTTGGCCGGGTTCGTGAAGATCGCATCGGTCCGGCCGAACTCGATGAGGTCGCCCAGCATCATGAAAGCCGTGAAGTCCGAGACGCGGGCGGCCTGCTGCATATTATGGGTCACGATGACCACTGTATAGCTCATTTTCAGCTTCTGAATCAAGTCCTCGATCCGGGCCGTCGCGATCGGGTCGATGGCCGAGCAGGGCTCGTCGAACAGGATGACCTCGGGCTCGACGGCCAGGGCCCGCGCGATGCACAGCCTCTGCTGTTGCCCCCCCGACAGGGCGAAAGCGTTTTCTCCGAGCCTGTCCTTGACCTCGTCCCAAAGGGCCGCCTCGCGCAGGCTCTTTTCGACGGTCTCCTCGATCCTCCGGGGGTTCCGGAGGCCGTTGATGCGCAGGCCGTAGGCGGCGTTGTCAAAGATGGACTTGGGGAAGGGATTCGGCTTCTGAAAGACCATCCCGACCCGGCGCCGAAGGTCGACGACGTCGACTTCGGGAGCGTTGATATCCTCGCCGTCGAGAAGGATCCGACCCTCGACCCGGGCGCCGGGGATGACGTCGTTCATCCGGTTCAGCGTTCGGATCAAAGTCGACTTTCCACAGCCGGACGGCCCGATAACGGCCGTGACCTGGTTCACGGGACATACGAGATTGATCTTCTTGAGGGCTTGTTTGGACCCGTAAAAAAAGCTCAGGTCGCGGATTTCGATTTTGGCGTGTTCGGTCATGGTCAGTCTCTTTTCTTGCGCCGGAGACGGTAACGGATAACGACGGCGGCCATGTTCATCCCCAGGACGAGGACGATCAGGACCAGGGCCGTTCCGTAGGCCAGCGGCCGGACGGTGTCGATGGCGTGGTGCTGCGTCGACATGATGTACAGATGGTAAGGGAGGGCCATGAATTGGTCGGACAAGGACTTGGGGAGATAGGGCAGGTAGAAGGCGGCCCCGGTGAACAGAATGGGCGCGGTCTCTCCGGCGGCCCGGGCCAGACCCAGGACGGCCCCGGTCAACATACCGGGAATCGCGTAGGGCAGCACGTTCGTCCGGATCGACTGCCACTTCGTGGCCCCCAGGGCCAGGGATCCTTCACGGTAGGATTGAGGCACCGTCTTGAGCGCCTCTTCGCTGGCCGTGATCGTCCAGGGCAGCGTCATCAGGCCCAGGGTCAGACCGGCCGAGAGGATCGAGGTCCCGAACTTCAGGCTGTTGACGAAGAGGATGACCCCGAACAGGCCGTAGACGATCGAGGGGACGCCGGCCAGGTTTCGGATGGAAAGCCGGATGATCCGGGTCAGGCGCGTCTGGCGGGCGTACTCGTTGAGGTAGATCGCGGCGAACATCCCGAGCGGCACGGCCAGCAGCGCCGTCACCATTGTCACCAGGACGGTCCCCATGATAGCCGGAAAGATCCCGCCCTGAGTCATGCCCCGCCGGGGGGATTGGGATAGGAACTCCCAGGAGATGGACCCGGCTCCTTTCCTCCCGATGTCGTACAGGAAGAGGAGGAGGACGGCCAGGACGAAAAAGAGGCAGCCCCGGAGGAGAAGGAACCCGAGCGCCTGGACGAGCCGCTTCTTTTTCATTGCTCCCTCTCCTGGTACTTGCGGAGGAAGATGTCAGCGGCGAGGTTGACGAGGAAGGTCATCAGAAACAGGACAAGCCCGATCGCGAACAAGGCGTAGTAGTGGGTCGTGTAGTACGGGACCTCCCCGAGTTCGATGGCGATCCCGGCCGTCATGGTCCGGACCGAGCTCGTCAGCCCGTGGGGGAACGACCGGGCGTTCCCAGTCGCCATCAACACGGTCATCGTTTCCCCGATCGCCCTCCCCAACCCAAGCATGAACGAGGCGATGATGCCGGACAACGCGGCCGGGATTTTGACCCGGACGAGCGTCTGCCAGCGCGAACCGCCCAGGGCCAGCGAGGCCTCGCTGTAGGAGCGGGGAACGGCGTTGAGCGCGTCTTCGGAGATGCTGACGATGGTCGGAAGGGCCATGATGGCCAGCAGGAAGCTACCGTTGAGGGCATTGAGCCCGTTGCCGAGCCTGAAGATCTTTGCGATGGCCGGACCGAAGAGCACGATCCCTAGGAACCCGACCACGATTGAAGGAATACCGGCCAGGATCTCGACGACCGGTTTGACGATCTCCCGGACCCGCCAGTGGGCGACATCGGAGAGATAGGAGGCCACCCCTAGCCCGACCGGGACGGCGATGACCATGGCGCCGAGCGTCACGAGCAGGGTGCTCCAGATCATGGCCAGGATTCCGTATTCGGCCTTCTCGGGCGAGGTCGGGTCCCAGCGCGGCGACATCAGGAACTCCCCGATCCGGATCTCCTTGAAGGCGGGGACGGAGGTCGAGACCAGCAAGACGAAGATCCCGGCCAGGACGAGGACGGCCAGGATCCCGTTGGCGAAGAAGAAGGCCTTGATGGCCGATTCCTTGAGCCTGGATTTCCGAGTCCTTGTGCGGACGATGTGTGTGTTCATTGGCGTTACTCCCCCAGCAGAAAAGGAAGGACGGGCCGGGGGGCGGCCGCCCCCCGGCCCGCCGGGTTTGGGGGAGTTATTTGAGGTTGTTCTCGTTGGCGGCCTTGTGAGGAGCGCCGATCGTGAAAAAGCCTTCGCGCTCGACGATGGCCTGGCCCTCGGGGCCCGTCTCCCAGGCGATGAACTTGGCGACGTCGCCGGAAGGCTTCCCGTTCGTGGCCTGGTAGAGGGGCCGGGCGATCAGGTACTTGCCGGAGTCGACGGCGGCTTTGTCCAGGGGCGAGTAGGGCTCGCCGCCCTCGGTCATGGAGATGGTCAGGATTTTGAGGCCCTTGCGGATCTTGCCGTCCTTGTCGTAGAGGTAGCCGACGCCGACGTAGCCGACGCCGCCCTGGTCCTGGAGGACGCTCTCGATGATCTGGGCGTTGCCGTTCATCTCTTTCATATCGGTCGAGTAGTTTTTGTTGCCCAGGACGTGCTCCTGCATGAAGACGTAGGTCCCGGAGTTGGACTGGCGGCCGTAGAGGAAGACGGCCTTATCCGGCCCGCCGACGATCTTCCAGTTGCGGATCTCGCCCCGATACAGGGCGCCGACCTGAGCCATCGACAGGGAGTTCAGGGGGTTCTTCTCGTTGACGATGACACTCAGGCCGTCAACGGCGATGACGAAAAACCGGGGGCTCACGCCCTTCTCCCAGGCCTGGTCGATTTCCTTCGGCTTCCACTCGCGGGAGTGGTTGGCGACGTCGCAGGTCTGATTAATAAGGCCGGTGATCCCGGTCCCGGAGCCGCCGCCCAGGATGGCGATGGCCGTGCCAAGGTTCTTGGCCATGAACTCTTCGGCCAGGATCTGGACCAGGTTGACCATAGTGTCGGATCCTTTGACCTGGATCATCTTCTTGGCCGGGGCGCCCAGGAGGAGCGCGCCGAGAAGGGCCAGGCTTGCGATCAGAAGCATTGCCTTTTTCATCTGTGTGTCTCCTTGTATGCCATTTTGATTCTAAGCCGCTGACTCAGAACGACATGAAGAAGGTCATGTTGAAGATGACATCGTTCTTCTTCGCCGAGTCCTGATAGCTCTGGATCCAGATGTTGGGCTGGAACTTGATGCTTGTATGCCAGGGCGCCCAGTCCAGGCCGGCGATAACGAGGCTCGTTTTGTCCTTGTCGACCTTGGAATTCGGCTCGTAGGCGTCGTAGCGGGCGAACAGCGCGAGCTTGTCGGTCGTGACGGTGTAGCGCCCGAACAGCGAGAAGCCCGAAACGTCGAAACGGTTGGTCCCGGTCAGGTAGAGGTCGTTACGGTAGACGAAGTATTCCGCGCCGATCACGAGGTTCTTGACCATCTCGAACAGCCCGTCGATCTTGTAGGTCGAAGCATTCTTGTCGGCCGCCTGTTTCTCAAAGTCCATGTACCCGACGAGCGAGAAGCCGGCCACGGGGACGAGCGTCGCCTGGGCCATGAGCTTCTTCCACGTGTCGGTCTCGGCGTGGGAATAATGAGAGCCGTTGCTGACCATGAAGCCGTAGCGGAGGTACTTGTTGAGAGAGCCCGTCAGGCTGACGCCGATATCGGCCGACGTGGCGTCGATTTCAACGCCGGTGATGTCCTTGTAGCCGTCCAGCAGCGTCTTGGCGACGCTCCGGTAGCCCCAACGCTCCTCGGCCGGCTTGAAGGTCAGGGTTTCCGTCATCCCGACCCTCAAGACGGACCGGGGGATCAGGTTGGAGTACTCGAAGTAGAGGTGCTTGACGAAGGGGCGGAGCTTGTCGTCCTTCTTCGTCTTGAAGGCGGAATCGACCGAGGTCAGGTTGGCCGTGTTGTCGGCGTCGTAGCGGAAGCGGAACTTGAGATTGTCGTTGATCTTGTTCTCGTAGGTGAAATAGGCTCGGCGGAAGGCGAAGTAGTCGTTCTTGAAGCTCGGCGTCGCGGGCGGAGCCGATGTCTTGGGGCCGTTGTCGGATACAAAATGAGTCCAGTCGAAGTAAATCGTGGTCCCAAAGGTCTGCTGGGCGTGAAGACCGGTGCCCAATCCGGCCAGTAATCCAGCCAGGACGAGGGCGGTTCGGATAGATTTCCGAGTGTTCATCCAATCTCCTTTCATGGACTATTACACGTGCATGATAGGAGACCTCTGTTAAGAACCGATGAAGGATGTATGAAGAAAAGATGAAACCAAAATTCCGGGCCTCATTGACCCGTTCGCCGACGCTACCCCGCCCTGACTCCGGGGAGCAGCCTTGCAGCACCCATACTAAGCCGGAAACGGCTTAGTATGAGTACTGCGAAACGCCTGCACTCACAAGCCGTCTCCGGCTTATGAGTACTGCGAAACGCCTGCACTCATGGCTTCCATGAGTGTCGATGGGTTGACAAAATGAAGAGTTAGACCCTACAA
>Ga0315277_10007879_pt1 | contig 13748 bp, 9 predicted proteins | sample YL17G05_15_MG_FD_203695 | JGI IMG/M metagenome (GOLD analysis project Ga0315277, IMG submission 203695) | Sediment microbial communities from Yellowstone Lake, YNP, Wyoming, USA - YL17G05_15 | ecosystem: Environmental > Aquatic > Freshwater > Lake > Sediment | place: USA: Wyoming | collected...
AAGTTCCTTCTCGATCGCCACGCGTCTTTCCTCACTATTGGTTTGTTCGGATTCCGTGGTAAGAAGGCGGATCTGCTGGGACAGCTCCGGACGGGGACCGAACTCCACAATCGTTTTCGTGCCGATCCGCGGATTGCCCAGGCAATTCGCCTCTACGCCGCGCACCGCGACGATGTGACCGCCGACCAACGAAGTGCCCATGGCCTTGAAGTATATCTTCTGCTCGGCGTATGCGTGGCTGTTGATCATCGCGGAGCGGACGTAGATGCTCCCTCCCGCGCACATATTGGCGTTCTCCGCGAACCCGATCGAGATATCCCCGCCGGCTTCCACCAGGATATCATCCTTGCCGTAGACGCCGCCATCCACCAGGATATCCCCTCCCGCCTTGAGAATTGCCCGGTCCACGGTGCCCTGGATCTTGATGGCGCCGTCCGCCTCCACGCTGAAAGACTCCTTGACGTCGCCGCGGATCACCACGTCCCCATTGAAGCGGATGTTGCCGGTGTGGAAATCCACATTGCCTTCAACCGTCATGACCCGGTCCACGGAAATGCGGCCCCGCTGGATTTTCACGCAGCCATCTATCTGGGAGAATGCTTTCTGCCCATCGGGACTTAGCTTTACATTCGTCCCCGCAGTGATGCGCGCCTTCTTGCCCTCGCGCGCCGGGAGAACCATCCCGAAAACGTCCTCGCCATTCTTGGGTGGAGCGGGCGGAATCACCTCCGCCAGCAGATCGCCCACCTTGACGTTGTTGATCTCATTCCGGGTCCGGAAGTCTATCTGATGGCTTTCATCCTCTTCCCATTGTTTCTCCGCCGGATCCGCCTCGAACAAGCAGTGGATGGAACCGTCCACCCCGAGCACCGGCTCTTTCCCCTGGGCCACAAGGTACATTTCGTTCTTCTCGAGGATGTTCGGGATCGCCTCCAACAGGCCCGCACGGGAGAGGTTTTTTAACCCCTGTTTGCCCAGATAGTCGAGGATAGCCTTCACCGTTTCCTCGGTCCTTTGCCATTCCGTCTTTGTTTCGCGGCAGAGGTAGGCCGCGAGCTTCCGGGCATCCATGCGGACACAGAAGGGGCTGTTGGGAATCGGTATATTGTGTTTGAGCGGCGCAATATCCATGGTGCAAGACAACTCCCGCGGTGCATTCTGCGGGATCAGTGCCAGTTGGTCAAGTGTTTCCTGATAAAATGAGACGATTAACGCGGGCGGGCGTCAGCCGGCTCAGACCTTCTCGAGCCGTCCCGCGTGAAGCCGCAGAATCCGGTCCGCGCTCTGGGCGATGCGCTTTTCGTGGGTCACGATAATCAGGAGCCGCTTGTGGTCGCGCGTCATCGCCCACAAGAGGTCAATGACCTGTTGTCCCATCTCTTCGTCCAGATTGCCGGTGGGTTCGTCGGCCAGGATCACACGCGGATCGTTCATGAGGGCCCGGGCCAGGGCGACACGCTGCTGTTCCCCGCCGGACAGCTTTGCCGGGATGTGGTTGGCGCGGTCCGAAAGCCCGACGCGGTCCAGGAGTTCCCTTGCCTTGCGTTTGGCCTGAGGGGCGGGTTCGCCTGCGATGAGGCCGGGCATGGCGACGTTCTCCCACGCGCGCAGCTCGGGCAGGAGGTGGTGGAACTGGAAAATGAACCCCATGTAACTAAGGCGCATGGCGTTGAGGGCATGTCCGCTCATCGCGGCAAGGTCCTTGCCTTCGAGCAGGATTTTGCCCGCGGTGGGCCGGTCCAGCGCTCCCAGCAGGTTCAGGAGCGTGCTCTTGCCACAACCGCTCGGGCCGACGATGGCCACCGCCTCGCCGGGTTCGAAGACGCAGTTGACATCCAATAGAATGCGCAGTTCTCTTTCCCCGTCGTGGTAGGTCTTCGCAAGGTGCTGGACACGGATCAGGGAGTCACTCATAGCGCAGCGCCTCCACGATGTCCAGCCGGGCGGCCCCCAGCGCCGGGATGATGGAAGCCAGGAGGCAGACGCCTATAGAGCAGGCGTTGATGGTAAGCACCGTCGAGGTCTTGATGAGCATGGGAAGGCCTTCTAGTCCATAAACGGCGGGCGGTATCCATTCCGTAGGGACATATTTCTTGAGCAGGAAGCAGATCCCGAAGCCAAGCAAATCCCCAATGAAGACTCCTACGAAACCAATCAGAGCCCCCTCAATCACGAAAATCCGGGCGATTTTGCGCCGCGACATTCCCATCGCGCGCAAAATCCCGATCTGCCGCGTCTTCTCCATCGCCATCAGGATCAGCGTGGCGATGATGTTGAGCGCCGCCACGATCACAATCAGCATCAGAAGCAAGGACATGACCATCTTTTCGATATACAGTGCCTTGAAGAACTCTGGGTTTAACCTGCCCCACGGACGGACGAAAAAGTCTTCGTTCATTTTTCCCGGAAGGGCCATGCTCAACCTCATGGCAACCGGCTCCGCCAGGTAGGGATCGCGCAGGCGGGCGTGCACAAAGTCAACCTCATCTTCTAGAGTGCTGATTCTCTGTGCGGTGGTGAGCGACACATAGGCCGCGCCCTGGTCCGCCTCAAAAAGACCTGACTTGAAGATTCCCACCACGCGCAAGCGCGACCGCTTGGGAACCGGTCCGTTCGCCGTTTCCGCGATCCGGGAGATGGCGTACACCTCGTTTCCTATGTCCACCCGCATCTGGAGGGCAAGGATGATTCCCAGGGCAATCTCTCCATCCCCAGGTATCCTCTTTCCCATGAGTTTCGGGGCGTCTTTTGCGTAGGGATCCGTGAGATGCAGGTCAGAGAGGGTGAGCGAGGAGGCTTGGACGTCCTCGCCGGGCAGCAACTTCGTCACGTGCACTTCCTGGTTTGGGTCAATGCCGAATATCATCGCGGGTTGATAGGCCCGGGCGTTCTCCGCATCCTGATTCCTGGATATCTTCACGAGAAGGACATTGCGCTTGATGACCGGGGAGGATGCGACGACATCAGGGTCCTTGGCCAGTTCCTTCTGCAGCCGCGCAAAGTCGCGGATGGGCGCGGCATCGCCGCTCAAATGTCCCGTTCGCCAAACCTCAATGTGGGCATATTGGTCAATGAGCTTTGTAAAGTAATCCTGCTGCGCGCCATCCATCACGGAAATCACGATGATCAACACTCCCACTCCTATGAGCACGCCTAGAATGGAAATGAAGGTGATGACGGAGATGAACCGGCGTTTTTCCCGGGACATCAAGTGGCGCAGGGCGATGAAGAACTCAAGGGACATGGTGTCAGTCAGCCAGTCTACCAGTCAGCCAGTCTACCAGTCAGCCAGTCTACCAGTTTGTAGTGCGGGCTTTAGCCCGTTTTATCAGTTCGCCGGTCGGCCAGTTTGCCAGTCGGCCCGTCTACCAGTTCGTAGGATGGGCCTTGGCCCATCACGGTCCGCCAGTTTGCCTGTTTGCCAGTCCGATCAGTCGGATCGGTCGGATCGGTCGGATCGGTCGGATCGGTCGGATCGGTCGGATCGGGTCCGCCAGTTTGCCTGTTTGCCAGTCCGATCAGTCCGATCAGTCCGATCAGTCGGATCGGTCGGATCGGTCGGATCAGGTCCGCCAGTTTGCCTGTTTCATCCTTCCGCCTTCATTCTTCATCCTTCATCCTTCACCCTTACATCATTCCTCATTCATCATTCTACATTCCGCATTCGTCTGTTCCGCCCCATGCTCCGGCCGCATCAAGGGGAAAAGGATCACGTCGCGGATCGAGGCCGAATCCGTCAGAAGCATCACGAGGCGGTCCACGCCGATCCCCAGCCCGCTGGCGGGAGGCATGCCGTGTTCGAGGGCGCGGACGTAGTCCTCGTCCATCATCGTGGCTTCCTCGTCTCCTTCGGCCCGGCGGCGCGCCTGGTCGGCGAAGTTAGCCTCCTGCTCCTCCGGATCGTTCAACTCCGAATAGGCGTTCGCCATCTCCAGACCCGCGACGAAGAGCTCAAAGCGTTCGGCAGTGTGGGGATCGCCCTCTTTGCACTTGGCGAGCGGGCAAAGGCTCTTGGGATAGTCGTAAACGATAGTCGGCTGCCACAGACTCTTCTCCGCGCATTCCTCGAAGAGCGCCAGTAGAATCTCATCGGACGAATTGGTCTTGTCGTGGACGGTCTTACGAATTTCCGGCGGGGCGGCCTCGAGCGCGGCCCGAGCGGGCTGCTCTCCGGCGGGGCCCCACCGAAGCTGAAGCGTATCGGGGAGGGACAGCGCCCCGTGGACCAGGTCCAGCAGCCTGTGCCGGGCGAAGGGAGACTCCAGATCCACCTCATGCCCCTGGTAGGACACCTTGGCCGTTTTCAGGACGTCCTGCGCCGCGCCACGGATCAGGTCTTCCAGCAGCTGCATCGTATCCGTGTAGTCCCACCACGAGGTATAAAGCTCAAGCATCGTGAACTCGGGGTTGTGGCGGGTCGAGATCCCTTCGTTGCGGAAATTCCGGTTGATCTCGTAAACCTTCTCAAACCCGCCGACCAGCAGCCTCTTGAGATAAAGCTCCGGCGCTATGCGGAGGTAAAGGTCCATGTCGAGCGCGTTGTGGTGGGTGATGAAGGGCCGCGCCGCCGCGCCGCCGTAGACCGGCTGCATCATCGGTGTTTCCACTTCCATGTAGCCGCGCGCGTCGAGCGTCCGCCGCAAGAACGAGACGATCGCGCTGCGCCGCCGAAAAACAGTGCGCACGTCCAGGTTCGCGATCAAGTCCACGTAGCGCTGGCGGTAGCGGGTTTCCGTGTCCTTCAGCCCGGCCCACTTCTCGGGAAGGGGAAGATAGGCTTTGGAGAGCAATTGCAGTCTTTCGGCGCCGATGGTGAGTTCGCCGGTCTTGGTCACGAAGACCTTGCCTTCGACGCCGAGGATATCGCCGGCATCCACCACCGCGCGGAAGGTCTCGACGTCTTTCTCGGCGGTCAAGCCGCTTTTCACATAGACCTGGATCTTGCCGCTCTCGTCCAGCAGGTGAAAGAAGCAGGCCTTACCAAATGAGCGAAGAACCAGCGCGCGGCCCGCCACGCAGACCCGCGTCTCCGATCCCGCGAGTTGATCCCGCGCCGCGATGATCCCAGAAGCCTTGTGGGTGGTTGGATAGCGGTTGACAAAGGGGTTCCCGCCGCCGGAGCGGTAGGAAAGAGCCTTGTTGATGCGGTTTTGGATGAGTTCTCCGCGGTGTTCAGCCATCGGTGAGACAAAGTCCTTTCGACAGGAAACCTTCCCGTTGCCCTAACGCGCGGACAACAGGGAGGTTATCTTAGTTCCCCGGCGGAGGGGTGTCAACGAGCATTTCTACATTCCCCGTGCTCACGGGTAGGACTTCCACTCGGCGGCCGAAAGGGGAGCGGGGAGAATCTTCAGCACCTTCCCCGTGTTGCCGCTGGGACCCAGCTGACCCGAGCCGCAAACGTAGATTTCTCCCGCATGATCCTGACCGAAGCCTTTCACCCAGATTCCGGGGGAATTGCCCGGCGAGGCAATGCGGAATCTCATCGGCTTCCCGGCTGTGTCGAGGTAGAAGAGTTTTCCACTCGGAGAAGCGAAATCCCCAAAATCGCCGAACACGTATTTTCCCTTCAGCGAGGGAATCGCCGCTCCCCTGTAAACGAACCCGCCAACAATCGCGTGTCCGTCGCCATGGTCATACTCGGCAATAGGATCCACAAGTCCCGCCGGAAGCGGCAGGAGCGGAACGGTCGTGACGAATCCATCATTCAAGCCGTTCGGGTCGAAATAGAAACTCCCCTCCTTGAGGTGCCAGCCGTAGTTATTCCCCTTGGTGACGATATCAATCTCCTCGATGTCGTTCTGCCCCACGTCGGCCACATAAAGATGACCGCCCGCGGTATCGAAGCTGAAACGATAGGGGTTGCGAAATCCGTATGCGAAGATCTCATCCACCCCCGCTGCCCCGACGAACGGATTGTCAGCCGGAACGCCGTAATGGCCGTTTGTCGAGTCGCTGCCGTCCACGTCAATCCGAAGCAGCTTCCCGAGAACCGTCTCGATGTTCTGCCCATTGCCCGTCGGTCCGTGTCCCACGATGGGCTGGCCAAAGAAATCCGCCCCGTCCTGATCGTCCGCGCCCCCTCCGTCACCCAGAGCGATATAGAGATATCCGTCCGGACCGAATCGGATCTCGCCCCCGTTGTGGTTGAACTGAGGTTCGTCAATGCGCAGGATCTCACGCCGGGTCGAGGGGTTAACCACGTTCAGGGTCGTCGTGCTGACGCGCCACTCCGCGACAACGGACTGATGGTCGAATTGGCGGTCCGGAGGGATGGAGACGGTGAAGTCCGCGACCCCGCTCGACGGCTCGGAGGTGTAGGTGTAGACTTTGCCGTTCGTGGTGAATGAGGGATGGAAAGTGAACCCCAAAAGGCCCCGCTCATCGTATCCGATATCGTTCCCCTGCACGATCGCCAAGGGTACAAGGCGGTTGCTGACATCGAGGAAAGGGGTGGGAAGAAGGGCCGCGTCAAGCAGTATCGAGATCTTGCCGGCCTGATCGTAAATGAAAAGCCGTCCGGTTCCATCATTGGGATCCACCAGGCCAAGCGGAGAGATCAGCCCCTCCGCCACTGTTTGCAGCCGGATGTGCACCTGCCCCAGCGTTATCGTGGAAAGGGGATCCGTGATGCGGACTCCATCTCCGAATATCTGAAAATCACCTCGCATCGTGGAAGTGTGGACGGAACAGCGGTAGCCGGGAGTCTTCCCCCCGCTTCTCATGGCATTGATAAGGGTCGAGGTCAACGTGAACTCCACGGTGCCGGTTCCCGAGTCGCTCCAGGCAATGTCGGGATCGCTCTCCAGGGAACCCGCGGCTGATTCCGACAGAAGCACCACGTCGGAAAGGGAACTGGTCCCCTTGGCGATAACCTCGAAGGGGTGAAAGGTGGGGTTGCCGTTCGTAACGGCGTAGCGTTTGCCGAGGATCAGGTTGATGGTGGGGTTCTGCGCGGGGAGGGATCCGGCAAAGAGCGTTTTGGAGGAAACAGAGGTAAGCGACCAACTGGAGAAACCGTTGTTGATGAGGGTCCACTGAAAATCCGATGCTCCGTAGGAAGCGGACGCGAACAGGCCCGAGAGAAGGATTGCCCAGACGGCAACCCATCCCGCGCTGGTCCCGTGGATCAAGGACTTGGCGCGGTGCTGCTTGTTCCAGCGGTGGGAAAGCTCTCTTAACATGATGATACTCCTTTCCTGACGAGAGACTGTCTTGCAGTCTCGGTTCATTCTTCCGCGTAAGGAGCGTCGATGCCCGTTTCCCCCCTCCGGGGATCAGAACGGCAGACGGTACTCCAGGCGGGGCCCGGAGAGCGGGAGGGCCGCGCCGCTCAGGGCTGATTTTGCCTCGGCCTCGAAGAGGTCGAGGAAAGTCCGGCGCGGCTTGTACTCGTAGGTCTCGGGTTTGTGGATTCCGGCGAGGTTGGCCAGGCGCTTGACCGCGTCCTCCTCGGTGCCGAGGGTGTCCACGAGGCCGTATTTGTGGGCTTGGCGTCCCGTGAAGACCCGCCCATCCGCAATCTGGCGCAGAAACTGCTCCGGAGTGGCGTCCTCCCCGAGTTCCGCTTCCACTTGGGGCGCGTCCGTTTTGCTGCCGGCGAGGGCCTGCGCGATCTGCTGCGTCCGGTGTTTCATGATGGCTTCAATGAACTGGTTGTAGGTGTCGTCAATCACGCCCTGGAGGAGTTTCTGCTCCTCGGGAGTCATGGTTCGGGTCATGGAGCCGACGTCCTTGAACTTGCCGCTCTTGATTACCTGGTAGCGGATGCCGACTTTCTCGCTGATCCCCTCCAGGTTGGGCACCGAGAAGATCACGCCGATGCTTCCGGTGAGGGTGCCGGGATTGGCGTAAACCTCGTCGGCGGCGCAGGCTACATAGTATCCGCCCGAGGCCGCGACGTTGCCGAGCGAGGCGACGACCTTCTTGCCGCTCTTGCGCAGCGCGCCGATCGCGTCATAGATCTCCTGCGAAGCCCCCACCGCGCCGCCGGGGGAGTCCACCCGGATCAGCACCGCTCGGATGCGGTCTTGTTCCTGGTAGTGCCGCAGGATCTCGATGGTCTTTCTTGCGTCCATGATTACCGTGTCAATCCGCACCACGCCCACCACGTTGCCTCCTCTTGGGGGGCTCATGGGCCCAGGCGAAGTGCCCAGGATGTCCTTGATGACCGCGCCTACCCCCAGGACGATCACAACGGAAAGGATGAGAAAACCGCCCAGAATGAAGAGGAAGATGAAGAGTCCCTTCCGGGATTTCCTCCGGGGTTGGGATGGAAAGGGCGCCGCGCCGAAAGCGGGGGGAACCGGCGCTCCGCCAAACGGAGGCGGAGAAAGCGGTGGCGGCGGGGAGGGCGGCCCGGATGGAAACGGACTTCCCGGAGCCGCCTCCTGAGCCGGTTTCTGCGCGGATGGGCCCGGCTGGGCATTCTGGAAATTCTGGTTATCTGGCGTGAGACTCATGATATTGGATTTCCTGTTCGTGGAGTGCCCTCACAAGTGCTCCGGGCGGAAAGCGCGCATTTGCTCCCGGAACGCTGCGGGATTCAGCATACTGCATTATCCATGACCCTTCGTAATGTTGCAAGACAAGATGCGGAACTCGTGTGCACCCGTAGCTCACACCGCGCGCAGCTGGAACTCATTGGCGGCGATATCCCCGGGCTTGAAGATCCCTTTTTCAGTGATGATCCCCGTCACCAACTCGGACGGCGTCACGTCGAAGGCCGGATTGAAAGCCTGGCTCCCGTCCGGCGCGATGCGGATTCTGCGGATGCCGCCTTCCTCATCGCGGCCGGTCACATACAGCACTTCGTCCTGGTGGCGGTGCTCGATGGGGATCCCAGCCCCGCTTTCGCAGTCGAAGTCAATGCTTGTGGAGGGGGCGGCCACGTAGAAAGGAATCCCGTGCCGCTGCGCCAGAACCGCTTTCTCGTAGGTGCCTATCTTGTTGGCCACGTCGCCGTTGCGCGCGGTCCGGTCCGTCCCCACGATCACCACATCAATCTGGCCGGAAGCGATGTAGTACCCCGCGGCGTTGTCGGCGATGATCGCGTGCGGAATCTTCTCGCCGCACAGCTCATAGGCGGTCAGCTGTGCGCCCTGGAGCCGCGGACGCGTCTCGTCGGCGTACACGAACACCTTCTTGCCCTGGCGCGCGGCTTTGTAAACGGGGGACAACGCAGTGCCCCAGTCCACGCAGGCCAGCCAGCCCGCGTTGCAGTGCGTCAGCACCCGGAACCCGTCCCGGATCAGCTCGGCGCCGTAAGTCCCGATCCGCTCGCACGCCGCGGCGCTCGAATCCGCGTAGTCATCCGCCGCTTCCACCACCAGCCTGCGAGCCTCCTCGAAGCTGCCAGCCCCGGCGACCACGGTCCGCATCCTCTCGATCGCGTTAAAGAGGTCCCGCGCGGTGGGGCGGGTCGCGGCGAGTTCCTTCGCGGCATCGTTCACCTGGTCGAGCCACGTGTCCCCCCGCGCCGCAAGAACAGCCTGGGCCATCCCGTAGGCGCCGGTGGCGCCGATGGCGGGCGCGCCCCGGACCACCATGCACGAAATGGCCTGGGCGCAGGCGTGATAATCCGCCAGCGACACGATCTCGAACTGGTGGGGGAGAAGCGGCTGGTTGATCATCCGGACCACCCCACCTTCCATCCACACGGTGCGATAGTGTTTGCCTTGCGTCTGCATGAAATCTTCCTCCAACTCGGGGAATCTCAACAAAACAGATCCTTTGGGAGTGGCCACGGAGAGGAATGCCGGTCCCGCGAGCGTTCTTCTCCCCGCAAACTACAGCACGAAAACAGCCGGGGCAAGCCTCTTTTCCGCTTTCCGCTTTTCCGCTTTCCGCGAAAACAGCGGGACTACATGCTTCTTGGGTCCTTCCAGTCCTTTTGGTCCTTTTTGTCCTTGCAGTCCTTGAGGTCCTTTTTCGAGGCGCCCCGCCTGCCGCCGAAACCAGAACAAAACCAGAGGAAAACCAGAGGGAAACCAGACGCGATACAGGCGACATCAAGGGACAAAACCGCTCCTTCCGCGCTAAGAAGAGCGCGTTGGAGGCAGCAGAATCTTCTTGGATGAATGGAGAACGGGAAATGGACAGGATTCAACTTAGCAGGGTATGGCGGGTCGCCAGGGAACTGGACGTTTCAAAGAAGCGGATCTACCAAATGGTTAACGAAGGCAAGATTGACGCGGTGCGCCTCGGGCCGCGCTCGATGCGGATTACCCGCGACAGCATAGACCGCTTCATCACCACCGGACGAAAGACGAACCGCGAGGAAAAAGGGCTGGACTACAAACGGAGCTGAGGAGCGCGCGGTCCGGCTATCTCCTGGCGCCGAGCGCCCCGAGGATCTTCTCGATCAGCGTATGGGTTTGGAACGGCTTTTGGACGAAGGCGGTCGGAGGCTCCTCCACGAAGCGCCTGGCGATCTCAAACTCCGAATAGCCGCTGCAGATAATGACGGGCTTGCCGGGACGCAGCTTCCGGATCTCCTGGAACAGCTGCCGTCCGTCCATCCTGGGCATCGAGAAGTTGACCAGCGCCAGCGAGAAGGCATCCGGCGAATTCCTGAACGTGATCAGCCCTTCGGCGCCGTCGGCTGCCGTCACCACGACGAACCCGTAACGCTCCAGGATTACCTGGGTGACATCCCTCACCTGCGGATCGTCGTCCACCACCAACACGGTCTTGTGGTGTCCCGCCGAAGTGTCCGCCACGGAAGAGGCGTCCAGCGCTCTCGGCGCCGGCGCGGCGGCATGGATCTTCTCGCAGGAGAAAAAGACCCGCATGGTGGTCCCTTTGCCCAGATCGGTGCGCACGTGGATCGCCCCCTTGTGTCCCCGCACAATGCCCAGGACCGCCGCGAGTCCGAGTCCGCGCCCGGTGAACTTGGTGGTAAAGAAAGGATCGAAGATTCTGTCGCGCGTCTCGGCGTCCATGCCGCAGCCTGTGTCGCTTATCTCCACGTACACGCATCGGCCTGGCGGAAGGTCGTTGATGTAAGCGTCTGAAAGGTCCTCGCAGGGGATCGTGTCCATGCCGGTGCGGACACGGATGACGCCTTCGCTCTCCCCGATGGCTTCGGCCGAGTTGGTTAGGATATCCAGCAGCATCTGCTGAACCTGATTCGAGTCGCCTTCGAAGTGGGGGAGCGGGCGGGCAAGGTCGTATTCGATCCGGATTTTCTTCGGAATTGCCGTCTGGATCAGATCGTGGATCTGACCAATGAGCTCGGAAAGATCCAGCGTTTGCATCAGAAACCTGCGTTGGCCGGAATAGGCCAGCATCTGTGTGGAAAGATCGGCGGCCCGGCGGGCGGCCTCCTCCACGTGTTTCACGTTTGAGTACGGCGCCGTGCCCGGCTCGAGGTCCAGCAGCGCCAGACTCGCGTTTCCCAGAATGCTGGTCAGCAGGTTGTTGAAATCGTGCGCCACCCCCGCGGCCATGAGACCCAAACTCTCGAACTTCTGCCTTTGCCAGATCCGCGCCTCAAGTTTCTTGCGCTCTCGCGCCAGGCGGTGCTGCTCGAGGGTGCGTTCAATCACCACCGGCAGCAACTGAAGAAACCCCGCGCGGGAATCCTTGACCAGGAAATCGCTTGCCCCCAGCTTCATCGCCTCCACGACCGCCTTCTCGTCCCCGTGGGCGGTAACCATGATCACGGGCGGGGGAGAAACGTGCCGGGTTAGCTCCCGGAGGACCTCCATCCCGCTGAGCTTCGGCAGCGCGTAGTCCAGGAGAACCACATCGTGCCGTTCCGGATGGAACACGGCCAGAGCGGTTTCGCCATCCCAAGCTGTTTCGACGGCATAGCCCGTGTCTTCGAGCAATTCCACGTACATCCGGGCCAGCAAACGGTCATCTTCCACACACAGAATCCGGACTTGCTCTTTGGGGGACATCGCGTCTTTCCTCGCTTCTCCAAAGTGGACGGGATGCTTGAACCCGTGAGGGCGCTCAATCCATATCGTGGGATTATCCCGCCCCTCGTCCCTTTAGTCAATCCCTTCATGACATCCGCTCTGATTCCGAGATCTGTGCTGTACTGTGCCGTATTTTCCTTGACTCTCCCCCCACCCATCCTCTAGGGTATTCCTCCATGTCCTGGAACATTGATAAAACCGCCTCCAAACCCATCTACCGCCAGATCTACGATCACTTCCGCGGGATGATTCTAGGTGGCTCCCTCGTGGAGGGGGCTCTGTTGCCCTCGATCCGCCAGATTCAGAACCAGCTGGGGGTGGGGGCTGAATCCGTCAAGCGGGCCCTGAATGACCTCTCCAACGAGGGACTAGTGCGCAAGATCCAGGGCAAGGGGGTTTTTGCGGCCCATCGAAAGCATAAGGAGCCCTTCTGGGGAATGGTTGTTCCGTTCTACGCCGAGTTCTACAACCAGGCCATCGTGGAACTGCGGAGAGCCGCGGCGGCGCTGAACACGGAACTTGAGCACGCCTGCGATTACGACAACTGGAAGCGGCAGACCGAGATTGTGCGGGACTTCGTGTGGCACGGCGCCGAGGCCGTGATCGTGGTGCCCACGCGCTCCGAGGCCCGGACGTTGCCGTGTTTTCAGAGAATGGCGCGCCAGATACCCATCGTGCTTTTCGACCGCTCTTCCATCGCCTCCCAGCTCCCTTACGTGGTCCAGGACTACGTGCTGGCGGTGCAGCTGGCGATGCAGGCCCTGACGGACTCCGGGTCCCGAAGGATCGCCTATGTGCGGGACCCATTGTGGCCCGCGGGGAACCCCATCTACCAGACGATGGAGACGGCTTACGCGGAGACCTGCTCGGACCTTGGGATGAGCTTCGTGCGCATCTATGGATCCCCGCACGATATTCCGGCGAAGGATCTCCGCGCCCCGGACTTTGACGGCCTGCTGTGCGTGAACGACCAGATCGCCTGTCTGATGGTGGGTATGCTGCGCGAGAACGGGGTGGACGTGCCCGGACGGGTACAGGTGGTGGGCAGCAACAACGCGGAGGTCGGCAGGTTCTTCACGCCGCAGATCAGCACAACTTGTCCCGATTTGCCTCGCATGTGCGGTGTGGTGGCTGATATAATCCGGCGCTTCAAAGAAGGAGAGAAGACGGAACTGCTTCAATATGTGGTGATTCCCCGGTTAATAGCCCGCGGCACGACCCGGGCAACGGACAGAATCCAAGAATCCCAGGAAAAGGAGACAGGTTCTTATGAAAAGCGACATTGAGATTTCCCAGGAGGCGAAGATCGAGCACATCCAGGACGTGTGCGCGCGGTACGGATTTGATGAGGAGTTCATCGAACCTTACGGCAAGTACAAGGCGAAGCTGTCGCTGGACTTGCGGAAGGGACGCGAGGTCAAGGGGAAGTACGTTCTGGTATCGGCGATCACACCCACTCCGCTGGGTGAGGGCAAGACGGTGACGACGGTGGGTCTCTCGATGGCTCTGAACAAGGCCGGCAAAAGCGCCGCCTGCGCCATTCGCCAGCCCAGCATGGGGCCGACCTTCGGGATCAAGGGGGGCGCGGCGGGAGGAGGATACTCGCAGATCGTGCCGATGGAGGAGTTCAACCTCCACCTGACCGGCGATATCCACGCGGTCTCGATCTCCCACAATCTCCTGGCGGCATTCGCGGACAACAGCATCTTTCACAAGAACCCCCTCAACATTGATCCGCATTCGATCCTGTGGCGGCGGGTCGTGGACGTGTCGGACCGCTCGCTCCGCGAGATCGTGATTGGGCTGGGACCCAAGGCGAAC
>Ga0315277_10007880_pt1 | contig 13748 bp, 9 predicted proteins | sample YL17G05_15_MG_FD_203695 | JGI IMG/M metagenome (GOLD analysis project Ga0315277, IMG submission 203695) | Sediment microbial communities from Yellowstone Lake, YNP, Wyoming, USA - YL17G05_15 | ecosystem: Environmental > Aquatic > Freshwater > Lake > Sediment | place: USA: Wyoming | collected...
ATCTGGAGCATGTGCAACGAGTCCCAGACCGCCAACCAGGTCGGCGAGAGCGTGATGCGCAAACTGCTCCGGCGGACCAAGGAACTGGACCAGACGCGCCTGGCCACCTTCGTGATTTCTCCCGGCGAGGTGAAGAACCACCGGGCATTCGAGGATGCCGACCTGGTCGCCACCAATATGTACAACGGGCAGTTCGGCCGCAACGTGGCCCACCACGCCAGCCAGTTCGAAGAGTTGGTGACCAAGCCTTCCCAGGAATATCTCCGGCGGCAACTGGCGGCCTTCCCCGACAAGCCGCTGCTGATCACCGAGTTCGGCTCGCGCGGAGTGCCCGGCATCCACGGCGACATCGATTACAGCGAGGACTTCCAGGCGGGTTTCATCCAGGCAGCCTGGAAGGCCATACAGAACTGCGATGAGGTCTCCGGGGGCGTGCTGTGGTGCTGGGCGGACTACTACCACCGCCGGACGATGATTCAGTACGCCGTCTTCGGCCCCTACGGCGTAGTCACCGTGGACCGCCGCCCCAAAGCCTCTCTGCGCGCGCTGGCCAAGATGTACGGCGGCAAGGTGGCGGAGGCGGGAGGGGGCAAACCCGCAACGCCCGCGGCCAAGTCCGGACGATGAGGCGGAAGGGCCGCCCCGGGCTCAGCCCTCAATCCAGAGAATCTCGGACGAGTCCTGCTCGGGCAGTTCCAGCGTGACGCCCGAACGCATCCATTCACGCCCGGCGCGCACTTCGGCGTGTCCGGTGTTGGCCGAACGAATGGTGTAGCGCCGCGCGCCGTCCAGCCCGCGCACCGGCAGCTCGCAGCGTGCCTGGGGAGCGCAGGCCCTAAACGCGAGGATCACGCCGCGTTGCAGCGCGGGGTGAAAATACTCGATCGCTTCCCACTGTTCGGGCTCAGCCAAGGGCGGCACGAACAGCAGTGGCTGCGGCAGGATGTGGTGGACATCGCCGCCCGTGAGGATGGGGCGCATACGCTTGTAGTCGGCGACGGCGCGGCGCGCGGCCTCGCGCACATTCGGGGGCCACTCGGCCAGGCGGTCCGAGATGCCGAAAGCGCCGATCATGCGGGAACGAAACAGGTAGTCGAGCAGGCGCGGGGGCGTTTCGGCGCTGACGGCGTCCAACCCCCGCCGTGATTGGATGTACCACGAGTTCTGATACTGCGCCGGAAGCGGGTAACTGCACCCCAGCGAGTGGTAGCGGACACGGAACGCTGGGATGGTGTCGTCGCTGACCCAGTTGGTGTGGGTGTAGCGCAGCATGCCGAAGTCGATGCGGTTGCCGCCGCCCGAACAGTTTTCGATCACCAGCCGGGGGAAACTCTGGCGCAGCCGCCCGAGCACGCGGTACAGACCCTGGATGTGCGCAAAGCCGCCGTCGCCCGGCTGGTGCCCGTGGTCCTCGCGGTTGCACGGCATGTAGAAGTTGTGGTCCCACTTGAGCCAGTCGACCTTGTACTCGCGGATCAGGAACAACAGCTTCCGCTCGATCCAGGCGACCGCCTCGGGGCAGCCGAAGCAGAGCTGGTGCGTCCCGTCGGGCCGGGAACGCGGGTGGCCGTCGCGGCGGGCGAGCCAGCGCTCGCGGATCGGGTCCGCGCCCTGGTCCAGCAGCGCGCCGTCGATCCGCTCAGGTTCCACCCACAGGCCGAACTTCATGCCCAAACCTCGGATGTGGTCGGCGAAGGCGGCGATACCGGCTGGAAACTTCCGCCGGTTCTCGACCCAGGTTCCCAAGGCCTTGCCGAAGCCGCCGCGGTCAACCGATCCGTCCCACCATCCGGCGTCGAGATAGAAGCACTCGATGCCGAGATCGGCGGCCAGCGCGGCGTCCTTCTTCAGCCGCTCCTGGTCGAGCGCGATGCTCCACTGGTACCAGGTGTTGTAGCAGACCCACGGGAAAGCGGCGTCGGGCGGCGAGGGTACGACCTGCGCGCGCAGGTAGCGGTGAAGTTCGCGCACCCCGTCGTCCACGCCGCCCCGGTACGGTCCCAGGAACGCGCGCGGCGAGACCAGCGTCTCGCCGGGGGCAAGCCGGCGGGAAAAATAGTGCACGCCGCCGTGAATCAGCAACTCCGGCCCGGTGCGCGCGAAATCCAGCGCCCACTCCCCCGAATAGGCCAGGCCGCCGAACAGGCCGCCGCCCGAAAGCTGAAGCGAGAACCAGTTGAGGTTCTCCGACGAGGAAGTGCTGCGGCGTTCGTTGGCGTAAAACGGCGCCGTGTTGAGTAACGTCCGGCTGTCGCCCGGCCGGATCTCCTCGCGGCGCACCCGGAACGGTCCGAAGGGTTGAACGTTAGTGCCGATCCCGCGCCCGAATCCGTAATCCTGGCACCCTTGCACCCACGTCAGCTCGCACGGTGCGGAAGCCGCTGCCGACACGGGCACCAGCAACGGGTCGAAGCGCTCGACGGTGACGGCTTCACTGCCGCCATTGCGAATCTCGACCCACTGCTCCAGGACAACCAGCCCCGGGAACGCGCGCGTGTGAATCGTGTACTCGAGCTTTGTTACGGTGTCACGGAATCGCAGAACGAGTTCATCCGCGGCGGGCTGGTGGCCCAGGAACTCGAAACGCCGGCCGGAGATTCCGAAAAAGAAATCCGGGCCCAGCTTCATGTACAGCTCACTGCCCCAGCGCGTGTTCTCCGCAACCAGGTTCGGGCCTCCGGCTAAACCGAAGAACTCGAGACGGAGCCCGTCCTGAGCGTCCACCCGCACCTGCTTCCGGATCAGGCCGTTTTCAATCGAGAAGACATTGTTCGCAGGGCGCGCTTCAACGCGGACCGGCGCGTCCGGGCTCGCGCTACGGGCCGGTGATCCGGCTGCTGCCCCTCCGAGCACCACGGCTTCAAAATCACGTCGGGTCATGCGACACCTCCAACAGTCCGGATTGAAGTCAGGTCCGCGGAATCACCCGGCCATCCGGTTCGATTCGTTCCACACCCGCGATGCCCGCGTACGCCACCGCGATTACTTCGGCTTCAACAGCCTGGCCCGGCGCAAAAGTCCCGCAGTGGCCTGCGTCGATGGCCTTCCTCAAGTTGTTCGGATAGCCGTTGGAAACCTCGAGGATGAGCGTGTTCAAACCGCGCCAGCCGCCCAGGGACCGGAACATCCACAGGTGCGGGAATACGCTGGTCGGGAAGACCATTCCGAAGCCGACGCGCCGGCCGGTGTCGGTCGCCGCATACCAGCCCTCCTTCACGTCGGGCAAGTAGTGGTGGTCGGCCACCGCCTCGCTGGGCGCGGGCACATTCCGCAAGTCGATCATCTTGCCGGTGCGGTCCGGCGCGTTCGGCCACTCGTATTCGAGGCCCGCTTCGAACTGCTCGTTCATCCAAGCCTCCAGGAAACCGCCGCGCGCCGGCACATCCAGGCGCGTGGCCGGCGACACCGCGAGCGCCGGGTGGATGTTCCACAGAAAGTGGATCGGCTTGGGTCCCTGGTTCAGATATCTGTACCGCACCCGGAACATCGGCTCGCCGGACCGCAGCGATATGTGCTTCTCGAACCGGGTCGGCAACACTCTGCCGTGGTTCACGAAAACAACCGAGACGGCATCCGCGCCCTGCGCGGTGACGCGCCACTCGGCGGCTTGCGACCACACCTCCCCGTGATCCGGCAGCACATCGCCGTTCGGGAAGGGAAAGGGAATGTCGTTGGGCACGAGTTCGTCCCACCCGCCCGGCCAGGTGTCGTCGAACTTCGCGCCGTAGTGCGCCGGGGCGGGAGCCAGGCGCGGGTTGTGCCACAACAGATGGGTCCCAGAAGGCTTGTGCACGAAGCTGTAGATCTTGGCGCCAAGCTGCGGCAGAATGTCGATGGCGACGATCTCGTTTTCGAGACGGACCAACTCAAGACCCTTGTACTGCCAGGTCGTGTTTATGGCGCAGGCGGTCATGGGCGTGCCTTCCTGACGGCCTGCATCAGCAGACGCAGGTGGGGGTTCGCGCTCTCCTCCGGATTGGGGCCCCAGGCGCCGAATGCCGAGATCAGCGCCAGGTTCAGACGAGGAATCAGGAAAGAGCAATTGCCTCTCGCGCCCAGGCTGGCGAAGAGGTCGGGCGGCGCATCCGGCCACAACCGGCTGTCGCCCTTGGGGCCGGGCTGGTTGAACCACCAGTTGAAACCGTAGTTGCCCGGGCCCGCGGTCTGCACCTGGTTGGAGCCGCCGCCATATGAGCCGATGCCGAGATAATCATCCGAGTCGGCGCCGCGCGAGATCGGCAGGGCGCGGGGAACATCGGGCTTGCGACAATCGCGGAACAGCCGCTCGGGGAGCAGTTCGGTGCCGTTCCAGTTGCCGCTGTTCATCCAAAACCAGGCGATGCGCGCGAAATCGCGGACCGAAGCCGACAGGCGGCGGTCCTTGGCGCGGAACTTCAGCCCGTCCTCCAGCCCCAGGAATCCGAACCGTTTCGGATCGTTTGCGACCCGCTCGGGATCGTCGCGGAACACCTTGTCGAACAGCGTTTTCTGGTACAACTGAATCGCGAAATCGTTGTAAGCGTACGCCGCTCCGGGCGCCTCCGGACGGCGGAACCCGCTGGTCATGTCCGCCAGGTGACGGAACGTGATGCCCTGGTCTTTCGCGTTCAGCTCCCATCCGAACTCCTTGATGGGCGTGTCGGCGCCCGGCACCTTGCCTTCGGCGATCGCGAACATCAGCAAGGTGCTCAGCACGGGCTTGGCGGAGGAGAACCAGTCGCCGATTTCCGACTGTGCTCCCCACGCCTTGACGACGTACCCGTCCTTGATGACGCAGCCGCGCCCGCCCAGCGCCTCGGCGAGCCGGTCGAGCACGGCGCCGTCGAGACCGAAGGATGCCGCCTCGCGCTGCTCCCAGTGCGCGCCGGGAAAATGGCTCGGAGAGACGCCCTCCGCCGCGGCCAATGGAAACATCAGTGCTACGGCGAGTGAGAGTAACCGCGCAATTCGCGTCATACGCTTGCCTCAGGTGACGGCGAACTTCTCGATCGCCGCCTCGTCCAGTTCGATACCGAGCCCCGGTGCGTCGGGGATGTCCAGCATTCCGTCCTTCGCGACGATCCGTTGTTCGGTCAGGCGGTCGCGCAGGGTCGTTTCTTCCTCGGCGACGAACTCGAGAATGAAGGAGTTCGGAATCGAGTTGAGGAAGTGCAAGGCGGCGGCGACATTGATGTAGGTGGTGAAGCCGTGGTTGACGACTGGAATGCCGCGATCATAAGCCAGGCTCGCGATCTTCATCGCCTCGGTGAAGCCGCCGCAACGCGTCAGGTCCACCTGGACAATGTCGATCTTGCCCCGGTCCATCAGGTCCAGATACGACTGCCGGTTGCTCTCCTCCTCGCCGGCGGCGATGCGCACCGGGGTCGATTCGGAGAGCTTGCGGTAGCCCTCGTAGTCGTCGGGCTGGAGCGGCTCCTCCAACCAGAAGATCTTGTACTCGGAGAAGGCAATGGCGCGTTGGAGGGCGGTCTTGGCGTCCCAGACCAGGCCCGCGTCGATCATGAGGTCGGCGTCGTCCCCAAGGCCTCTGCGCGCTTCGCGGACCAGTGCGATGTCGGTCTTCTCGTCCTGGCCCATGGGATCCCAGCCGAACTTGACGGCGGTGAACCCCCGGTCGCGAAAGCGCTTGGCGCGCTCGCCGGTTTCCAGCGGCGTCGCGCCGAAAAGCGAGCTCGCATACGGCCGGATCTGCTTGTGGAAGCCGCCGCCGAGGAGCTTCCAGACCGGCTGGCCGAGCGCCTTGCCCTTAATGTCCCAAAGCGCCATGTCGATTCCGCTCATGGCGTGGATGGCGATCCCGCGCCGGCCCGAATAGATGTTCTTCCGGTACATCTTGTACCACAGGTATTCGGTTTGGAGCGGGTCTTCGCCGATGAGCAGCGCGCGCAGCCCGGAGGTGGCGGTGTGCGAGAACGGGCCCTCGATGGCGCCCTTGGCCGCCAGCGGCGAGGAATCCACCTCGCCGATGCCGGTTATGCCGGCGTCGGTCGAGACCCTGACAATCAGGGCGTCCTGACCGCTGTCGCACTGTTCCTTAACCTGACTCTGCCGGAGATAAATCGCCTCGACGTTCGTAATCTTCATTTCGGTTATGACAGTACCACACCGGACTTTGTGCTCGCGCGGGCCGCACGGTAAAGTTAGGTCATGCGCAAGGTCGTCTGGAGGGGGAACGGGAAAATCGAATTCGTGCAGGACGGGCTGGGCCGGCCGGAAGTCCGGAACGCGCGGGACGTTCGGATTCGCGTAACCGCCGCGGGCGTGTGCGGCACGGACGTACACATTATTCAGGGCAAGGTGCGGTTTGTCGATCCGCCGCTGGTGCTGGGTCACGAGTTCGCGGGCGTCGTGGAAGAGTGCGGCGCGGCCGTGACAGGCGTCCGGCCGGGAGACCGGGTGAAGTGCGACTCGGTTTGCGGCTGCGGCGAGTGCTCCTGGTGCGCCGGCGGCGCGACTCAGTTCTGCCCGTCGGGTTCCGAGTTCGGAATAACTCGCGACGGCGGCTGGGCCGAGTGGCTGGTTGCGCCCGAGCGGAACCTGCACGGTCTGCCGGAGGCCATCCCGGACGCGGTGGCCGCCATCATGGACGTCGAGGTGTTCGGCTCTCTGCGCAAGCCCGGCATCACGCCGGGCGAGGCGGTTGCGGTGTTCGGACCGGGGCCGGCCGGGTTAATCGCCCTCCAGGTGGCCCGCGCCATGGGAGCGGGCGTCGTGATCCTTTGCGGCACGCGCGCCGAGCGCCTCGAAGCCGGCAGGGAACTCGGCGCCGATCACGTGGTCAACGTCGGTGAGAGGGACCCGGTCGAGGCCATCCGCGAGTTAACCGGCGGGCGCGGAGCCGATCTTGTCTTTGAGGCCGCCGGGAACCGCCGGGCCGTCCTCGACGCGATCGAGGCAGTGCGCCCGCAGGGCAAGGTCGTTCTCTACGGAGTGCACGGCGCGGCGCTGCCCGAAATGCCGCTGGACCGGATTGTTCTCAAGGATCTCGTGGTCTATGGCGCACTGACGAATCGTAACGGCTGGGAGGACCTGATGACCATGGTCGCCCGCGGGCAGATCAACCTGGCCCGGCTGATCACGCACACGTTTCCGCTCGAAGCGGCGGCGGATGCCTATGCGGCGTCGAGCGACCGCGGCTCGCGGTGCCTGAAGGCGGTTCTGAGCATCGCATAGGTCATTCCTTCGACAGCAGCCACGCGGCGACCGGCGCCAGGAATATTCCGGCCCAGTGCGCGGGCGTGATGTGCTCGTGCAGGAAAATGCGTGCCAGCAACACCGTGACCAGCGGATAGAGGTACATGATCGGCACCGCAACCGACGATTTCGCGCCCGCTTCGAAGGCCGCAAAGCTGGTCAGCGCGCCGAACGAGTTCAGGATTCCGCCGACGATGCCCAGCACCAGCACCTCCGTCGTGAGCGACGTCGCCACGGGAAAGAAAACGAGCGTCACAATCGCGATGGGAAGGAACGCAACCGCGAAGCCGAGGAACGAAAACTGCGTCGAGATACAGTTAGTGCTCAGCTTCTGGGTATTGCCGGTGATACCCCAGAAGACAAGCGCGACCAGCGATAGCAGCAGCCAATTACTCATGTTACAGACTCAATAGATACATCGCCATGAGGGCCAGCACGAGACCGACGTACTGAAACCACCGCATCCTTTCCTTCAACACCATCACGCCGACCAGCACCGTCACCATGGGCGACAGTGAGGTGAGCGGCACGATGACGGACGCGTTGCCTTTGGCGAGCGCGACGAAAAACGCTATGTTGCCGAGACCGCCAAGCAGGCCCGTCAGGACGGCGAAGAAGAACCCGCGTCCCGGACGCCGCCCGGCGAACCGTTTCGGCGAGAACAACACGGCAACCGCCGGCACGAGCAGTCCCACGGTATACAGCACCTGGCTGGTATACGGCGACGCGCGATCCACCAGGAGTTTTGACTCAAACCCCCAAAGGCCCCAGAACACGACCGTGATGATCGTGTACACAAGCCATGCCGGCATCATTCCACGAAACTCCCGCTTGCGGACAGACCGTGCACGCGCGAGAGCCCCGTTTGAACCCTCATCGCGGTGCGGGTCTCGATGCTCTGCCCGGCCGCCAGGATAGGCGCAGTGCCGCGCTCGATGGCTTTCTCAATCTCGAAGGGATAGGTCGTCGAAGGCTCGATAATAGCGACGTTGTGGTTGCGCCACCCGCCGAAACTCGCGAAGAGCCAGCAGGAGCGGAAGACGTCCGCTGAAAATGTCACACCGTACGTCAGGCCCGCGGCGGTATCGGTTATCGCGCCCCAGCCTTCGCTGAAGCCGGTGCCATAGAAGAAGTGGCATCGTCCGGAGTCTGCGGGAGGAATCCGGCTCAGGTCGATACGACCCTCCGGAATGTCGGCGTGCGGCCACGGAAAACGGAGCGGTGCGCCGCTCAGGCTCGCCGGCCAGGCGGGTTCCAATTCGACCGTCATGGGCGGGAAGTCGATCCGGCAATCGGGGGAGATCTGAAACGCCGGATGCATTTTCCACAGAAAGGGAAGGTCGTCTCGTCCCTTATTGGTCAGCCGATGCTCTGTGTGGAGCGCCGATTCTCCGCCGCGAAGCGTGAGGCGCCGCTCAAGGTAACAGCCGCTTATGGGGGTGTTACAGGTGAGCGCGACCGTCGCCGAATCTTCCGACGACCGAGTATCGCAGTCCCACTCAATCGACCAGACCTCGCCGTGGTCGGGATACTTCTCTCCCAGGATCGTAGCCGGCACATCGTTGGGAAACAGCTCTTCCCAGCCGCCGCACCAAACATCGTCGTAGCAGGCGCCGAAGGGAACCTTGCGGGGCGGAATCCGCGGATTCTGCCACAGCAACTCGCGGTCTAGCGGCTTGTATACAATGCTCCAAATCCGGCCGCCTAATTCCGGCAGAATGACTACTCTCAGCGCCCGATTTTCGAGAACAACCGTGCGCAGCCCGAGAAATGACCACCGGCTGTCGGCGGAAACGGTCATAGGCAAACGAGTATATCTTATCTTCGATGCCACTGGTTCAGGCCCCTCAAGCGGAGTCGTAGAGCGCAGTTCTGATCGTCCGTGCTCACCCTTAATTCGCTCCGCGGAGCGGCTTGATATCCGCCGGCGCGGCAGCGGCATAGTTACGGACACGAATCCCTGGATTCACTGCCCACCTGGCTTTCTTGCTGAGCCATCCCGAACGAGCGGTTGGTTGCACTTGGTTGCACTTACAGGCCGGTTTTTCGGCCTGCTGATCTAGCTAAGTTGCTGAAAACACGATGGATAACTTTGGCGGATCGCAGCCCTGAAAAGGCTGGCGTCGGCGGTTCGATTCCGTCCGTGGCCACCAAGAAAATCAATAACTTACGACTGGCTTTGAACCGCCGAATGCAGTCCGCGATGAGTGGGTACCAAATGAACCCTGCGGCCGGCGACACTATATCCTCCGAACACTTGATTTCGACTATTCGCGGCCGGGGCTGGTTGAGACGCTCGGCCGCTGATACCTCGGATAGGGGGGCCGCTTGGGGCGCGGCACGGGATTCTTCTCGAGCTCGGCCATAACCACCTCGACGGCCTTTTCGAGTTGTGGGTCATGGCCCTGGCGGACTGACAGCGGATCCAACTCGACCTCAATGTCGGGTGCCACGCCCTGGTTCTCGACGTCATACTTGCCTTCCGGATTCCAGACGTGGGAACTCGGCGCCGACACTGCGCCACCGTCTATCAACGCCGGGGCATTCGCGCGTCCGACTAGGCCGCCCCAGGTGCGCTTGCCGATTAGTTTGCCGACACCGGCGCGGTTGAAGTACCAAGGCATGGCATCGCCGCCCGAGCCGGCGAATTCGTTGATGATCATCACCTTGGGCCCGAATATGGCCCCTTGAGGCTGAGGCTCGTCTTCACCGTCCCGCGTTGCGACCAGGCTGAGCAGGGGCCGCTTGAGATGCTCGATGATATCAGTCGCCAGACCGCCGCCACCGTTGAAGCGCTCGTCGATGATCGCGGCCTCTTTGCCCACTTGCGCGAAGAAGTAGCGGTTGAAGTCTGCATAGCCTTCGGTCCTGGTATTGCGCAAGTAGATGTAGGCGACGCGGCCGTTCGTCATCCGGTCGACTTTCCGGCGGTTGTCCTCTATCCAGGCGAGCCTGCGCAGGCGGGATTCGTCCCACACTGGCACTACGGTCACTTCGCGGGCGCCGGCGCCGGAAGCGTCCGGCCCAACCCGCAGCACGACCGACTTGCCGGCGGTGTTGTCGAAATACGAGTAGACATTATCGGTGTCGCGCAGCTCGCGGCCGTTCACCGCCAGCAGGTATTCGCCGGCCACGACATTGACACCCGGCTGTGTAAGCGGCGCCTTCAACTCCGGATTCCAGTTCTCGCCGTCATAGATTCGCGTGAAACGGTAGCGACCGTTTTCGAGCGCATAGTCGACGCCGAGCAAGCCCGGTTGAACCCATTTGACCTTCGGCCAGTCGCCGCCGTCCACGTAGAGATGGCCAACGGTCAGTTCGCCTAACATCTCTTCCAATAGGTAATTCAGGTCGTACACCGAGGCGACGCTATCGAGGTACGGCTGGTAGCGCTGAGCTGTGGCCTCCAGATCGAGTCCGTGATATCCGGGATCATAGAAGAAATCGCGCTCGATTCGCCAGACCTCGCGGTACATCTGACGCCAGGCAGTCTGGGGATCGACCCGGATTTCCAGACCGTCGGTCTTCAGCGCTCCGGTGGAGGAGGCCGCCGGAGGCGTTTCGGACAGTGCGGCTCCCGCGCCGGTGGCCATCGGCCTGGGGGCCACGATGCGCCACTTGTCGGCCTGGAGGTAGAGCATCTTCTCACCATCCAGCGAGATCTCGAACGTTCCGACGAAGTCGCATCGCGCCGACCGGCAGCCGCTATAGAACGAAGCGACCTCGCTCGCCACGACATCGGACTTGCGCAGTTTCAGGTCGAAGCGATGCACCGTCAGGTTTGGTCCCTGGTCTGCGCCGAGCCGGCCGGGAGTGGAGGCCGGCGCTTCGACAGCATACAGCACGCCCGGCTTTCCAACCTGGAGCGCGACGTAACGCCGCGGCGGCACCGGCAGGGCGAGGATCCGCTGGCTGATGTTATCGAAGTCGATTCTCACAGCAACGGGTGCTGGGGGCGCGGCTGACTTTACAGGTTCCGTTTTCTGCCCCCCCTTTTCGTCATCGCTTTCAGGCGCCAAAGGCGACGGCTCGTCCCTGGAAAGTACGGCCACGTAGATGCTCCGCGATACCGGCCGCCCGGAACTGTACCCCTGCGTGTCCGGCTGGAGCGAAGGACCGGAATCGGTGCTGGCGGTGAAGTAGAGAAACCTGCCGTCTCTATCGAAAGCCGGATAGCGGGCGTCGCTCATGCCGTCGGTAATTTGCGTGTTCCTGTTGCCGGCGATGGAATAGACGTAGATAGCGTTCATGAAATTCCTCAGCCGGCGGGCATACGCGATCCACTTGCTGTCGGGCGACCACACGGGGGTCAGCTCGCGGGAGCCACCCCAGGTCCAATAAATATCCTTGTCAATTCGGACGGGCTTCTTCCGCTCGATGTCGACGTACCAGATGGTTTGGTGGTTATCGACGTAGGCGATGTTCTTACCGTCGGGCGACCAGCGTGGCGTGAAGTAGAAACCCGGCTTCTCGCCGAGCTTGATCTTCTTCACCTCACCCGTGCCGTTTTGCGGCAGGATGTGCAGCTCGTACTCGCCCGATTCATCGGAGAAGCAGGCGATGCTCTGGCCGTCGGGCGACCAGGCGGGATCGCGTTCCATGACACCGGGGCTATTGGTAATATTCCGCGGATCGCCTTTTTCTGCGGGCACGGTGATAATTTCGCCACGCGCTTCAAAGACGGCGCGGGCCCCCGTGGGGGAGATGTGCGGGGCACGCAGACTCTTGCCCACCTCCACGAACCTGGGGCGCACTTCGGCGAGATCCGCATCCAGGTGCACGGAAACGGGCTTGCTCCTGCCGCTCTTCAGGTCATAGAGATGCAACGACCCGAACTGCGCGTAGACGATCGCGTCGGCGCTGGCGCCGGCCGATTTGAAGTCCAGCCCGCGGTTCTCGAGGAGCTGCTGCACTTGCCTGGTCTTCACATCGTATGAGAACAGGGTGACAGGGCCGTTCCGATCGGAGAGGAAGTAAACCTTGCCGCCCATCCACATGGGATTGAAGTCGTTCGAATTGTCGCGCGGCACTTTCACCACCTGGCCAGTGGCGAGAGTCGCGATCCAGATGGGCGTGGTCTGGCCGCCGCGATACCTCTTCCAGACAGTGAAGGCGCGCTCCGTGGGCACGTACGCCAACTGGGATCCATCGCCGGAGAAAGCGGCCTCGGAACCCATGGGCAAGTCGATTCTCTGCGGGAATCGGCCATCGAGGTCCACGGTGAAGAGTTCCGTGAACCACGCGTATGCGGCGCGAGACGAGCTGAACAGAATCCGCTTGCCATCCGGCGTCCAGCCGACGACAACGTCATCCGCGGGATGCCACGTCAACCGCTTGGGCACGCCACCCGTGGCGGGCATGACGAACACGTCGGTGTTGCCGTCGTACCGTCCCGTGAAGGCGATCAGCGATCCGTCGGGGGAGAAGACGGGATTGTCTTCCACGCCCGCGCCCGTGGTGAGCCGGCGTGCGTCGCCGCCTTCGCGCGGGACGCTCCAGAGGTCGCCGGCGTAGGCAAAGACAATATGGGTCCGGCTCAGGGTGGGGTTCTGCACCAGCAGGTGGGATTCGGGATCGCCGACGGCGAGGCACACCGGCCAGAGGGCGGCAATCAGCCACGTAGCAAGGCGACTCATAGAGGCGCTCCTATCTGTGGATAGAACTATAGCACTTGGGCACGTAGAGTTTCGGACCACTTGCTCCACTCAGTTGCCTTCGCCCCCAGCAGGGACGAACGTGGTTTTTGGCCCTTCGTGGCCTGCGGAGTCCTGCCGAATCAAAAGTGAGCGTAAAACAGCACCAGCACCGGTAGTCGTTCGTATACTGTATCGATCAGGGTACCATGTACAGCCGCGTGCACCCGATGAGTCGTTGCCTTGGCTCGGCACCGGAAGTAAACTTGATCAAGACCTAGAGAAGGTCCGAAGTTCCGGATAGGCCGATGATTGACCAGCGGCCGCTGCACTGCCAGATCACCGAAAAGCCGGGAGAGACCGGCGGTGACTTCACCCGCATCGCGAAACTGCTGGGGCACGAATGCGGCAACCTCTGCCGCAGAGATGAAGGCCCCTGGCCGCCGGCCAAAGGAATCCTGATGACCTTCGCGTTATTGTTCCTCTTCTGCGGGGCTGCGGCCGCGCAGCCCCCGGACACGACGCTGGAGAGCCTCCAGCGGGGCCAGACCATCCACGGGTTTGAAACCCACGCGCTTTACCTGAACGACGCGGATCGCCCTTTCGGCGCGCGCTTTGTGCACGGCGCGACCGGGTTCACGCTCGACCTGCTGCGCATCGAGTCCGTGCCGCTTGGGCTCATCTGGGCGGCCGCGCCATCCACGTCCGAGATGGGCGAGCCCCACACCCAGGAGCACCTGCTGCTGATGATGGGGAACAAGGGACGCGCGGTGGCCAACCTGGACAGCATGTCCTTGGCCGATGCGTGGGCCTGGACCGCAAAGTGGCGCACCGGCTATGTGTTTTACACCATGGCCGGCCCAGAAGTCTTCCTACGCTTGTTCGAGCGGCACCTCGACGCCTTGCTGCACCCGGACTACA
>Ga0315277_10007881_pt1 | contig 13747 bp, 14 predicted proteins | sample YL17G05_15_MG_FD_203695 | JGI IMG/M metagenome (GOLD analysis project Ga0315277, IMG submission 203695) | Sediment microbial communities from Yellowstone Lake, YNP, Wyoming, USA - YL17G05_15 | ecosystem: Environmental > Aquatic > Freshwater > Lake > Sediment | place: USA: Wyoming | collected...
ATTTTAAACCGGAATAAGGGCCTTGAGGATCGGCGTTACCCAGCGGTCTTTGTCGATATCGAAGACGATAAAATTTGATGATTATTCATTCCACAAAGAGTATTCTATTCCCGAGCTGATATCGATGCCAATCAAGCTCTTCTTCATTATCTTCATTAAGGGCTAACGGAGGGACTAAGTCATGAAGACAATGTCGTTTATGGCCGTCGTCTTTTTGTTGATTCTTTTTTTACCCGCGGCGGCTCAAGCCGAGGGAGGACCCGGATTCCAGATAAAATTATTCGGAGGGGCAAGCTATCATCTGCTGGGCGATTTCAGCGAGTGCTTGAAGGGCTGGGATGACGGGGTGGAAGCGAGCCCCTATAGTCATATTGAGAACGGAGAATTCAGCCCTTTTCATTTAGGAGGGGAATTCGGCGTCGAGGTCATCCTGCCCATCGACCGGCGATTGGGGATTGGATTGGGCACGGGTTATATCCTGACGGGAAAGGAAAGCCTCCGGGAGAGCGCCTGGAAGAGCGACAAGCTCGCCCCCTATGAATTTTATGAGGAAAAACTTAACCCGGGCGTCCGGGCAATCCCCCTCACCTTGAGCCTCCATCTTGATGTCTATTCCAATAACAGGCTGAACCTCAGCGCGATCGGCGGCATCGGCCTTTATTTGGGGACCGTTGATTGGAAGTATCAAAAAAACAATAAAAACAGCCCGGGGCTTTATAACGAAAGCTGGACGGGGACATCCGGCGGGCTTGGATTGCATGGAGGGGTGGAATTGGATTTCAAGATCAATCGCCGCCTCGGACTTTTCATTGAAGGAATTGGGCGATATGCCCGGCTAACCGGCTTCCAGGGCGATTTCCTGGCGGGCGGCCAAACGGAGGAGGATGCCTTACTGTGGTACACGGAATGGGGACAATTCCCCGGCTTTGTCATCGCTGCGGATGAGCCGACGGGGGGGATATACGACAATGTCCGCAAAGCGGTCATCGACCTTTCAGGTTTTTCCGTAAGAGTGGGTCTGAAAGTGCGATGGGGAGACTAGGAACTAAAGCAGGTCCAATGTCCATAACCGGCCAGATGCTTCTCCACTACCGCATCCTGGAAAAAATCGGCGAAGGCGGCATGGGCGCCGTCTACCGACCAGTGGATGGGCGAGGCGACTGGCAATATTTACATGGCAACGCCCAAGAAGAAATTGCCCCGGGCTGATGGGTACCCGTAATTCCCCTCTTCTCTATTTTTTATACGTAAATATCCAACTGTCCCTAAGGGCACTGGAGGCTTTGGGGTCATCTCCTCCGAAAAGAAAAAAGTTTTTTGTCTTCTCATTGTAGACGATTTTTGCATTGGCTCTTTGAGAAGGGCCTGATATCTTCAGCTGGGTCCATTGCTTACCGTTCCAAACCCAAGTATCATCGAAGTACAGGTAATTTGGCCAATAGCCCACGATGCCTCCGAAGAGCACAACCACACCAGAACTCGCATCATAGTCCATGGCCGCGCCCATCCTGGGCAAGGGGCCGGGTTGGCTGATCTTAGTCCACACCGAGCCGTTCCAAATCCAGGTATCGCCATTATAGCCTTGCTCATTGAAGCCGCCAAACAAGACAACCTGGTCACGCTCGACATCATAAGCCAAAGACGGGGCAAGAAGCCCGGGCGGCCCGCTGTTGGCCACTCTCCTCCATCCCTTGCGGTCATATGTCCAGGTATCGCCCAAGCATTTTTTATCATCCGTTCCGCCGAACAAAATGATCTTCTTTCTTTTTGAATCATAAACCATGGAATGGGTGGACCGTGCCGAAGGCCCTTTCTTCAAAATTTCTTTCCAACTCTGTCCGTTCCATTCCCAGGTGTCCTTTTGATAGCTATTCGTCGTTCCGGACTGCCATCCTCCAAAAAACACCAGGATTTTTCGATCTTTGTCATAGACCAGGGCGTGTTCCTGGCGATTGGAAGGATGGGTGGCGGTAATAATCTCACTCCACTTTACGCCGTCCCATTTCCAAAAGTCACTATACTCGTCACCCGGGCCGTCTTTGCCCCCAAATATTAAAACGAACTTATTGGTAGAATCATAAGCCGCGCCATAACGATACCGATCACTAGGGCCATACTTGTTCACTTTTTTCCAAGAAGAAGCTTGGACTTCGGTAACTGAAGCGAAAAGAACCGAGAGACCGATGAAGAGAATAAAGAACGCCTTTATTGGCGCTGACAAATTATGCTTGGAACCATAGGTCTTCATATGGCACCTCCTTCAGGTTTTAAAAGATTTTATTTTAGCGGCCGCGCGGGCCGCCCCATATTCGTAAGCGCCGATATCCGGTTTGGAATCACGCTTCTTCCGATCCAGGTCATCCTTAGGCGCTCCGGTTGATGTCCCTTGATTGATCGCCGGGCTTCCGCTTTTCAAATGGTAATTGCCGGTTTTACCCCAGGCGGGGGCGGTGAACTTCGGGTCGCCGTAGATATTGCCGGTCCCCAAAATCTTAATATTGCTCTTTGTATAGTCCTTGCTGCCATGGCTTAAGACGATCGCGTTCTTCGGCAGGTAGAACAGGTTGTGATCGGCATTGAGCGTGACGTCGCCTCCGATGAATATCGTACAGTTGCGTCCCATGCCTCGGAAGATGGTATTCCGGATATTGAGCGTGATGGGGACTTTTTCATCATACTGCACATAAACCAGATAATTTTTACCAAGGTAATCATCGATGGTCACATTGGTCAGCCGGAACGTCGCGTTTTTTTCGTAGGTGCCGATAACAACGGCGGCCCATGGGGTCGTGGTCGAGTTGCCGTCTCCGCGCCCATAAATCAGCGTGTTCTCGACGATGCTGTTGGTCCCCCAAAGCTTGACGCCGTCGCACGAATTATTGGCGACAAGGCACCTCCGCACGGTCGTGTTGTCCGACTTGGAATCCAATCCGTCGCCGTAGTTGTGCTCGGCGCGGGTATCGATGATTTGGATCGGGCCTTTGGAAGGCTCGATGCCGAATCCATCCGGACGGTCATAGGGCCGATCCTTGCCGTTTCCGCCCCGATAGTAATGGCCGCCGTAGGAAAGCGTGCAGTTCTGAATGAGAAGGTCCCGGATGCCTCCGGCCGTTCCTTCCGGACCTCCGACCGCACCGTAGCCGCAATACTCGACCCGGCAGTTCAGGATTTTGATGCCCTGGACATCCTGCATATCGATTCCGTTCTCATCGACATGATGAATGTAAAGTTTTTTGAGGAGAATGGATCGCGAGGGGCTTCCGGAAATGGTAATGCCCGTTCGAAAGTACAAGGTTTCGCCGCTGACCTGGTTGTCATGGGTGATCTCGAGGTTCTCAACTTGAACGTAGCTTTTCCCGGCCAGATTAATAGCCGCAAAGAGATCGTTGCGCCCGGCGATGACCGGACGCGCCCCGTCTTCTCCCTTGATGATTGTCCAGGCCGAAGACGTGCCGGACGGAGGAAACATGATGTCGTCATCGTAGACGCTGACGATGTAGCGACCCTTTCGAATGATCAGGGTGTCGCCCCCCTTGATCTGGCGCGATCCGTAGGCCGGACTCGCCCAGGGCTTGGCTGAAGTTCCCGGATTACTGTCGCTGCCGTTGGTGGCTACATAATAGGTCGCTGACCAAAGACCCGTCGCAGAAGCCAGGACGAGCGCTAAAGCGCAAATTCGGAAAACAAGGGCCGATCGCCGGCTGTTAGGAATCATCATCTTTGGCTCCTTTAGACTTGAGGATTATCATGAGGTGTGAGGGAAGTATACCACCGGCCGCCTAACGATATCAACGACCGCGGGAAGCGGGGGCCAGGGAAGGGGTGTTTAAGAGTTCATAATCCAAGGTCGGCGGCGATCCCCTGCATGGCCTTAATGCAGATCGAGATGAACTCGTCCAGCTCGAGCCCGGCGTTCTTGCACATCTCGATCTCCTCGCGCCGGGCCCCCTTGGCGAAGCTCTTTTCCTTGTAGCGCCGCTTGATAAACTCGAGGTCGATCGCCTCGAGCTTCTTGGAAGGGTGCATGAGCGTCGCGGCGATGATCAGCCCGGTCAAGGGGTCGATCGAAAAGATAGCCCAATCCATGGCCGATTCGCAGGGAACTTTGCCGGCGTGGGCCTGGATGGCGTGGATGACGGCCGGGCTCAGGCCGCGCCCCTCGAGCATCTTGACCGTCTCCGTGGTGTGGAGATCCGGGCTTTTCGCGGTTTTCTCGTAATCCAGGTCGTGGAGGAGGCCGGCCAGCCCCCACGGCTCGGCGTCCTGGCCGAGCCGCTGGGCGACCGCCTTCATGCAGGCTTCGACGGCCAGACAGTGCTTGACCAGATTCTGATTGGGTAGATGGGCTTTGACAAGCTCCAGGGCTTCGTTCCGCGTCATTTTTAATCCTCCTTGCTGTTCTTGAGGCTGCTCTTGTCCGACGTCCTTTGCGTCTTGCGGCTTTTCAGGCTTCAGCCCGGCGTCCTTGTCCGCTTGGGTCTCGGCTTTCGGTGCTTCCGGATTCGCCGCCGCTGTTGCCGGCGTCGTCGTCGGCGGCGCCGCCGCGGTTTTTTCTATCACATAGGTTAAACTCGTCTCTCCCATCTCTTTCTCGTCCTTGGCCTTGACCGAGATCGTATAGATCCCCTCTTTCGAATCGTACCATATCCATTGGGTTTTCTCCGAGGCCGCCTGAACAACCTCCACCTTGTCGCCGGTTTTAAGGGAAAACTCGAACTGGGGCTTGAAGAAGCCGATCCCCTGGGCCCCGAATGTCACTTCCTGGCCTTCTTTCAAAGGTGAGGGCAACGTCGCCGACAACAGGACACTGACGACTTTTTTAAGGAAAATCAGAGAGCCTTGTTCCTTGGATTCGTCGGACACGTTGGACATCAGGAAGGGGGCCGCCCAGAGGGTGTTGGACCGCGATTCCATGTCTTGGACAAACTCTCCGGCTTTCAATCCCGTTTTGATGTCGAAGGCAACCAGGACTTGGGACTGGGTCGCCACCACGACGCGCTCGCCCGCCAGAACGGGGTCGAAATGCGGGCGGGCCGGCACGGGCTGCCACCAGAGGATGTTTCCGCAGCCCTTGTCCAGACAGTAGAGGACATTGTTCGCCGTCAGGAACATCAGCCTCTTCCCCGCGACGAGGGCTGCGCCCCGGGCCGCGCCGTTGGTCCTGACCTTCCAGCTGTCCCTGAACTTGCTGAGATCGACGGCATGCAAGAATCCATCCTGGCCCCCGCAAAAGAGACGGCCTTCGTCCACGCCTATGAACTCTTCCGCCGCCGCGGCCGCATGGAACGTCCAGGCCGGCCGGCCTTCCGCCGTCAAGCTCCGAATGGTCTTGTCCATGCATCCGATGATGACCAGCCCTCCGGCCGCTAAGGGTCCGGCCGTCAGCTTCGACCTGGGCCGGAAGCGCCACAGCTCGCGGCCGTCGGCCGCGTTCCAGGCGACGATCTCCCCGGGAACTCCGAAATAGAGGACGCCGTTCGCCTCCGCCAATTTCGTGACGATCCGCCCCTTGGGCCTTGCTTTCCAGACAAGTTCGCCTTTGAAGGACAGCCGATAGAGCTCGGACGTCTGGTCGCAAACGGTCAGCCCATCGGTCCCGACGACAGGAGGCGTCTCGACGGCTTCGGGGATTGTATAGGACCAAAGTATCTTGCGACCGGCCTCATCGATGGCATAAACGCGCCCTTTTCTTGTGGAGAAGACGATGCCGATCGGCGTCCGCTGGATTAAACTCGTGACCTCGCCCTCATAGGCCACCTGGCCGTCGACGGCCAATGGGAAAACGAGGCCTGTTGGATAGGGCTCGGATCCGCCGCGGAATAGGGCGCAGGAGGAGCAGACCAAAACGGCCGCCAGCGAAACTGCCGAGAAACGGGTTGATCGCGCCATGTCCGTACGGGCCTCACATCTTACCATGTTTCGGGGACCGCCTCAATCTTTACAGGCGGCGGACAAGCTGTTATCATGCGGGACGAATCGCCATGGTCAACTACATCCTGCTCTACAAGATCCGGAAACGGGTCAAGGCCATTCTCAAGCAAAAAATCGAGGACGAGGAGCTGGCCACCACCAAGAAATCCTGCCTGGGCTGCCTCGCCGACGAGGTGAGCTGGGAGATCTATTATCTAATCAAGGAAAAGGAGGAGGACGAATAGGGGTCGTTTAAGAGCCTTCCCCGCCTCCCCCCCGCTCCCGCCTGATCTTTTCCTTGACGGCTTTCCACCACTCGAGCCGCTTGCGGATGTCCTTTTCGAAGCCCATCGCGCCCGGCTCGTAATAGACGCGGCCTTTGAGCCTGTCGGGGAAGGTCTCCATGTCGGTCGTCCCGAACGCGAAGTCATGGGCGTAGGCGTAATCCCGACCGTAACCGATGTCCTTCATCAGCGTGGTGACCGCGTTCCGGATCTGGAGCGGCACGGGCTCATGGGGGCGCTCGGCGACGTCTTTCATGGCCGCGCCGAAGGCCGTATAGAGCCGGTTGCTCTTGGGCGCGGCGGCCAGGTACACGGCGGCCTCGGCCAGGGCCAGCTCTCCTTCCGGCGAGCCGAGGAATTCGTAGGCCTCCTTGGCATGGAGGGTAACGGCCAGAGCTTGAGGATCGGCCAGGCCGATGTCCTCGGAGGCGAAGCGGACCATGCGCCGGGCGATGTAGAGCGGGTCCTCGCCGGCCGCCAGCATCCGGGCCAGCCAATACAAGGAGGCGTCGACGTCGCTGTTGCGGAGGCTCTTGTGGAGGGCCGAGATGACGTTAAAGTGCTCCTCCCCGCTTTTGTCGTAGAGGAGGATTCGCTTCTGGAGGGCTTCCTGGACGACCTCGGCCGTGATCCTGCCTTCCCGGGCCAGGGTTGCCGCAATCTCGAGGGAGTTGAGGGCGCGGCGCGCGTCGCCGTTCGAATAGTTGATGAGGAGCTCGCGGGCCTCCGCGTCCAGCGCGAGATTCAAAGCGCCCAACCCGTTTTCGGCATCGGCCAGGGCGTCCTCGAGGATTCGGCCCAGCGCCTCGAACGAAAGCTCGCGGAGGACGAGGACTTTGGTCCGCGACAGGAGCGGCGCGATGACCTCGAAGGACGGGTTCTCGGTCGTCGATCCGTAGAGGACGACGTCCCCGCGCTCGACGTAGGGCAGAAAAGCCCCCTGCTGCGCCTTGTTGAAGCGATGGATCTCGTCGATGAATAGGACGATCGGCTTCCCGTACATCTTCTTATGGTCCTCGGCCCGGGCCATGGCCTCCTTGACCTCTTTGATGCCGGACAGGACGGCGCTGAAAAAGACGCAGGGGACGTCGAAGTAGCGGGCCAGCATCGAGCCGAGCGTCGTCTTCCCCGATCCTGGCGGGCCCCAGAATATAAGGGATACCAGGCGGCCCGACTCGATCAGTTGGCTGAGGATTTTACCCGGGCCGAGGAGATGCTCCTGCCCGTAGACGCGGTCGAAGCTGCGCGGCCGCATCCGCTCGGCGAGTGGGGTGTGCTGTCCGTCGGTTTCCATGTTCGGCCGCCGTTGAAAGGATTATATCAGAAATCTCCGCCTCGGACTCAACGCCTCGCGCCCTCCCGGCCCGAAGCTCCACGGACTTATGTCCGCTGGAGCGCACCCATAAGCCGTTTCCGGCTTATGAGTACTGCGAAACCGCTGCCGGTCCCCGGAGCGGGTCCCGAGTGATTGTCTGACGACATAGTACCTGAGTTATCCCGTGGAGGGGACAAATGCCTTGATAGTCCCTGGAGCGGGTCCAACGCGATTGTCATGCGACATCGTGCACAACTTATCCCGTGGAGGGGACAAATGCCTTGATAGTCCCTGGAGCGGGTCCAACGCGATTGTCATGCGACATCGTGCACAACTTATCCCGCGGAGGGGACAAATGCCTTGATAGTCCCTGGAGCGGGTCCTGAGTGATTGTCTGACGACATAGTACCTGAGTTATCCCGTGGAGGGGACAAATGCCTTGATAGTCCCTGGAGCGGGTCCAACGCGATTGTCATGCGACATCGTGCACAACTTATCCCGCGGAGGGGATTGACACGTTCGCAAGGCTCAGTGTCACCCGAACGCTCCCGCCTTATGGCTGGGGGTTGAGCGGCTTGACGGTTCCGGCGGGGGCATGCTAATGTGTTGAACGGACCCGACCTCGATGAAATCCGGCGCCGGCGATAAAGTCATCCGACAGGCGAACGCGCCTCCCGACAAGCTCGTCTACACGCTCGACGAAGTCGTCCGTTTAACGAAGCTCGATCCTGCCCTTCTCGAGTCCTGGGAGCAGGAGTTTCCTTTCCTCCACTCGGGCCGGACGGCTAAGGACGAGAAGATCTTCCGCCCCAAGGACGTCGCTATGATCCGGCGCATCCAAGAGCTCCTCGAAACGCGCGGATTGACCTTGGCCGGCGTCCGGCGGCGGATCGAGGAGGAGTTCGGGCTCCGGACGCCCCAGACCGTCCATCCCGAAAAATTGAGGAAGGTCCTGGCCGAAGTCCGCGACGGGCTCCAGGAGATCGCCGCCTCCCTCAAGAAAAGCCCGTCCTGAATATTTTTATTCATTTTTTCCAAAGTTCTGCTATAATTTATGTCCCTTCGTCGGGACGTGGCGCAGCCTGGTAGCGCACATGCTTGGGGTGCATGGGGTCGGCGGTTCGAATCCGCCCGTCCCGACCAACGAGGCTTTTTCGATCGTCCAGCGCGCCGCCTCCCTCGACAGGGGCGGCCGGATTGATTACAATCCGGATCTAACGGAAAAGGAACCATCCATGGGTAATATCAAGAAGCAACCCTCCGCTCAAAGCCTGACGGCCGGCCCCGCCGCCGCGCGGGACCTGGTCGGCTACCAGGACGGATCCATCGTCAGCCGCGAGATCATCAAGCAGCCGACGGGAACCGTCACTCTCTTCGCTTTCGACGCGGACCAAGGCCTCAGCGAGCACACGGCCCCCTTCGACGCCCTCGTCCAGATCATCGAAGGAAAGGCTCTGATCACGATCGGCGGAAAGGGCCATGACCTCGGGGAGGGCGACCTCATCATCATGCCCGCCGGCGTCCCTCACGCCGTCCGGGCTGTTACGCGATTCAAGATGATGCTGGTCATGGTCAAGAAGTAGCGGGCGCGATGGCAACAGCGTCCCGCAAACCCCTCATCCTCATCGTCAACGACGACGGGATCGCCTCCGAAGGGCTCGTGGCTTTGGCCCGGGCGGCCCGGCGGCTGGGCCGCGTTTTCGTCGTCGCCCCCGATCGCCAGCGGAGCGCAACTTCTCTGGCCTTGACCCTTCACGGTCCGCTCCGAGTCAAGCGTCTCCGTCCGGCCTGGTACGCCGTCGACGGAACTCCGGCCGATTGCGTCTACCTGGCCGTCTGCAAGATCCTCCCCCGCCTTCCCGACCTCCTTCTCTCGGGCGTCAATCGCGGCCCCAACCTGGGCCGCCAGGACGTCGCCTATTCCGGAACGGTCGCGGCCGCCATCCAGGGGACGTTCATCGGGATTCCATCCCTGGCCGTGTCTCAGCTCCCCAATGATAACGGCCGGTTCGAATTCGACGAGGCCGCCTCGCTGGCCGTCCGGATCGGCGGCCATCTGCTGCGCGGGGCCGCCCTGCCCGGCATTACTTTGAGCTGCAACATCCCGCCCTCTCCGGTCAGGGGGATTCGTCTGGCCAGGCTGGGCGAGCGGCGCTACGCGCCCGAGATCATCGAGAGGAAGGACTCCCGCCGGAATTCCGTTTTCCGGATCGGGACCGGGAATCCCCGGACCGTGGCAGGTCCGGGGACCGACCTCGAGGCCATCCGGTTGGGCTATGCTTCCCTGACACCGCTCCATACGGACTTGACCGATTATAAGGTCCTCCGCCAACGCCGGTTGAGAGAAGTCGCTAAAATCTTGACTTGAATTCCTCAATCCGTTGCGGCGAAGAACTCAAAGGGCGAGGGGAGAATGGTGAAGAAGGCCGTATGAAAGCCCTCACTATCCGGCCCGTTTCCGGTGTCTCAGGAATTCGACGATCCCCGGAAGCAGCGAAACGAGGATGATGGCGATGATGACGAGGGAGAAGTTCTTTTTGACGAAGGGGATGTTACCGAAGAGATACCCCCCGAAGACGAAGATGGCGACCCAGCCGATCCCGCCGATGACGTTGTAGCTCAGGAATTTCCCGTAGCTCATACGGCCGATCCCGGCCACGAAGGGCGCGAAGGTCCGGATGATGGGAACGAAGCGGGCGATTATGATCGTCTTGCCGCCGTACTTCTCGTAGAAGGCGTGCGTTCGGTTCAAGTACTCCTTCTTGAAGAAGCGGGACTTCTCACGCTGGAAGATCTTGGGCCCGATCCGGTGGCCGATCCAGTAATTGACGGTGTCGCCGAGGATGGCCGCGGCGGCAAGGATGGCGAAGAGCCAGACAACCTTGAGGTCGCCCAAGGCGGCGAATGAGCCGGCGGCGAACAGGAGGGAGTCGCCCGGAAGAAACGGCGTAATGACCAGCCCCGTCTCGCAGAAAATGACCACGAACAGGATCAGGTAGGTCCACAGCCCGTAGGTCCGGATGAGATCGCTGAGGTGCGCGTCGAGATGAACGACGAGGTCGATGAGTTTCTTGATCAGCTCCATCCTCTCTCCTGGCCCGCCCGGGATCGCGTCCCGGTCCGAACGATCCTATACTATACAGATGCGGCCCTCCGGAATCAACCGCGGGAATATGGTAGAATCAAGAGCGCCATGACCGCGCCGAACAAACTCGAGCTCATCGAGCGGGCCCTCGAGGCGCTCGCCCCGCTCGAATTATCCTGCACGCTCTGCCCGAGGGACTGCCGGGTCGACCGGACCCAAAACGAAAAGGGCATCTGCCAGACGGGACACCTCGCTTCGGTCTCCCACGCCCTCCTTCACTACGGCGAAGAACCCGTCCTCAGCGGCCCGGGTTATCCGGGACCGTCGCGGAAGCACGGCCGGGCGGGCTCGGGAACGATCTTTTTCACCGGATGCAACCTGAAATGCCTCTTCTGCCAGAACTATCAACTGAGCTGGTTTCAAGAGGGCGAAGAGGCCGGCGACCAGGATCTGGCCGGGATGATGCTGAGGCTCGAACGCCAGGGCGCCCTGAACATCAACCTCGTTTCGCCTTCGCATGTCATTCTTCCCATCCTGCGCGCCCTCAAGATCGCGCTGGCCCAAGGCCTCAGCCTCCCCATCGTCTACAATTCCAACGGCTACGATAAGGCGGAGATCATCCGGCGCCTGGAAGGTATCGTCGACATCTACCTCCCCGACCTCAAGTATCACGACCCGGCCGTCTCCCAGCGTTATTCGAGCGCGGCCGACTACTTCCATCACGCCGGGCCGGCCTTGCTGGAGATGTTTCGTCAACAGCCTCAACTCGCGCTGAACGACCACGACATCGCCCTGCGCGGCCTCATCATCCGGCATCTTGTCCTGCCCGGCCAGGTCCGCGACACCTGGTCCGTGCTGGAGTGGATCCGCCACAGCCTCACCCCTTCCGTCTACCTCAGCCTGATGAGCCAGTACCGCCCCTGCTTCCGAGCGCCCGAAGAGCTCCGACGCGGGCTTACGGCCAAGGAGTATCAGGAAGCGGTGATGAGGGCGGAGGAGCTGGGGTTCGAGAGCCTCTACACCCAGACCGAGCCCTTCCAGGACGAGGAGCATCTCGTCCCCGATTTCCGGCGGCGCCGGCCTTTTCGCTGGGGGGGCGGTCAGTAGGAGCGCGGCGTATAGGTCCGGCTTTTGGGCAGGCGGTCGGCCGTAACGCCCAGGGCCGCCGCAAATTCCCTCAGCTTGGACTGGATGATCTCGACGTTTTCCGCGCCCATCCGGAGGAGGTGCTTCTGGGGCGGACTCAACTCCTCCAGGGTCCGGTCCGGCATGATGTAGGTCAGGACCTGCTTCTCGACGACGATCGGGCCCCGGACGAGCGGGACCTGGAGCAGTTCGTCGATGGCGCGGATGAGCGTGTCCTGAAAATCCTGGGCGGGATAGCCCAGCTCGCGGTAAGCGTCCCGGATCAGGGGCCTCAGGCTCCGATAGGCCTTGACGCTGAGGGCCGTGTCCAAGGAGGAAAAAACGTCGGCCACGTTGTCGTAGCGGCCGAAGCTCGCGGGATCGATCTGAAGTTTTCGTCCTTTCTTGATCGTGGCGAAGGCCTTGTCCGGCCCCAGGAATTCGAGCTGGGGTCTGGGGCTCATGCCGTTGGCGACGTTGTCCACGGCCGCGACAAACCTCCGGATAAGCCCGCTGACCTTGAGCCAGGCGGCAAAACTCGCTTGAGACGACAAGCCCTGAAGGTTGGCCCTGACGTATTCGTCGCTCTGGTCCAGCGCGACCGGAGAGCGCTCTTCGACCCCGCCCTCAGCCGGTTTCTCCTCGGCCAGGCCCGGGACGGCTTCGCCGGCCCGCGTTTTGGAGGGCTCGTGGAAGCGGTCGAGGACGAGGAAGTAATAAAGACCGCCGCCGACGAGCAGAAGGCCGAGAAAGATGAGTCCGGTGACGATGACCTTTCTTTTTTCTTCCATCGGATGCCCTCCTTATTATTCTCCGGACGATCTACGGATCCGGATATCCCCGCTCTTGGTCTTGAGAATGATGCGGCCGATCGCGCTTTCGGGTTTGATGGAAAGTTTCGGCCCCGGAAGCGGCCGGCCGAATTCGATCCCGCTTGTGACCTCGCCGTCTTCCGCATCAGCCTCGATTGTCGCCCCGACCGGTTCCTGGAGGAAGATCTCGATATCGCCCTCCCCCACCTCGATCCGGATCTCATCCTCGGATCTCAAATCCAGGACCTCAGCCGAAACATTCCCCTCCTCGAGCGAGACGTCGAGGCTGCCCGAGAAATTCTCGATCTGGACCTCGCCCTGCTCCGCTTCGACCTCCAGGCGCCCGTAAACATCGGAGACGCGGATCGTCCCCTCTCCGTTCCGGATTCCCTCGATCTTAACCGACCGGGGGACGCGGAGCTCGAAATCGTAGACGCTGTCCTCGTCCGCATCGTCCGGGCATTGGAGCTTAAGTGCGTTATCTTGGAGGTGGAATAGGATCTCGGGTTCGAGCGAGCTGATCCCCGAGATTCGAAACCGGCGCGAATAGGACCATTTGCCTGGCTCCCTGGCCAGGACTTCAACGCGGGCTTCGTCCCAGCCTTGGACTCGGATGTCGCCGTTCGTATTGACCAGGGAGATCGTTCCGCCCTCGGAAAACGGCGCGGACTTGCGGTAGTTGAAGGCGGTTCCATCCTCCCCCGGTATCGGTTCGTCAATGACGGCGATGATGCAGGAGGCCGAAAGGCTCAAAACCGCTGCCAAACACAGTCCCCTGGCGATTCTCTTCATGATAGTCCTCTTTCAGGGAAATTATATAACCAACGGCCCCGCAAGGTCTATATTTAGAATTCTGGGGACACGATACCGAATCAAGAAATTCGGTTCATGTCCCCAGAATTGCATATCCCCAGAATTCCATATCCCCGGCATTCTACATATCACCCGAAGCGGCCGGTGATGTAATCCTCTGTCCTTGAGTCGCGGGGGGCGGTGAAGACCTGGGGGGTCGGGCCGACCTCGATCAACTCGCCCAGCAGGAAATAACCGGTCGTATCCGAGACGCGGGCGGCCTGCTGCATGTTGTGGGTCACGATGACGATCGTATAGAGTTTCTTGAGCTCGGCCATGAGCTCCTCGATCCGGGCCGTCGCGATCGGGTCAAGGGCCGAGCAGGGCTCGTCCATGAGCAGGACCTCGGGCTCGACGGCGATCA
>Ga0315277_10007883_pt1 | contig 13742 bp, 6 predicted proteins | sample YL17G05_15_MG_FD_203695 | JGI IMG/M metagenome (GOLD analysis project Ga0315277, IMG submission 203695) | Sediment microbial communities from Yellowstone Lake, YNP, Wyoming, USA - YL17G05_15 | ecosystem: Environmental > Aquatic > Freshwater > Lake > Sediment | place: USA: Wyoming | collected...
CTGGCGCGGGAGCGGGAGATCACCGGGCGGAGCACCGCCAGCCTGCTGCTGGACCAGTTCTGGAAGTCGGTGTCCGCTTTTCACTATACGTTGGATCCCACCTTCTGGTACCACCCGTCCATTCCCTTGCTCGATTTCGTGAGCGGTGCGTTGCTCGTCCTCGGCCTGGTGTGGGCAACGGCACACTGGCGATGGCCGGCCAACGGGCTGGTTCTCCTGTGGTTCTGGCTGGCGCTGATCGTGGGCTGGGGGGTGACGGAGAACCCGCCCAGCAGCCAGCGCATGGTCATCGTCACTCCAGCCGTGGCGTCACTGGCGGGGCTGGGGTTGAGCTGGCTGGTGGGGTTGGGAAAGCAAATCAGCGAATCGGGGGGGCAGCGAGCCAGCGAATCAGCGGATCGGCGAATCAGCGAATCGGCAGGCGGGCGAGGATGGTGGAATGGGGTAGCGGTGATGGTGCTCGTCGGGGTGGCCGTTGCCAACCTGTACTACTACTTCGTCGTGTATACGCCCACGCGAGTTTACGGGAATCCGACGGCTGAGGTCGCGACCGAGTTGGGGCGCTACCTGGCACAGCACGACGATGGGCAGGTGGTGTACTTGCACGCGCCGCCGTTCATGTATTGGGGTTTCGGGACGCTCCAATTCCTGGCGCGGGGTATCGAGGGGGTGGACGTGCCTCTGCCAGGAGAGGGAGAGTGGCCGGAGCCTGCCCTGAGCGAAGCCGAAGGGCCTGACCTGGGCCGGGGAGCGCGCTTCGTCTTTCTTCCGGAGCGGCTGAGCGAATTGGGGCCCATCCGCGCGCGGGTGCCGGGTGGGGTCGAACGGCCGGTTTACTCTGCTGCGGATGGGCGGTTATTGTACGTAATGGTTGAGCTGGGGGCACAGTAAACTGGGGCACCTGGGGGGACTGGCAAGATCTGAGCAGAGAATAAGTACAGGAGGATATCTATGTTGCATTCGTCGTCGCCACTCTTCAACCGGCTGCAGGATCGGATCGAGCGGATGCCGGTAATTGATTGCCACGAGCATCTGATGGGGCCGGAGGGGCGGCCGCCTTACAAGGAGCCGATCGCGGCGCTGATCTACGGCTACGTGCACAGCGACCTGGCATCGGCAAGTTTCGGCGTCCCTGACCGCGAGTTGCAGTGGCTGGAAGATGAGGACGTGCCCACCGGCGAGAAATGGCCCCTCTTTGAACGACTGTGGCGGGCCACCGAGCACACTGCCTACGCGCGGGTGACCAAACTGGTGCTGCGCGACGTGTACGGCGAAACCGAGTTGACCCGCCAGGCGCTGGAACGCGTGGCGGCAAAACTGGCCGGTCAAGACGAGACAACCTACTTCCGCATTATTGACGAGGCGGGCATCCAGGTGATGCTGGTGGACGTACTGGGCTGGCTCCCTCAAGGGTTGGATAGTTTCCTGGAGGGCAAGAAGCGCTTCCCTGACAAGTGGCGGCTGATGATCTCGTTGCCGGCCTTTCATCCGACCACCCTGACCTGGGAGACGATCGAAGCCGTGGGCAGGTGGGCCGACCGGCACATCACCTCGTTGGACGAGTACCTGGAGGCCGTGTTCGTCGTGTTCCAACGCTGTATCGAGCGGGGCGCGGTCGGGATCAAGGACCAGTCGGCCTACGAGCGGGTCCTTTCCTACGACCTGGTGCCCAAGGCAGAGGCAGAGAAGCAATTCAACCTGGTGTTGGCCGACCCGCGCAACAGGCTGGGATGGCCGGCAGGGAAGCCTCTGAATGATTACGTCTTCCACCAGGCCATGCGGTTTGCGCGCGAACTCGACCTGCCGGTGCAATTGCATACCGGGCACATGGCGGGCGTGCGCAACCGGGTGGACAAGACCAACGCCGCCTATCTGGCCTCGGTGTTGGAGTTGCACCGGGACGTGCACTTCGATCTCTTTCACGGCAATTGGCCGTACCTGGGCGACCTGCTCTTCCTGGGCAAGAATTATCCCAACGTGGCGCTCGACTGCTGCTGGTTACACATCATTGACCCCGATTTTGCCTCTGAGTTGTTGGAGCGGTCGGTGCTCACGCTGCCACATACCAAGGTGCACGGCTTCGGCGGCGATTACGGCGACGTGCCCGAGTTTGTGGCGGGGCACCTGAAGATCGCACGCGAGAACATCGCGGGTACGCTGGCCCGCCTGGTCGAGCGGGGCTGGTTGGAGGAGGAAGAGGCCGTGCGACTGGCCGCCGATTGGTTGTTCAACAATCCCAACCGGTTCTTTAAACTGGGGTTCGGGGAGACGGATTGCGCATGAGTCGTGCTGAACGTTTCTCCTGTCATTCCGAGCGAAGCGAGGAATCTGGGCGAAGCGAGGAATCTCGTCCGCGACGTGCGCTGGGCCGGGTGGAATGTGTGCTGGCGCTGCTGGTGCTCTTGTTCGCGGCGTTCGGCTTTCGCAGCGTGGGCCTCGACTGGGACGAAGGCGCGCACCTTCATCCGGACGAGCGCCACCTGACGATGGTGGTGGGGGACATCAAGTCGCCCGACAGCCTGGCCCTGTTTCTTGATACGGCTCACTCGCCCCTTAGCCCCTATAATCGGGGGTACGGCAACTTTTTCTACGGGACGTTGCCGATTTTCCTGGTGCGCTACGCGGGAGAGTGGGCCGACACGGCGTGTGCGGAGGAGCCGTCGAGGCTGGCCCGGGTGGTGGTGCGGCTGTTTCTGAATGCCGAAGGGGCGTGTACGCCGGGCACGTACACGGGCTACGGCGGCGTGCACCTGGTGGGCCGGATGCTGTCGGCGTTGGCCGACCTGGGGGGACTGGTCTTCCTGTTCTTCATCGGACGGCGACTGTACGGTCCAGGTGTGGGGTTGCTGGCCGTTGCGTTGGGGGCGCTGGCGGTGCTGCCGATCCAGCAATCGCACTTTTTCGTCGTGGACAACTTTGCCCATTTTTTCGTCGTCGCGACGTTGTATTTCGCGGTGCGGGCGTCCCAGACCGGTGGGTGGTTCGCGTTCGCACTGGCGGGGCTGGCGAGTGGGCTGGCGGTGACGTGCAAGATGAGTACGTGGCCGGCGGCGCTGGTGGTGGGGCTGGCGGGGCTGGTGTGGTGGTGGAAAGGAATGCACCTTCCCGAAAGTTCCGAACTTTCGGGAAGGTATGAGGAAGGTGGTGGTCGCCGTTTGTCACTGATCCCGGGTCCCTGGTCGTGGATGAGTACATCCATGAGGCTGGTGCTCCGTTTTATACTGGCCGGGGTCGTGTTCCTGGTGGCTGTTCGGCTGGGGCAGCCGTATGCGTTCCAGGGGCCGGGGTTCTTTGGGGTGCGGCTCAATCCCCAGTGGCTCAGTGACATGGGCTTCATCCGCCGCCTGATGAGCGGGGAGGTGGATTCACCGCCCGGCCACCAGTGGACGGCGCGCACGCCCATCGTCTTCCCGTGGGTCAACATGGTGGTGTGGGGGCTGGGGCTCCCGCTGGGACTGGCAGCGTGGGCCGGCTGGGCGTTGGTCGGTGTGGAACTGCTGCGCGGACAGCGGCGGCACCTGATCCCCTGGGCCTGGGGGACGGGCTTTTTCCTGTATCAGGCGACGCAGTGGGTCAAGTCCATGCGCTATATCTTGCCGGTGTACTATGTGTTCATCCTCTTCGCCGCCTACGCCCTCTTGCGGCTCATCCGGTGGGCCATAACTGCGCGGATGAGCAGGATTGACGGATGGGGTAGCAGGTTTCGTGGGATTTTCCGCTATTTGCCGTTGGTTGTTGGCCTTTTGTCACTGGTCGTAGTGCTGGCAGGCACCCTGTTCTGGGCGGTGGCTTTCACCCGCATCTACACGCGTACCACGACGCGTCTGGCCGCCTCGCGCTGGATTTACGCAAACGTCCCCGCCGGCGCGACGTTGCACTACCAGACGGAATCCGGACCGGGGACGTTGCAGATCGCGGTGCCCGGCGGGTACGTGTACGGCGACGGCGCAGAGTTGCAGACGCCGTTCACGATGCCGGAGGACGGCCTGGCTACGGCGGTTACTTTCAACTACCTGGGGGATCCCCAGGGGGACGCGGAGGTGGAGGGGTTCCGCGTCGCGCTGAGGGCCAACCCGGGCGGAGGCGAGAGCCTGGGCGGGGCGATGGCGGATGGGTACATCCGGGGCGAGTGGGCGATGCCCTCCCTGGCGATGCCAGCGGAGGCGATCGTATTAGGCGAGACGTCGGGGCGTGATGTGTCCGCGGATGGGTACGTCCGGCGAGGGCAGGCGTACACCTTTGCGCTCAACGCGGTGCCATTGCAGGGGGGCCAGACCTACGTGCTCGCCTCCCAGTGTGCCAGCGGCTGCCCGGTGCAGGCAGATACCAGCGTCGTCGCTAACGAGCACTGGGACGATCCGCTGCCGCTGCGCATCGAGGGGTACAACCCCTTCGGCGGGCTGTACCGGGGATTGACGAGCAGTTCCGATGGCCAGATGCAGAACTATAACGAGGACACGCCGGAGAAGCGGGCGCAGTTGTTCGCCTGGCTCGACGAGGCCGACTATATCTTCCTCTCCAGCAACCGGCTGTACGGCTCGATCGCCCGGCTGCCAGCCCGCTATCCGCTGACGACGGCCTATTACCGGGCGCTGTTCGCCGGCCAACTGGGCTTTGAACTGGCGGCGGACATTACCTCCTACCCGGCACTGGGCCCCTTCCAGTTCCCCGACCAGGAATGCCCCTACCCCTTTCCCTCCCTTCCCTCCTCTCCATCCCCTCCCTCCCCTCCTTACCTCCACCAACGCGAGCCCATCCGCGTATCGTTCCCCCCGGCGGAGGAAGCGTTCAGCGTCTACGACCATCCGCGCGTGCTGATCTTCCGCAAGACGGCCGCTTACTCCCGCGAGCAGGTGGAGCAGGTGCTGGGCGGGATTGACCTGACGCGGGCGCTGCACGGACTCAAGCCGGTCCAGGCCACCGCTGCCCGGAATTTGCTGGAGTTCGATCCACAGACGTGGGCGGAGCAGCAGGCCGGCGGCACCTGGTCGGAGATGTTCCACCGCGACAGCCTCTTCAATCGCTACCCGGCGTTGGCAGCGGTCGCCTGGTGGATCGTCGTGACTCTGCTGGGCTGGCTGGCGTTCCCGCTGCTATTCGTGGCGGTGCCCGCCTTGCGCGACCGGGGTTACGGGCTGGCGCGGGTGCTGGCGTTGCTGGCGGTGGCCTACCTGACGTGGCTGGTGGCCAGCCTGCGGGTACTGCCGAACACGCGCGTGACGATCCTGCGAATGGTGCTTTTGCTGGCGCTGGCGGGCGGCGGCGTGGGGTGGCTCAAGCGCGGCGACCTGGTGCGCTTTGTGCGCGGCCACCGGCGGTTGATCCTGGCGACGGAGGGACTGTTTGCCTTGCTGTACCTGGCGTGGATCGGCGTGCGGCTCCTGCAGCCGGACCTGTGGCACCCGACCGTGGGGGGGGAGAAGCCGATGGATTTCGCGTACCTGAACGCGGTGATGAAATCCACCTGGTTCCCGCCCTACAACCCCTGGTTCTCCGGCAGTTGGCTCAATTATTACTATTTCGGCTTCGTGATCGTCGGCACGCTGATCAAGTTGATGGGGACGGTGCCGGCGGTCGCCTACAACCTGGTGGTGCCGCTCCTGTACGCGCTGACTGGGGTAGGGGCTTTTTCCGCCGCCTACAACCTCTTCGGCGGGCACCGGCGGGGAGCGATGCTGGCAGGGGGGATGGGGCTCGTGTTCACCGTTGTGCTGGGCAACCTGGGGGTAGTGCACCTGATACGAACGGCGCTCATCGCATTGGGTGGGGAAATGTTCCCCAGCACGATCCCAGTTTTCGCGGAGACGGTGGCGATGTTCCGGGGGCTGTGGCAGGTGATCGCCCACGGCACATCGTTGCCGCTGCGGATCGAGGCCTGGTATTGGCACCCGACGCGCATCATCCCGGCCTGGCCGGGCGAGGCGGGGCCGATCACCGAGTTTCCGGCCTTCACCTTCCTGTACGGTGACCTGCACGCGCACATGATCGCCTTACCGCTCACGCTCCTGGCGCTGGCGCTGGCGGTGTACTGGATGCGCTCTCGCAGGCCCACCTGGCTTAGCCTGGCTCTGGGCGGGTTGGCCATCGGCGCGCTTTATCCGACCAACACGTGGGACTACCCGACGTATCTGGCGTTGGGGGTGGTGGGCTTGGCCCTGGGGATATGGCGGATGAGTACGTCCGGGACACGGGGGAGCAAGGAGACAAGGAGACAAGGAGACAAGGGGACGGGAGGCGCCGGGCGGTTATTGAGGTTGGTGGGGCGAGTAGTGGGGCTGGTTGGGCTGTCGGTGGTGCTATACCTGCCGTACCTCCAGCACTACGCGGCGGGGTATACTTCGGCCGAGATGTGGCGCGGTTCGCGGACGCCGGCCGACATTTATCTGTGGATCCACGGTATCGTGCTCTTTCCGCTGGTGACGCGGATGGGAATCGAAATACGTAATGCGTACTGCGTACTGCGTAAATCTCCATTCTCCATTCTTCATTCTCCATTCGCTCATTGTTCATTGTTCATTGTCCCATTGTTCATTGCCACGGTGGTGATGGTGGGATTGGGGTACTGGGTGGCGGCGGTGGTGGTGCCGGTGGGAATGGCGGCGGCGTACCTGCTCCTGGCCCCGGGGATGCTGGCCAGCCGGCGGCTGTTGTGGCTGATGGCCGGTACGAGCATGGCGCTCTGCCTGGCCGTCGAGGTCATCGTGCTCAAGGGCGACATCTCGCGGATGAACACGGTGTTCAAGTTCTACTTGCAGGTGTGGACGCTGCTTTCGGTGGCAGGGGCGGTGAGCCTGGCGTGGGTGCGGGAGCGCGCGCTGCGCTGGACAGCGGAGTGGCGCACTTTGTGGTGGATCGGCATGGGGCTTCTGATCCTGGGTGGGGCGCTGTTCCTGCCTTATGGCATCCGCGCGCGGGCGGTGGACCGCATGTCACCCCAGACGGGACTGACGCTGGACGGAATGGCCTTTGCGCGGACGGGCACCGTGGTGGACGGCACGCCGGGGCAGGAGGGCGGCGTTGCCCAGGAGATCCCACTGGCAGGGGATTACGCCGCGATTCGCTGGATGCAGGACCACGTCCAGGGCTCGCCGGTGATCATGGAGGGGCTGGGTTACCGGGAGTACCTGTGGGCGAACCGGGTCTCGATCTATACGGGATTGCCGGCGGTGGTGGGCTGGCGGTGGCACCAGGCGCAGCAACGGGCGGCGCTCCCCGATTCGATGGTGGATTGGCGGCGGAACGACGTGGACGAGTGCTACAACACGCCCGACGCTGCGCGGGCGTGGGAGATCCTGTCGCGCTATGGGGTGCGCTACGTCTACGTCGGCGCGTACGAGCGGGCGTACTATGATCCGGCGGGATTGGCTAAGTTCGAGGCGATGGTGGCGGAGGGGATGCTGCGGGTCGTTTATGATGCGGAGGGGGTTAAGATTTACCAGTCCCATCTCACAAATCCCCTCCTGACCGTGTATATGTAGTACAGACCAATGACCGACGTTGAGATGATCACCAGGGCCGCGCATGGAGATGAGGCGGCGCAGCGGGCGCTGTATGAGGCGCACCACGCGGCGGCGTTCCGCCTGGCCTACCTGCTCCTCCAGGACGCCGATGACGCCGAGGAGGTGGTGCAGGACGCGTTCGTGTACGTGTTCCGCAACCTGCACCGCTACGATGCGACACGCGGGCCGTTCCGGGCCTGGCTGCGCGTGGCGCTGGTGAGCCGCTGCCGTAACAAGCGGCGCCGCCGGCAACTCCTGCTGGTGCCATTGGAGACGCTTGATGTGGATGGAGAGGTCCTAGCTGGCCCGGCGGCCGCGAGCGATCCGGCGGGCACGGCGGAGTTGCGGGGGGCGCAGCGGGCGGTGTGGGAGGCGCTCCAGCAGGTGAGCCCGGGGGCGCGGGAGGCGCTGGTGTTGCGGTTCTACGAGGGGTTGTCGTACGCGGAGATCGCGGTGACGTTGGATTGTTCGCCCGACGCGGCCCGGGCGCGGGTGGCGCATGGGAAGGTTCAACTGCGGCGGTTGCTGGTGGTGCCGGAGGAAGAGAGGGCGTACGAAGGGGAAGCAGTGCGGACGGCGAGGGCTGGATAGTATGTCTTCGCATAGTCATTATGGGATCGGTTAGGGAGGGTAAAAGGGGGAGGCGCCGGGAGTGAGGGTGGGGCAGGTCTGAGGGTAGAGATGTGGGTAAGCAGCTAGTTCACCCGGAGGAGATGGAACTCGCCTGTTGGGCCGATGGGAATGAAGCGGCCAGTGGGCAGATGGGAGCACACATGCGCCGGTGCGCGCAGTGCCGGAGCGCCGTCGCCGATTATCGCTGGCTGCAGGGGGAACTGGGGACTACACTCGCCGCCGTGGCGGGCGCGGTGCCGCTGCCCCGGCCCAAGTGGTGGGCGGTGCAGGGGCGGCTGCTGGCGGGACGCCAGCAGGCAGCCCGGTGGCGAATATCGGCGATTTCTGGCCTCGTGCTGGCGGTGTGCCTGATGCTCGCGCTCTCTCCTGTCTGGGGCTCGGCGGCGGCGGCGCAGACACTGCTCCCCCAGGTGCGGGTGGCTCGCGTGCCGGTCACGGCCCATGCGTCTGGCCCTGTGCCTGCCTCCATTTCTGGGACGCACCCGGCCTGGCATACTACACCCACACCGCCTGTGTTCTCCGAGACGGTCACTCCGCTGCCGACGCCAGCATTGGCGCTGCCGCCGACGCCGGAAAGTAATGCGTAAGGCGTAAAATGCACCTTCCCGAAAGTTCGGAACTTTCGGGAAGGTATGAATGCGTGGTGCGTAGGACACGGAACACGCAACACGCAACACGCAACACGTGATGCATAATGCTTGAGGCACAGTTGACGATGAGCGAGGCGTTGTTGGCGTTCCGCTGGTATCTGGTCCTTCAGGCGTTCGGGCTGGCGGCGCTGCCGCTGGCCTGGCGGCTGTTCCGGCACCTGCCGGACCGGGGGTACGGGGTCTCGAAGCCGTTCGGATTGCTCCTGGCCGGGTGGGGGTTCTGGCTGTTGACCACCTTCGGCTGGACGCACAACACGGCGGGGGGCACCCTGGTGGCACTGGGGTTGCTGGCCGCTGTGGGCCTGGTGCTCGTACTCCGTTCGCCGGACCCGTCCAGCAGGCCAGGCTCCCACGCCCGGCCAATGCCGTTGCCCTGGGGTACGGTGCTGGTCACCGAGGTGGTGTTTACGCTGGCATTCGTGGCTTGGTGCCTGGTGCGCGCCCGCATGCCGCGCATCGAGACGGCCGGGGGCGAGAAATGGATGGAGATCGCCTTCCTGCGCGCGATCTTGCGTTCCGACACCTTCCCACCGCACGATCCGTGGCTGTCGGGCTTTGCCATCTCCTATTACTACTTTGGCTACGTGATTGTGGCCATGATGGCCCGCCTGGCGGCGGTCCCGCCCTCGATCGCCTTCAATCTCGGGATTGCGACCCTCTTCGCGCTCACGTGCACGGGAGCGTTTAGCCTGGTGTACAATCTCCTCATGGCAGGGGAGGGAAGGGAGGGGAGGGAAGGGAGGGAGAGAAAGGGTATTTGGGAGGCGCTGGCGGGGGGACTGCTGGGGCCGCTGCTGGTAGCGGTGATGGGCAACCTGGAAGGGCTGTTGGAGGTGCTGCACGCGCGGGGCCTCGGCCCGGCCACGTGGTGGGCGTGGCTGGACATCTACAGGCTCGACGAGCCGCCGCTGCCCCTGGTTCAGGGCAGTTGGGTGCCCAGCCGCTTCTTCTGGTGGTGGCAGGCCTCTCGCGTGTTGCAGGATTACACTCCCTGGGGAGCGGAGCAGCACGTGATTGACGAATTCCCTGGCTTCAGTTTCCTCCTGGGCGACATGCACCCGCACGTCTTGGCCTTACCGTTCGTCGTGCTGGCGCTGGCACTGGCGCTCAACCTATACCTGCGGATTGCGGAATGCGGATTTGGGATTGCGGATTTGGGATTGCGGAATGCGGATCGCAAACCGCGAATGGCGAATGGCGAATCAGCGAACACGCAACACGTTTCACGCATTACGCATTACGCATTACGGATTACGCATTACGTTTCACGTCTGCTCCCCCTGTCCCCCTGGGAGTTGCTCGTCTACGCCCTCTGCCTGGGGGGCCTGGGCTTTCTCAACACCTGGGATTTCCCCATTTACCTGTTCGTCGTCGTCGCCGCCTCGACCCTCGCCCACTACCGCACGGTGCAGACCACGGACTACGAAACACGCAACACGGATTACGGATTACGCATTACGCATTACGCATCACGCTTCGCCCTTCTCTTCGCCGCCCTTCTCCTCCCCGGCATTCTCCTGTACCTGCCGTTCTGGATCGGGTTCCAGTCACAGGCGGGGGGCATTCTGCTCAACCTGTTCAACGCGACGCGCCTGCCGCAGTTCCTGGTGATGTTCGGACCGCTACTGTTCATCGCGGCAGCCTTCGTTGCCGGCCAGGCGCGGCAGAGTGGGGTGCGGGTTGGCGAAGTGGCCCGCTGGACGGCGACGGTGGCATTGGGAATCCTGGGCATCGTCGTGTTCGTGGTGATGCTGGGCGCGCTGTTGGTGCGGGTGGGGGTGTTGCCAGCGCAGGGGCCGGCGGGCTACGTGGCGGCCTGGCTGCGCGGCGGGCCAATTCCCGGATTGGAAGATACACCCAACGCATCGTCGCTCATCTCGCGCAGCCTGCTCTTGCGCCTGCTGAACCCCTGGGTTGCCCTCGGGCTCATCGCGCTCCTCGTCGCCGTTGTCCTCACGATGATCAGCGAACAGAGGGCAGGGAGCAGGAAGCAGGAAGAACACGGAATTGGGTTGTCATTCCGAGCGCAGCGAGGAATCTCGGCAGGATTGACGGGTCAGATATCCTGCTTCGTTCTTCTGCTTCTTGCTACCGGCGCGCTCCTGGCGTTCAGCGTCGAGTACGTCTATCTGCGTGACAACTTTGGCACGCGCATGAACACTGTCTTCAAGTTCTACTTCCAGGCGTGGATGGTGTGGGGAATCGCGGGGGCTTACGCGCTGGCCAACTTTATCCGGCGGAACCGGGTGGGGATGGGGATGGTGGCCGTGCTGCTGGTGGCGGCCGGGTTTGTGTACCCGGTGCTGGCCATTCCAGCGCGGGCCAACGAAACCGGAGGCCGGCCCACGCTTGATGGCACTGCCTACCTGGCCGAGATGGAGCCGGACGACTATGCGGCGTTCGTGTGGCTCAATCAGAACGTATCAGGCGCACCGGTGCTCCTGGAGGCGCCGGGCGACCGCGCGCAAGCCTACGTCTACGCAGGGCGCGTCTCCGCCAATACGGGACTGCCCACGCTCCTGGGCTGGGCTGGCCACGAGCACCAGTGGCGCGGAAGTTACGATGAACAGGCGCGCCGCGAACCTGACATCGAGAGCCTGTACACCAGTGTGGATGCGCGCGAGGTCATGGCGCTGGTGAGTAAGTACGACATCCGGTACATCTACGTCGGGCCGCTGGAGCGGACCCGCTATCCGGCGGCAGGCCTGGCCAAGTTCGCCGGGCTGGGGGAGGCTGTGTACGATACGGGTAAAGTGACAATATACAGAATGAACAATGAACAATGAGCAATTGACAAATGAGCAATTGACAAATGAGCAAATGGCAAATGGCGAGTGGCGAGTGACGGAACACGCAATCCGCATTCCGCAATCCGCATTCCGCATTACTCTTGAGGTGGGATTGTGGGCGGTCGTGGCCGTGGTCGCGCTGGCGTTGCGGCTATATTCTCTCGACGCGGCCCCACTGGATGCACGGGAGGCGCGCGAGGCGGCGCTGGCGTGGCGGGCCGTGGCCAGGCTGGGGATGCCGGCTGGCGCTGAGGCGGACTATAGCCCGGTGCTGCTGGCGGGGAACGCGCTCGTATTTACCCTATGCGCAGTGAGTGACTCGATTGCCCGCCTGTGGCCCGCGCTCATGGGCGCGATGCTCGCGCTCACACCATGCCTGTTCCGGCAGCGCATCGGGCGGGTGGGGGCGCTGGCGGCCGGGTCGTACCTGGCATTTTCGCCGAGCGCGCTGTTTGCCTCTCGCCACCTGGATGGCACGATAGTGGCCGCCGCAGGTGTCATGGTGTTCCTGGGAGGGCTGCTCCGTTTCTTCGATACGGAAAAGCGGTCCTGGCTTACCTGGGCTGGTCTGGGACTGGCGCTGGTCGTGACGAGCAGCCCGGCGGCCTACGGGCTGCTCCTGGCGATAGGACTGGCCTTTCTTATCCTGGCCTGGGCCTGGCCCGGCAGGTGGGCCGGGTGGTGGGGACAGTTGCGCCCCCACCTGGTCTACGCCATCGTCATCTTTGTGCTGGCGGGCCTGGTGCTGGCGACTGGGCTGGGCTGGAACCTGGGCGGGCTGGGGGCGACGGGGGATCTGCTGGGGGCCTGGCTGGCCCGCTTTGGCCCGGCGCCAAGTTCCGCAGCGTCGCCGCTGCTGGTCCTGGCCGTCTACGAGCCGCTGGCCCTGCTATTGGGGCTGGGAGGGTTGGTCTGGGCTGCCCGGCGTGGGTGTCGCTCTGGCGTTGCTCTGGGGCTGTGGGCGGGCTTGAGCGGAGTGCTGTTGGCGCTGATGCCGGGGCGGGCGGTGCTGGACGTGACGTGGGTGCTCCTCCCACTGGTGATGCTGGCGGGCCTGGGGGTGGAGTCGCTGGTACGAAACGTGCGGGAGCAGGGAGAGTGGATCGCCGATGGCTTGTACGTGCTGGTGGTGGTGGTGCTGTGGGCTCACTTTTATGTCGTGCTGGCTCACTATGCGGTTTACAAGACCCCGACCGACATGGCGCTGGCGCTGCTGACGGTGGCCTTGCAGGTGTTGCTGGCGATGATCTTTGCGCTGGGGATCCGGGTGGGTACCGCGCTGCGTGCGCTCGGCGTGGGCACCATTGTGGCGCTCGTCGCGGTCACGCTCTCGGCGGCGTGGGGAAGCGCGTACGTCCGTCCGGGGGATCCACGCGAACTCCTGGCCCAGGAGCCGGCCGCGCCAGAGGTGCGCGACCTGGTACAGACGCTGCGTGATCTTTCCTGGCGGAAGACGGGGATGCCGACGACGCTGTCGTTCACGCTGGAGGCAGCGCCTGGCTCGGTGCTGGCCTGGTACCTGCGCGATTTCAGCGCCGCCCGGCAGGTCGAGGACCTGGGCCAAGCTAGCAGCCTGGAAGGAGAGATGGGACCGCTGGTGACGACGCGGCGCGACCTGGCGCCGGCAGGCGGGATGGAATTTGTGGGGCAGGACTTTGCGCTGCGGCGGCGGTGGAACCCGGCGGAGGTGGAATGCACGTGGAGCTGGCCACCAGAGTGCAGCGCGGCAGTCGAGTGGTACCTGTTCCGGCGTACCCCGGCACCGCCGGCGGTGGATGAGTGGGTGGTGTTGTGGGTAAAGGTGGACAGTGAACAGGGAACAGTGATTGGGGACAGCGATTAGGGGGCAGTGAACAGGGAATAGTGATCGGGAAATAGCCTTCGCATAGTCATTAAGATGAGTCAAGCCACGAAAGAGTTTACTCTCCCTGGAGTCAAGACCAGGCTATGCGAAAAAGGACACGTGGCGCAACATGCGAGTTGTCATTCCGAGCGCAGCGAGGAATCTTCGTCATTCGCAATTCGAGATTCGTGATCTGGAGCAGATTTAATGAACCGACAAACGCTGTTAGACAAGCCTCTGGGCCACCTGCTGGAGAAGTTGGACTGGGAAAAGATGCTCTATGTCGTCCTCCTCATCGTGGTTCTGACCACCCGCTTGTGGAGGGTGG
>Ga0315277_10007884_pt1 | contig 13741 bp, 14 predicted proteins | sample YL17G05_15_MG_FD_203695 | JGI IMG/M metagenome (GOLD analysis project Ga0315277, IMG submission 203695) | Sediment microbial communities from Yellowstone Lake, YNP, Wyoming, USA - YL17G05_15 | ecosystem: Environmental > Aquatic > Freshwater > Lake > Sediment | place: USA: Wyoming | collected...
CGGATCCCGGCAGACTGCAGCTCGTGGTATGCTGATGCGCCGACATCACCATACCCTGCGATGATCGCAAAGGCCTCGGTACTCCCGTCAGATTCGAACTCGTCCCGGATCGCAGCGGAGATTGCGTCCGCCCTGCCAAATAAAAATAACGATGTGCTGGTGTCCACAAGATCGGATTCATCCGGGACCGGGTTGAACGTACCACTCTTCCACAGGAACGGCACAAGGACGCCATACCGCAAAAAAAGGTCAAGCTCCTTTAACGTTTTTCCCGCTGCCGGGCACCCGCTGACCACCGGGATCTTGATTAGGCGGAGTTCACGCTCGTGGTGGTCGGAAGGGTTGATGCTTGTGCGGTCAAGGCCCGGGATGTCGGGGGTGGTGTCGCCGCCCAAGTTGAGGACTGCATGGCGGGCGAGGATCCTGCCCGTCTCATGCTTCGGGGAGAGCACGTAGTCAGAACCGGCGTACCGCAGGTACCGGTCGAACGAGAGCTTGTCCACGACCGAGAGGATCCTGCCTTTCGTCATCTCCCGGATGCCGAGCACGATATTTGCCGTCATCCGCTCATCCCTGTTAATGACAACATACGCTGCCTGTGCGATATGTGCCTGGATAAAGGTCTCCGGATCCGTATAGTCCCCCCAGATCACGAAGGCATGTTTCCGCAACCGGGCGGCGATCTCAAGCGCAACTGCCTTGTCCTGCTCCACGATCACGATATCGAGCTGGGATATCGTGAGCGTCTCAACCAGCGATCGGGTGAGTTCATCGAACCCGATCACGACGATGTGCCCTTTGAGAGGGTGGGATGTCCTGCGCGAGGGGGTGGGTGCGAGCAGTGTCGTCAGAAACGGGGCAAGGAGGAGCGGGACGACGATGAAGATCATGATCACGCCCGATATCATGATCTGGATGGCAAGGATGTTTGTCAGGTCGTTTCTGAACGGGAGGAGATCGCCGTACCCGACGGTGGTCATGGATTCGACGACAAAGAGCAGTGCATGGACCCATGTGATCGGTTTGTTTTCGAAAAGGGGATACAGGGCATGGAATATGTAGGTATACATCCCGATCAGCATCGCAAACGCGATGAAATACAGGGTGATCTGCGCACCGGGCGAGTTCCGCAGCAGCCGGAAGAGGGCGCCCCGTTTATACGCCAACGCCACGCACCTCCCCGATGATCCGGCAGGTCAGGCAGACCGCACCACGGGGTTCACCGCAGCGTTCGCAGGTATGGATTTTCGTCTCCTGTGCCCGGCTGGCATCGCTGATCCGGATGCCGAGGGTTACGAGTGAATGGTTCGTGGACGGGTGCCGGAGGGTGTAGTCGGTCAGCAGCGTGCGCACATCCGTCATGAGAGGATCATTTTCATAGGGGCAGCGCCGATCACCGGACCCCCCGGGATGGAGACCGGCATAGAGATCCACCTCCTGTTCAGGGATGTGCATGAACGGACGGATCTTCTGTACCATACCGGCACCCTGCTGTTCCGGATGCAGGACATGCTCCGGCTCCCCATTGAGCAGGTGAGTGAGCACAACGACGGCTTCATCGTCAAGGGTGGACCCCAGCGCGAGTTTCGTTACTCCCTGCCCGCGTGCGATCCGGTTGAGGAGGAAGCGCCTGAGCGCACCGCAGTACGAACATGCCTGACTACCCCCCTGTCGTGCCACAATATCATCCATGCCGGCGCCGTATTCGTCCAGAAACGATCCAACCGCACAGGGGATACCCAGCGATGCGGCAAGGTTCACTGCTCCTGCAGGGTCGCGGTACCCGGTAATCCCCTCGTCAATGGTGATCGCCGACAGGGTGATGTCGCGGCGTTCTGATGTCAGCGTATGGAAAAACCTGAGCAGGGCACTGCTCTTTTTGTCCCCGGAGAGCGCGACCGCGATATGGTCATTGCGCTCCATCCAATGGTGGGTGCGGATGGCACGTTTTGCCTTTGCCTCGATATCAGCAACCAGGTGCTGCCTGCAGAGGTGGAGGCCGGAGTACTGCTGGAAGATCACCGATTCGCTGTTGCACCGGTCGCACCGCATCGTTTTTGTCCGATCAAAAATGGATAATCAAGGGTGTTTAAGGTTGTGTTTACCGGCATCGCCTCTCCGTTTTTTTTGCTTTTGTGGCCTGTCCAACATTCAGCTGCGACCTCAAAGAGCATTTTATAGTCCGCCACATAACCAATCTTTCAGCATGCCCGTCTCCGCGGAACACGTCCGCTCCCTCCACCGCTCCGAACTGCGTATCCTTGTCGCCATCGAGCGCTGGATGAAGCGGTACTCGTGGGTGCCGCTGGAGCAGATAAAGGATTCTGTCGGGCTGTCCGAATCGGAGACAGGGTACCGGCTCAGCCGGCTGATCGGGTGGGGGATGGTCCGGTTCAACCCGGTGCCGTACGATGGTTACGCCCTCGTATTCGGCGGTTACGACACCCTCGCCCTTCAGGCCCTCACAAAAAAAGGGACGGTCTCGGCGCTCGGTTCGCTGATCGGGGAGGGGAAGGAATCCGTCGTTTTTGAAGCGCTCGGGCTCTGCCCTGTTGCCATCAAGTTCCACCGTGTCGGGCAGCGGTCATTCTCGTCGGCACGCACCAACCGCGAGTACATGCCGGACGGGGGGCATTGCCCGTGGATCTTTGCGTCCAGCCGCTCTGCAGAACGTGAATATGCAGCCCTCTGTGCCCTGCACCCGAACGTCAGCGTCCCGCTGCCCGTCGACCGGAACCGGCACGCGGTTGTCATGTCGCTGGTTGACGGCCCGAACCTGAACCGCTGCCGGCTTGACGAACCGGCCGAAGTGCTCGACGAGATCCTGTTCAATGTCCGTGAAGCCTACCGGGCAGGGGTCATCCACGCCGATCTTTCCGAGTTCAACATCATGGTCGAGCGGGGGAAATGCGTTCTCATCGACTGGCCCCAGTGGATGGAGGCAGACCACCCGAATGCACAGAACGTGTTACAGAGGGATATTGAAAATATGCTCTCCTTTTTTTTACGGAAATACCACCTCCGCTACCCGCTTGAGGATGCACTGCAATGCGTGACCGGCTGAAGGTTTTTGCGATCGATATCATCCGAGGCTCTGTCCGCTCAAAGTCCCGGCGCCCGATGTATGCCCTCGTCCGCATGGAGGGATCGGTGATCGAAAGCGAGAGCGAGGTCTCGATGTTCCGCCTCTTCCGGCTGCTTGCGGGCGAACGCCCCGATATCCTTGCAGTCGACAGCCTGCAGGAGATCGCTGCCGACCAGCATGAGCTCTTCTTCTTTTTACAGCACCTGCCCCCGCAGACACGCCTTGTGCAGGTGACCGGGGGAGAGCGCAAGGAGACGCTCTCCAAGGTGGCAGCCCGCTTCAATATCAGATTTGACCGGTTCGATCCCTTCGCCGAAGCCCGCACCGCTGCGCAGGTCGCTGCGCTCGGCGCCGGCGCCGAAGTGATTGCGTTCGAGAATGAGACCGAGGTCGTGGTAAGCCGGCATCGCTCGCTGGGCAAGGGCGGGTGGAGCCAGAACCGGTACGTACGCAAGATCCACGGGGCGGTACAGCAGAAGGGCCGGGAGATCGAACAGGCCCTCATCACGGCCGGGCTGCGGTACGAGAAGAAGGAGATTCGGGCATTCGGCGGGTGCAGCCGCGTCGCCTTCCGCGTCTTTGCTGTTCGGGACCAGATCCCTGTCCCGACCTACCGCGGGGCTGACGTGCAGGTCAGGATCAGCGGCAAACGGCTTGACCGGATACGGTTCCGCCCCCTTGCCGGACGCCCGCGGTACCTGATCGTGGGGATCGATCCCGGCACCACCACGGCCATTGCCGCGATTGACCTTGACGGGAACCTGCTCCACATCGCGAGTTCCCGGCAGATGAACATGTCTGGTGTGATCGAGTCGTTGTACAAGGTGGGAAAACCTTTGATCATCGCTTCCGACGTGCAGCAGATGCCCTTTTCTGTCGAGAAGATCCGCCGTGCCTTTTCGGCGATCGGGTATTCCCCGAAGCAGGACATGAGCGTGGATGCAAAGGTGGAGATCACCTCCCCGTTCCCGTACGCAAACGACCATGAGCGGGACGCGCTCTCTGCGGCACTTGAGGCGTACCGGCAATACCGTAACAAGTTCCAGAACCTTGCAAAACGGGTGCCGCCCGGGCATGACCTCGACGAGGTGCGGGCGCGGGTGATCCGGGGGCAGGCGCTCGAGCAGGTGCTTGGCGACCTGAAGGTGAAAACGGCAGAACCGGAGATGGCGGAACCTGCCGTAGAGATCGATGCAAAACGCGACGAGCGGGTGAGGGTGCTCGACGGGATGGTGAAGCGCCTGCGTGCATTTGCTGCCGAGCTGCAGGAAGAGGTCAAGGAGCGTGACTACGAGATCCACCGGCTCCAGTCGCGGTTGCACCGGGTTCACACGGCGCGGGATGCAAAGCTCGTAAAAGATGCCGATATTGCGCGGCGGGATGCGGCGATCCAGAGCTTAAAAAATCGTCTGAGGAAGGAGGAACGGCACAGCAGGAACCTTGCAAAGCGGCTCGCACGAAGGAAAGAGTCAGAAGAGATTGCGTCCGACGGTGAGGCAGTGCCATTCAAAGTGCTTGAGGCACTGACAAAAGACGGCATTCACCGGCTCACCATGGAAGCAGGGATCAGGGAAGGGGACGTGATCTATGTGAACAGGACCGACGGCTGGGGGAGGAGCATCGTAAAAGACCTTGCCGATACCGGTGTGACTGCAGTGATCACCGGCACTGCCACGCTTGCAGGAAGCGATCCGCAGCTGCTCCCCGCATTCCGTGAGTACAACGTCCCCCTGCTCTCCGGCACAGACACCAGGGCACAGGTCAAAGGAAAGATCGGGCTTGTGCCAAAGGACGCCCTTGACACCGCGCTTGCCCGGTGGCAGGACGAGCAGGAGCGGATCGAGCGGGAGAAAAAGTTATCAATGGTCGAACACATGTTCAAGGAGTACAGGAGCGAACGGGATAAGGAGGTGCGCAGGAGTGGATGACCGCACACTGTTGAAAACTGTCATGGATATTATCGGGCGGGACCGCTGCCTCGATGACTGTGCGATCATCCCGTTTGGCGACCAGGTGATGGTGGCGACCACGGATATGCTCCACGCGACCACGGACTTTGTCGGCGGGATGAGCGACTGGCAGATCGGATGGATGAGCGCCGCTGTCACGCTCTCCGATATCGCCAGCATGGGGGCAGCGCCCCGGTTCATGCTTGTCGCCGTCGGGCTCGACCGGTGGGAGCAGCTTGCCGGGGTCATGCAGGGCGCAAACGACTGCTGCACGAAGCACGGGGCCTCCATTATCGGGGGGGATATCGACCGGCACGCGGAACTGACGATTGTGAGTACGGGGCTGGGCATGGTTGAAAAAAAGTTTCTGGTACAACGGAGCGGAGCCCGTCCCGGCGATCTGGTTTGCATCACCGGCACCTGTGGCCAGGCACAGGCGTTTCTTGAAGGCTATCACCAGCATAAACTCGCCCTGTTCGAACCGCAGCCCCGGGTGTCGGAAGGGCAGGTCCTCGGGCAGGCCGGTGTGTCGGCAATGATGGATGTGAGCGACGGGATCGCACTCTCGCTCTATGACCTGCTGGAAGCAAACGACTGCGGGTTTGCGATCGAATCCGTAAAACTACCCCTGCCTGCAGGGATACCGGAAGCACAGGCACAGCAACTCGCGCTCCATGGTGGCGGTGACTACGAGCTGATCTTCACCTGTCCACCGGACAAACATCCGGTCCGCGGGGTGCATTCTACCGTCATCGGGGAGGCGATCGCGGATCACCGCGTGCTGTTAGACGGGAAGGTGCTGGAGAAGAGGGGCTACCAGCACAGGTGGGGCTGAAGGTTCACAAATACGGCTGCTTCACCTTAATACTCCGGAAACGAGATAGTGATCAACGCAAAGGGGACGATCAGGCACAATGGAATCTCTGGAACGCAAACTGGAGCGGTTATCCCCCGAGCAGCGGCGGGAAGTTGAGGACTTTTTGGATTTTTTGCTCCAGCGGCAGAAAACATCCCCCCCTCCCCCCCTGCATCCCGGTTCCGCACCGCCCGTGCTTCAGGAACCGGCTCCCTTTACAGAACCGATCAACGTATTTGACCTCATCCGCAGGCAGGGACCCCCGCCACCGCCTCAGGAAGACCCCGTCGTCCTTCTTATGCAAGAGATCATTGCTGAAGAAGATGATTCCCCGACAGAAGATTCCATGGATTACGGGCAGTTTGAAGAGGGGAAACAAAAGATCGCAGGGAAAAAGCAGGATCCGCAGAACGACCCGGCAGCGGACCGGGCGGCTGATCTGCTGGAATGGATCGATTGAAGGTATTTATCCGGTTCACAGGAACCGTATTGATAAAAAACCTATTTTCAAGATAGAATATCAGACTCTTATCCCTCAACTCCCCGTATGCGGTACGACATCAGTTTGTCCACAATCGTGTAGGTCATACCGGAACGCAGGGTCACGATCACCTGGAGGCGGTCTGTCCCCCGGCTGCCCTGCAGACTGACCTCTGACAACCGCTGGTTGAAATCCAGTGTTCCCTGGGTGACCGTGCCGTCAGATCGTGTCAGGATTACCTGGTTGTCCCGCACAAGTCCCTGCCCTGGTCCCCCGGTGAACTGGACAGTCACTTCCGCATTGATAGGGTTCTTTTCAGTCTGTATAAAGAGCTGGGTTCCCTCGGGCAGGACTTGTGTCGGGACGGCCGTGAGCAATACCGTGTTTACGGGGGCGGTCCCGCTCCGGTAATCGATCAAGGAACCATTCTCGGAAGCGGGACCGGGTGCAGCGCCGCTCACGCCGTTCAGGAGCCTGAGGGGTTCCGGTATTGACCCGGTGATGGCAGGCAGGGCAAAGAACAGCACGACAAGTACAAGGGCTACCACCCCGGCACCGATCAGTAGCGTCCGGTTGTCTGCGAACCGTGATGGGGAGACCGCCAGCGGAGCTCGTGCCGGTTCCGTCGATTGAGCGGGGTGAAGAGTCAGAGCGGGGGAGGCCGGAGCGACCGGCGTCCCGCATTTTTCACAGAATCTGGCGTTGCCCGACAGGGGCGTATTGCACGTCGGACAGGCCGGTGTTTCAGGGAGTTGCGAAAGGATGTGCTCCAGAGAATCGGCGAGTTTGTCAATATGCTTTTCGAGCGGGGGGGTGATCGCATCCAGCCAGTGCGGAACGCTGATCAGGTATTCCATGGATTTGGATGGTGCGACATCTTCAATACGGAACGGGACGATGATGCGGCCTTTGTTTACGGCATTTGTCAGTTCCCGGATCACATGCGGGGAACTGTTCGCATGGGACGAAAAGATCAGGACCATGACCCCGCTCCCTTCGATCCCGTCCATAATGGCCGCAGGAAACTCCATTGCAGGCGGGACATCGCGGGGGGCGATCCAGCAGCGGATGTGGCGGAATTCGAGCCGTGCACAGACGGCATCGGCGATGGGCTTGTCCTGCTGGGCATAGCTGATGAAAACATCGTGGTGGCCTTGACCCAACCGGCGATTATTATCAATAGGAGACATACCTGCACCGAAAACGGCTGCTTGTTGACCTAAAAATCTGTATTCATTGTTTTTTGGTGGTCGTTTGATTATTATCCTTCCGATCACCTGAAGGCGGATAAATCCTCAAAAATCCTTCATCCCAACTCCCGACAGCTTCCGTTTGAGACCAAGGTCAGATTTTTTGTCTGCGGGCCGGTGCATATCCATGGGAGAAGGGAATTTTTTTTAGTGTAGGATGTTCAATCAACCCGGCTGCCCATACGCCTGTTTTTGGATCCACGAATCATTCCACCCGGGTATCCCGAATGGATGTGGCTGCCGGTATGCATACGGATCGTGATTAAAAAACGATGGACCCGGCGGGATGGTTACCCGGTCAAGTCGCAGGGGCTCTGTCCCTTGAAAACCCGGCATGACCGTACGGTCAAATATATATCTCGATAAAACAGGATGGACTCGACGGGATTCGAACCCGTGGCCTTCACGTTGCAAACGTGACGATCTACCCCTGATCTACGAGCCCCCGCAGATGTGGCATACTATTTTTCTGCGGATGCCATATAGTTGTTGCTGATCGGCGTTCTTTCGCAAGAAACATGAGGGACAAGAGCTAACATTTTTCCGTATCATCATGGCAAAGCTGATCATCGAACCAAAGAAGGCAAAGGACGGGCAGATCGAATACATCGTCAACTACCATGACCCCAAGAGCGACAACTCGTTCACTATCACGACCACGACGGATCTCAACGAGGCGGTCGGCAGGCTGAAATCGACGCTGGAGAGCGAAGTTGCGTCGATGCAGCAGAAGAAATAATGGTGTGGCGATCTCTCTTTTTTTGACTTTATAAAATTGCTTGATGGAACGCTCTTGGGGGCTTCGGTGTTACCTTCGCCCCCGCCGCGTGGGCATCCCCCAAGTCGCGATACCCATGAAGCAAATTAAACCGAAAGATTGAATAAAATGAGGTATATTTGTAAAGATTAGTGAGATATCTTTTTCGTTTGGATTGAAGATTAGGTAATTGGGTGAGTTGAAGTGGTGGTGAAATTTCTAGAAACAACTGGAGTGACTTATGAATTAACTGAATTAATAAAAAAATCAAAGGAAAAATTGTGGTTGGTGAGCCCATATATCGAAATCAATGATCAGATTCGAAGTCACATCAGGGGAAGCGATGGAAGAAACGTTGATATCCGTGTAATTTTTCGAAAAGACGCAAAAATTAATGCCGATGATCTCAGTTTTTTAAATTCGCTTAAAATGAAACACATTTTCACCTGTAAAGATTTACATGCGAAATGTTATCTCAATGAGAATACTGCAATTATCACATCTATGAATTTATACGACTACTCTCAAACGCATAACAGAGAGATAGGGATCAAAGTCGATAATAAAGAAGATCCAGTTTTATACAAGGAAATATACGACGAAATTATCTCCATCACTGGAGTTAGTGAGACATTTCAATACGAAGTAAAAAAAGTCGAGTCTGAACCCTCAAAGGAATTTAGAAAACAAACACAATCCGTGTCAGGAAAAAATGCTGGTTTTTGTATCCGTTGCAGAGCCCCAATGGGACTCAATCCAAACAAACCTCTTTGTTCAAATTGTTATCCAATTTGGGCTAATTTTTCCAATCCAGATTATGAAGAAAAGTACTGTCATATTTGCGGAAAATCATCAACACAATCTTATGGAAATCCTGTGTGTAACAATTGCCTAAAAAAATTGAAATAATAATCTTGTTTAGCTGAAGATGGACCCGGCGGGATTTGAACCCGCGGCCTTTACGTTGCGAACGTAACGATCTACCCCTGATCTACGAGCCCGACTGCCGATGTGGCATATAATTTTTCAGCCGGAGCAATATAGTTGTTGCTGTCCTTTCGTGGTTTCTGGCAAAAATACGGGGACAGTGCGGGAAAGGAGCGGTACCTTCTATTCCTTCTTTTGCTTCGATATCTGGGAATAGATCGTCGCAAACGCACCGATCCCTGCGGTGATGGTACCAGCCACCGCGGCAATGACGGTGGGGTTGGAAAGAGGGTCTGAAGCCTGTGTGGCAGTCGGGACGGGTGTTGACGGGACGGGGGTTTTCTCCGCCTCCGAGATTCTGGCCTGCAGCGGGAGGGATCCGAATGCCGTGATATTCTCCCCGCTCACGACATACGTGCTGCCATCATAATCATAATGACCGTCCATCGTCATTTTCACGGAATGGAAGCCCGTGCTCACACCGGACAATTCCAGCGGGGTCTTTCCCTGATATACCCCGTCAACGAAAACGTTGGCGCCCAGCGGGCTTGAGTGAATCGTGATATTGCCGGTCGGGCGGGTTACCTGTGTCGGTACTGTGGTAGCCCCTGTCGTTGTCTGTACCGGTATTGTGGTTGTCGCGGACGGGGAAGGGGCGTTCTGCCGCAGGTCAAGGAGTGCGGATACGAGACGGAAATTTACCGTATCCGCATCATCGATCCCAAGGTAGGCCGAGGGCGCCGGAAGGGTCCATTCGGCCACGTAACCATTCCCGTATTTGCGGTACAGGAGAGTGGACTCCCCACCATCATACTTAAGGAGCGATACCGCACCGGGTTTGGTACTGCCGGTCAGCCGCTGATCGACCGGTTCTGAAGCGTTGTACCGCTCGTTGAGCCCGGAAAATACTGCTAGGGATATGCTGTTGTCCGGGTTTGCGATAGAGATGCTCTCGGTCCCCCTGACCGTACCTCTTCCGGCAAAGGGCAGGCTGTCATCAAACTTCAGAGTGGCCGGATATCCAATCACCAGGATCTTGCCATCCCACACAGCCTGCTCGATCGAGGAGACGGTACTGGCGCTGAATGCGTCATCATTCCCGATAAAAATAACGTCAACCGAGGGGCTCGTGAAATTAGCCACCATCGTGTCAAAGATTTCCCCGCTGTGTCCGGGAATCTGGTATGCGACCGTGACCCGATCTGCGTGCAGCCCGGGGATAAATCCCGATGTGCTGCCATACACTGCAATGGAGCTGGCGGCTGCCGGAGTGATCATGAGCACGGCTCCGAGAACGAATAGTGATATGCCTCTTGGAAAGGATTCCCATACCATGACTGACACTCCCACGATCGGTCCGGATGGTCCGGAACTTTTCTTCCTTGTATTTACGAGCTAAACCCTCTTAAAAAAGATGTTGTCAGAGAATGATCTCGATATCCAGTTTTTCCGCCAGTTCCTTGTACCGGTTCCTGATGGTGACCTCGGTCACGCCGGCGACCTCGGCGACCTCGCGCTGGGTCCGGCGTTCACCGCCAAGGATGGAAGAGATGTAGATCGCCGCGGCGGCGACACCGGTTGGCCCACGCCCGCTGGTCAGTTCCCGCTCGCCGGCCTGCCGGAGGATCTCGACTGCGCGGGACTGGACCTCCCCTTTCAGGGTGAGCCCGGAACAGAAGCGTGGCACGTAGTCAATCGGAGAGGTCGGGAGGAGCTTGAGGCCCAGTTCACGGGAGATGAACCGGTATGTCCTGCCGATCTCCTTTCGTGAGACACGCGACACTTCCGCGATCTCATCGAGCGTCCTCGGGACGTTGCACTGCCGGCACGCGGCATAGAGTGCTGCAGCGGCGACGCCCTCGATGCTCCGCCCGCGGATCAGGTTCTTGTCCACGGCATCCCGGTACACGACCGCAGCAGTCTCGCGGACGTTCCGCGGGAGACCGAGTGCTGATGCCATGCGGTCGAGTTCCGAGAGTGCGAACGCAAGGTTGCGTTCAGTCGCATTGGAAACGCGGATCCGGCGCTGCCACTTGCGCAGCCGGTAGAGCTGGGCACGGTTCTTGGAGGAGATCGCCCGCCCGTAACTGTCACGGTTCCGCCAGTCGATCATCGTCGACAGGCCCTTGTCATGGATCGTAAAGGTCATCGGGGCTCCGACCCGCGAGCGCTTCATGCGCTGGTCATGGTCAAACGCCCGCCACTCGGGACCACGGTCGATGAAATCGTCGTCAATAACAAGGCCGCAGCTCTGGCAGACCAGTTCTGCACGCTCATAGTCATGGACGAGCTGTCTGCCGCCGCATTCCGGACAGACCGTCTCGGTGTGGTTCTCGGCCTTCTTCTCGTGCTCCTTTACTTTCTGGCGGGACTTAAGGGCTTCTCTCTCGTTCTGGAGTATTTTGAGTTTTTCAACTTCCTGCATCCACATTCACCACGGATTACTTTTTCCTGTGCACGGGGCGGTACCCCTCCGATCCGGTTGTTGCCTTTGCATACAGCTTGTCATCGTGCGCGATGTCACACCGTCCCCGGCAGACAACGGTGGCATAGGGCGCTTTTATACTCCCGAAGATATCAACGATCTTACCGACCGGCTGCATTTTCCGGTCGGCGATCTCGGTGAACAATCCGGGGAGTTGGGCGGGATCGCACCGGATAATGAGCATCCGGCTGCCGAGGGTGCTCATCGCTCGTCCAACAACCTTCACACAACAACCTCTGGGAGATACAGATGTGCCAGATTAAATTAGCAATCTATATATCAATGCTCGTTCAGTATTTAAAAGTTTCGTGAAAGTATAAATAATAATTTCAGGAAGAGAGGAGTCGTTCGATCGATAAAGACAGTACGTTACGGCACTCTGCATCCGAGAGCCCGGCGCCCTTTGCCACCAGAAACCTCGCGCGTTCGTCCAGCAGGTCATGCGGGGCATGGGCGTCTGAATCCACGACGATCTGGCAGCCAGCCTCGCGGGCGACCTGCACCACGTACCCGTTGGTCCGGTTATGCCCGCTCCGCGAGGTGATTTCAAGCGCGATGTTGTTTTTGACGGCTTCAAGGGCATCTTCAACAGCAAGGATGCCCGGATGGGCGAGCACATTTACGTCCCGGCAGGTACATGCAGCGTGGTTGGTACCTGGTGCCACGGGTTCTACCGGCGTTTCGCCATGCACGATCACGATGTTGGCCCCCGCCGATTTTACCTGTCTGGCGAGACCTGCGATCTGGGCCGGCGGGACGTGCGTAATCTCGACACCGCAGAGAAGCCTGACCCCGAACAGCTGTGCCGATTCCCTGACCGGCAGGAGGGATGCAAGGACCGTTTCTGCATTGGAGGCGTCTACATGGTCCGTGATCGCGACCGTTGTGTACCCGAGCACCGCCATCCGCCGTACCAGCTCGATGGGTAGCATCTCCCCGTCCGAGTGGATCGTGTGCGTGTGCAGGTCGTACATGCCGTTCATCGTCTGCCCCCGAGCTGCTGCGCCACTTTTCTGATGAGCGCCTCCTTGCCTTTCTTCCACTCAACGACAACCCGCCCCTCGTGCCGTTCCCAGTGAGCAGGGTGGTGGTGGTCCTCGGCATGGAACCTGATCCCGGATCGTTTCAGCGCCCGCTCGACTTCCGCAAGCGAGGGTGCCTTTGCCCCGCTCAGGCGGGGCACCCGCCGCCCCTCACTGCGGGTCAGCGCGGCATTGAAATAGCAGGGGTACAGAATGCACTCATCAGCCATTGCAGGAGGGTTAGTGTGTTAAGGTATAAACACTGTACGCTCCAACCTGAGTGCATGCACCATATCGACGTCAGGATCGAGAAGGATATCTACGACGTCAACACCACGATCGCGGGCCATAATGCAGAACACCTCAGGGAGCACGGGGTGCGGGCATTTGACCTTCTGGGGGCGATCGGTTCGGGCAAGACTGCCCTCATCGAACGGCTCGTCCCGCTGCTGGTCAGAGTGGGGAAGCGGGCGGGGGCGATCGCAGGGGACGTGTACGGGGACGATGACTTCAAGCGGATCAAAGCCCTCGGGATCCCTGCCTATAATGCAAACACGGGGAAGGAATGCCACCTCGATGCACATCTGGTAGAACATGCGATCGACCACCTCCCGCTCGATGAGATTGACGTGCTCTTCATCGAGAATGTTGGCAACATGGTCTGCCCCACCGACTTTAAACTGGGCGCGGAAAAACGGATCGTGATCGTCAGTTCAACAGAAGGTGACGATGTCGTGAACAAGCACCCGATGATGTTCCGGGACTGCACGATCGGGGTGATCAACAAGGTCGACCTCGCGCTGCTGGTCGGCGCCAACCTCGACCGTATGGAATCGGACATGCACCGGTACAATCCCGGCATGAAAGTATTCCGGACGAACTTAAAGACCGGTGACGGCGTCGCACCCCTGCTTGACGAGATCCTCCGC
>Ga0315277_10007885_pt1 | contig 13740 bp, 10 predicted proteins | sample YL17G05_15_MG_FD_203695 | JGI IMG/M metagenome (GOLD analysis project Ga0315277, IMG submission 203695) | Sediment microbial communities from Yellowstone Lake, YNP, Wyoming, USA - YL17G05_15 | ecosystem: Environmental > Aquatic > Freshwater > Lake > Sediment | place: USA: Wyoming | collected...
GGACGTCGTCGTGGTAGACGACCAGTCGAGCGACGGCACGACCGGGGAGGCGCTCGCGGCCGGGGCAAAGATCCTTCGGCACCTGGTGAACCTGGGCGCGGGGGCGGGGTACGAAACCGGTTACCTCTACGCGGTCAGGCACGGCTACGATTGCGTCCTTCAGATGGACGGGGACGGGCAGCACGTCGCGGCGGAACTTCCGGCGATCCTCGCGCCGGTCGCCGCAGGCGACGCCGACCTTGTAGTCGGCTCGCGGTATCTTGGAGGAGACTCCGGCTACAAAACGCCGGCCCTGCGGCGGCTCGGCCAGAGGGTTTTCACGGCGGTAATAAGGGCCGTGGCGGGAATAAGGATAACGGATCCCACGTCGGGCTTCAGGTGCCTTGGGCAGCGCGCGCTCAAACTCTTTTCGAGCGGCATTTTCCCAAGCGATTTTCCCGACGCGGACGTGCTTCTCATGGGCCATTACGCGGGCCTGAAGATCAGCGAAGTGCGCGTCCGGATGGCCGAACGGCTGGGCGGCCGGTCCATGTACAGGGGCTTTCGTCCGGTCTATTATGCCGCCAAGATGCTGCTTTCAATCTTCATAGTGGTCCTCAGCTTCAGGAAGTGGAGGAAATATGTATCATAGGCAGATAGTCGCGTCGGTCGTTATGGGAGTCGCCGTGCTCCTGCTTATCGTGAGGCTCGTGCAGAAGGGGCGGCTCGACGTAGCATACTGTTGGCTGTGGCTCGGGGTGGGCGCGGGGATGCTTCTTGTAGTCATTAAGTACAGCTGGCTCGTCTGGTTGTCGGGACTCATCGGGGCGAAGCTGCCTACGACGACGCTTTTCCTTTTGGGGATGCTCGTGACACTCCTCATGTGTCTCCAGTTTTCGATAGTGCTCTCACGCCACCAGCGGGAGATAAGGCGGCTGACGCAACAATTGGCGATGGCTCTGGAGCAACAGCCGGCGGCCGACAACGTTAACGCGGAGCGCGACGCATGCCGGCCGGCGGCGCGGAACTCCCGATGAAACAGGAACTCTTCTTTCCATGAGCGACGACGCCGCCTTTGTTTCAGTCGTTGTGGCGACGGTCAGGGCAGGCGAGTTCCTGCGCCGCTGCCTCGAAGCACTCCAGGCGCAGGAGTTGAGACCGGACGAGATAATCGTCGTCGACAACGGCTCGCCCGAGGACATAGGAGGATACGTTGCGGCGAACTTCCCGTCCGCGCGACACCTGCGCCTGGCGGAAAACAGAGGGTTCGCCGGGGGGTACAACGCCGGCATGAAACTCGCGCGCGGGAAGTATATCGCGATCATCAACGACGATGCAATCGCGTCCCCGCAGTGGCTGGGCGCCCTCGTGCAAGCAGCCGAAAGCGATCCGAGCGTGGGCGCGGTGGCGTCAATCATACTCGACGGCAACCGCGACGGCGTGCTTGACTCCTGCGGGGTGGGGATCGCGCTCGACGCGATGTCGCGGCAGGCCATGAGAGGCATGCGCGTCCCTGCGTTCAGCGGTGCCATGGAAGTCCTACTGCCGTCGGGCTGCGCCTGCCTCTATAGGTCCAAGGCGCTCGAGGAGACGGGGCTCTTCGACGAAGACTTCTTTGCGTATTGCGAAGACACGGACCTCGGAATGCGGCTGAGGTCCGCGGGATGGAACACCGTCGCCGCGCCCGAAGCGCGCGTAGCGCACTACTATTCGACGACCGTGGGACCGTTCGCGGCGAGCAAGGTGTTCCTGGTCGAAAGGAACCACTTCTGGGTGGCGGTGAAGAACTTCCCTCTGGTTCTCCTTGCGCTGGTACCCGCGGCGACTCTGTGGCGCTACCTCGTCCAGGCCTACGCGGTGCTCGCGGGACGGGGCGACATTGGAGGCTTCTTCAGGGAAGCCAACGCGCTTGAGATAGCCCGCACGATAATACGAGCGCAGATTTCGGCGCTTGGCGGCACGCCGGCGATGTTCAGGAAGAGGCTTGCATTTCGAGGGAAACGCAGGCTCACCTCCCGGCAGATGACCGGACTGATAATGAGGTTCCGACTCTCGATTCTGGAAGTGCTGACGGGGCATTGTGATGCCGGTAAATGAGAAGAAGAACTCGGAGCCGCTTTACCAGAGGGACCAGTACGCGAAAGGGGGCGTGGGGCGGCGCTACTGGGACTACAGGGACAAGGTGGCGCTGTCTTATCTTGACAGCGGCGACAGGATGATCGTAGACCTCGGCTGCGGGGAAGGCATAACGCTTGAAAAGGCGGCGGCGCGGTTTCCAAACAGCCTCGTTACAGGCGTAGACTGCCTCGAGGAAAACGTGGAGATCTGCGGGAAACACCGGCTGTCAGCGCTACAGGGCGACGTTTACTCGCTCGACATCGAAAGTAGTACCGTGAACGCGGCCCTGCTTCTGGAGGTCATAGAACATCTCGAACGGCCGGAACAGGCCCTTGCGGAAATCCACAGGATCCTCGTCCCCGGCGGCAAGGTCATAGTCATGTTTCCCAACGACCGCGTATTCAGAATCGCAAGGATACTGACGTTCAAGTTCAAGGAGGCGTTCTACGAAGCGGGGCACGTAAGGCAATGGACGCCGCGGGAGGCCACGGAGGCGCTGAGAGGACAGGGCTTCGACGTCTATTCGGCAAGATCAATACCATTTTTCGCCTGGAGCGTTTCGCTTCATTGCGTGGTTGCCGCCAGGAAGCGGAACCTCCAACACGCCTGACAAGAGGCGAGCAGAGGGCCCGTCAAGCACGCCCAGTCGAGTTCGAGGAGCTAACTATCGCGATCTTCGCGTGCATCGCGTCTTATCTTCATCTGCATATACGACTCGACGATCACCGGCGGAACGAGGCGCCGAACCCATTCCTTCCACCCCAAGAAGATTCGCCACCGCCATCGGGCGGACCATTTGTCCGCGGCAGCTTCGAATCGCGCGAGCGTCTCCTCGGGAATGGGCCCCTTAAACCCCACGCCGATGACCGTGTGCGGAAAATCCCGCCGTCCGAGGGCCGTCACGTAACGCGACCGGAAGGGCGCCAGGAGGCTCCGGAACGATTCAGGCGTGAATCGCCAGTAGTCGTTCGGATACGAATGAATGGGAAAGTTCATGACCGAACTCAAGATGACAATGCCGTCCGCGTCGAGGATACGGTAGACTTCCTTGAGCGCCTCTCGGACGAATTCAACGTGCTCGATAGTGTCTAACACAAGCGCAGTGCCCACAGAGGCGTCCCTGAGGTCGATAGCGTGGAGATTGAGTACGACATCGACGCCAGGCCCCGGGCGCATGTCCGCGCCCACATACCGCTTGCCGCTGAACATCGGGCGCAGGTCAATGGCCGATTCCTGACCAGAGACCTGGTACGAGCCAAACTCATAGATGGGCTCGCGCAAAGGCAAATGCCTGCTGCAGAGAGCAACGAAATCCCTGACTGAGTCGCGCATGAATGCGCCTCCGGACAAACGAATGCGGGCGCCGAAGCGTCAGGGGGCAGATTATACACAGCTTCCAGTCGAGCAAAAGCCGCGAGCAGGGCGTGCGGAAGGCGCGCCCAGATTCACTTCTTAACAAACAGCGCAAACTGCCTGTCCCTGAAGCGCTCTTCCCACTGCAACGAGGATTTCTCAAGAAGCTCCCGTACGTGTCTCACCGCGCCGTTTCTCGCAATGACGGCGTCAACGCCGTTCTGAAGAGAAACCTGGAAAGCCTCGTCCGGGGACGCCCGTCTGGGAATACGCCCTCGGGCGGGGGCTGGTGTCAAAGGACATGGATTGGAGCAGGCTCGACGTCAATTTCGCGTCGGCGAAAAACCGGGCCGTCATCGTTTCGCAGCGGCTCGACCGGGGGGAAATCAAGGCCATTTTCGGGAAGTTCCGGCGGCAGAGGTTTTTCCGAATCCTCAAGGCGCTGCCGGGGTCGCCGTGGCTGGCTGACGTGCCCAGGGTAGGCTGGGGGATTGCCGTGCGAGCGGCGGTACGGCTGTGGAGGAAGCTGTCCGAGACGGTTTCCAGGCGCGACCCGGCCAGGCGTCGAGTCCGCCGCCCCGGCGGTCAGCCGCCCTTGAGAAAGAGCGTGTAGTTCGCGTCCGAGCAGGCGGCGCGCCATGCGCCGGGCGTTTCGCCGAGGAGCCTGCGGACAAGCGGGAGGGCGACGTTTCGGACGACGACCGCGTCGACGCCCGTCGAGATGGAAGTCCTGAAGGCGTCTTCACAGTGTTCGGAATTCAGGCGCGCCTGCACCACTCTCTGGGCGTTTCCCCTTCGCCGGCCCTCCTTGAGATCTCCGGCGTCGCGGAACGCGGCGGTTGTCACCCAAGGGCGCTGCACTTCGACGACAATCGAAGGATCGATAAGCGGCAGGGCGATTGCCACCTCTTCCGGGGCGAGGAGGTTCGCGCCGCGGAGTTGGGGGATGCAGAGGCGCGCGAACTCGCGCGCGTCGGAGTCTATCTTGTACTCGGAGGGAAACTTGAACGACGCCAGGTTAGAGCCGGAGAAGGTGGCCTGGCGGAAATGCGCGGAGAAAAGCGGGACGAGAATAAGCACCCCCGCGAGCCTTGCCCACGTCCAGGGGCCGGCGCGGCGGCGCAACGGAAGGCTCAGGGCGCCGGCCGCGGCAAGCCCGGCCGAGAGCGCCATGGGAAGCAGGTAGAGGAGCCGCCAGTAAACCGCGTGGAGCGCCTTGAGCCACATCGGCCCGGCAAAGGGGTTGAAGCAAAGCGCGACGGCCGCCAGGGACCACAGCAGGGGGACGGGCGTCTTTTTCGACCGCTCGGGAAGCAACGGCCCTACAATAAGAACCGCGGCATACCATACGACGCTCCAGCCCGTTCCAAGGACGAGACTGAGATTGCCGTCCCACGAGGCGGTATTCCAGTAGGCCTCGGGTACGTGGCTCAAGTCTCTCATCTCCGGTATGAACCTGTAAGAAATCCCCGCCGCGGCCGCAAGGCAATAGGCCGACGCGGTATTGAGAAGGACGGCCTTGGCCGCCAGGCGCAGGATTGCCCTGTGACCGTGCAGGAAGTCGTTTGCGGCAAGCGCAAACGAAAGCAGGAAGACAAGAACGGGCATGACCACAATGCCGGTGCCGGACAGGCCGACGGCGGAAACGCCGGAAAGAAAGAGGAACGCCCACGGGCGAAGGCCGGGGCGTTGCCAGAAGTCAAGCGAAAAAAGCGCCGCCACGGGCAGCCAGAGAGTGAGCAGAAGGCACTTACCCTGCCAGAGACGCACGAAGGCGAAGTTCCCGAAAGCGGCGTGGAGGTCCCCGTCAAGCCACAGGAACGCCATCGCACCCGACGACGCAAGAAACGCCTGAAGGGGCTTAAGACCCAGCCGGAGAAACAAGAGGAAGTAGACGACAGGCATGATAAACGAGGCGGCGGCACACGCCCAGTTCTGATAAAACGAGAGAGGGTCGGCCGAGAGGAGCCTTGCCGCGAAGGCAACGGCCAACTCGTACGAAGCCAAAAGGTGCGCAGTACTCAGGCCCGGCAGGTCCTTGACATTATGCACGGTGCTGCCGAGCACGATGGGGTCGCCAAGGTGCAAGCTCTGGACAAGGGGGCGGTGGTAGTAATCGATGTCGTCCGCATCGGGGCGGCTTACCACGAGGGAGGCGGCGGCCATGGCGCAGGCAAGGACGAGGACGGCCGCGATAACAGCCCCGGGCACGCGGATTCTTTCGGGGGGCGCGCCGCGGCGTCCGAGCGCGAAGGCGGCCGCCGTGACGGCGCCCAACGGCAAGAAGAGCCACACGGCGACGATGGCGGGCCACCTTGCCGCGAGGACAATCTGGTACGAGACCGTCCAGGCTGCAAACGAGGCCGCAAGGAGGCGCAGCAGCCCTTCAAAAGGAGCTGCACTCTGGACCCATGCTCTCGGAACGAACGTGCGCATCACTGGCCCGCGGCCGGCCTCCATCGGGTTTTGTGCGGGCATTCTATGCGGGCGGGAGGATAAGTCAATCAAGGCGCGTTCGCACGGTCGCGCCACTCGGCACCGCCTCGGCGGGCTTTACGGCCATCGACTCTCGTTTCCGGTGCCCTTCCCATGACGTTTACACGCCAGCAAAAGGGGCGGTGACAGGCACTACTGCTACTCTGCGAAGTCCCGACAGGTCAGGACGCAGCACGAGCGGGAAGCCTCAAGGCGCTTGCGAATGCGGACGCAAAAACGGGGACAGGGAAAAGCGGGGACAGGCACGAATTTCCTACAAATCGCGGAAATTCAAGCCAGTCCTGCTCTGTTGAAAACAGCACGCGTCGCGCTTCAAGGCGCTTGCGAATGCGGACGGAAAAACGGGGACAGGGAAAAGCGGGGACAGGCACGAATCTCCTACAAATCGCGGAGATTCAAGCCAGTCCTGCTCTGTTGAAAACAGCGCGCGTCGCACTTGAAGGCGCTTGCGGATGCGGACGGAAAACCGGGGACAGGCACGAATCTCCTACAAATCGCGGAGATTCAAGGCAGTCCTGCTCTGTTGAAAACAGCGCGCGTCGCGCTTCAAGGCGCTTGCGCATGCGGACGGAAAACCGGGGACAGGCACGAATCTCCTACAAATCGCGGAGATTCAAGCCAGTCCCCGTTTTTCCTGCCAGTGTCGCTCCAGGTTTTCAACAGAGCAAGCCAGTCGCCGTTTTTCCCGAGCCAGTCGCCGTTTTTCCTGGCAGTGGCGACGTCAAGTTTTCAACAGAGCAAGCCAGTCGCCGTTTTTCCTGGCAGTGGCGACGTCAAGTTTTCAACAGAGCAAGCCAGTCGCCGTTTTTCCTGGCAGTGGCGACGTCAAGTTTTCAACAGAGCAAGCCCGTCACCGTTTTTCCGCGGCAATCGTCAAAGTGATACCATGAAAGACGGGCGCTCCCTGGTTATGGTTGGGGTTGCAGTTAGGTCTATACCCTCAGCGACCGAAGGAGGGATGAGTCAGGGACTGCACACCTTGACTCCCTCGACATCCGGCGCGTAGAATCGTTCGGCGCTGTCGTGGAACGCGCACCAAGCGGCGACGAACGGAATCAGTCTCCCGGCAGACAATGGAGGAATGACGGATGTCTGGAAGGGCAAAGCGCGCAGTGGTCGATGGTCCCGCGACGGGGAATTTCAGGCCGCTCGGCCTCAAGGGGGGCATGGCGTTTTCGAGCCTGCGGCGCGCCGGGGTTTCGGAGGCGATGGCGAAGGCCGCGGGCGCGGCGCCAATGGGCAAGTGCATTTCGTGGGGCATCCCGTTTCGCATCGGGAAGGCATTTCTCATAAAGGACAAACCCGTAACGGCGGCCGCGAGGCCGTTCGAGGCGGAGTGGCTCGTGTTTCTCCACGTCAGCGACGCGCGGCCGATGACCGACAGGCGCGGCAATATCATCCTTCCCTACAGGGGGGAGGCGCCGCTCGGGGAACACGCGGCGGACTACGTCGTGATTTACGCGGACGGGAGCGAGGAGCGGCTGCCGATAAGGCGCAGGCGCGAGACAGGAGCCCTTGGCGCGCGCTGGGGCGAGGCGCCGCTCGAAGCGGTAAACCACGCGAAGCCCCACCCCCTGCGCGCCGCACACGAACAGCCGAACCCGAACTGGGGCTGGAGCCAGACGCGCGCAGTCGCCGGAGCGGGAGGGGCGTGGGTGAATTACCTATGGGCGTGGAAGAACCCGCATCCGGAGAAGGCGATTGCGGGGTTCCGGTTCGAGCCGGCAAGCGGGGCGGTCGTTCTCTCGGCGATATCGGCGGGGGACGCGTCATCGCTGCCGGTTCGGTGGGAGACGCGGCGGAAGGCGGTCCTGAGGCTCCCGAAGGGCACAGCGTTTGACCCGACTCTGGATGATAAGGGAATGCTCAAGCAGATCAAACTCGACATGGGGCAGGTGATTTCGGCACAGGCGCGCCCCGTTTACCCGAAAGGCGATTGGCCGCGGACGTACAACAACAAGGTGCCCGCGACGTCGGCAAGCGAAGTTCTCGTCGAGTACGCGGCGCACCCGGACGCGCGCTTCCACCTGCCGGGAGGAAAGACCGTTGCAGCGGCGGACCTGGAGAAGCGGGGGAAGGCGGGGGCGCTGGAGGCGGTGGCGCCTGCCACGGAGCGAGTGACTCTCGAGGTCGTGGACAAGGCGACGCGGCAGCCGGTGCCGGTGAAACTCCACGTCCACGGCGAGGCGGGCGAATACCTTGCGCCAGTGGACCGGCATCGGATCCCGAACTCGGCGTGGTTCGAGGATTACGGCGTCGAGTTCACGACGGACGAACGCATCCATTACTGCACGTACATCGGGGGGCGGACGGTCATTGACCTTCCGGCGGGCCGGGTCTACGTCGAGGTCTCGAAAGGCTTCGAGATCCGGCCGGTGCGCAAGATCGTTCACGTGAAAAGAGGCACGCGGAAGATCACGATCGAGATCGAAAGAGTCCTGCCGTGGCGGGAGAGAGGCTGGGTGAGCGCGGACACGCACGTGCACTTCCTGTCGCCGCGGACAGCGATGTTAGAGGGGTCGGGCGAAGGCGTGAACGTCGTCAACCTTCTGGCGAGCCAGTGGGGCGAACTCATGACGAACGCGGGGGACTTCGACGGGAAGACCACGTTCGGCTCGCGGGAGGCGGGCGGCGACGGCGAGCACCTCGTTCGCGTCGGCACGGAAAACCGCCAGCACGTGCTCGGGCACATTTCGCTCTTGGGCTACAGGGGCGACATAATAGCGCCCATGACGACGGGCGGGCCGGACGAGTCGGCCATCGGCGACCCGGTGGGGTGCCTTCTCACCGAGTGGGCGAGGCAGTGCAAACTCCAGGACGGCGTGACGATCCTGCCGCACTACCCCTACCCTCGCAGCGAGAACGCGGCGGCGATCCTTTCGGGCGGCATCGACGCGGTCGAGGTGAACTCGCGCGGGTCGTGCTATAACGGGCTGAACCCGTATTCGCTCGTGGACTGGTACCGGTACCTCAACTGCGGCTACATGGCGCCGGTAGTCGGAGGCACGGACAAGATGAGCGCGGGCGTTTCGGTGGGGCTCGTGCGCACCTACGCGAGGATAGAGGCCGGGCGCGAGTTCACGTACGACGCGTGGAAGGACGCGATCCGCAGCGGCAATACGTTCGTCACTTTCGGGCCGCTCGTGGAGGTCGCCGTCGACGGACGGCCGCCGGGGACGACAATCAAGACGGCACGAAGCGGCGGGACGGTGGACGTGACGTGGGAGGCCGCGAGCGTCACTATTCCGATGACGCGCGTGGATCTCATCGTCAACGGAGAGGTCCGCGAGAGCCGCGCGGTCTCAAGCGACGAGGGCCGAGGGTCGTGGCAGGTCAAGGTCGAGCGCAGCTCGTGGATGGCGGTTCTCGTTCGAGGGCATCAGCGCGGCAAGCCGGAGGCCATTGCCGCGCATACGTCACCGGTGATGGTCGAGGTGGAGGGGTCGCCGTTTTTTTCCGCGGCGGACGCCGTCACGATCCTCGAACAGGTGGAAGGCGCGCTTGCATACATCGACACGGTCGGCACGCGGGCCGAGACGAAGAGATACAGGGAGATGCGCCTGGTGCTCACGTCGGCGCACAGGGGCCTTCACAACAGGCTGCACCAGGCGGGGCGTTACCACGAGCACACGGCGGTGGACGACCATCAGGAGCACCACTGAGGGGCCGGGCGGGGAAAACCGGTCCGGCACGCGGCCGGGGGGAGGCGGGGAGGCGCGCGCGCGCTCTGCCGCCTTGTTTTTGCCGGAATTTGCGGTAATATTGCGTTAGGGGTTGTAAAGGCGCCGGCGTACGGGGGAGTTCGAAAGGAGCCGTGCATGCTCACCGCGGTGTTTGCCCTCAATTTCACCATGCAGCAGACATACCTGCCGAAGGACAAGGAAGACATCTACATCCACGAGGGCTACGACCCGCTCATAAAGACCTTAGAGGACAACCGGGGCATCAAGGCGTCGCTTTACTTCGACGGTTTTACGGGAAGGCGCATCGCCGAGGTGCATCCGAAACTCGCGGATCGCATCAGGGCGGGGGTAAAGCGCGGGCAGTTTGAAATCGGCACGTATACATACAACCACCCCATCCTGTCGCTGTTACCTTACGAAGACTGCTACAAGCAATTGGCCAAGGGGCTGGAGATAGACGAGGAGGTCTGGGGCGTGAAGCCGCGCGGGCTTCTATTGCCCGAGGGCGGATACGACCCGAGCCTGGTGAAGATACTGGCGGACCTGGGCCTCGAGTACATCCTCATGGGGCCGCGGGACTACCTGAGGGACCATCCGGCGGCGACGCTGGCGGACCTGCACAAGTCTTACGATCTCCTCGGCGTTTTCGGGTCGAAGGCAAGGTGCATCATGACGGACGACGCGGTCCTTCCGACCGACACGCAGGTGTACATCTGCGGCGGGATCATGCAGGGGGGCAAAGAGAGCGTGAACCAGTTTCGCAGCCGCTGGTACGAGATTGTCACAGACGACGGCGGCAAGGGGCTCGCAGCCGTCTCGAAAAACGACGCGGATTTCGTGTACAGCGACTCGCTCAAGAGGAAATACGCGCCGAAGTCGCACTGGGCGCACTTCGGGGAGAGCCTGGGCGACCTCGTGTGGAAGAACGCGGAGGACATGGGGCGCGGGTGGGCTGAGCTGGCGAAGGTGAAGGACGTGAAGTTCAACACGATCGCGGGGTACATAGACGAGTTTCCCGCGGCGGGCGAGGTGAGCTTCAGGCCGGCGTTCGGGTGGTACACGTCGTTTCACGAATGGCTGGCGGGGTCGGAAAAGGTGGGCTACGTAGTCGACGAGGCGCGCGACGAAATCAAGCACGCGGAGTACGCAGCCAAGATCGCCGAAAAGGTTGGGCTCGACACGAAGGCGGCGAAGGCGAAGCTCGCCGAGGCGTGGGAGCACCTGATGCTTGCCGAGATAAGCGTCGGGCGGCGGGCGTGCGCGCACGTCGGAGGCAAGGCTTCGAGGGTGATCTATTCGATGGAGGAGGCCCTCAAGGCAAGAGACCTCGCGGTCGAGGCAATAGAAAAGATAAAGAAGGCGTGAGGGACGCCGCGCGGAACGCGACCGCGGCGCTTCATAATTGGGCGGCGGGTTCGAGGATTCGCGGCTCCTTGATGCGCTTGATGAGCACCACGGCGGTCGCCAGGCGCAGGACGAGGGAGCCGACAAAGAGCATCATGAAGGCCGTGAGCGGCCAGCCGAGGATAGACACTTTCCAATCCCCCACCACAAGCAGGACGGTACCCGCGGTCAGGACGCCGAGGCCGCCGGCGAAGTTTCCGAGGCAAGTGGACACGGCCGCGTAGACCGCGCGGTCGTGCTGGCGCGGGAGACGGGTAACGATCTTGTTTGCCGCGGTTGAGGCCGCCGTCGAACCCGAGCCGCCGACGATGCTCGAGACGCCGAGAAGCACAAGCGCCGTCGCGGGCGACGACACGATCCAGAAGATAGGCAGTATCCCCCAGAAGATGTGCCCCCAGAAAAGGACGCGCCTTGTGCCCGCCTTGTCGACGAGCCTGCCCGACCAGCGCCCGGTGATGATGCTTCCGACGAGCGGGAGGGCATTCAGGACGACGGCGCCGCCGGCGAGGTTTTTGTCTATGCCGAGTTCATCGAGGAAATAGAGCATCGAAAGGGAGCCGCCGAGGGTCATAGAGTACTGCCACGAGCAATTGAAGACGAGCCAGGGGCGGAACTCTCTGTCGAGAATCGGCGCGGTGAGGCGCGAGCTGATTTGGGTATTCTCGGGTGAAGCAAGGGTCGGCTCGGGGAGCGTGCCGTGGATTAGAAGATCGATGATGCCGAGGGCGCCGGCGAGGACGAATATCCCGGTGACCCCCGCCGTTTTCCACTCGGGGGGCAGTCGGTCAAGGAGGAGCCCCGCCGGAACAAGGACGGCTACCACCGCCGAGGCAATCCACGCCGAACGACGGCCCCAGAAGCGCCCCTGCGTTTCCTGCGGGATGATGTCGGCAAGCCAGGAGAGCCACGGCGGTTCGGCGAAGGAATCGAAGAAGGTCGAGATGATGATGACGCCGATGAGGACTGTTTCCGGGTGCGGGTATCCTATGTGCCAGAGCCAGAGGGAACCGAGGATGCCGGTCACGCGTATGCCGCGGCCGACGAGAGCGGAGGCAAACCAGACGAGTTTTCTCCGGCCGAGACGTTCGGTGATGAGGGCCGACAGCAGTTGCGACGCAAGCATGAAGGAGGCAAGGCCGCCCATAATGCCCCACTCGAAGCGGGAGAGGCCGATGGCATTGCCGTAATAGACGAAGAATATGCCGCCCATGAGGTTGAAGTAGAGGCTGCCCATGGCGCCGGTGTAGATGTGCTTGCGCATGATGCCGGGGAGTTCCGAGGGGTAGACGACGCGCTGGGCGAAGTAGTTTCGCAGCACTGCCTTGGGGTAGGCAAGGGGCGCCTTCAGGTCGAACGGGAGGCTCATTATATCTCCGGCCGCGCACTGAAACCGCGGCGTAAAACGGCGAAAAACCACGCGAATCAATCAGGTTCATGCTCTGTTGAAAACAGTATCTGGCGCGTCCAAAGAGTACTTGCCGATGGGGACGGAAAAGCGGGGACAGGCACGAATTTCCTACAAATCGCGGAAATTCAAGCCAGTCCCCGTTTTCCCCGAGCCAGTCCCCGTTTTTCCTGCCCGTGCCGCTCCAAGTTTTCAACAGAGCAAGAGGGTCACGCAGTTAAGACGGCTAATGATACATTTCGACAGTTTGAGGGGCAAGGATTACAAGCATCAGCGCATGGTGGAGGAAAGGTTGCGGCAGAAGAAGGGCCTGCGTCATTCGCCGCAGGCCCATGGTCCGCCTGATTAACCTGCCGTCGGTCACCCTTGGCAGCGACCGGTGGGAGTCAGGACTTCACTTCTCAGGGGGTTTGCTCTCGGAGCCGACGGTGATCAGCATGGAGGCGCGATTCCAGACCTTGTCCACTTGAGGGACCTTGTGGTCAGGGTCGATGACTGCGAAGACGCGGTACTCGCCGGGCTCCGGATCAAAAGGCGTGCCTTCGCGCCAGTCCTTGCCGGGTTCAGGGACAGCAAACCCTGTGCCGATTTCCTTTCCTCCCTTATCGGGGTCGCCGACAAAGAAACGCACTTCCACCTCGGCCGAGGTTGCACGCCCCTTGTTGTGGATAGTGGCTACTACCCACTTCGCGCCATCGTCAGCCGTGAAAAACATCATGTCTTCAGGGTCTATCCAGAGATTGGACACACCTGCGGTGCCGGCGGGTTGCCAGCCATCGGCTCGAATGGTGAATTGCATGGACGCGCGCCTGGCGGTTTTGTCAACTTGAGGGACGTTGTTGTCGGGGTCGAGGACCGCGGAAACCTGGTATTGGCCGGGCTTGGGGTCCCAGGGGATGGCTACCCTGGCGTCCTTGCCAGCTTCGATGTCGACAAGGCGAGTGCCGATTTCGATCTCCTCTCCCTGCATACCAGGCTTGCCGACTAAGAAACGCACCGGCACATTGGACAGGGTTCCATGCCCCTTGCTGTGGATAGTCGCTTCGACGGAGCGGTGCCAGGAATTTGAGCGCTCGACGATGTCGCCGGAGTCTATCCAAACTTCAGACACGCCTTCGAGGCTTCTTTCGCCGGCGGCGCCGCCACCTCCGGAGCCTGCTTTGCCGCGAGAGAGGAGTATTCTTACGCCCTCGTCGGTCGAGATGTAGATGTAGTTGTCCACGCACACCCAATCAAGGCCGGTCTGGGCAGTCATAATGTCCAAAATGGACTTGAGGGTGACGTTCTTAAGCCGTAGCGAAA
>Ga0315277_10007886_pt1 | contig 13739 bp, 11 predicted proteins | sample YL17G05_15_MG_FD_203695 | JGI IMG/M metagenome (GOLD analysis project Ga0315277, IMG submission 203695) | Sediment microbial communities from Yellowstone Lake, YNP, Wyoming, USA - YL17G05_15 | ecosystem: Environmental > Aquatic > Freshwater > Lake > Sediment | place: USA: Wyoming | collected...
TTCCACGAACAGACTGCTGTCCCACGCATGCGCTGATCTGACCAATATTGAGGCTTGAACCCCTAGCTCCCGTGCGTGTCATCACAATGCCAGCGTTTTCAAGCGTGAAGTCTTGGTCAGCGATTTTCCCCGACTCGTCTCTCGCTTTTGCCAACTCGTTCATAACATATATTTCAAACGACTCTTCCAGAGTCTGTCCTGGCAGTCTTGGAAGCGTGCGCTTGTTGTAACTTTCGATAAGTTCCAATATTTTCTTCTCGATCCTATCCATGGTTTTTCGTATTCTTTCTTCCGCCTTCGGAGAAAGAACTAGCTGATCATAGGAGTATGTGAAGCCTCGCATGGTTATGAAAAGCTTCAACATGTGGGTTATCCTGTTCAGAAATTCCCGTCCAGCCTGAGTCCCGTAGTCCTTTATTATTCTGTGGAGCAGGCTTTCAGACATCTCAGCGCCTATTGACCGTCTATCTATAACACCGCTGATCAGTTCACCATTCTTAACAACCACGTATGCGTCGAATGGACATTTCTCTTCTTCGCATTTGACGCAGCCTTGACAAATGCTTGCCTTCAAAACATAGTTCATGTCTTTCGGCAAGAAAAGGCTAAAAATCTGCTTGCCCGTCCATAGTGGTATTGGTTCTTTGATTTTAGGTTTGGGTAAAGGACCAATGTATCCGGCTCCGAGCAGCAATCTGTTGACCTCATTCATCGTCACGTAGTTGCTTTTTCTGGTGAGAAGATAAGCAGATGTAATGAAGTCTCTGATTGCTCCTATTATGGGACCGCCGAATCGGGGTGAGAGTATCTGGTCTTGAACCTGCATGAGCAAGAGTGCTTCTGTCCGCGCTTCTTCGCTTTGTGGAATGTGAAGGTTCATTTCGTCGCCGTCAAAGTCCGCGTTGTAGGGGGGACAAACGCAGAGGTGCAAACGGAATGTCTTGTATGGTAGAACTCGTACATGGTGTGCCATGATGGACATGCGGTGAAGAGAAGGCTGACGGTTGAAGATGGCTATGTCCCCGTTCTTAAGATGTCTTTCTACAACGAATCCGGTTTCAACTGCTTCCGCAATCTTGTCTCTGTCAACCACAAATTCAAGTCTTATTCGCTTTCCATCAGGCCTAATAATGTAGAGGGCACCAGGATATTTCTCAGGTCCATTCTTGACTAGACCTCGGACTTCTTCCAAATTCCATTCGGTAACCTTCTCCGGAACGGATAGACGCATTGCAATTTCAAGCGGCACCCCAACCTCGTTTATGTCAAGATTTGGATCAGGAGAAACAACAGTGCGGGCGGAAAAGTCAACTCTCTTTCCCGAAAGGTTGCTTCTGAATCTTCCCTCTTTGCCCTTGAGCCGCTGTGAAAGTGTCTTCAAAGCCCTTCCAGAGCGGTGTCTCGCAGGCGGTATTCCTGATGCTTCATTATTGAAGTATGTTGTCACGTGATATTGCAGAAGCTCTGAAAGGTCTTGAATTATGAGCGTAGGCGCTCCAGCATCCATGTTTTCTTCAAGCCTCTGATTAATGCGAATTATGTCTACAAGCTTATGAGTAAGGTCATCTTCTGAGCGGATGCCTGATTCTAAGGTTATTGAAGGGCGAACATAAACTGGCGGCACAGGCAAGACTTGTAAAACCATCCACTCTGGACGCGCGGCCTTCGGGTTAAACCCTAGAAGCTCAAGGTCCTCATCTGAAATGCGCCCCATTCTCTCCCGTATCATACTCGGAGTTATGGGTTCTGAGCCGCTTTCAGGAATCTGCTCGCTGAACTTCGTGGGTTTTTCAAACGTTATCTTATTTTGCAGTGCCCCGCAATGTGGACACTGTTTGGTTTTTGTTTCTTGAAAGATTACCTTGTAAACATCATCTGGAACTAGACCCAAGAGCTGACGTGTCTTGTCGATTCTAACTCGAATCTTCTTGGCAGCTTCGTCTGCAAGCAGTATTCGTCCACAGTTTCTGCATGTCGCCCTCAAAAGATCATGTATCAGTTTCGTAAATTCAATATGCACTATTGGGACCGCAAGCTCAATGTGGCCGAAATGGCCTGGGCATCGGATAGCCGTGTTGCCGCATGTTTTACAGCGTTGTCTGGGCTCTAGTGTTCCAAGCCTACCATCCATCAATCCAGCAGTGATTGGGGCACCATCTTCATCATACGTGTCAGGCGTCTGGACTTCCACGACTGAAAGTTTGCGCAAGTCCTGCGGCGAGAACAGGCCAAAATGGATTTCGTCTACAACTTTATGAATTATCTCTTCAGTAGACATGTCATGCCTTCTCCTTAAGTCTCAATTTTGGCGAAACACACAGGCTCACTAGCTCCTGTAACAGCAATTTGAAGGCATAAGAAACTATTGCCGGAGATATCTTAGCCTTGTCTTCGCAAAGCTTGCACACGTATTTTCTCTGTTTCATGTCGTAGTAGGCTATTTGACCGCATGTCTCGCAGATATATAGGGTGTACTTGTCCGATTCTTCCAGCAACCTGTCTCGAAGAAGCATGGCAGCCCCGTGGCCGATCAAACAGTCTCGCTCCATCTCACCGAATCTTAGACCGCCACCTCTTGCTCTTCCTTCGGTAGGCTGTCTCGTCAGCATCTGAACTTGCCCTCGCGCCCGGGCGTGTATCTTGTCTGCAACCATGTGATGCAGCTTCTGATAATAGACAACGCCTATGTAAATGTCAGCGACAAATTTCTCCCCCGTCACACCGTTGTAGAACACTTCTGCACCCGTGTGACTGAATCCCAGGCGAATTAACGTTTTCCTGATTTCTCCAGAACTTTCACCCGAAAAGGGCGTTCCATCAACCGGTTTTCCTCTCACAGCAGCAACTTTTCCAGCAATTGACTCGATGAACTGCCCGATGGTCATCCTTGACGGAATGGCGTGAGGGTTGATTATTATGTCTGGTACAATCCCGTCCTCCGTGAATGGCAAATCCTCCTGAGGCGCAATCAAGCCTATGACTCCCTTTTGCCCATGACGAGACGCAAACTTGTCGCCGAGCTCAGGGACGCGCTGGTCACGAACTCTAGCTTTTACAAGCTTGCTTCCCTCACCAGATGCAGTGATGAAAAGGGCATCAACAATTCCAGTCTCTGACGGACGCATGTCCACCGATGTGTCTCTCATCGACGGCCCCTTGACTTCAAACTCCTTGTATTCTTCAAGGAATCTAGGGGGGCTTATTCTGCCAATCAGAACGTCTCCACCCGAAACGCCTGACTCCAAGCCTATTATGCCGTCAGGTTCAAGCAACCTGTAGTATTGCTCTCCTCTAAACCCACGTGTCCCAGGTTCAGGCAAAGTGAACTTGTCCTTCAATCCGCCCAAGTATTGGCGACATTCTGCCTCGTATATTCTGAAGAAAGTGGATCGCCCCAAGCCCCTTTCTATAGAGGCTTTGTTGAAGATCAGAGCGTCCTCCATGTTGTATCCTTCGAAAGATAGGACTGCAACTAGGCAGTTCTGCCCGGAGGGTCGGAGCTTGTAGCCCATCGTTTCCATGACGGCAGTCTCCACAATTGGCACTTGCGGGTAATGCAGCACATGTGATCTGGAATCTACACGTTGCTGGAAGTTTGTCGCATAGACTCCTAAGGCCTGCTTTGCCATGGCTGCCTGGTAGGAGTTACGAGGTGACTGATTATGTTCCGCGTACGGTATTGTTGAGGCGCAGATTCCCAGAATCGTGTATGTTGCGATTTCCAAGTGTGTATGGTCCTGAGTCACTTCTTCTGGGCTGAGCGCAATGTACGCGTTCTCTTCTTCTTCAGCATCCAAGTATTCGATGATTCCGTTCTTGACGAGGTCTTCCCATGACCATTCGGTTGAAGCTATTTTTTCAATGTGTTCTTGTTGTAGCCTTGGAACCCCCTTTTCCGCGATTATGAGCGGTCGTCTAACTCTTCCCTCATCGCAGTTGATGTACAACTCGTCTCTCTTTCCGTGGATCTTTGAGAAATAGGATGTGTTCACTTCGGTTGAGATTTCTCCTTTTCTGCGCTTTTCCCTAAAATCGCGTGTAAGCTCCTCTGAGAAATTACAGTATCCCACGATGTTTCCGTCAAGAAAGACCTTAGCTCCAGAAAGTCTCAGCGTTTCATTGGCTTCATATATCGGCGTCATGCCCATGCTTACGAGCGTCTGCCTTATTTTTTCAGGGTTCACTCCCACAGAAATGCAGGCAGATAGTGACAAGTTTTTGACCAGCCCACAGTTTGAACCCTCTGGGGTTTCGTTTGGGCATAAGCGGCCCCAATGAGTTGCGTGTAGATCTCTGGCCTCGAAGTTCGGTTGACTTCTGCTTAGCGGAGACTGCAGCCTGCGTAGGTGGCTCAGTGTAGAAATGTGGTTTGTTCTGTCCAGAAGCTGGGTTATGCCAACTCTTCCTCTTCCCCAATTCCCGGTTGCTAGCGAATGCTGAAATCTCTCTGAGATTATTCCGGGTCGCACAGCTGCCGAAACAGTTATGATTGATCCTTTTACGCCGATGCGCTCAAGCTGATATTTTATGTCTCGGGTAAGGTTCCTGAAGGCTACTCTGAAAAGGTCTGCGAGAAGTGGACCAGCAAGTCTTAGGCGCTTGTTTTTGAAATGATCCTTGTCATCCTCTTCTCTTCTCCCCAGCTTCAATTCAACGGCCTTGCTGGCCATTTCACCTAGGAATAGGGCTTTGTCTCTTCGATTTTGACTTGTTCTACCTATGTGTGGCAGAAAATTCTTGTCGATTGCGGTTTCCGCCTTTTGCAGGCGGTATTCCTCAACCTGACCATGAGCAACTCGGTTTCCGATGAAAAGGATAGCGTCCTTTGGAGTGTCTACTCCCAAAGCTTTTTCAAATGAAGAATCTAGCTCTGCCTGAAGCTCCTTTTCCAGAGAAACGGCCTCAGCTATCTCCTTGTCCGACTCCAAGCCTAGAGCACGCATTAAGACGACGAAGGGGACTTCCGTGGGCACGCCTGGTATCGAAACGTACGTGGCTCCGTCAGGTTTGAGTTTCAACTCTATTCTTGCTCTGAAGCCCACCGTTGTGGAAAATATCTTGGATTGAAATACTGGTGATGCTCCCTTATCATCAATGTCAACTATAACGCGGTTCGGCGCCAAGTCTTCCATGGCCACGATCACACGTTCAGAACCGTTCACTACAAAGTAGCCACCGGGATCATCTGGGTCTTCCCCACAAGTTATGAGCTCTTCTCTCGAAAGCTGCGAGAGAAAGCAAAGCTTCGATTTCAGCATAACTGGAATATTCCCAACGTAGACCAGCTCTGTGTCTTGTTCTCTGCCATCTATCACAGGCGTCATTTCAAGCGCTATCGGCGCTGCATAAGTCAAGTTTCTGAGTCTTGCTTCCATAGGATAGATTTCGTGTTTGGTCCCGTCTACCTCGGTAACGTACGGACCGGTTATCCTCGTTTGAGGATCAATGATCCAAATCTGCCCCAGTTTTACCTTGTAGGGGCTTTCTGGAACCTCTATCGGAATTTCACCCACTTCATCGACAACTTCTTGCAGTCCTTGATCTATGAACTCGTTGTAAGAATCCAGATGCTGGCGGACCAATCCCTTCTCCCTGAAAAATGCTTTCAACAATAGATGTGTGTCTTCCTTTGAAATCTCATCCATTTCAAACCAACCCCCGCAACCTCACACTTAAAGACGTTTGAAGAATACTATGTGATGCGGGTATTCTCAAGCTTTTGATTTCCTCCGACTGAAAAATGATATGTTGTATTAAAGGCTAGAAACGTAAACTACGTAGCTAACTAATAAACTTTTTTGTACTATACCACAGACTTTCGGCATCCATGACGATTTGCTTCTGCAATATAGCTTCTTGACGCGCAAGAAACTTGCTATTAGGTAACAAGAAGGATTCAAGAATGAAACTCGGACGAATAGAGATTCAAAGCTGCATTTACCCAGCTTACTGAAAAATGAAAGACGAAAGGGCTTTAGGGCAAACCTGTCAAGAACGCTGAATGGACCACCTGAACATGTGGGGCAGAACTTGCTAGGACATGGAAAATGGTTAATAGTTAAGACCTAAACGTTTGTTATGGGTGCAGCGGTCGCCAAGCCAGGTCAAAGGCGAAGGACTCAAGATCGGGCGCCATAAGCGGAAGATCCCCTATGAGCCATCCTTTCCCGTAGGGGTTCGCTGGTTCAAATCCGGCCCGCTGCACCAATTTCCTGAACCGCTGAAGGCTCGTTTGTTGCGTGAACGTTCTCTTCTTTCTCTTGTTTGGGCAATAGTGTATTCATTTGTAGTCTAGTTCAACGCTTGGTTGGAAACGTTTATATTACGACTTACGACGTAATATGAATCGGCAATGAGGGGACATGATCATGAAGAAGAAACTAGATTTAGAATCAAGCCGAAATAGCCAAGATCGAAAGTTGGACGTTTTTGCCTATGACTTCTTTGTTTACGAGCTCATTGTAAATAAAAGGCCGACGTAATAATCAGACCGTGGCAAATCCTTCAAGGAAGTACTACCTCTCAACAGTGCTACTATAATGTGAAGCGGCAAGCATAAATCACCATTAATCCCTAAGCCAGCGCCACTGAACTGGATGAACGTTTACTCAGGCTTGAAGATGAAATGTAACTCGCATTCTGCGGTTTTCGAATGTAAATTAAGATCAGATGGTTAGGCAAAGGATATATCGGCGGGCGCATCATGAGAAAAATCATATCACGTTCAACGCAAAGGCGAATCGCAGTGCAGCTAATCGATGAGATAAACAGGTTGAAAAAGGAAAAAAAAGCAATCATTTTGGCCCATAATTATCAGCGTCCTGAGATTCAAGACATAGCTGACTATGTAGGGGACAGCATTGAGTTAAGCAGGAAAGCCATGGATGAGAAGGAAGCTGAAATAATAGTTTTTTCTGCTGTGGATTTTATGGCAGAATCCGCAGCGATTTTGAATCCAGACAAGAAGGTTTTGTTGCCTACTCTTGGGGCGCGTTGCCCAATGGCCCAGATGCTCACCGTGGATGAGATCAAGCGTACAAGAGCATTACATCCTGATATCCCACTGGTTCTGTACGTTAACACTCTGGCCTCAGCCAAGGCCTACTGCGACATATGCTGTACCTCAGCAAATGCTGTGGACGTAATTGAGTCTTTGAATGCGGAGACCGTGCTTTTCGGACCGGACCGCAACTTGGCTGAATACGTTGAAAGAAAGACTGGGAAGACGGTTATTCCCGTTCCCGAGCGGGGATTCTGTCCGACTCATCTGCTCTTCCAGCCTGAAGACGTGCAAATCCTCAAAATGCAATATCCAGAGGCTGTCGTCATGGTCCACCCAGAATGCAACATCGACATGCAGAACGTCGCTGATTTCGTGGGTAGCACGTCTCAAATGTGCCGTTGCGCTCGAGAAAGTACCGCTAGGACTTTCATCATAGGCACAGAAGAGGGACTTCTGCACCGTTTGAGAAAAGACAACCCTGAGAAAAGATTCGTGCTGGCCTATGAAGAAGCCGTTTGCCCAAACATGAAGCTGAATACGCTGGACAGACTCTACGCAGCCTTGAAACAAGAGAAGTATGCGATAACGGTCCCGGAATCAATTGCCAAGAAAGCTAGAAAAGCCCTTGAAAAAATGCTTGCGCTTAAAAAGTGACCAACCTCTAGGAAAGTCGCGCCAAAGAAAAACTGCAGGAATTAGAGCAAATGAACGATGAACACGAACGCTTTATATTGAGGGAAGATGAAGAACTGAAACGTCTTAGAGCAAAGAAACTTGAGACACTCAAGGCGTAAAAGGCGAGAAAGGAGAAATGAATGCGAAACCGGTTCACATCAGCGATTCAAATTTCAATGAGACAGTAACCAGTCATTCATTGGTCTTGATCGACTTTTGGGCGTCATGGTGTGGTCCGTGCCACGCTTTAGCGCCCACAATTGAGGAGCTAGCTGGCGAATATGCTGGAAAGATCACTATTGGCAAGCTTAACGTTGACGAGAATCCCACGACAGCCGAACGTTTCCAAGTATTCAGCATTCCGACCGTGCTGATAATGAAGAATGGAAAGGAAGTTGACAGAATCGTGGGATGTGTGCCAAGAGATCATATTGAAGCGGCCCTGAACAAGCACTTAGGATAGGAAACGTATGGACATTTTGGAACGCAGAATAATTGGGGCGCTACTGCTTCTCCTGGGGGCTTCGCTCCTGACTGTCGCAATCTATGCGAATCAGCTAAGCGCCCTGTTGGATATGTTGAAAACATCTTTTCGAGTCTAACGAATGCTAGAAATAGATAGACTACCGCTGACTTAGCTGATTCCTCTCAACGCGTGCGCATGACTGAGACAAGTAATGCGTGTTACGTATTCTGTTCGTTAAACATTATTGTTAATAAGAATTCGAATTTAATAACGTTTAAACCCGAGCATGCCTTGGATTAAACAATTTCAATCTGCATGCGATCGGAGGTGAAATGATGGGATTAGCTTCAAAAGAAAAGGTCACTTTTTCGGTAATAGGACTGGGCATTGTCGTCGTAATAATGGCGCTATTAGCCGCCGTTTACTACACCAACGCAACCAACGTTCAGAACCATGCAAATGTCGAAATAGCGAATCTCCAAGCAGAGAACGCGAATCTGCAACAACAGATCAATTCCCTCAACTCCCAAGTAACAGGTCTCAACACGCAATTGTCCGATCGGAACAACCAAATAGCAGCTCTCAACGCACAGAACAAGGAACTATTAAATAAGGCAGATTATTGGACCAGTCTAGCAGAAGCTTTTGCAGGTCAAGTAGCCGAGATGGAAACACCGAACACTCCAACTTACACGCAAGGGGGAACTGGATCGCATCCTCGAAACTAGTTGCATGCACAGAAGCTTCGATAGTCAACCGCTACCTGAGCTGAATTTCCTACAGAACCGTTCCAACAACCCATTCTTCTTTTAGCACTTCGCTATGTGAAGACGCTTTCGCCATGAGCGCACCATTGTGAAATGCGAGTCTTGTTTTTCAAATCAGATGTTTTGCGTCTACAGAAAAGAACCTCTAGCTTGTGTCAGTCTCCTTATCAAGATTCGATGCGGAGCAACAGGAAATGAAAACTTCAAATAGGTTCTGGTCATGTTAGTTCCCTTCTGTGGTGGATTGGATGCGTCCACGGAGAATTGAGAGCCAAATCGCTGAGAAAGACGCGATTCTCGAAGTTGCTAGGCTTATGCTAGTATCTGCACGAACTGCTCCAAAATCGGGAGGTGTAGATGACATCGTGGCTTTGATTGTTTGCGAAAAGGAGAAAGATGCCATTGCGGAGGAAATGGAGCGGATGGCTGAGGAGCGCAATCTTGGAGGGTTCAGGCGGGACGCTAAGAATGTTAAAGATTCGGAAGCAGTCATTCTGATCGGCGTCAAGGGGACGAGGAGTTTTGGACTGGACTGCGGAGCGTGCGGTTACAGGACATGCAAGGAATTTGAGAAGAAGAAGCAGGAAATCAGAAAAGACTTCGTCGGCCCAACATGTCTTTTCAAAGCCTTGGATCTCGGCATAGCCCTATGCTCAGCAGCAAAGACGGCGAGCATATTGAATGTTGACAATCGAATAATGTACCGAGCGGGCACAGCCGCTTTGAAGTTGAAACTGCTTCCAGAAGCAACAGTCATAATGGGAATCCCAATCTCAGTCAAGGGTAAGAGCATATTCTTTGACCGTAACAGGTGAGCTGTTCTTAGCTCTGCAATTTCGTTTTTTCGCGCATTTTTTCCAGAGTCCAACGGATGCTAGACTTAAGTTCCCTCGCGCGTTCTGAATCCACGTTCTTTACGAATATCTCCCGTATCAAGTCTCCTTCCCTAACAATGCTGTACGAAAGGGCTCTGTCTGGCGACAACTGTCCAGTTCTGACTAGTTCATTGTCCCTCTCCTGCATTTTCATGAGAACTCTTTCTAGTAGAAAGTGAGTAAATGGAGGTGTATTGATATCAAAACTCTTATCTGCCGCAGGCAACGCGCGCAGTGAGTTTTCAGTCAAGTAAAGGACTGCTAGCAGTTCGCCCGTTGCTGTTTTCAGGGGTATGACGTTCTCTGAGATGCCAGGCTCATGCGCAGATGCTTCAGGTTCAATGGTAATCTCCTCTGTTGACGGTGCAGTTTCGCGCAAAGGCGGCTCCTTGATTATATCAGCCCTTTTGAATCCTTTTTCCAGTAATATCGAATTCACTGTTTCGAGTGTACCCTGCAAATCCTTAAGTTCCGCCTCAAGCTTTCCGATTCTTTTTTCAAGTTTTCCCTTAAACTCAACGAGGCTCCTCATTCTTTCAGCGTCTTGTGGCATTTCTCCCTCACAAACATTATCTTAGATAGCGTCCCTTTATGAAACCTTTGAGAAATCCCGTGAGATCTATGCTGGCTCAGTGATCGTGTACGTGCCAGGAGACATTCCAGAACCACCAGTAGATGAGAGAGGCTGAAGTTTGGCTTTGAACTCATTCTCGAGGAACCCTTCAAACTTTTTGAAAACGGAGCTATCTGTACGGTTTAGCGTTGCGCATATGTTCTTCCCATCCAAAAGGCTACTCAGATCGTAGAGGGCAATTCTGCAGGAAAAATCAGGGTCTTCAAGGATTGTCCTCACCAGCGTCTCTGACGGCATCTTCGAGAACAACCACGCCGTGTACGATGATTCAACAACTCTATAGCCTAAACCTTCACGAATTACACACTTGGTGTTTTTGGCTATTCTCTTGAATGAAGAAGGATGAATGTCCTGGACACATACAAGATTGTGATAGCTGTTCTTGACCTCAACCCAATCTTCGCTTTCGGAAGTCTTCCAACCATGGCTCCTGCATAATTCCTTGAATTTCGTGACAATTTCCCAGACCCCAGACATCCTCATCTCTTTGCCACACACCTCTTGTGTTAGAATCTTCTAGATCAATATTCTATCAGAGGACCACAGATTTAAAGCTATTTGTCACTCTGTCCGCATGAGTGTAGGCCGTTGTACTTCTGTGCCGTAAGTTTGTAGGCCAATCCTGCGTTTGCCGACAGATTTCCGAACCGCGGCGCCGACATCTTGAGGAAGAAGCCGATGATTTTCCACATTCGTCCGACAGAATGCTTACTGTTCGTATTTTTGAATAAACGATAAATTCAAACAGAAGCTCTCTTGTATTATAAGAAGGTTAGACAGCCTTGAAACTCAAAAACGATATCGCAGCTTTGGATGCTACTGATCTGAGGATTTTGCACGTTCTTCAAGAGGATGCCAGACAGACGTATACTGCAATAGGCAAGCGTTTAGGAATAGCCCACTCAACAGTTTATGATAGAATCAAAAGAATGGAGCAATATGGAATAATAAAGAAGTACATAGCCATAATAGATGTAGAGAAAGCCGGTGTCAAGAACATCATGGCTATGATAACCGTCTATACAGACCCGAAGGTCAGCGAGAAAGTTGCAGAAAAACTCTGCCAGGCTCCTGAAGTCTTGGAGGTTTATACATCTCTTTCAGAGGAACTTCAAATAATGGCAAAGGTTGTCGCAGAAACTCAAGAGCACCTGCACGAGTTTATTGCTAATTCTGTTGCCCCGTTACCAGGTGTTCTAAGGGTTCGCACATCAATAGTCACAAAGAAGTTTAAAGAAAGCGAGCTCTCAGTGGCTGAAACCGGTAATGCTAACATTTATAAAAGAAGCATGTAGTATAAAGTGGAGAACGGGGTGAATATCAAAATAGTGTTAAGAACCTTTAAGACAGTTCCAAGAGAAAAGGCGTTCTACTTCTTTACGTCGATCGGCAATTACACTGGTGTAAGCGCATCTTCTTTGAAAGAGTTTATGGAGAAGATCAATGAAGTGAACGTTAAATCCCTAGAATTTCACGTTTATCGAGGAGACTTTGAAAAGTGGATAAATGAAGTCTTGCAAGATGAAGAACTGGCAGCTGAAATTAGAAAACTGCATGGGCTCAATCTTGTCAGTGATGCCCTCCGCAGCCAGCTTTACGCCATTGTCTCAAGACGGTTGAAGCGGCTGACAAGTCAATTCAATGCAGCCATCGTCTGAAGCTCATTTGACTTTCAACTAGCTTGTTCCTGATCTTCTTAAGAATGGGCGCCAGCGCAAACGCAGCGGCGGTTGTCGTGCTGTCTTGCTTGTAGTTTGGGATGTGATAGCTCCCAACATCAGTGTGCGGATAATAGTCCAGTCTGCTTGGTCCCACTTGGGGGTACAGCGGATAAGCATATTCAGGTGCTTCTGCTACAGCTTCTCCAATAGTGCCGTTTTGGATTATTAGATTTTGAAGGAGTAAGTTGATTGCGTAGTCGTTGTCGGAACTGTCGATCCACCCGTCCCAGCTTATGAATGCTTTTGCGCCTTTCTGTATGAAGGCTTCAGCAGTCTTATCATATTCGCTTTTGAGACCGTTGCAGCTCATCAGAATGATGACGGTGTCTTCGAATCTTCCGTCCATGCATTCCTCGACGAATTTTGGAGTTATTGCGAAATAGCTTTGCGGGTCGCCAGTTATGGTGCATAAAGTGAGCTGCTCGTTTGAATACTGATCATAGTTCTTAGAGCCGTTTCTTTCAGAAGTTGATATTGCGATGTACTTCGACTCAAGGTCTAGTGCTGAGTGGGCTCTCCAGATTATCAGCTTGTATCCTGATGATGAGAGAGCCTTGTAATTGTCAACTGTAGCGTTGTTTGAGTAGTAGTCGACTTCGAGGAAGCGGGTGTGCAGCAGTTCTTCTGCTTCAGTTATGAATGTCTGGTTTGGGTAACGCGAAACTTGGGACAACTTAGAACTGCTTAGTTGATCTATGATTGCCGCTTTCGGTTGACTCTGCTGGGGATAGAAGGTGAACATTAGCACTGCTATTATCAGGGCCGCCACAATCAGAAGAGTTGCGTAGACGAATTTGTTGCTACGGACAAACTTCTGACTTTGTTTTTTCATCTTAGGCATCTTCGCTGGCTGCGCTATAAGACGGTTTACATGAGAAGAAGGGGGACTGTATCTTATTTTCTTTTGCGTTTTCTCAAGCTGAGTCCAGCAGCGAACAAGCCTACCAGTGCAATGTAGGCAGCTATACTAGTTGCTGTGTTCTTGCTTACCAACGAGATTAAGTTGTCTGAGTAACCTCCGATTGGAGGTTGCGCTAAGACCGTTATCTTTGCAGTTTCCGACTGTACAGTGTTGCTGTTAGCGTCTGTGGCCTTCAGGTAGACATAGTAGATGCCGCCTGATGTTGGTTCGAACATCCAGCTTTCTGATGTTGCTCCTGGAATTGGATTGTCGTCTAAGTACCATTGGTATGTGTATGGCGAGGTGCCTCCGCTGACCGTTGATGTGAAGTTCACCGAACCGCCTAAGAGTATTATCGCCTGAGGTGGGCTTATTGAAATTGACAGTGGAGGAGGCGACCCTGTGTAGTTTGCCTTAGCAGTGTGAGGCCCGTTCATGTTCACTGTTATTGGGTTGACTCCGCTGCCCTGAGAGACGCCGTCAACATCCCAGTAGTCGAAGGCGTATCCTGGAACTGATTGGGCGGTCAAGGTGACGCTTGTTGAAGCATCATACCACCAGCCATTCGCTGGGCCTGCTTGTCCCAAGGGGTTTCTTGAGGGTTGAGGACTTAATCCAAGCGGATTTGTGAGCACAGTTAGGACATATTGGGTGTTGTAGTTTCCTGTGACGCTTCCTGAAGCAGATCCTGTTATTG
>Ga0315277_10007887_pt1 | contig 13737 bp, 16 predicted proteins | sample YL17G05_15_MG_FD_203695 | JGI IMG/M metagenome (GOLD analysis project Ga0315277, IMG submission 203695) | Sediment microbial communities from Yellowstone Lake, YNP, Wyoming, USA - YL17G05_15 | ecosystem: Environmental > Aquatic > Freshwater > Lake > Sediment | place: USA: Wyoming | collected...
TCATGCAGATGGGCTGATCGACGCCCGGGCCGTAGATGTACTTGTGCACCAGGGCCCCCGTGGCGTCGTACTCCGCGAGGATCGAGTCGCCGTCATAGAGGTACTTCATCACGGCCTGCCCGTCATATTTCTTCTCGATCCTGCGGCCGGACGGGTCATAGACATAGCTGATCGAGCTCCAGTCGCTGGGCATCGGCGACTGCACATAGTCCACCCACCCGCAGTCGTCGCCGCTGCCGTAGCCGTTCTTGATGTATTGCCATCCCACCATGCCATGAGCCTACCCGCCCCACGGTGACACGTCAATACACAGCAGGCGATTCCGACCACGATTCTATTGTCTACAAACGCAGGCGTCTTACAGAAACCGGTGGCTGTCCCTAGTATCCCCGCCTAGTATCCCCGAAACCGATTCTCCCGCGCATCGCGCCATGCCAGAAGCCTACCCACCGGATGGTGACAAGTCAATACTGAGCCCGCAGATCACGTCCGCCAGTCGACGGAGGGAAGAGGGACCGACGACCGATGATGGCTCGAACTCGCATGGGTTGAAGAACCCACCCTGCATTCTAGGGTCACCTTCTCCGTGCCCTCGGTGTTCTCTGTGGCTGAAATGCAGTTGGCAGTTGTTGGTTGATAGTCGCATGTAACGCCTTATGTCACAAGGGCTTATCCGTGCGGTCGGAAAAAGTCGCTTCATTGTCATGATTTTACTTGACGGTGAATCCATGCAATTGTAAGATACCGAAACAACTGAATAGCGATTGTGAGAGGGTGACGAGTCGGAGACTGCTGTCACGAAATCCGAGACAAGTCTTAAACCCGAATGACCTAAGCTGGCCGCATTTGGCGCTTTGGGCCAGTAGCATGATAGCCCTGGGATTGCGGATTGCCGATTGCGGAGTGCGGATTGAAGGATGGACACCCGTCATGACCAATGCGGGCATGCGTGCGAAACAAAGCCAATCCCCAGAAGAAGACAAGGGCGCTCGCGCCCGCGTCACGAAACGCCTTACGGCGTCACTGCGAGCACGCCCGATTGGACGAACAAAGCCAATTCCGGAGCGGGGACTTGCACGGGAATCCGGGGCGAGCGGGGACGGGGACCCCAATCGCGATGCATCGCAATTGGGAACCCACGCTCGCCCTACCGCGCGAAACAAAGCCAGTCTACTGGGACAAGGCGGGAGGCTGGAGGAAGCCGGGTGGATGATTTTGCGAAACAAAGCCAATTACCGGGCCCGGGGCCCTGGGATTGCGGATTGTGGAGCGCGGATTGAAGGACGAATGCCGACAAGGACAAACATGGGCGGCTGTGCGGAACAAAGCCAATTTGGGGCGGTTGGGATCAGCGGGAAGGCTTTTGCAGGAAAGGGGTTATGTTCGATTCTGTGATGATGCGAAACAAAGCCAATCTGGATCGGGGGTACGTACGGCAGCCTGGGCGAGCGGGGACACTCGCGCTACCACGCAAAACAACGCCAACGGTGGCACGCGGGACGGTTCGCGGTGCGATTGCCAGGGGACAAGGGACAAGCCTGCGGCGTCACTACGGACAGGGCCGGTCGGCGGGTGTGCAAAACAAAGCCAATTTGCCCGTCGGACAGGTCATGGGTTCTGCCCGTCGTGCCTGTGGACCAGCAGCCGGGTGCGCAAAACAAAGCCAATCGGTGCTCTCCGCCACATCGCGTGCCAGCAACGGCGTCACGAGAAACGCCTCACGGCGTCACTACAAACCGGGGGCGGAGGCTTGACGCGGCCAGTGGGCGGGCATAGACTCTTGGCGGTTGCGGCCGGGTGTGTGGGGCTGTGGCCGGGCTGGGGTGACGCACGCCGGGATGGGCGTCATCGGCCCGATGAAAGAATGGTCCAGGCACTGAAAAGGAGAACAATTCGATGAGACGACAGACACGTCAACTGAGCACGGGCATCATTGTGGTTTCGATCCTGACGGTTCTCCTCGGTGTGTGGACGGCGCGGGCGGCCGACACGCCACAGCGGCCGCTGAATCAGCCGCCGGAAGGGTTCACCGCCCTGTTTAATGGCAAGGACCTGTCCGGCTGGAAGGGTTTGCTCAAGGGGCCCTATGACAACCCGGCCAAGCGGGCGACCCTGGCAGCGGACGAGCGGGCCAAGCTCCAAGAGGAGGCCGACAAGGATATGCAGGCCCACTGGAAGGCAGAGGATGGCGTCCTGGTCTTCGACGGCAAGGGACGCAGCCTGTGCACGGCCAAGGACTACGGCGACTTCGAGATGCTCGTGGACTGGAAGATCTTGAAAGGCGGCGACAGCGGCATCTACCTGCGGGGCTCGCCCCAGGTGCAGATCTGGGACCTAGCCAACAAGGGCGTCGGCGCCGAGGTCGGCTCCGGCGGGCTCTACAACAATCAGAAGAACCCCAGCAAGCCCTCGAAGGTCGCGGACAAGCCCGTCGGCGAGTGGAACACCTTCCGAATCATCATGATCGGACCGCGCGTCACCGTCATGCTCAATGACGAGCTCGTCGTCGATAACGTCATCATGGAGAACTACTGGGAGCGGGACAAGCCCATCTATCCGACGGGCCAGATCGAGCTCCAGAATCACGGCAACTTCCTGTACTTCCGCAATATCTACATTCGCGAGATTCCCCGCGAGAAGGGGACCAACCAATTGACGGCCGCGGAGAAGCAGGAAGGCTTCACACAACTCTTCAATGGCACGGACCTGACCGGCTGGACCAACACGCAAGGCTACAATGTCAGCGACGGCCTGCTGATCATCAATCCGTCGCAGGGCGGCGGCAACCTCTACACGGCCCAGGAGTACGGCGACTTCATCTTCCGGTTCGAGTTCCGACTGACGCCGGGGGCGAACAACGGCGTGGGAATCCGCGTGCCGACGTCGGGGGACGGGGCATATCAGGGAATGGAGATCCAGATTCTCGATGAGGATTCGCCGCGCTACCGCGGCTGGCTCAAGGACTATCAGCATCACGGCTCGATCTACGGCGTCGTCCCCGCCAAGCCGGGCTACCTCAAGCCGGTCGGCCTGTGGAACTCCGAGGAGATCACCGCCAAGGGCAAGCAGATCACGGTGAAACTGAACGGCACCACGATCGTCGATGCAGACATCGAGAAGGCGAGCACGCCCAAGACACTCGACGGGAATGAGCATCCGGGTCTGAAGAACACCAAGGGACGCATCGGCTTCCTCGGCCACGGCGACTACCTGGAACTGCGCAATATCCGGGTCAAGTCACTGGACAAGTAGCCGAGAGACAAGACGCGCTCCACCTGCTGGCGTCACAGCCACGTCACGGACCTGATCTCCAGGCACCGCGAGGTACGAGGCATCTGACCCGCCCCGCTTCCGAGATGGCAAGAGTCGCCCCGCCGGACTGCTTTTGCTCTTTGAAAAAATCATACGAGTAGGCACGACCTACCGAAAACGACCAAGGCCCTCTTCGTAGGACGAGCGTCCCCGCTCGTCCCGCGGAGCCACGCACGCCTGCAAAGTCCGGTCGCACGCAGCCCATGCTCGCGGTGTGCCCAGTCTGCAGAGGCACGCGGAGCCACTCCCGATGCTCCGCGATCGGCCTCTGTGTCACTGGCCGATTGAAATCTGCATGTGTTGAAGCGATTTTCACGCACCCTGCCGCCCCGCCGTCGTATGGGAGACTGTGAGTCACGAGAGACACTGCGGCCCGGGGTCTATATAGAGGCCGCACTTGCAGTCTCAAAGGATGATTGGGGGTGTGCTATGAAAGGACTTCTGCTTCTATCCGTAATTCTCATCGGTCCGCCGATTCGGATGGGCGGCACCGCAGCATCCGTTGATCCGAACGGACTCGACCTCCTGCTCGACGCGATTGCAGCCGTGGAGAGCCGCAACGACCCGGGGGCGGCAGGCGATGGAGGAAGGGCCCTTGGCCCCTATCAGATTCACCGCGCCTACTGGGCCGACGCCGCAAGGTTTCTCGGCGTGGACTGGAGCTACACAGATGCCCAAGACCCGGTGAAAGCGAGGGAGGTCGTGCGAGCGTACCTGCTCCACTACGGCCGGGGTTGCAGCACGCTGGAGATGGCCAGAATCCACAATGGCGGCCCGAACGGACATAAGAAAACGACCACCCTGGCGTATGCCCACCGGATTGCGGCGACCCTCCGCGACACAACCGCCACCCGGCAACAGAGGGCCCGGGCCGGGTCATAATGTCGGCTTGTCGGCGGCGGCGTCGACCACGCCGGGACTGCCCAGACGGACCATCGTCTCGCGGGCCAGTGCGTAATGCTCCAGCGCGCCACGGCTCTCGGGAGCGTACGTGAGCACGCACTGCCCCACGCTCGGCGCCTCCGCCAGCGTGATGCTCTTGTGGATGACCGTATCGAACACCAGCGGACCGAAGAGATCCCGCATGCCGGTTTCGACCCGTTTGCAAAGAAGAGTGCGCGGCTCGACAAATGTCAGCAGCAGGCCGAGCGGCCTGACCTGGCAGGGGTAAAAGCGCGTGCGAATCACCTCGATCGTGTCCAGCAGACGCTTGAGGCCGTCCAGCGCGTAAAAGTGAGCCTGGACCGGGACGATCACATGCGTGCTGGCGACGAGGGCGTTGATCATCAGCAGGCCGAACAATGGCCCGCAGTCGATCACGCAGATGTCATGCTCGCCCGACATCGGCCGCAGCAGCTCGCCGAGGACCAGTTCCTTGCCGGGAGCGCTGCGAAGCGTCATCTCAGCTCCCGCCAGAAGCACGTTGCTGGGCACCAGTTGGAGCCGGCTGAGGGTGGTGTTCATCACGATCGAGGAGATCGGAACGAACTCATCTACCAACGAATGGTAGATCGTTTTCTCGAATTGGTTCGGATTGTAGCCCAGACCGAGTGTGGCGTGGCCCTGCGGGTCGAGGTCCAAGAGCAGCACCTTGCGGCCGAGGGCAGCCAGTGCGGCGGCCAGATTGATGGCCGTCGTCGTCTTGCCGCAACCGCCCTTTTGATTCGCCACGGTTATGATGTGCATGAAGTCAACAACATCCAATCATCGAGATCCGCATCCATGCACTTGCCAGCCCAACGTCCAACCGAATATTATAGACAATTTGAGGTTGTGTTTCAAGCAAAATGAACCAAGGCGGATACGCGTATCAGGCGATTCCTTCGTAGGTCCGCGCGTGACCATGTGTCGACCAGCAGCGTTTTCTTCGCCTCACTGATCGCGTAGAAGTGGACGCATGGCAAGACCGAAATGCAGCCGTGGAGCCGGGGCTCCGAACCGATGGATCAGGTGGACGTGACGCCTTGCAGGCGGGACATCACAGGGATGAAGACCGGCTTTTCAGGGACTCAGGATAAGGTCCGAGTACGATGTGGCTCTGGCGGGGACCCCACTTCCTCGGGGTCTTGGGCTTCGCCCACAACCTCCAGCAACCCACCTTTTCTTCCGATACGCCCGCCTTTGCTTGTGACGAACTGAGAACATTTGATTTCGCGTACATAGCTCGGTACTCCTCCGATCAGCAGAGCCATTGATGAGCTTACAGGTCAGGATCAGCCGCTCAGCAGGACATCGCGGCCGCATGCCGACTGAGTACGTAACGCTCCGAGTCCACCGATTGCTCCTCCGCCCGGCGGTAGCTGTCCCAGATGTGGTCGGCATCGACGTGGACGTCGAAGTAGGGACTGTGCGTGTTGACGATCGGCGACTGGACCATGGCGTGGAGGCCGTCCAGGCGCTCCCGCATGTTTCGCAGCATGCAGGTCAGCTCTCTCTCGCTGACGATGCCCAGAGCGTCCTGGGCCTCCTTGTAGGAAATCCGGCGTACATCGGCTTGCGCCTGCTCGGCAATCCACTCGCACAGCCGCTTCTGCTCGTCGGTGAGATCACAGTCGAAAGTCTGAATCCATCCGATTGTCATATCCTGTATCTCCACTTTTGGTCTCCATGGGTGCTCGACGCCAGAACCCATCGGCCGAATCAGGGTGCACCTTAACCACAAATGCGCGTCCGTGATGTCCCCCTCAGCGAGGACTCGCGAGAGCAGGGTTTTGTCTGAGGCCCTGCGACTGCGCAATCACAAATCCGTGAACATCGCCGGTGTTATCGGAAGTATCTCGGCCGTCGGACAGGCCCTGCCAATCCCACGGTTGTGCCGGGACGTGCGAGGACTTGCCGGCGGGGCGACGGCAGAGAGTTTGCCGCTTTGGAGCCGCCAGCATGATTCAGCGCACGCACCGACGTCGAGAAGTTGGGCATCGTCAACAAGTCTGCCCGCCCGCGTTTGACGGCTTGGCAGTCGCGTTGACAAGGGCGGACATGGGAGGTAGTCTGTCCGGCATGGGTCGATGGTTCTGTGGTTTGGCATTAATGTTTTTGCCTGTCGCCATAGCGGGCTGCGGAGGCGATGCGAAAGAGGAACGGCAGATCTGGCAGAAGGTGAAGATCGCCGACGTGGCGCCGAGGTCGGCCGACAAGCCTGCCAGGGCGGAGTTCTATGCGACGGTCCGCATGGAGGTCCGTGAGGTCGATCTACCCGCCGACAACCTGGAGCAGCTCGACGAGCTCTGGCGCATGCTGTCGGCCAAGCCGATCTACATGAGCAGCTACAACGCCTTTGCCGGGAACTCCTTCCGGGTGAAGTTCGGCCGGATAGAGATGTGGAACGATATTCAGAAACTGCTGGCCGGCGCGGACGGTCAAACCGTCGGCACCACGGTGCTGCCCGTCGCGAACAACGACACGATGGACCTGCCCGTCATCGATCTGCCCGTCGGCCGCCCGATCAGGTTCATGGGCAACGATCTATCGAGCCAGACGGCGAACGCGGGGCCCGGATCGCTCGTGCTGCGAATCCGCGCCGAGTCCGTGCCTTGGGCCCGCGGCGTACGCAAGATCATCGCGTATCCGACCTATGTGCCGCCGGTCAGAAGCGCGATTCCGGAATTGGGGGCCATCATCCGCCGTCACGAGTTCTACTTCGCTCCGGCCGCCTTCGCCGCCCAGATGGGGCCCGGCGACCTGCTCGTGCTGGGTCCTGACACGTACACCGGCGAGCAGGCCACCCTGGGTGGGCTGTTCTTCACTAAGCCGCAGGGCTGCCTGTTCCTGACTCCGGGCGGAGGCAAGCCGCCGGCGTACAGGCCCTGCGTCCGCATTTACATCCTGATGTGTGCAGGCATCAGCGATTGAGCCGAAGCCGGCGGTCTATTCGACGTGTGGGGAATCTCACGATGAGCCAACCAGAGGAATCAGAAAGCAGATGTCTGCCGCACAGGTCGCGTTGATTCGGTGTGAGGATTATGACGCCGGGCGGGTCGCCCAGGCCGTCCACCGGCAGTTCGAGTTGCTCGGCGGGCTCGATCGCTTCGTCAGGCGAGGCGACAGGGTCCTGCTCAAGCCGAATTTCATCGCGCCGCGCTCGCATCGCCGCAGCGCCGCGCAGACCCACCCGGCAATCATCCTCGAAGTCGCCAGGATGCTGAAGGACTTCGGCGCCAATCCGTTCGTCGCGGACTCCCCTGCCTGGACGAACACAGCGATGTGCGCGCGGGCGCTGGAGCTGACCGAACCCTTGCGAAAGCTCGGCGTGCCCATCCGGCAACTGAACAGGCCCAGGCAATGCAGACTCGGGCCGGGCAAGCCGAGGGTGGGGATCAGCTCCATGGCCCTCGACGCCGACGCGATCTTCAACCTGCCGAAATTCAAGGCTCACCAGCAGTTGGTCGCCACGTTTGCCGTCAAGAACATGTTTGGCTGCGTCAGCGGCAAGAGCAAAGCGCTGTGGCACTTTCGCAAGGGCGGCAACGCAGGCACATTCTGCGAGCTGCTGATCGACATCTACAAGTATCTCCATCCCGTCTTGACGATCATCGACGGGATTGTCGCCATGGAAGGTCAGGGTCCGATCCGCGGCCCGAGCCGGACGCTGGGCTGGCTGATTGCCGGCACGGACCCCATCGCCTGCGAAAGAATCTGCTGCCGACTGATCGGCCTGGAGCCGCAGCAGGTTCCCATCATCTCGACGGCCGGGCGAATGAGCTTCGGCTGTCCCGCAGGTGACAATATCGAGGTCCTTGGCGACGCCCCGCCGGCAACGCCCTGCACTGATTTCGTGCAAGCGAGACTGGCCCCCGTGAAGTTCTCGCTCGTCCACGTCTGCCGCAGCGTCGGCCGTCAAATCCTCCTGCTCACCCGCCGCACCGGACCCGGAGCGGATCATTGATACTCAGCCCGTCGGAAAACTACGCTGGAACTTGCGGGTATACGCACGCGTAAAGAGATGTGGTGCAGTCATAATCGGGTCGATGAAGGCTCGTTTGGAGAATATACAAGTGCTTGCGACTGAAAGAGTATATCAACATGCGTGGAGGCTTCGGCCGATCCACTGGCTGCTCGTTGGCATTCTGGTGCTCGCCTCGGGGCTGCTAAGCTGCCAGTACAGCGCCGGGCCGATTCCGCTGGGCACGACGAACGACTCGCGGAAGGTGCAAAGCACGGCTGCCGAGCCGTGGGCCGAGCCGATGGAGGCGCGCGGCCTGCCCAATCTGCACAAGGTTTCGGACAGCCTCTATCGCTCCGCTCAACCTGCGGCGGAGGGTTGGGAGCAACTGCAAAAACTGGGAATCAGAACCGTCATCAATCTGACATCGACGCGCAACGACCCCCAAGCATTGAAAAGCGCGAACCTCACCAGCTACGAGATGCCCATGAGCGCCTGGCAAGCCCCGACGCAGGCCGAGGTCGTTCAGTTCCTCCGGATCGTCACGGACAGCAAGCACGCGCCGGTGCTCGTGCACTGCCGCCGGGGGGCCGACCGCACGGGCGTGATGTGCGCCATTTATCGCATCACGATTCAGGGCTGGAGCAAGGACGAGGCCATCGCAGAGATGACCCGGGGCGGCTTTGGGTTTTACAGCGGCTGGCAGAACCTGGTGCGATACATCCGCGAGCTGAACGTGGAACAGATCCGCCGGCAGATCGCACCCGCCGTCACGCCTGTTCGAGCCGCCGGCTGAGGAAGCAAATCTGCACGTCCCGATGGGACAGAAGCGGCTCGCGCCGGCCGGTGTCGGCAAAGCCGAGTTTGCAGTAGAGCGAGGTGGCCGGCACGTTCCCCTGCGTCACCTGAACTTCAAGCTCCTGCGCTGCCTTGGTGCGGGCCCAGGAGATCACGGCGTTGGCCAGCGCCTGCCCGATGCCTCTTCGGCGAGCCTGCGGATCGGCCCATGCCCTTGCCAACGTCACCGTCTCACGAGCATCGTGCCGGATCGAGCCATCCCGGTATCGACCAATGTAGCCTGCGATAAACCCAATCGCCTGATCCCCCGCGACCGCCACGAACCCGACAGCATCACCCGATTCTGCGAGCTTTCTCGCCCGCCCTTCCCATCGCTTCAACGGCATCGCCTGTGCCTCGGTCAGGCTCTCCCCAAACGCATCCGGCGAATCCGCATACATCCGCAAATGCAATTCCCGCAGTACCCGGCCGTCCGATCTGTGTACCTGTCTTACTTCCATGTTCCCTTTTAGCCCGCCTTGCGCTTCAGGTACTCGCGGATGACCACTTCCGTATAGCGCTCGATCGGCATCTTCAGGGCCTCTTCCAGCGTGACCCACGCGAACTCTTCCGCTTCATCGCTGAGCTGCACATCCGTAGAGTCCGTCCGGCACGCATAATCGAAGAAGATGAAATGCCGCCGTCGCCAGAATCGGTCATCGTAGATGAACTCCTGAAAGCAGATGAACTTGATGTCACGGATGTCGAGGTTCGTCTCCTCTTTCACTTCCCGCCGCAGCGCGTCTTCCATCCGCTCGCCAAGCTCGATGTGCCCGCCGGGCAGGACCCATTTTCCCCGCCACTTGTGCGACTGCATCAGAAACACCTTGCCCTCCCGATTGAAGATCAGCGACCCAACCGTCGGCTCCGGATACTGCTGCTCAGGTATTCTCACGCGATTCCGTCCTTCACTTTGGCATAGAGCAACTGGTCGAGGATTCGGCCGCTTTTGAAGACGCTGGCACGCAGGCGGCCCTCGCACTCGAACCCTGCCTTCTCCAGGACCCGCGCGGAGCCGATGTTGCCGGAGAATACGTTCGCATAGATTCGGTGCAATTCGAGGTGCCCGAAGGCCCAGTCGGTGAAGTGGCGGACCGCCTCGGTCATGATCCCCTGTCCCCAGAACGGCTCGCCCAGCCAGTAGCCCAGCTCGGCGGTGAACCGGTGCACGTCTCTGCCGAGCTCCAGGCCGATGCCGCCGATGGCCTCGCGATTCGTGGCGACCGCGAAGGCCGTCCGCGGGTCCTGCTGGGCGACCGCCAGGAGGAATGCTTCCGCGTCATAGAGCGTATACGGACTGGGAAACCGGTCGCGCAGCCACATCGAGACTTTGCGGTTGTCCGCGTACCGCACGATGGCCGACGCATCCTCCATCCCCCAATCCCGAATCCTGCATTCGCCAAACTTGATTCTCATGTGGAGTTCTGCAAAATGGAAGTTGGGCTTACTTCGGCCCAAGTTTCTTCTTACGCACGAGGAGCTCGATTGTTTCCTCAATCCTCTTGCGACGGGTTTCGGGCCGTTTGGCGATGGCGACCCAATAGATGAATTGCCTGCGGTACGACGGCGCGAGGCGATCTAAGTTGAGCCGGGCCTTCTCATTGCCCGCCAGCGCTCTGGTCAGCTCCTCCGGGACCACCGTTATATCTTCCCGCACCGCCGCCTTGTCCCATTCGCCGTTTGCCTTGGCTTCATCGATTTTGGCCAGTCCCGCCTGCGTCATCCGGCCCTCTTCGATCAGCCTGGCCACACGCTTCTTGTTCTGCTCCGACCAGATACTGTTCTTCCTGCGGGGGCAGAACCGGATCGTGTGCTTGCGGTCGTCGATGCGTTTGAGAATACCGTCGATCCAGCCGAAGCACAACGCCTCTTCCAGAGCGTCGACATAGGTCAGTCCGCGCACGCCCGTGTGCTTCTTGTGGATGATCAGCCACATCTGCTTGGCCGTGCCGTGATTCGCCGCCAGCCACGCCCGCCACTGGGCCCGATCCTTGAACTGTCGCCCACTCGTCATTCCGTGATCACCGTGAAATCATCGAATGCCGTCGCGGCGTCGGCCTTGGTCCAGAGCCCGACGCCCCCTGTGCCGGGGATGGAGTCGCCCGCATTGACCATCAGGCGCATCTCGCCGTCAATGTAGGCGGTGATGCGGCCCTCCTTGTGGCTGATCTTCAGGATGTGCCAGGCATCCTTGAGCTCGATCCTGCCGCTGTAGCCGAGCATGACCCGCTTGCCGTCTTTGACGTAGTAGATGCTCACATTCTCTTCGAGTGGATTGTACCGGGCGACGTAGTAGTTGTTGCGGTCCTGCACGCGCCAGATGGGTCCGCCGCCCTGGTCGATCTTGCCCGACCGGGCCCGCAGGAACACCGCGATCTGCCCCTCGCGGAACTGCGTTTGGTCTGTCCAGCAGAGGTTGAAGACGCCTCGCTCGACATGATTCGCCGCCGTCAGTTCCAGCACGCCGGGACCCAGAGGCGCATTCTCATCCCTGGCGACCTGCCACTTGGCCGTGGCCTTGTCCTGTCCCGTCGCCTCGACCTTCCAGCCCTCGGGCAGCGCCCCGACTTCCACATGATCGAAATCCCAGCTCCGGATCGCCTGGGCCTGTCCCGCTAAAACAGCGAGGCCGAACACCAAAGCACTGATCCACATAGCCCACTCCTTTCCAGATCTCAGCCGCAGCTCATCTCGTAGCATGGGCATCCTGTCCATGAGTCACCGGGCCATCTTGGCCCTGCTCATCGCCATCCGTCCACGGGCGGGACGCCCGCGGGACACATGGGCAAGATGCCCATGCTACTTCTCACGGTCCCGGGTCATCGCGAGGGACCGGAGGATATCGTAGACTTTTCGCGGCTCGGGCACGTTTCGTATCGCGATCGGGCGATTCCACACCCAAAACTGAGCCGGCACCACCGCCGGTCGGATCTCCATCACAGGCTTGTCTTCCATCTCAACCTCACGTCCTATCGTTGCGGCTCAAGAAGGCCGAGCTTCCAGGGGATCTCGCCGTACGGCTTGCCCTGGCGGTCCTTTTCGAGGACGCCCTGAAACAATAGACGCAGATTGGCCGGGTCTATTTCGAGCTTCTCGTCGCGTCCGGCCCGCAGCAACTCGCCGTGACTGACCACGTCGGTCCACCGCTCGCCGGCAGGCTTGACGTTCTGCATCGAGGCGAACGCCTTGTCTTTCTCCGCCGCCAGCGGCTGCCAGTCGCCGTCGAGCCGGTCGGCCGTATATGCCTTGTAGTATCGCCAGCCGTAACCGTTCTGGGCCTCGATCAGCGTCAGGTACTTGTCGAGCCCCCGAAAGCGGTACGTGTGACTGGCCTCGAAGACATCGCCCGTCAACGCAACCGCAGGCATCGACCAGCCCTTGGGGAACGCCGACAGCGAAGTCTCCGCCCGCCACATCTTGCCGTCGAGCGAGGTGAAGAACAGGTACGCCTTGGCGTCGTCGCAGATCACCCAGAAATCCAGCCAGCCCGTCACATTCTCCGGCTTGCTGTCATACATCGGCTGGAGCTTCGCCCACGAGTTCGGGTCGCCGACCGTGGCCGTGGCCGAGAACGCCGGCCGATACGCCGGCTCGCCCCACGCCTGGTCCGCCGCCTGGCAGATCAGGTACCACTTCTTGTGGGGCGTGAAATAGAACACCTGCGGCGCGCAGAAGTACCCTGGGTGACAAGAGAGAATATGTCGTGTCGCGCGAGTCGCCTCACCGAACTCGCCAAAGCTCGAATACACAATCGCATGCGTCCGCTTCGGCCCCCGCACCGTATAGAACAGATGCCACTTATCCCCCTCCCGCACAATCGAAGGGTCCTTCACCGAAATAAACTCCACCCCCTCCACCGCTTTCGCCTCCAGCACAGGCGGACCATACGTCCACCGGAACTCCCCCGAAGAAATCCCCGGCCCGTTACCTGCCGTGACCATCGCCACCACAACCATCATCGCTATACCGACGCTGCTCATGATCCTGTCTCCTTGCCATTCACAAACCAGGGACATCATACCTCCCCCAAGGCCCCAGGACTACAACACAGTGTAGGGTGGGTTCTCGGCCCGCGCGTAGAACTTGGGCCTTTACAGCCAGTCACCAATTATCTATAATCATCAGTGGATGCAAAGACCCGCAGCCGCCCCATGAGGAACGAGAGGCATTGGAGGTCAACGTGGACATAATCAAGAGCTCGCGACACCAGAAGATCATCGGGGACTTTGGCGAGAGCATCATATGCAATTGGCTATCCAGATCAGGCTTCGAGGTGACGGTCGTAGACCACACCGGGATCGACATCGTAGCATTCAACCCTTCAACCAACGAGAGACTCGGAATCACGGTGAAATCCAGAACGAGGAAGCCTGGCACAGAGCAGGAGTCAGTGAATCTCCTCTCCTACCAAAGAGGGAGAGACGATCGAGAGAAAGTCCGGCAGGCATGCAGAGCGTTCGCGTGCGACCCCTGGGTGGCGGTCTACGTTGAGACGACTGACGAAGCAGATGTCTACTTGACCAGTCTGGACAACTACGACCGCAACTATCAAATCGCCGGCAAAGCGGTCGACGACTGGAAAATGTGCCCAAAATAGAGACTGTAGCATTGTTACAGAGGATTTTCTCGCCTTCAGGCGTGGAGTTGGACGATATCTCCGAGAAAGGATTCTCTTGGAGGTACGGTCATGGATGGCCCGGGGAGCT
>Ga0315277_10007888_pt1 | contig 13736 bp, 6 predicted proteins | sample YL17G05_15_MG_FD_203695 | JGI IMG/M metagenome (GOLD analysis project Ga0315277, IMG submission 203695) | Sediment microbial communities from Yellowstone Lake, YNP, Wyoming, USA - YL17G05_15 | ecosystem: Environmental > Aquatic > Freshwater > Lake > Sediment | place: USA: Wyoming | collected...
GCGCATCAAACACCTGGCCGACGCGGGGATTGTTCCAGCGATTGTCGGCGGATGGGGGCGGAGCGACTGTAATGCCATGCAGGTGGCCGGAGTCCCCGGCTTAAAGCGGCACTGGCGGAATCTGATCGCGCGCTATAGTGCCTATCCCGTGGTCTGGATCATTGGTGGCGAGGCGGGCGGGCCGCAATGGACCGAGGTGGCGAGGTACGTTCAGAAAACCGACCCGTATCACCATCCGGCGACGATGCATCCCGGCGATTCGGGCCGAAAATCCGTGACCGACGAGACCGTAATAGATTTCGACATGCTCCAGACCGGGCACGGCGACTGGGGCGCCGCTGTCGGGGCCATTCCAAAACTGAAGGCCGCCTACTCCAGAACGCCCGTCATGCCCGCCCTGGTCGGCGAGGCTTGCTATGAAGCCCACATGCAAACTGCTTTCCAGGACGTTCAGCGCTACGTGTTCTGGGGGTGTATGCTCAGCGGCGCGGCGGGCCATACCTATGGCGCGGCGGGGGTCTGGCACGCGAGTGTGGAGGGTGATCCCGGCATAACGCCGGTGTATGATCTGACGACGTGGAAGGAGGGCATGAAGTATCCAGGTTCAACCCAATTGGGGCTGGGCAAGAAACTGCTTGAACAATATCCGTGGTGGCGTTTCGAGCCGCACCCCGAATGGGCCGAACCGGACTCCTTTGCCGCCGGCATTCCGGGTCAAGTGCGTTTTATCTACCAGCCTCGCCGCGGCGTTTACAATTGGAACGGGACCATCGTCAAGAACATGGAGCGCGACGTGCCCTATCACGCTTTCTACTTCAATCCAGGCAATGGGAAGAAATACGATCTGGGGACATTTGTTTGCGCCGGCCCGCCCCCCAAGCCGTTCGAGGGCCATACCCTGCCCTTGCTCTTTTCAGACCAGTTCGACGGGGCCGATGGCTCGGCCTGGAAGGACTACGGCACGGCCAGCCAACGCAAGGACGGCCGCCTGGCCGGCGGCAAAGGCATGGTGACCATCCTGGAAAAAGTCAACGACACCAACCTAATGGCCAGCGCCGAGGCCAGGAGCGACGCGGAAGCGGGCATCATTCTCCGCTTTCATGATGTCAATCATTACCTGGTTGCGCTCTATACTCCTTCGTTGAAGGCCATCTATATCCATGACCGGAAGAACGGAGAATGGGGCGACCCGCTCGGCCAGGTTGCCGTGCCGGAAATCGGGCCGAAGATCCGGCTCACCGCGGCGGCCTGCGGGGAGTACGCGGCAATGGTACTGACGGACGGGAAAAAGACCTACTACACGCCCATGGTCAAGGTCAGCAACGTTACGAGCGGGAAGGCCGGCCTGTGGCTTTACCAGATAGGCGACCGCCAGGAATTCGGGAACTTCGAATTATCCCGGGCGCAATTTGCTCCGGTGAAGCGCGACGCCAAGGAACAAACGCAGCCAGTGATATGGTCCGACGAGTACAAGGCGCCTGGACTGCCTTCGCCTCAGGATTGGGTCCTGGTGCTGGAGCGAGTGAAACAGTAGTCGTCAAAGGGGAAGACCAGTGAAAACAATGAAGAAGTTGCGCATTTTGGCCGTTGGCGCGGCAGTATCGCTTTCGTTGCCGGTGATGATGGCGTCCATGATGCAGACGGCCGCGAACGCCGCCGAGACAAAGTGGAAACCGGTGGAGAAGACTCTGCTGTCCAGATTCGCCAAGGATGTAAACCCCGAGTCCCCGCTTCCCGAATATCCGCGTCCGCAGATGGAGCGCAAGGATTGGAAAAACCTGAACGGTCTTTGGGAGTATGCGATTCTCCGCTCATCATCCACCTGATTGATAGATAGATAACAAGCCATGAAACACACCTTACATAAGGCATTGTTCCTAGCGTCCGCGGTGGTGGTATTTCCATTCCCAATACGCGCGACTGAGAAGAGCGACAAGCCAGCACCGGCTCTAGCAGAACTGGCCCATGGGGGAAAATCCGTGCTGGCATGGCATCCCGAAGGCAAACTCTTGTTGCTCTTGCAGACTCCGGAGTTTGGTGCCCGGGTGGCGGGCGCTGAGGTGCCGGTATTGGTGGAAAACGGACCGCTGAAGATCGATGCCGGGCAAGCCCGATGGGTGCAAGCGATCCGGATCGAACACTCCGGAAAGACCTACCGGGCGCAATATGTCCGCACTTTCGCCCCGTTCGTGGAGGGTGATCGCAAGCGACTGAAAGTCACCTGCGAGTTGCTTCCGAGCGACCCGCTGCCGTTCGACCTGTCGGTCAAGCATCGCGCGCTGATCGAGGGCCTTCCACAGGCCGAGGCGATCCTGCTGCAACGCAATGGCCAGGTGGCACAGGGTGCGGTCCCGCCAAACGATCCGCTGCAGGCCTATTGGTTCCTGGGCAGCGGGTGCCCGCGTGCCGGCCAGGAACTGGCCATGCCCCTCATCGGCTTGCGCCGCAAAGACGGCGGAGGCGACACGTTGTCTTGCGCCACCGATCCGTATCTCGGAGTGCGGTTCCGGCTGTCGACAACCGGCGGCACGCCGGACACCGTGACTTTCGAGGACAGCTCCTCATTCAGCGGTTCGCTCACGCCGCTTTCTAACAATAGTAGGCTGATGGAGTTCGCGGTGCATCGCGATGCCACGGATGAACTGTTCCCGACTTTCTATCAAACCATCCCCGACATCAAGCCAGGACCATCCTGGATTCACGACATCCAGTTGAATCACTACGATTACATTGCGAAGGCCGGGAAATCCCTGGAGCCGGATCTGGACGAACTGGCGCGGCGGATTCCCGGGAAATACCGCAAGCATGTGTTGGTCTGCCTGCACGGCTACTACGATTACCTCGGACGTTACACCTTCAACCCCAAGACCCGGCGCATCGATGACGCCTGGAAATCCTATGACGGCCAAGCCAAACTGTTGCCGATGACCAAGGAGGAACTCCACCGGCGGATTCGGTTGGTCAAGGATCGGGGATTCAGGTGCGTGATCTACTACTTCGATGCCTTGGCGTGCGATGATGCCGGTCCGGAATTCAATCCGGATTGGATCTGGCGTGATGCCGGGGGGAATCCCATGACCTGGGGCTACTGGCAGAAGCGGCCCGATTCCGCGGGACATACCAACTATCAGTTGAACCCGGCGCACCCGGAAGTCAGGCAGTGGTTTCTCGACTACACCAAGGCACTGATCGCCGAGTATGGGCGCGAGCTCGACGGCTTCGCCTGGGATGAAACCAATGCCGTTCAGCAGGGAACACGGGCGAAATGGGGAACTGGCATGATAGAAGCGGACCGGGCCATGATGCGGTTGGTGGCGGATATCACCCGGGAGGTGCAGCGGGGCTGGACGGTCAACCCGGATCTGGCATTCCTGACATCCGACAATATCGATGCGCACGGGCCTTCGCAGGAACTGCAGGTTCCTTATTGCCTGGTCACCCACGGTACCTATCAGGACAGTTGGTGTGACCCGCAAGCATGGCCGCCGGGCATCTTCCCCAACCATCGCAACTGCCTGATGAGCTGCAACTGGTCACCGATCAAGAACCGCGATTGGAACCGCATCGCGGTGGAGCAGTACAGCCTGCCGCAGGGCGTCTCCAACGGATATGGCGACGACCTCGGCCCCGCTGAAATGCCGAAGGAAATCCTCGATGAAATCATTGCACGATTTCTGAAACGGGTGGAACAAGCAAAACCGGAGAAGCCGTGATCTCTCCTACCGCCTTCAAAAAACAAATGAAAGATTGCACCATGAAACATCCCATCAACAATCTACTGCTGGCCATCGGGACTGCCGCCTTGCCACTCTGCCTGTGCCCGGCACAAGAGGTCAAACCCGCGCCGCAAGGATTTGAATGCCCGAGGATTGACAAGCCGTATGTTCACCTTCCGATCAAAGACGACGCGCCGGAGGTAAAACTGCTTGTTAGCATTGACGGCGAATTGCAGCATTCGATTGATGTCAAACTTGCCCAGGACAGGCCTGACTGGAACGGCACATTCTGCGTGCAAAAATGGATGGGGAAGAAGCTGACCATTGTCCCGGAGAAACCCCTGACCGGGTCGGGATGGGTTCGGAATGTGAAGATGTCGGACCAGTTGTCCGACGAGGAAAGCGTGTACAAGGAAAAGTACCGTCCGCAGTTTCACTTCGCCGCGCGCCGCGGTTGCATCACGGATCTGGACGGCCCAATCCACTTCAACGGCGAATATCATATTTTCCCGGGGCATCGGGCCTGGCAGCTGAATGGCAATGCAGGCAGCAATCCGCTCTGGGGGCATGCGGTCAGCAAAGACCTGGTTCACTGGGAAGAGCTGGGGACGGCGGTTACAGCCAACAAGCTCGGTTCCCCCTGGTCCGGGTCCACGGCCGTTGACTGGTATAATACGGCCGGATTTGTGAAGAATCCGATCAAGGGCAAAGACGGGCGCCTGAAGAACCCCGCGCTGGTTGCCATCTATACGAACGGTCACGGAGGGAGATCCGTCCCCGAACCCACCCAATCGCTTAACTACTCGTTAGACTCCGGGAGGACCTGGATCGAATACCCGGGCAATCCGGTCATGCCGTATGTGGCGGGTTACAACCGCGACCCTAAAATCGTCTGGTATGAAGGCAAGGCGAATCCGGCCAACAGCCACTGGGTCGTTGTTCTATTGCTGGACGGGCCGAATAGTTCGATCTGGACTTCCAGGGACATGATTCAGTGGGAAAGATCACAGACGCTGGACAACATTGATGTGTGCCCGGATTGCGCGGATTTCTATGAAATCCCGCTGGACGGCGATCCCGGCAACAAGAAATGGATCATGTGGTTCGGTGACGGCAATTACAATGTCGGGACTTTTGACGGCCGGATCTTCAAGAAGGAAATCGGGCTCATCAAGTCGAAGACGGAACGCACCCCAGGCGATCGGGATCGCAACATTCATATCGCGCAGACATTCACCGGCATTCCGGTCGAGGATGGAAGGCGGATTCAAATGGGATGGATATTGGCAGACGCCAAGAAAGGCCCCCAATTTCCTTTTCTAGAGATGCCTTTTGCCGGGCAGTACACGCTTCCGCACGTGCTCACACTGCGTAGTACGCCCGACGGCCCACGTCTCTTCTTTGAGCCGGCCAAAGAAACGGAAAAACTGAGAACCCGCATTTCGGCGCAAATGCCGAAGACCACATTGGACGGAACCACCATGGTCTTGAAGGAAGACAAACCGATCGGCGAACTCGTCGAGGTAAACGCAATCTTCACCGTCAAGAAGGATGTGATGGCGCAGCCCGGCGAGAACATTGTCGGGCTGGATATCAACGGTCAAACGGTTACCTGCAACTTGGACAAGGAGCAGATGATCGGCAATGACGGCTACCAGCCGCTCAAGGTCATTGACGGCCAACTCAAGCTGCGGGTGTTCGTGGACCGGACGGTGGTGGAGAGTTTCGCGGCCGGCGTTCCCTGGGCGCCACTCGTTTTTCCTTTTGTGCCGGCGGACAACCCACAATACGCCATCAAGGTATTTGGCAAGAAGGGCCTCGCCGATGTCGAAGTAACAGCGTATCAACTCCAATCCATTTGGAGAGGAAACCGACCGTGAAACCATTTATCCTTGTTCTAGTGTTTGGATTGTGTGGCACGGTCACCCCGGCGCTGGCCGCCGGCGATGACGGCACGCGCACGTTCAAAGCGGACAAGCGGTATCTCGTTTTTCCCTGCGCGCGAGGGCGCCACGGTCCAAACAAGGTGTCCATCGCCGTGGACGGCAAGCCTTACATGTCGGTTGGCGATACGCTGATTACCGCCTCAAATCCCGACCACTGGAGATTCATTGACCTGAAGCTGATGCAGGGCAAGACGCTGTCGGTGAAGATCGAAGGCCCGGGTGCGGCTGCCGTCGAGTTGGTGAAGATGAGCGACACAATCCCGGGCAAGTATCCGGTTTACCAGGAACCGGGCCGGCCGCGGGTCCATTTCTCCCCTTTGCGAGGCTCGTTAAACGATCCCAGCGGCATGATTTACTATGAGGGCCGGTGGCATCTGTGTTTTGCCCTCAAGCGTTTCTACAACGATAACGGGGCGGAAAACAGCACTTGGGGCCACGCGACCAGCACCGACCTGCTTCACTGGGAGGAGCAGCCGATTTTCCTGCCGGCGGAGGATGGCGAATACTCCTTCTGGACCGGCGGGGCGGCGGTGGACGTGGAAAACACCACGGGCCTGGGCAAGCCGGGCAAGCCCGCAATCGTTTATTCCGCCAACAACGGCAGTTACGGCCCGAGTCCCTTCACCCAGTGTATCTTTGTGAGCACCGACGGAGGGATGACCGCGCTGTGGGACCCGGAGAAGATGTACAAGCCGCTTCCCAAGGAGGCTTCCCGCCGGGGCGGCGGCACGCGGGACCCCATGATCTTCTGGTACGCCCCCGAGAAGAAATGGGTTATGGTAGTCTTCAACGAGCCCCCGGGCGGAAGGTGGAGCTTCTTCTTCTTCGAGTCCAGGGATCTCAGGAACTGGACTGAGACAAGCGTGCTCGAGAACATGCTGGAGTGCCCTAATCTGTTTCAGCTGCCGGTGGACGGCAATAAGGCGGACATGCGATGGGTGATTTGGGGATCGCCCACCGAGTACTTGATTGGGAAATTCGACGGCAAGGCATTCGTGCCCGACGACAACCGGAGACTCCGCGCGAATTTCGGGCAGTTCAGCGCTTCGCAGGTGTTCGCCAACGCGCCGGGCGGGCGGATTGTGCAGATCGGCTGGGCCCACTGCGGGGATTCTGATGGGGAGTTCTGCTGGATGGCGGCTTTTCCCCTGGACCTCACCCTGCGGACCACGCAGGAGGGGCCGCGGTTGTATGCGGATTTCATTCCCGAACTCGCCAAACTGCGCAAGCGGGGCAGCAAGCAGAAAGATGTGATCGTCAAGACCGGCGACCCTCTCAAGATCGGCGACATCTCGCAGCCGGCGGAGATCATCGCCGAGTTCGATCCCGGAAGCGCCTCGGAGGTGACCTTCACCGGGGCGGAGCTCAACATCAGTTGGAACGCCCAGAGTCAGGAACTCAAGGTCAAGGAAGAGGGCAGGCCGGAAGCGGAGTCTTATGGATACTACCCCGATGGCAAGGTTCCCAAGTTGAGCCCGAAGGACGGTCGTGTGGCGTTGCACATTCTGCTGGACATCACGTCGGTCGAGGTTGTTACTGGCGCCGGGGATTACATCATCAAGGGGCGCGATTACCGGAAACTTGGCGAGAAATCGCCCATGGAGATACGCGCGGAGGGAGGGGATGTAAAACTCAGCCGCCTGGAGGTCTATCCATTGCGCTCGATCCACTGAGACTGAAAGCAGTTCGGTCCAATGAAACCGGTGGGCTGCCCCTGTCAGGGGATCGCCCGTGAGGCAAAAAACGGTGGATTTCCGCCGACAACTCGAAAGGAGAGAAATACAATGAATGAGATGAAACGATTGATGCTGTGCCTTTGTTTGTCGCTGTGTCTGGGGGTGGCCGGAGCGGCCGATCCCGCAACACCAAACGCCGCAAGGAAGGGAGCAGAAGCCGTGACAACTGGATTCTACAACGAGACCTACCGCCCGCAATTCCACTTTACCCCGAAGATCAACTGGACGAATGATCCCAATGGCCTGGTCTACTTCAAGGGGGAGTATCATCTCTTCTTTCAGCACAACCCGACCGGGATCAACTGGGGCAACATGACCTGGGGACACGCCGTCAGTAAGGATCTCGTGCACTGGACGCAGTTGGACAACGCAATCGAGCCCGACAAACTCGGCACCATTTTCTCCGGCAGCGCCGTCGTGGATTGGGAGAATACGTCCGGGTTCGGGAACGCCGACGCGAAAGCGTTGGTCTGCGTGTATACCGCCGCGGGCGAGAACGGCGTGCCGTTTACGCAGTGCCTGGCCTACAGCAATGACGGCCGCAAGTTCACCAAGTACGCCAAGAACCCTGTGCTCGGCCACCTGGCCGGCAGTAACCGCGACCCGAAGGTGATCTGGTATGCCCCGGAGAAGAAATGGGTGATGGCCCTGTTTTTGGATGGGGACACCTATGCGATCTTTGAGTCGAATGACCTGAAATCCTGGACCAAACTGCATGACGTCAAGTTCCCCGGCCACGGGGAATGCCCGGATTTCTTCCCCATGCGGGTTGACGGGAACAAGAAGACCCTGAAATGGGTGTTCACGGCGGCCAACGGAGACTACCTGATAGGTACGTTTGACGGGAAGGCCTTCAAGCCTGAAGGGGATGCCATCCGCGCCGACTATGGAGCCAATTACTACGCCGTCCAAACCTACAGCGACATCCCCGCCTCCGACGGGCGCCGCATACAAATCTCCTGGATGAACGGCGGCAAGTACCCGGACATGCCGTTCAATCAGCAGATGAGCTTCCCATGCGAGATGACACTTCGTTCGTTCCCGGAGGGGCTGCGGATTTGCAGGCTGCCGGTCAAGGAAATCAAGAATATCTATGGGAAGAGGCACTCCTGGAAAGGCAAGACCATCAAACCGGGCGAGAATTTCCTCAAGGACGTGGCGGGCGACCTGTTTGATATCCAGTTGCAGGTGGACCTCGCCGGCGCCAAGGAATTTGGCATCAAGTGCCGGGGTGAAGCCGTGACCTACTCCGCTGAGAAAAAGACGCTGACCTGTCTCGGCAGGGAGGCCCCGGTAGAGGCCGCCAACGGCCGGATAACCCTGCGCATACTCGTTGACCGCACCTCCCTGGAGGTCTTTGCCAACGACGGCAAGGTGGTCATGACCTCGTGTTTCCTGCCCAAGCCTGACAGTGCGGGGCTGGAACTTTTCGCCAAGGACGGCACTCCGAAGATACTGTCAATGAACGTGTACGAGCTGAAATCGGCCTGGCCCAAGGCAAGCCAGTTTCCCTCGGCAGGTAGATGAGGAGAGTGAAACGGTCCGGGAAACGGGTGCGGCGCTTGAGGACAGAGAGTTGCTCAACGCCCAAGCATTCGCGCCGGGGAGCTGGAGATCGCCGGAACCGTGCGGAACGCGGACATGTTCCCGACCGATGACTACAAGCTGTGCCCCCGTGTCGCAATGACACAGGGGGTATGATATCCCTTGGAGAAATGACCCGCTCGGGGTTGGCGGCCGGCCTGAAAGCCAACGGGCCTTGCGGGGGCAAGTGGCAACTTCTTATCAATAAAGGAGACTCGGTTTTCATGAAGTCATTATTGTTCTGTCTGGCATGTGCTCAGTTGGCAGGTGGAGTGTCTGCGGCGACCGTGCACAACCTGCGTTGCGAGTATTTCAAAGATCCGCTTGGCATAGACGCGGCCAAACCGGGCCTTCGTTGGGTCATCAAGTCCGACCGTCGCGGGGAAATCCAGACGGCATATCAGGTGCTGGTCGCCTCCACGCCGGAGCTTCTCGCCGCCGACAAGGGCGATCTGTGGGACAGCGGGAAGGTGGCGTCGGATCAGTCCGCTCAGGTGCAATACTCAGGCAAGCCTCTTGCCTCGCGAATGCGATGCCACTGGAAGGTCCGCATATGGGACAAAGCCGGCAAGCCAAGCGCTTGGAGTCAGTCGGCGCTGTGGACCATGGGGCTTTTGAGCGAAGAAGACTGGAAAGGCTGCTGGATCGGGGCGCGTCCTGGAACACCATCGGGCAAGCGCGTGCCGTTGCGCGATGGGGATCGGGCGCAAACAGGTCCCATTGACCCGGCGGATGCCCCCGCTGTCCTGCTCAGGCGTGAGGTTACTTTCGACAAGCGGCCCATCCGAGCGACTGCAACCATCTGCGGGCTTGGTTACTATGAACTCCATGTCAACGGCAAGCGCGTGGGTGACCACGTGCTGGATCCGGCCTTCACAGATTACATGCGTCGCGTGTTGTACTCCACCTATGACGTGACTGACCTGGTCAGGTCCGGACAAAACGCTCTGGGCGTGATGCTTGGCAACGGCTTCTACTGCCTGCAGACACCCGACCTGTTCCAGTTGGAGAAAGCCCCCTGGCGTACCCCACCACGTATGCGGATGAACCTGGTTGTGGAGTTCGACGATGGCAGCGCCTCGACCATTGCTTCGGACGGCCAGTGGAAACAATCCACCGGCGAGATCCTCTTCAACTGCGTCCGCGGCGGCGAGACTATAGATGCCCGCAAGGACCCCGGCCGGTGGTTGGAAGCGGGTTACGACGATAGCGCCTGGAAGCCGGCGGTCGAAGTATCCGCGCCGCTGGGCCGGCTTCGCGCCCAGTCGCTCCCTCCAATTCGTATAACCGATCAGTTCAAGCCGGTGCGGATAACTGAGCCCAAGCCGGGAGTGTACGTTGTTGACTTCGGACGGAACCTGGCGGGATGGGTGCGATGGACAACGTCAGGCAAGGAGGGGCAAGCCGTCACGTTAGACTTCAATGAGAAATTGCGTGAAGATGGCGCCGTGGACACGGGATTCCAGACAAGCCACACCTACGGGCGGTACCAGCACCAGGAGTGTATCTTGTCGGGCGCGAAGAACGAGGTGTTTGAGCCGCACTTTACCTATCACGCGTTTCGCTACGTCGAGTTCCGGGGGCTGGAGAAGGCGCCCACGCCGGAGGACATGGTGGCTCTGCGCATGCATACGCAGCTCCCGTGTGTGAGTTCGTTTGAGTGTTCGGATGCTCAGCTAAATCAGCTCCACAACGCCGCCCGACGGACACTGGAGGATTGCAGCTGGGGCGGGCCTGCCGCCGAGCCCGTGCGAGAGAAGGTGATCTGGCTCGGGGACGACAACTTCTGCCTGGATGCTTACTTCTACCTCTTTGATTGCAGCTCGCTGTACCGGAAACAGGTGCAGGACCTGATGGACGATCAGGAACCCAACGGGCATATCGGTCCGGTCATTCCTACGGGAGGATGGGGAGAACAGGGCGATGGCAGCGTGAGCGGCCTGCACTTCTGTGACAGTCCATGGTGGAGCATCGCCTTGGCGCTCGGAGTGAACCGCCTGGGCACCGACTACGGCGACCGAAGGACAGGTGAGATATCCTACGATGCCTGCCGCCGCTACACCGACTTCCTGACCAGCACTTCCCAGGACGGGATCCTGAGCTGGGGCCTGTGGGACTGGCTTCCGAGGGAAGGAAGCACCGAGACGAAACAGGAATTCACCTCGACCGTCGCCTATTGCTATCAGGCGAGGCTGGTGGCCGAACAGGCTGCCGCGCTTGGGAAGAAGGAGGACGCGGCGAAGTATGCGGCTTTGGCGGAAACCATAAAGACGGCGTTCAATCGGCGATACTTCGACGCCACCGCGGGATGCTATGGCCTGGGCTCGCAAACCGCTCAGAGTTTACCTCTCATGTTTGACTTGGCGCCGGCAGCCGAGCAAAAGCGTGTGCTGCAGAGTCTTATCGAGGCCGTGAAGGTTTCAGGCAACAAGCTATCCACGGGCTTCATCGGCACGATGCCGACATTCTATGTTCTTACCGATGCAGGATACGGCGACCTGGCGTATGAAATGGTGAAAGATGGGTGGTTCCACATGCTGGCTAACGGTGATGCCAGCACTCTGGGAGAGTCGCCCTATACCCGCTACGGACAATATGGCTCGGGTCACCACCAGTTTGGGGCCTGCGTCGCCGGGTGGATGTACCGCTGTCTGGCCGGCATCCGTCCGGACCTGTCGGGTCCGGGGTATAAGAAGCTAACCATCAAGCCGGCGATCATCAGTGATCTCACCCGGGTCAACGCGTATTACGACTCGGTCTATGGCCGGATCGTGAGCAACTGGAAATGCGATGGCGAGAAACTGACGCTGGAGGCCACGATCCCTGCCAACACGACTGCCACCGTGTTTGTGCCCGCCAAGGAGCCGTCTTCAGTCACAGAAGGCGGGAGACCCATTGATGAAGTTGAAGGTGTCAGATTCCTGCGAATGGAAGGTTCCTGTGCCGTGTATGAGATTGGTTCAGGCCACTATGCTTTTGAATCCACTCTTCCTGTATCGCCGGACAGGATCACCATGGCCGCCTACTACTATCCGTGCACTCATCCGGATCCGCGCTGGGACAAGGCCAAGTACCCAGGCTTCACCGAGTGGGACCTTATCAAGGCGGCCAAGCCGCGATTCCAAGGTCACAAGCAACCGAAGGTTCCGGTGTGGGGCTATACCGACGAGTCACGACCGGAGGCGATGGAGCAGAAGATCGCCGCGGCCGCCGACCACGGCGTGGATGCGTTCATCTTTGACTGGTACTACTACGACGACGGTCCGTACCTGGAAGGCGCGTTGGACAGGGGTTTCCTTCAGGCCGCCAACAACGCCCGCGTCAAGTTCGCCCTGATGTGGGCCAACCACGACTGGTATGACATCCAAGGCTACAACCCGGCCGACAAGATCAAGTTGCTCTATCCGGGCAAGGTGAAACCGGAGACGTGGGACGTGATCTGCGACTTGGCGATCTCGAAGTATTTCAAACATCCCAGTTACTGGAAGATCGCCGGCAAGCCGTATTTCTCCATCTACGAGATGAGCCTGTTCCTGGATAGCTTCGGGTCGGTGGGAAGCGCCCGCGCGGCGCTTGACAAGTTTCGTGGCAAGGTGAAAGCGGCCGGCTTTCCCGGCCTTCACGTAAACGCTATCCTGTGGGGCCAGCCCAACCTGCCCGGTGGCAAGACGCCTGCCGATTGGCCCAAACTGTGCCGCGATCTTGGGCTCGACAGTCTTACCGGTTACACGTGGGTGCACCACGGCGCTCTTGATTACACGACCTTTCCTGTTTCCGATTACGTCAAGGGCCGCGAGACCTATCTGAGATTCTGGGCCGACGCGGCGGCCAAGTATCCCATACCGTATTTTCCGAACGCCATGATCGCTTGGGACAACTCTCCGCGGGCCGCCGCGGCCGCGGACTGGAGCAAGCCCGGCGCGCACGTCGTGAACCCCGTGGTGGTCGGCAACACACCGCAAGCTTTTCGTGAATCGCTTGAGATCATCAAGGCCCGCCTCCTCACCTCCTCCACTCAACCAAAGGTCATTACCATCAACGCTTGGAACGAGTGGCCCGAAGGAAGTTGCCTGGAGCCCGAAAAAGAATACGGCTATGGATATCTCGAGGCAGTCAAGGCGGTCTTCGGACAATGAACCTGAAAACACTGCCAGCGAGACTGATTCTGGCCGGGCTGCCGGCGCATAAAACGTAAGCGAGAGATCGAGAGCGGGGATTGAGATGGGCGGTCTGAAACGATTTGCTGAGATTGCCATTGCCATAGGAGCGTGCGCGATGGGTGTGAGCGGTCTTGCGGCGGAGAAGCCGGGTTTTGAGGTGAGAACAGGGGAGTCGCCCTGGGGGATCACAAGTCTCAAGTGGAGCGCGAAGCCGGACCTGGAGTTCGTGAGGCCAGGCAGCGCGCTGGGGGACGTGACGGTGCGCTGCCGCATCGGCGGAGAGGGTTGGCGCGAGTTCAAGAGCGGCGGGGCCCTGACTACCTGCGACGTCGGCGTGTCGAAGCTTGAGCTGACGCAGGAGTTCGAGCAGGCAAACGAGAGGCTCGTTTGGGGCCTGACCCTGAGGAATGCCGGCGCGGCGGATATCGAGGTCGGTGATCTCGCACTGTCCCTGCCGATGTACAACAACTACTCGAAGAACACCGAGGAGACCTTCGAGCGGAGGGTCTTCAGACACGCGTTCATTGGAGGGGAGGGGTCGTGGGTCTACTGGCAGCCCGCGGGCGGGGGAGGTCCGTACCTTTTGATGAGCGC